>WNGE01012236.1_pt1 | contig 12844 bp, 8 predicted proteins | sample 5400651 | NCBI WGS metagenome assembly WNGE01 (sample SAMN13153370, study PRJNA577476) | soil metagenome | isolation source: 60 cm soil or saprolite under grassland replicate 2 | place: USA:California | collected 2016-06-15 | reverse complement strand
TGATCACTACGTCCGATACAAGACCGCAACTGAGGTGCTGGCTAATCGGGCCATCCGCGAGACCGAAGGAGTAGACGTGGGCCCGGCACCGATCAGCCGGTTTTGGACGCATCTGCATCCGTTCTTCCACCGCGACATTGACGCAGTCGTCAATTGGGGGAATGGGGAGGTCTATTTCTTCAAGAGGGACCACTACGTTCGCTACAACATCGCGACCGACCTGATCGATGTAGGGCCGGCGCCGATCAGCCGGTTCTGGACGCATCTGCATCCGTTCTTCCACCGCGACATTGACGCGGCCGTCAACTGGGGGAATGGGAAGGCGTATTTCTTCAAGAAGGATCACTACGTTCGCTACGACATCGCGACGGACCTGATCGATGTGGGGCCGGCGCCGATCAGCCGGTTTTGGACGCATCTGCATCCGTTCTTTCACCGCGACATTGGGGCCGCGGTCAATTGGACGACGCCGACAAATCTCGCGGACCTGTTTCGCGGCGCCGGACTGGCAGTCAATGAGGTTGGAGACTGGCGTCGCCGTGTTCGGCCCAACCGCTTCACGCCCACCGGAGTGATGATTCACCACACCGGCGCATCGAACTCGCTTGGCTCGATCGTGAAGGGGCGGCGGAATCCGGACGGCTCGGTGCTGGAAGGGCCGCTCGCCACCGTCCACATCCCTAAGACCGGAATCGTCAATCTCGTTTCGGGCGGCAAGACCAACAACGCAGGCCCTGGTGCATTGCAGGTCCTCGTTGAGGTTACGCACGGCGTGCGCGTGCGCGGTGAAGCCGGCGCGCGCCATCTTAGCGACTGCACCCCGAAAACACCTCCGCCAAACACATGTCCCGAGGGAAACAGGTTCTTTTATGGGTTCGAGAACGAGAACCGCGGCAACGGCACTGATCCATGGCCGCTGGTTCAGGTCGATGCGATGGCGCGTGCGGCGGCCGCGCTCTGTCGAGCGCACGGCTGGAGCGCAAACCGCGTGATCTCCCACGGTGAATGGACGAGCAGGAAGCCGCTTGAGCCGCGGGGCCTCGACATGGATGACTTCCGAGCCAGGGTCGAGGCCGCGTGAGCTCTTCGCAGTGCCATGGCTGCGAGCGAAAATCGGCCGGCGGGGCACCGATCGAAATTGGCTGAAAGCCATTCCGTCCATCCTGAACGGCTCCGGTGCACAGCCATCCTAACATCAGGCGGTCGGAGCCGACCGCTCGCGAAAACCTCGATCAACACCGCCTACAGGTCGCCCCGGTAATGGAAATGTGCGGCCCAGCGTAGCCGGCAGCATTAGCTGTCCGAAGCGATTTAAGAACACTGACCACTCCCCGGGCGACGAGCGGCGCCTCGATCCCGAGGCTCGCCAGTTCCCACATCGCATCCAGAGCCCGATCGGAATCGTGGACCAGCTCTCGATAAGTTGATTTGTTCGCGTTGAGCGCGCGGCATTCTCCCACCTCCCTGGGTCATCGGCGAGCGCCGTCGGACGCGAGCCAGATGAGTGAAGCTCAATTCACCCCGGCAGCTTTGCAAAACGCTCGCTGCCGACTCTCCCCGCCAAGGAAGGGGGAAGCGCGCGGGATGCTCGGGTGGAGGCACCCATAGCCAAGCTTCATCGTGTGCTCGAGACCGCGCTCTACGTCGACAATCTCAACGGGCGGCCCGGTTCTACGCCGATGTCCTCGGCCTCAGCCCGCTGACAGGACTGCCGAGTGGGATACCCAATCGGTGCAGGCTTGCCGATGGAGTATACCGAACTGCCGTAGGCCTGGCGATGAGGATGCCCACAGGCGTCCGCAGCGCTGCCCCCGAGCGGGACAATAATCCCCAGAAGGCGGCGCGCAAATCTCCTTTCCGGTAGGCTTCTCAGGATTTCAATGATATGCCCCCCCGGTATGAATTCGATCGCGCTTCTCCGCCGGCGAAATCTCGTCTCCCTGACTCTGCCTCTCATGCCATCTGAACGACGACCGCCTGGGCCGAGCAACCCCCGACCAGCTCGGCCCGCGGTCGTCTCGCCCTACGATACAAACTGCCAACTGGCCGACTTTCGCTCCGCGCCCGCTGGAGAATTTTTCGTCCGCCGTTGACAGCGGCCGTTCGCTACGTGCAACTCACCGATAAAGGGAGGCAATTATGGCGACAGTCAATTATGATTTGATTTTCGACGGCGAAGACGATTACATCGAGATCCCCGATAATGCGGACTTCAGCGTAGCGACGACTGGTCAACTGAGCGTTTCGGCATGGTTCCGCCCCGATGTGTTGACATTTCCGCTCTCCCAGAGCACCGGCTATGTGCACTGGATGGGGAAAGGCAAACCCGGACAACACGAATGGGTGTTCCGGATGTATAACGAAAAAACGACGGACACTCCACCGCGCCCCAATCGTATAAGCTTCTACGTGTTCAATCCAAGTGGAGGAGAAGGAATCGGAAGCCACTTCCAGGAGCCCGTACAAGCCGGAGAATGGATCAATGTCGTCGGCATTGCCGACGGGGAAAAGACGTCAATTTACAAGAACGGCGAGTTCAAGGACTGCGATCGCTACATCGGGACGGGCCCTAGTCCTTGCCACAATTATCCGCCCGACCGGTGGATCACACCTGCGCGCGGGGCTGCGCCGCTGCGGATTGGAACCCGAGATCGCGAGAGCTACTTCCTTGGAGCCATACGAGAAGTGCGAATTTGGAGCCGCGCATTGTCTGAGGTGGAAGTCGGTGCGCTTTATAGCGGCTCGGTGCCTCAGGACCATTTGGTGGCGGAGTACCTCCTCCGCCGAGACGTCGCTTTGGAATTCCTGGGCCTGCATAACGGCGTTATCGCGGGTGCGACCTGGGTTGCCCAGTAACAAGCGATCCAGACTTGGCGTTTGGACGCGACACGAAGATTTCCTAATGGCCGTCCGAAGCGTCTCGAGCCTGCCTGCGCGCGCCTTGAAAACGGGCGCGCCTCTCGCTTTGGTCACGACGCGAAAGTTCCTGAAGGGTTTCAGATCGGCGAGCTTACGCGATCTGCCCGAGATCGAACGGCTCTAGGACGAAAGATTGTTGCGACGCCCTCAACCCGAATCCAATTTCGGCCCTTGGGTCTTCTCGGCGATGACAGTGGGGATTTCAAAAACACCGGGTTCGGAGACGCGCCAGACGATATTTAGCGAACCAAGTTGTTCGGCGCGCGGCTGCGATCAAACCGGGTCATGCGGCGCCGAGGGGCCGAGATTGACGAACCGCACGACCTTCATAACAGTCTCCGCTCACTGAAGAAGGATTTGCCACACCCCACGGCCGTGTGTGGCGGCGACAAGCAGGTTCAGAGTCGTGTTCAGCTTCAAATCAACCACCTGGGCGTTCGGGAGTCCGGTCCGGAAACGCAACCACGTTACGCCGTCGTCGGTCGAGACATAGACGCCGCTGTCGTTGCCAATATAGAGAACGTTCGGCGTGAATCGCGGGTCCACGACAATGGAATACGCCGGCAGGTCAGGCAGCCGTAGGTTCGGGTCCGGGTCGCTGCCACTGATATCAATCCAGTGCTGACCGCCGTCTCTGTTCCGAAACACGTGTCCCCCGCCGAAACGGTCGCGCACGGCGTAGGCGGTCAGTCCATGCGCCGGGTCGTTGACAAGAATGATGGTCCGGATGTGGTCCGCGAAGTCGGCGCCTCTTTGCCAGTTCACCCCCCCATCGACGGTCACGAAGAGCTGGGACATCGCCGTTTCATGGGCGCCACCGGTAAGAGCATAGATTGTATTGCCGTTCGTTTCCGCTACCGCCAAGCTGTCGATGCGATCGCGCACGTCCCACCCGCTCATCATGGGTGAGCTGATCGCCCTCCAGCCGTTGTTGTTGTACGGTGGACCCGCCTTGGGATCCCCGCCCGTGACGGTCTCGTAAATCCGATCGGTGCCCAGAAGCAGCCGGTTTGAATCAGAGGGGTCGAGAGCCAAGGGGGGGTACCAGTTCATAGGGTCGTCCTCGGCGCCCTTATTGATGCCGCTCATCAGTTTGATCCAGTTATTGCCGTCGTCGTCCGAGCGGCGGAAGAAAGGTGCGATTCTCCCCGCCTCCGTAAATCTCGTGAGCCGCACAATCTGGTAAATCCGGTTAGGCTGATCGGCGCTGACAGCGCTGGTCGCGCCATCGCCTCGCAGCACCCGCCGCCATTTCAGGGTCCCTTCGAACCTCTGCGTGCCTGTGTCCTGCGTGCCGCCATAGGCGCGGTTCCGGTCAGTCGGGTGCAGCGAGAGGCCGACGAACTGCGTGATCCCGAGATTGCCATTCATGTTTGTCCAATGGAGGCAATTAGGGCCGTGGTTGTTGGGGTCGTCCCGCTGGCGGTCGAACAGGCGCCAGATCCCGCCGTCGTTGCCGTTCAGCAGCTTGCCAGCGGCGTCGAAGACTAGGGCGTGATGGTCCCGGTGAGGCCCTGTCGTTACGCCGTCACCGATGGCAAACCAAGTCCCTCCAAATGTCGAGCGCGCGATCAGGCAGATCCCCCCCGCGTAGACGATGTCCGGATCAGTTGGATCAATCGCCAGAGTGTTGTGATAATCGCCGGCACCCCCCAAGTAGTTGATTTTTACCGATCCGCTCGGACAAATGTTGCCAGGCTGGAGGTTGTCTGGCGCCGCCCACGAGGCTCCGCCGTCCGCTGTCCTCCAAATCTTCAAAAGGCGGTTGTTCTTGCTCGGGTCAGCGATCGCGGCGTACAGGACCTGATGGTTTGAGGGCGCGATGGCCAGGGCGATGCGTCCGGTGGCCTCCCCGCACGGCCGGTGGTGTCCGGTGCTAACCTCACACAGAAGCATCCAGCTGGCGCCGGCATTGGTCGTCTTGTAAACGCCATTGGCGAGATCGCCCGTGACTCCGTCTGGTTGATATCCTCCGACCGCCGCATAGAGAGTCTGTGGGTCGGCGGCGTCGATGACGAGATCGGTGAAGGCCGTGGTGTTGGAAATGCCGGCGGTCGTGTTCTTCCAGGTCTGGCCCCCGTTCCGCGATTTCCAAATGCCGGTGTTACCCGGTCGGCCGTTGGTTGCCTGGGCGCCAACCGCCACATAGACGGTGTCCGGGTTGGTCGGGTCGACAACAATCCGTGAGATCGCCCGCCGGTCAAAGTTGTCCAGCGAGGCATCCTCTCCATCTCCGGTCAGCAGGGTCCAGGAGCTCCCGCCATTCACGGATTTTAAGACCCCGCGTCCGTAATAGATGTTGTCGCGGAATTCGCCGCTGGCCTTGCTCGGCCCGAAGTTGGCCTCCCCCGTGCCTGCGTAAATGATGTTCGGACTGCTTGGGGCCACTGCGATGGCTCCCATGAACAACGTCCGCTTGTCGGCGGCTACCGCAGGTTGATGGTCAGTAAGGGGAGTCCACGTAGAACCCCCATTGGTCGTTTTCCATACCCCGCCGCCGGCGGCCGCAATGTAGGTGGTGCCGACTTGGGTCGGATGGGCGGCGATCCCGGTAATCCGGCCGCTGGTATTCTCGATATAGCCTGTGGAATCGAAGTCATGGTCGTTGTCGATGGAGGGCGCCGGCCCGATGAACGTCCAACTGTGCCGGTTGAGGGAAATGGTGCCTTGCGCCTCGATATCAGCAATCGTGGCGCAGAAGATCACCCCGATAAGGGCCCCGGCCAGTCCCAAGACAGCGAGGCGCCGTTTTTTTCGCAGCCCTCTAAGAGAAATGCGAGCTTGAACGGCATCCCTCCTCTTCAGAGGGTGGGTCCTTTTCATAGTGTCCTCCGTTGCAAATGATTTAAATGATCCCCCGAGGAACTGTTCTTCGGTCTTCGATGCGCCCGGGCGTCGAGCTCGCGAAGATCCGTGCTCTCGATCTGCCGCCGCAGGATGAGGCGCTGGTTCTCGGCGGCAATTTCCTGCGGCTGATCTCCAGGCGCGGCCGTCAGCCGCGGCCCTATCCGGCGCCCGCCGTCGCACGTGCTCCAACTAGACGGAATACCGCGATCCATGGCTCGTGCATCATTTCGCATCTTGATAACGCGATCCCCCGTCATGCTTCTGGCGAGCCCGGCGCATTTGTAGGGCGCGGTCCGTCACGCCCAGCCGGCGGGCGGCCAATTGCAAATTGCCGTTCTCGCCATCGACCGCGATACGCATGGCCATATCGGCTGCGGTTTGGCTGATCTTCCTGAGGCTGACACGGAACGCGAGAGCGCGTCGGATGGCCCGCTCAAAATCACCATCCCGCCAACTATCTTGTGTGGGACCGCCCTGTGGACGATCGTCGGCCGGAATGTCACCGACCGTGATCGGCCCACGTCCTACATGGCAGCTGCTGATTCGCGCGATCAGCTGCCGCAGATCGCGCACATTGCCCGCATAGGTTTGACTGAGCAGATATTCACGCACGGGAGGATCGAAATCGAGACGCGGATCATCGGGCCGAAACAGGTGCAAAAAATGCCGCGCCAGTGGCAGAATATCTTCGCGACGCTCGTGCAAGGACGGTAGCCGAAACACCCAGCTGGCGATACGGTAATACAGATCGCTGCGGAATTCGCGGCGCTCGACCGCGTCCGGCAGGTTCCTGTTGGTCGCGCACACAAGCCGAAAGTCCGTGCGATGCCAAATGTTGCCACCAACACGCTTGTACGTCCCCTCCTGTATCACCCGCAGCAGTTGAGCCTGCAAAGGAGTCGGCAGCTCACCGACCTCGTCGAGAAACAACGTTCCGCCGTCTGCCGCCGCGAAGGCGCCATCGCGAGAGCCAACAGCGCCGGTGAAAGCACCGCGCTCATGCCCGAAAAACTCGCTACCGGATAAATCCGCCACGATCGTGGTGCAGTCGAGGATGACAAGCTCGTTGCTCGAAGCACGCGAATCAAGCTCGTGGATCAGGCGCGCGATCAGCTCCTTGCCGGTGCCGCTCTCGCCGATCAGGAGAACGGAGGCGGAGGTAAATCGTGTCACCTCGATGATCTGGCGTAGAACCGAGCGCCAGACCGGACTGATGCCGACGAGCTTGGACTGAACGACCGGGGACTGGACGAGCTCATCGACCGCGTGCCAGCGCTCGAAGCGCGCCTTTATCCGATCGGCGATCTCCGCAGCCGAAGACCACACCAGAACATCGGATGCGCCCGCGTGCACCAGTCGCCAGACAACGGAGGTGTCGACGACCGCGTCGACGATCGGGATCGCCAATACCCGTTCTTTATTGCAGCTGACTTCGCGCAGAAGATCGTAGATCTCTTCGTCGAATTGCGAGAAGCACAGGATTCCTTCCCCGCATGGAGCGTTCAGATCCAAGGCGCGAGCGCGAATGCCCGCAGCGCTCAAGCATTCGAGGACAGCGCTCCTGCCGGCGAGGTCCTTCGGCCCCCAAAAATGAAGCCACGGCTCCCGGTACATGACCCCCTCTCCGGGATTCGACCACGCATCACTGACCAAGTACGCTTATTGAACTCAGCGAGTTGCGCTTTATGCACCTACAACCATGTCCGAATCTCCGCGACGCCGTCGGGTCCGATCAGCATTGAGATTGATAAAATTGTTACCGCCTTGGGGAAACCCTGCGACGCTCGCAAAAGCCCCCGAGTTGATCACCGGCTTGGCCCACAGCTCGCATAGCACCGACCAACTTAGAGAAGAATATCATAGTTCAATGACCAGAGGCAATGAAAAACTGATAGTAGAGCTGGCGAGGGTATCAAAATAAGGTTTGCAGCGATCCAACAACGCGGTACCAGAAATTCTGGTTTCGGGTACAGGTCGAGTTCCTCAAAAGCTGGGAGCCAGGGCGGTGCGTGCCGCGCAGTAGCATCCGCGCCCCACTCCGTTGCGCATCGAGACGCTTGCTGAAGCAGAACAGTTGCTTTCTGCCACTACGGTTGGGAATGGATCGGCTTGGTTCCGCGCTGACCGAGATCGCCGCGCAACTCGGCGCTGTCGTTCGCTTTGTCGCCGAGCATGCGTTTGGGTTGCTTTACTCTGCGTTCAGCCAAAACAGGTTCCTTCGCACGACGCCAACCCCTTTCCCAAAGAGAATCAGGATCGTATTGTCAGGCCAGAAAAATTGATGAGTTCGCCCTAGTCATGCTGGCAGGGTGGGGGCGGCGGAGCCCCGCAGGGTCGGGCCCGGCGTGCATGCTCGCCGGCAGCGGAGATGGGTTGGCCACGGAGATATGCCATAGCTGCTTCCGCTCACTGCATCACATCGATCGACGTCGACTGTCATCCCAGTTGCTTTGTTGACGTGTGAGCATGATCCTTTGCTCAAACCAGGTCTCCACTTCCAACAGGACGTGCTCTCATGCTCTCGTCGTCCGGCGCCGGTTCGACCGGCTGCGCGCGCTCGCTGCTGCCGCGGCCCTCGGTCCGCCCGGACTTGAGGCAGCTGCCGCGACGCCAGGCAATGCCGCGGCGGAGCTGGCTGGTTCAGGGTGCTGCGTGATTTCGTCGAACTCGCGGTTCAACGCGTCGAGCAGCTCCTGGGCGTGTTGCGCTTCGTCCTGCTCCTTGGTTGTGACCTGATGCTGCTCTGTGATGCGCTGCCGCAACACGATGGTGAAATCGGCCAGTAACGACGCCTTCAGCTCGTCCAGCCGCGTGTTCACCGCGTTGAGCAGGAACTCGAGCCTGCTCGCGCAAGTCGAGATAATTAGCGATTTCCTTCTGCGGCGAGGATTGCGCCGCAACTACGGTTAGTGCCTGCGCTGCTGCTGGCATGACGGATCTCCTATTGCGTCAGATGTCGCAAGGTGCATGCTGCGAAGCCGATGGTCATCGGCGCTCCTCGACAGACCTCATGCTGATAGCACCGATAGGAACATATTGCGCGGGACAAGGGCGCTTGAGCGGCGTTTCCCTTCGTGGAAGAGGTCATCGTCCGCGCTCATCCGCTAATGGGTCTCCTCCCAGGGAGCGCCATCCGGCATCCCGAAAACCACCAGCGCCAAGGGAAACCGGACCCTCGTCCATTCTGTTGGGTTTATCCATTCCCCGGCAGGGGTCCTCGCCGTGCGTACGAAGGCAAAGTAGTCATAGGTGAGCATGCCGTGCAGATAGACCCGGTTGTCATCCTGCCCGCTGGCCTTGACATCGGCGAGCCAGCGGTCGGCGTCGGAGCCGTCGAGCGTATAGATTTTCAGCGTTGTGCGGCTTGAACCGTTGAGGGAGACCCGCGCAATGGCGGAATGGCCGCCGTCGATTTTCTGGACCCAATCAGGTTCAACAAAGCCGACTTCAGCGATCGCGAAGTTGCCGCAGTTCGAGCCACCTTCCTCGGTAAACTCGAATTGCCCTTCTCGATGTCGCATCGAGATCGTACGCGTGCGCACACAATTGTCCGCGGATGCCGGCTTGATGGCGCGCATGCCTGGAAAGACCGTGACATACGACTCGAATGATAGCGTATTTTGACCGCATTTGATCCGTGTTGCCGGATGAATCTCGAACACATGGTTCGGGTTGGCGCCACCATCGCCGCCAGACGCGTGCTCGGTGAAAATGCGGGGATATCCGCTCACCACACAATCACGGTTCATGACCATTTCATCGAAAATCTTGGGCCACGTCTTGCCGCTCTCGTGCTCGAACTTGCAGAGATTGGGAGGCTCCACCACGATGCTCGGCGGGTTGCCGAGGCGCATGTCCATAGCCTTGCCGGCAAGATGCATCTCGCAGTCGTTTGCAAGGGTATGAACGTTCGTGGTGCGATGCGTAAGCCGCACCGGCATGTCGACAAGGATTGAACTCTTTTCGGCGAGCAGGCGAAGGTAGCTCTCGTCGATCGTGAAATCAGTCTCGAACGCCGCCCGGATGGAACTGGTCCAGGAAACAATCCCGATTGCGAGGAGTCCCGCGAGAAGACCGGCCCGATCAATGCTTTTGCCGCGAGTGGAAGGCGCTGTACGGAGGAACACGAGATCCCCCTGTCAGTGATGAGGATCAAGCCTTTTAGTTGTCGCTAGAAATAGCTCACTAACTCGGGTTGAGTCAACATACTTTGGTGACGTGGCCGGCAAACCAGAGGCCTCTCCGGACCGCCGCGGGCGCGCCCTGGAAGAAATCACACCAAAACCGCCCGCCGAAGGTTGCAAGCGCGCGAAAATCTCGCCCGCGATCGGCTTTCATGGCCTGCGGCACACCTACAGCTCGCTTGTCGTCATGAACAGCGCGCCGCTGTTGGTGGTGGCCAAGAACCTCGGGCACACCGTTTCAGGCGAAAAAAGAAAAGCCCCCGGGAGTTACGCAACATCCCGGGCTGAAACGGTACGCTTGCCAGCCGAACTGTGGGGATCGGGAAGGGGAAGTCCGGCTGACTTGTGAGTGATAGATGGGGAGTGGCAGAACCGATTGCCAGCCAGGGAAACGGCGCACCGGCCTTAGGAGTTCTCAGCCGCCAAAGGCCCAGACTGGAACGATGTCAACGAGACGGCGGCCCCCCACTAGCACGAGAGTGAGGGTTGCCATCGCTCCGAGCGCGAGGCTCGCGACCAGTTCGTCCTTCGTCATCGGAATGCCCCCTCTGGCGTTTCCGATTGCAGCATGTAGGGGAGATTCGAGGACAAGGCTATCCCGTCCTCAGCCCGGCCTCGGAGCCAGCATGTGAGCGGCGTCACACCTGTGACCCGGGCCAATTGGACTAGGCTAAATGGCCTTTCTTCAGCGAAAGGCACGGTCCCGGTCGTGTCCCCGACCCCCGTTCGCGACGGCCGGGACCGTTCCCTTCAATGCACTGCGAGACATTGACCTAATCTCGCTTCAACTGTTTCGGAAAAAATTCGGGAGCAGCCTTGTTCACCACCCTTATACTCATTTGTTCTCTCGCCGTGTCATTTTTTTGCAACTATTTTTTTTTGCAAAAATTTTCTGAGAAAACTACTTAGCGGGGCTGCTGCTGAGGGATTATCAGGTTTTCGCTTATGGAATTCCTGGCTAAAATTTTTTCTGCAAAATTTTTTCAAGGATAGGGTCCGGGCGCTCGACCTCGCCCACTAACCGCCCGGGAAGGCGAGCAGCGTCGGCAGGCCTCGGTGCATCACACGTCTAGCCATCGCCACAGGAGCACTATCCCTCGTAGGGCCAGCACAATCAGGATGCCAAGGACGGCGATGAACACGGCCATCCTCGCTCGGTGCTGCCTCCGCCTTTTACCCCGCAAAATCCGCCGAGGCATAAAGGAAGAACCATTGCAAAGCCCGGTCGGTTCGCAGCGTTGAGGTGGCGTAGCTCGGTCGGCATCTCAACGACGCTACAGGCCGGTCTCGACAGCACCATTCGGGACCGCCTCAATGACCGGCTTACATGAAATCCCGGCGGCTGCTTCAGTTCGCGAGTGGGTGCCCTTAAACCGAAATCACAGAGGGGCGCTAATTGCTGCGCATCTAGTGGCTTTCATCGCAACCCCCGAGATCGAGTATTGTGTTAGAGCGGCAGCCCGGAGAAAAGTGCCGTGAGGAAACTGCTCCTGATTGCCGTCCTTGCGCTTCTAGCGGGAACAGTTTCAGCACAACGTCCCGAGTTGCTGGTCACGATGGGTCAGTTATCGGTAAATGGAGGTATGGCAGAGCAGGCCGTTGCCGTAAAAAACAACTCTGGCATAACTCTCACTCAGGTGTGGATTGAATGCGGTTTCCTGGCTGAGAACGGAACTCTACTCAGCGAGGGTCTTGCGTCCATCAATAATCTGCGACCCGGAGCCATAGGATACGCCTTGCCCAAAACGTCCCATGGGAAGGGTGCTACTTGGGCTATATGCACGGTCTCTTCGGTTCGTTATTGATGCAGCTATTCAGCTAGTCCGCTTTCAATTCATCCAGGTATCATCGCTGTTTCATCGAGAAGTTCACAAGAATTGTTCAACTTTTGCAATGGCTTTCTTTAAGTCCTCTATCTCACATTTTAACCAAACTCGGTTCTTTTCGCGAATTCCCTCAGGTAATTCAGGACTTTCGCTATCCAAGCCGAAACGGAGGGTCTTTCCAACGGCAGCCACGACCTCACCGGCTTCTTCAGCAAGGTGTGCCAGTTTGTTTGGCAATGTCATGGGAAGGTAACGTTCATTGCTCATAATGAGCGTAACCCACGTTCCAAGTGAAATGTGACATTCCGCATCATGTACAATCATGTACACCACAGCGGTAGTGCTGATTCGTAAGCCCAAAAATAGATTTATCCTCAATTCTTTTCGTGAGGTTTGGCTATATTATCCACCCTCCACCGGTTCGACATCTCTGGGACAACCGTATAATTTGCGAATCACGCTCTCTCAACGGGCCTGTGGGGAGGGATGCGAGAATTGGCTTTTCCTGGTCCATCCAGATCGATTGCGACATGCGGTCGGGTACTACATGGCAGAGAAGAAGGTGCCAACTCGATCAGCGGCCTACAATCGGGCCACAAGAACCTCAACAACACGGCGAAATACGCTGCGTTGTCAGAAATCATTTCAATGATTGGTGGGATGACTGACGGAAATATCAAAGCGTCATGAAGAACCGAGGAGGCGGGCTAATGGGGCCGCAACAGCACACCCCCCTCAGTTCACAACGACCAACGCTTCCTGAACCACGTGCACCTTGAACTCAGGCATGTCGGGAAATGCCCGACGAAGGTCGGCACAACCCTCCCGCAATAACCTCGCATCATCGTTGGCGGTGCATTCCTCGCAGATGCCGACCAATATCAACTGCCTTGGCACCCCGGCCTTGCTCACCGATACCCTCACGAACATCCACGCAGACGGCATGTTCTCGCCGGGTCTGAACGCATGGTCGCAGGTCAGGCACAGTGGCCGTCGGCTCGGGTCGGCCCGTCGCTTGTCCCAGTCCCGCAGTGCTTGCTGGAAATATCGGAAAGTCGGGTTTTTTTC
>WNGE01010122.1_pt1 | contig 12844 bp, 14 predicted proteins | sample 5400651 | NCBI WGS metagenome assembly WNGE01 (sample SAMN13153370, study PRJNA577476) | soil metagenome | isolation source: 60 cm soil or saprolite under grassland replicate 2 | place: USA:California | collected 2016-06-15 | reverse complement strand
GCACTCGCGAGGGTGTTCGGCGCAACGGACATCGTCAGCGAGCGAGGCGATGAGGCGGTTGAGCGCGTGCGCGAGCTCACCGACGGGCTCGGTGCCCACTCCGTCCTCGAGTGTGTCGGCCTCGAACAGTCGACGGTCACAGCTCTGAGCATCGCGCGTCCGGGTGGAGCCGTCGGCCGTGTCGGTGTTCCCCAGGAGGAGTCGATCCCGGAAGGGCTGACAACGTTCATGGACAACGTCGCCATCGCCGGTGGTCCCGCACCGGCGCGCGCGTACATCGAGGAGCTACTGCCCGATGTTCTCGAAGGGCGGATCGAACCCGGTCGCGTCTTCGATCGGGTCGGTCGCCTCGACGACGTGCCAGACGGCTACCGCGCGATGAACGAACGCGAGGCGATCAAGGTGATGATCGAGTTCTGATGGCCACGTGGACGACTTCGAACGTAACCTACGGCCTTGGTGCCCACCCCCACTCCCATTCTCGTCCGACTGGTCGATGGGCAATCGCGGAAACGCGCGTTCGAGGTATCGCTGCGGACGAAGCAGTCCTGATCGAGGTTCACACGCTGACGGACGGCGGGCAGGCGTCGCTCGACGTCGCGCGCATGATCGCCGCGTTCGTCGCCGAGGCGCGGGAGTCACTCGAGCTCGCGCTCTACGATCTCCGCCTGCACGACGACACTGCGGACGTCGTGCGCGACGCGCTCGCCGCCGCTCAAGAGCGGGGCGTGAACGTCCGCCTCGTCTACAACCTCGAGCGCGAGGACGAGCGTCCTCCTGTGCCGCCGCCGCCGAAGACGGAGCCCGAGCTCGTCGAGTCTCTCCCGTTCGAAACGGTGGGCATTCCGGGCTGGCCCGACCTTATGCATCACAAGTACGTCGTCCGCGATCGAGATGCCGTGTGGTCGGGTTCGACGAACTGGACCGACGACTCGTGGACTCGCGAGGAGAACGTCATCGTCGTGGTGCGCTCGACAGGTGTCGCGATCCGCTTCCAGGATGACTTCGCGCAGTTGTGGAAAAAGCGGAACGTGGCGACATCCGGTCGCGTGGCGACGGATCCGATCGGCGTGGGCGACGCCGAGGTGCGAACGTGGTTCTCGCCGAAGCGGGGTCAGAAGCTCGCGCACAGGATTGCGCATGCGATCGGGTCCGCTGAACGGCGGGTTCGCGTTGCCTCTCCTGTTATCTCTTCCGGGCCGATCCTCGGCACCTTGGCTGAAGTCGCCGCGGACGGGAAGGTCGACCTGGCGGGCGTGGTCGATGCGACGCAGATCGCGGAGGTGCTGGCGCAGTGGCGTGCCAACGGCAACGACACGTGGAAAATGCCGTCGCTTCGGTTCCTGCTCGGGCGTGCGTCCTTCTCCGGCAAGCGTTCGACGCCGTACGCACCCGGAGCCGTTCACGACTACATGCACGCGAAGGTGTGCGTGTGCGACGACACGGTCTTCATCGGCAGCTTCAACCTCTCTCACTCCGGCGAGGAGAATGCCGAGAACGTGCTCGAGATCGCGGACACCGCGCTCGCCGAGCGAATGGCCGGCTTCGTGGACTCGATCCGCGGGCGCTACCCGCCGCTAGCGCTGGACTAGCTCGCGCGGGTTCGGGAGCGGCGTGAGCAGAGGCTCGACACGCTCGCGCAGGTGCTCATAGTCGGGCGGCAGTGACAGCTTTTCGCCCAGGTGCTCGAGCGGTTCGTCCACGGTGAATCCGGGGCCGACCGTGGCGATCTCGAAAAGCACGCCGCTCGGCTCCCGAAAGTAGATCGAGCGGAAATAGAAGCGATCGATGATCGGGGTCGGGTGCGCGCCGCTCTGCTCAACACGCTGCTGCCACGCCTCGTGCTCCTCCTGCGGCGACGCCCAGGCGACGTGGTGGACGCTGCCGGCGCCCTGGATGCCGGACTCGGCGGGCGGTTCGTCGTATGCGTACCACGAACCGCGCCTCGCGCCGCGCACCTCCCAGACCGAGTCGCCGTGGGGATCGAAAGAGAGTGTCTCTTCGAGGAAGGCGCGGCTCGGCGCAGGGTCGGCGTAGGCGCGCACGCCGTCGAAGCCCTGGAGCGCGAGCTCGCGCGGAATCTCCGGGTGCTCGGCGACGAGGGGCTCGTCCTCCGTCGCGACGACGGACAGCTCGAGGCCGAGTCCTTCGGGATCGCTGAAGCGAAGGCTGCCTTCCTCGCGCTCGAGTGTGATGCCCTCGCTGGTCAGGCGGTCGGACCAGAACTCGATTGCATCCTCCGATGCGACACGGAAGACGATCCGGTGCACCATCCCACGGCCGGCGCGTCCCGGTGCGGCGTGTGGATACTCGAAGAAGGTGAGGTCGCTGCCCGCGCTGCCCTTCTCGTCGGCATAGAAGAGGTGGTAGACGGTCGGATCGTCCTGGTTGACGGTTTTCTTCACCAGGCGGAGGCCGAGGACCCGGACGTAGAAGTCGACGTTGCCCGGTGCGTCGCCCGTGATGCAGGTGATGTGATGGATTCCTTCGAAGCGCATGGCGTGCTCGACTTTACCCGCGCGGTCATGATCTAGGCGTGTCGCTGAATGCGCGTGTGCGTCCGGCGCCCGCCGCGCCCGAGGGTGCGCTCGTCCTCCTCCACGGCCGTGGCGCGGATGAGCACGATCTGTTTCCCCTGCTCGACGCGCTCGATCCGCAGCGGCGACTCGTCGGGGCGACGCCGCGTGGGCCCTTGTCGTTGCCGCCGGGAGGTGCCCACTGGTACGCGCTCGGGGGGATCGGGACCCCCGAGCCGACGACGTTTCGTGAGAGCTATGCGGCGGCCGAGGAGTGGTTGGGCGCATTCTTGGAGGAGCAAGGTGTCGGGTTTGACCGGCTCGTTCTGGGCGGGTTCTCGCAGGGCGGTGCGATGAGCTACGCGGTGGGTTTGGGCGCCGGGCGGCCGCGGCCGGCAGCGCTCTGCGTGTTCAGCAGCTTCGTCCCTCGTGTTCCGGGGTTCGAGCTCGACCTGACGCCGCCGCTACCGCCGATCGCGATCGGGCACGGCACGCTCGACAACGTCATCGGCGTGGAGTGGGGCCGGCGTGCGCGGGCTCTGCTGGAGGCGGCGGGAGCCGAGGTGCTGTATCGCGAGACACCGATGTTCCACCAGATCGACCCGGCCTTCGTCCAGGACGTGTCCGAATGGATCCGTGCCGCCCTGGGCAACGCAGGCGAGGCGTGAGGCCCTGGCCCAACGTGCCCAGTCCTGGGGTCAGACCCGAGGACGTGGCGGTAGCGGGCCTGGCTCAGCCGACGGCGTCTGGTTCGCCGGCTCGGACGAACTCGGCGTAGCGCTCGCGCGCCTTGGCGGGCTCGCGGTGGAACAGGCTGAGCAGCCAGCGTGAGAGGCGCGGGATGGTCGAGAGCGTCTTGACCATCGCGCGGTAGCTGCTCCAGCGCCACTCGGCGGCCGAGCCACAGAGACCGGCTCGCACGGGATTGAGAACGATGTAGCGGGCGACGGTCAGCAGCTGCTCGTCGCTCTCCATGAGCACCGAGAAGAAACGCTTCTCGACGACGTGGCCCGCGAAGTCGTGACGCCAGTTGAACCACTGGCAATAGCGGCCGTTGAGGTACTGCATCCCTGCCGACACATTGGCCTCTTCCGTCGTGACCAGCAGGTGGAAATGGTTCGTCATCAAGCAGTAGGAGTGGATCTGCCAGCGGTATCGCTCCGCGGTCACTTGGAGGAGGTACAGAAAGCGGTCGCGGTCACGGTCGTCGGTGAAGATCGGCAGCTTCCGCACGCCTCTGCTGACAAGGTGGTAGATGCCTCCTTCGAGCTGGGGACGCAGCGGACGCGGCACTCCTGTCCTTTCCGTCCCCGTCCCGGGGTCAGACCCCAGGACGGGTCACGTAACGACCTGCCCGCGCGGTGCGCAGGCGGGACTCACGCTACTGCGAGGTCTGCGCCGTAACTGTGGCGGCCGCGTGCCGAGTTACTCCACGAGCGAGAGGAAGCGCCGCGTTCGCTCGTGGCTCGGTGAGGAGAAGAACCGCCCCGGCGGGGCTTCCTCGATGATCTTCCCCTCGTCCATCATCAGCACCGAGCTCGCGACCTGATGCGCGAAGCGCAGCTCGTGCGAGACCACCACCATCGTCATCCCGTCGCGCGCCAAGCCCTCCATCACGTCGAGGACCTCCCGCACGAGCTCGACGTCCAGCGCCGACGTCGGCTCGTCGAACAGCATCGCCTTCGGCCGCATCACGAGCGCACGCGCGATCGCCACCCGCTGCTGCTGCCCACCGGACAGCTCCTCGGGATAGTTGTCGGCCTTGTCTCGTACCCCCACGCGGTCGAGAAACTCGAGTGCACGCTCGCGCGCCTCGCGCCTCTTCAAACCCCGCACCTCCACGAGCCCGCACATCACATTCGCAAGCGCGGTCATGTTCTGGAACAGGTTGAAGCGCTGGAAGACCATCCCGACCTCCGAGCGGTGCCGCGCCAGCTCCTTCTCCCGCAAGCCACTCAGGCTCGCCTTCTCGAGGTAGACCACACCCGAGTCCACCGGCTCCAGCAGCGCCAAGCATCGCAGCAGGGTGGACTTCCCGGAACCGGACGGCCCGATGATCACCTTGACCTGGCCGCGCCCGACCTCCATCGACACACCTCTGAGCACCTCGAGCGAGCCGTACGACCTGTGCACCTCCTCTGCGCGGAGAACGACGTCCGTCATCGCGCGTCGTGCGAGACGGCAGGCACCGCGGGAGCCGCGACGCGGCGGCGCCTGCGCCCGGCCGAGCTCCAGGTGAACCTGCGCTCGAGCTCCGCCTGCAGGAGCATCAGGATGCTGACGATCCCCAGGTAGTAGACGAGTGCGGCCGAGTAAGCCTCTGGATAACGGAAGTCGGCGGTCGCACGCTCCTGGGAGGCGGTCAGGAGCTCGTGCGGAGAGATCACCGAGGCGAGGCTGGTGAGCTTCAGCAGCGTGATGAACTCGTTCCCGGTCGGCGGGATGACGATCCGGACCGCCTGAGGCACGACCACACGACGGAGAATGCGTGCGCGCGACATCCCCAGCGCCCTGCCGGCGAGCTCCTGGCCCGGATCCACCGCGAGCAGACCGGCACGGATGATTTCGGACATGTACGCCGCCTCGTTGAGGGAGAGGGCGATGAACGCTGCGAGGAAGGGCTTGAACCAGCTCCCCGCAAACGCCGGCCAGAGCTGGGGCAGCGCGTACCAGATGAAGATCAGCTGCAGGAGCGTCGGCGTCGCGCGGAAGACCCAGTTGTAGAAGAACACGACGCCGCGAACCCAGGCGCTGCGGCTCCCGCGCCCGAGCGCGAGAAAGAATCCGATCGCCGTCGCCGCAGCAAGCGAGACGACGGTCAGCTCGAAGGCGAGAATCGCCCCCTTCCAGTACGGCGTGGAAGTGAGCGCCTCCCAGAAGACGTGCCGGTCGAAGCTCGCGAGCACGAGCGCCCGACTACTTCACGTCGCTCGCCGGAATCTGCTGCTTCAACGCCAGCTTCTTCAGCGTCCCGTTCTTCTTCAGCGTCTTGATCGCGGAGCGCAACGCCGTGCCGAGCTTCTTGTCCGACTTGCGGTAGTAGATCCCGAACGCGTCGGTCTCTGGGAAGAGGTAGGCGATCGCCAGCTTGCCCGGGTTCTTCTTCTTCTGGTACGCGCCCGACGTGTCCTGCGTGAGCACCGCATCGGCCCTCCCGAGCAGGATCTGGGCGATCGCGTCCTCGTCGCCCGGATAGCTCTGCAGGTTCATCTGCGTCTTCCCCGACGACTTGAACTGGTCGTTGAGAGTCTTGAGGTACTCCTCGTATTTCGTCGAAGCCTGCACGGCGACGTTCTTGCCGGACAGGTCGTTCGGACCCTTGATCCCCTGCGGATTCCCGCCTTTCACCACCAGCGCACGGTGGCTCCTCATGTATTCGACGGCCGGATACTGCTTCACGCGTTCGGGCGTGATGAAGATGCCGCTGATGACGGTGTCACATCGCTTCGCACCGAGCGCGGGCAGGAGCCCGCCGAACGAGCTGAACACGAACTTCGCCTTGACCTTCCAGAGCTTTGCGATCGCGTTCGCCATGTCGACGTCGAAGCCGACAAGCTTGCCGGAGCTCGTCTTCGATTCCAGCGGCGGGAAGGTCGGGTTGTCGCAGTACTTGAACGAGCCCTTGACGGGCGACGTCACCTGGGGCCCAGCACCTGCGGCGGCGGCCGAAGCCAGCACCGCCAATAGGAGCAAGGGAACGATGTAGCGCTTCATGTCTCCTCCTAACGATCAGCCGACGCCGGCGAGCAGGAACGCGCGCTGCTCCTTGAGCATCTCACGCGCGATCACCAGCCGCTGGATCTGGTTCGTGCCCTCGTAGATCTGCGTGATCTTCGCGTCACGCATCATGCGCTCGAGCGGGTACTCCTGGATGTAGCCGTATCCGCCCAGCACCTGCACCGCGTCGGTGGTGACCTCCATCGCGACATCCGTGCAGTAGAGCTTCGTCATCGCGGAGAGCTTCGTCAGCTCGGGCCCTTCGATGCCCTCGTCGACCGCAGCTCCAAACTTGTAGAGCAGCCCGCGCGCCGCCTCGCACTTCGTCTCCATGTCCGCGAGCATCGCGGCGACGATCTGGTGCTCGCCGATCGGCTTCCCCATCGTCTCCCGCGTCTTCGCGTACTCGAGCGCGTAGTCCGTCGCGCCCTGCGCGAGACCCAGGCCCTGGGCGGCGATGCCGGGACGGGAGCGGTCGAGGATCCGCATCGCGATCTTGAAGCCCTCCCCTTCCTCGCCGAGCAGGCTCTTGGCCGGGACCCGACAGTCCTCGAAGACGAGCTCGCCGGTCGTCGAGCCCTTGATGCCCATCTTCGGCTCGATACGGGCAACCTCGAACCCCGGCGAGTCCGCCTCGACAACGAACGCGGAGATCCCCGCATGCCCGGCATCCGGATCGGTCTTCGCGAACACGGTGTACAGCGCGGCAACGCCCGCGTTCGTGATGAACCGCTTCGAGCCGTTCAGCACGTACACGGCTCCATCCCGCCGCGCGGTCGAGCGCATCGCCGCCGAGTCGGAACCCGAACCGGACTCCGTCAACGCGTACGCGCCGAGCCATTCCCCCGACGCCAGCTTCGGCAGGTAGCGCTGCTTCTGCTCGTCGTCGCCCGCCAGCTTCAGACCGAGCGAGCCGAGCTCCTGTACGGCCAGGATCAGCCCGCTGGTCGCGCAGACCTTCGAGACCTCCTCGATCGCCGCCAGCCCGAGCAGCGTCCCCGTCCCCAACCCTCCGTACTCCTCGTCGAAGAAGAGTCCGAAGAGGTCGTTCTCCCGGAAGAGCTCGACCACGTCCCAGGGAAACTCGTGGCTTTCGTCGATTTCCGCCGCCCGGGGCGCGATCCGCTCGCGAGCAAGCTGCCGGACGAGATCGCGAATCTCGCGCTGATCGTCCGTCAGCGGCTCGTACGCCATTGGAGAAGGTTACTCAGGGGTGTGGCAGACCGCCTCGATGTTGTGGCCGTCGGGGTCCTTCACAAACGCGGCGTAGTAGTTCGGGTGAATGTCGGAGCGGACGCCCCCGTTGTCAGTTGCTCCGGCCGCCAGTGCGGTGTCGTAGAAAGCCTGGACCCCGGCGCGGTCGGCCTTGAACGCCACGTGAAGCGGCGAAACCTGATCGCTTTCGCTGATCCCGACCATCCCGTCCCCCGTCCCCAACAGGACGAGGCCGGGAAACTCCATCACGACTCCCGCGCCGAGCGTCCCCAGCACCTTCTCATAGAACGCGCGGCTCGCCTCGAGATCCCGCACTGGGATTGCAACGTGGTCGAGCATCGTCTCCTCCTCTCGATTCGCCAGGCAAGATTCTGGCCGGGATGATCCTCGAAAACGGCGCCGTCCGCACACTGGACCGGGCACTGCCCCTCGCCGGCGCGCTCGCGATCGCGGGCGACACGATCGCCGGCGGGGTCGGGACGCACGAGACCGCGCTCGCCAGCCCCGAGCGCGTCGACCTGGGTGGTCGCTGCGTCCTCCCCGGCTTCAATGACTCGCACGTCCACTTCCCGACCTGGGCGCTCGCGCAGCGCCAGGTTCGACTCGAAGGCGCGAGCACGCTCGACGAGGCGCTGGAACGGATCGCCGCCGCCGCGGGCGAGGTCGAGCCCGGACGCTGGTTACGCGGAACCGGGTGGCGCAGCGGCGACTGGACGCCGCCGGTCGAGCCGACCAAGGAGGCTCTCGACCGCGTCACCGGCGACACGCCGACGGCTCTGATGGCACGGGACTATCACTCCCTCTGGCTGAACTCGGCCGCGCTCGCGCGCGCGAACGGCGACCTCGAGGTCGACGGAGGCGTCGTCGTCAGGGACGCGAACGGCGACCCGACCGGCGTTCTGCGGGAGGAGTGCGCATGGCACTTTCGCGAGACGCACGTCCGGCCGACCGAGGACGAAATGGTCGACGCCTCCCGCGAAGGCGTCCGGATCGCCGTCTCGCGCGGCGTGACGGCCGTGCACGACAAGGACGGCTGGCTCGGCGCCCTCGGCGTGTGGCAGCGCCTACGCGATGAAGGGTCGCTCCACCTGCGCATCTGGCAGTCGATCCCCGCCGACCAGGTCGACCACCTCGTCGAGCTGCACGTCCGCAGCGGCTTCGGCGACGAGCTCGTCCGCGTCGGCTACCTGAAGACGTTCATGGACGGCACGCTCGGCTCGCAGACCGCACGCCTCCTCGACGGCTCCGGCGTGCAGATCACGAGCCGCGAGGAGCTCGCCGAGATCGTCCGCCGCGGGGCACAGGCGGGACTGCCGGTGGCCGTGCATGCAATCGGCGACCTCGCGAACCGCGAAGCGCTCGACGCGTTCGAGGAGACGCGGGATGCCTGGCAGCCCCTCGGGCTTCGCCAGCGCATCGAGCATGCACAGCTGCTCACGCCCGAGGACATCCCGCGTTTCGCCCAGCTCGGCGTGGCAGCCTCGGTCCAGTTCAGCCACGCTCCTTCGGACCGCGCGCTCGCCGAGCGCTTCTGGGCGGGCAAGACCGACCGGGCGTACGCATATCGCTCTCTTTGCGACGCCGGCACGCTGCTCGCGAACGGCTCGGACGCCCCGATCGAAGAGCTCGACCCCTGGGCCGGAGTCTGCGCCGGAGTGCTGCGCACATGGCACCCCGAGCAGAAGCTCTCCCTCGACGAAGCGCTCGCAGCGACGACGGTCAACCCGGCCTGGCTCGCGGGAGACGAGCACCGCCGCGGCAAGCTGATTCCGGGGTTCCTAGCCGACCTCGTCGTGCTCGACCGCGACCCCTACGAGATCGCCCCGGAAGAACTGCCTCAAGTCAACGTCGTCGCAACGATGCTCGGTGGGCACTGGACACACAATCCGCCGCCGTGGGAAGATCGCGTGGGGTAAATCCCGACCGCAGGAGGGCGTAAACCGATGGAAGGTGGCGTCGTTCGGTCCCGTTCCTTCGACCGCTTGCGGACCCACTCGATTGGGCTTCCGCAAGTCCTGTTCCAGTCGATCACGCACATGGCCCCCGCGGCGGCCGTGGCGTACTCGATCTACATCTCCGTGCCGTTCTCGAAACAGGCGCTGGCGCTGTCGGTGCTGCTCGCACTGATCGCCTGCTACTGCGCCGCGAACGCGATTGGACAGCTGGCGAAGCTCGAGCCGTCGGCGGGCGGGTTGTACGCGTACGCGGCCCGCTCACTCGGTCCCTGGGCCGGGTTCAACGTTGCCTGGCTGTTCATCCTCTTCGAGCCACTCGTGGCTCCCTTCCTCTTGATCGTCTTCCTGCTCACCTACCGAGACATCCGCATCTCGACCACGGCGGGCGTGATCCTCGGCGCCTTCGAGATCGCGGTCTTCGGCGGCCTCGCCCTCTGGATGATCTTCTCCAACGTCGGCGACCTCAGCCTGCAGCCCTTCAATCCACACCATGCCGTCGGCCACTGGAACGGCGTCTTCCGCGGGATGGTGTTCGCGATCCTCGCTTTCATCGGCTTCGAAGCCGCCGCGCCGCTCGGCGAGGAGGCAAAGAACCCGAGGCGCACCGTGCCGCGGGCGGTCGTGGGCTCGGCGCTCGCGATCGGACTCTTCTACATCCTGTGCTCGTACGCATGGGTGTTCGGCGCCGGGTTCGACAACTTCGTCAACCAGGCGACCGGAGCCGATCCGTGGCGAAATCTCGGCAAGGTCTTCTGGAGCACGGGCTGGATCGTCGTCTTCCTCGCGATCTGCAACTCGATCGCGGCGAACTCGAACGCCGCGGTCAACGCGGCGACGCGGGTGTTCTATGCCCTCGCGCGCAACCGGCTCGCGCCGTCACCGCTGGGACGAACACATCCGCAGTACAAGACGCCGTACGTCGCGATCGTCTGGATGAGTGTCTTCGCCTTCGTGCTGTCGCTCATCCTCGGCTGGAAGTGGGGCCCGCTCGTCGGGTTCGCGCTGATCGCGACGCTGGCGGTGATCGTCGTGGTGATCGTCTACATCCTCATCTGTCTCGGCTGCATGTGGCACTACTGGACGAAGCGGCGTGCCGAGTTCAACTGGCTGCTGCACTTCGTCCTGCCGATCACCGGTGCGGTGCTGTTCTTCTTCCCGCTCTACTACGAGTACGTGAAGTTCCCGCCGACGTACCCGATCAAGTACGCGAACTGGGTCGCGCTCGGCTGGATCGGAGTCGGCCTCGCGCTGACGGTGATCCTGTCGATCCGGGCACCGGACCGGCTGCGGGACATGGAGAGCGTCTACGTCGAGGACGAGACCGTGGCGCCGGAGACGCCACAGGCGACGCTCGCGTAATGGCAACAGCGGTCGGCCACCGCGTCGGACGCGACGACATCATCTGGGCGTTCGGGCCCGACCTCGAGCCTGTGCTCGAGGTCGAGTCCGGCGCGACGGTCACGTTCGAGACGAACGACTGCTTCACCGGCCAGATCACCTCCGAGGACGATCTCGTCACGGGCATCGACTTCGAGCGCGTCAACAGTGCGACCGGCCCCGTGTCCGTGCGCGGGGCCGAGCCCGGCGACTCCCTGATCGCGGAGATACTCGACGTCCGGCCCGTCGAGGTCGGCTTTGCCTGCCTGATCCCCGGTTTCGGACAGCTGATCGACGATGTCGAGTCGCCGGTCACCCGCATGTTCCGGGTCGAGGACGGATGGATTCAGATGAACGAGCGAGTGCGCTTTCCGGCGCAGCCGATGGTCGGGGTGGTCGGTGTCGCGACCGACGGCGACACGTTGACGAACGGGCTCGCCGGCCGGCACGGCGGCAACCTCGACGACCACCTGCACGGGCAGGGTGCGCGGATCTATTTCCCGGTGCGGCAGGTGGGCGGGATGTTCGCCGTCGGCGACATGCACGCTTCCATGGGCGACGGCGAGATCTGCTTCACCGGCGTCGAGATCGCCGGCGAGGTCGACATTCGGTTCGACCTCCTGAAGGGGAAGCAGGCGACCTGGCCCGTGACGGAGCTCGAGCACAGCTGGGTTCCGCACGCGACGGCAGACGACTACAACGACGCCCTGAAGCTCTGCTCGGAGGAAGCGGCGAAGCTGCTCGTCGACCAGTGGGGGTTCACGATCGAGGACGCGTTCATCTTCCTCTCCGTCGCGTGCGACGCCGGCGTTGCTCAGGCCTGCAAGCCGGCTCCCGGTGGCTTCGGAACCATCGCCCGCTTTACCATCCCGAAGTTGGACGCAACGCCGGGGCCGTTTGCGGCGCCTTGACATTGCGCGGCTCCTCGCGAACTGCGCGGGCGACCTTCAGCATGAGCGCGAGCAGCGCCGCGACGCTGGCGAGGGCGAGCAGCCCTCCGATGAGAATGTCCTGTTCCACATTGACCTCCTTTCTGCACGGGATCATGGCCGTCCGCGGCGCGCGGAACCAGCCGGTGAACCCCCGAATGCAACGGCGGTAAACCGCACCGCTAGAATCGGGATAGCGATGCGCACGATGAATCCCGTCCACGAGTCCACGTCGTGCGCCGTGGCGGCTTGCGCGGAGATCATCGGCGCCAAGTGGACGGCCCTGCTGGTGCACGACCTCTCCGAGGGCGCGCGCCGTTTCTCCGAGCTCGAGCACTCCTGTGCCGGGATCAGCCCGCGGACTCTGTCCGAACGGCTACGTGCGCTCGAGGACGAGGGATTGGTCGAGCGCCGCAGCTATGCCGAGTCGCCGCCCCGCGTGGAATACGAACTGACCGAAAAAGGCGAGGCGCTGCTGCCGATCATCGCCGAGATGCGGCAGTTCGGCCATCAATATCTGACCGCTTAAAGGCGGTCAGATATCAGGTTCGCCGCTTCGCGGGAAACGTGCGCGGGCAAGCCCGCGCACTCCTACGGGTTGGCGGAAGACTTCGGCGCGCGGGCGGTGGTGGCGGGCACGTCGAAGGTCTACGCCGGCTGGCTGGACGCGACGCCAGCTCGACGCGAGCTCCACTCCGACTCGGCCCACAGCTTGACCAGCTCGACGATCGTTGCGGCCGACGCGGCCATGTCCTGGACCGATGCCCACTCGAGCACCGAGTGGAACTGCTGACCGCCCGTGAAGATGTTCGGTGTCAGCAGGCCGCGCGCGCTGAGCATCGCGCCGTCGGTGCCGCCCCGGATCGGCTCGCGCCAGGGGTCGATCCCGCACCGCCTGGCCGCCTCGTCGGCAGCCTCTGTCACGCCCGGATCGGCGTCGAGGGACTCCTTCATGTTGCGGTAGCTCTCCTCGACCGTCACGGTCACCCGGGCATTGGGCTCCTCTGCGGCGAGTTCGTCCGCGAGCCGGCGAAGGAGCTGCTCGTGCTCGGCAAGCTTCGCCGAGTCGAAGTCGCGCGCGATGAAGCGGAGCTCTGCCTCGGCGGTGCCCCCGGAGACCCGATACGGGTGCACG
>WNGE01011868.1_pt1 | contig 12851 bp, 10 predicted proteins | sample 5400651 | NCBI WGS metagenome assembly WNGE01 (sample SAMN13153370, study PRJNA577476) | soil metagenome | isolation source: 60 cm soil or saprolite under grassland replicate 2 | place: USA:California | collected 2016-06-15 | reverse complement strand
CCACGTTGCTGGCGGTTAGTTCGGGACCGAAAGCGGAGCCGGGAAAGACGAAAAACAAAACATCTTCGTCGATGCTTGCATTCAGAATACGTTTGCAGCTTCCATCGGGTTGACGGAGCGAGCACGGATCGGGAGCAGGCGGATGGAAGGCTTCGTGCAAACGAATTGAGCCTTCACCGATTTTTTTTGCAGGCCCGAGATCGCCGCAGATGGCAGCTGTAATTTTGTCCTTGAAGATGACGGTAGCTACGTCGCCGATTGCCAGCCCGGTATTTTTTCGGAAGCTTCCCAAAGGCAAAACGATGTAAGGTATGGTTTCGCTCGGGAGCGCCTCGCCCGTGTCATCAAAGTGGAACGAAGTATCGTCCTGCCCTGAATCGAGGTCGAGTTGCGAACCGCTGCGACGACCTGGCCCCGCAGCGGGTCCATCGGCGTCAATCGCCATTTTCGAGCTCCAGAAAATCGTCGCATCGGGAAACTTCAACAACGCCTTGCAGCGATTTGGATCATTCTTGCCAGCAGAAGTCTGATCGAAAGCGTCGAAGGCCGCCTTATTCTGCCCGCCAGTGTTTGTCGCCTTACCGAAGGGAACGCCTTTGCACTGGCCGGCTGAAAAATCAGGAGGTTGAAATGTTGCCATAGTTTTTAGTTTCCGGTTTGCTGGCTTTTCTAGCGCGAAGAGAAGGCCGGATTTCAAATCAGCTATGCCCACCCGGCGATAGCGAGCCGAGGGCATGAACCCCTCGGCTATTACCTACGCATTCTCTATTGTAGCTTTTGTATTAACTCGCTTAGGTTCGGGACGCCAATACCTGTCACCATATCGTAGCCGGGGCTCGCCCGGTACTTGCCATTACTTCCTTCGGTAATATCCTGAAAGCACTTTGTGCCAATTAGAGGGTAGATAAGCGGTGGGAGAAATGGAAGGGGCGGCTTAGATGAATTCGCGCGTGCTTCGTTAATCAAAGCACAAAAACCAGCCCATACCGGGGCGCTCCAGCTAGTCCCACCCGTGCTGTCGACGTCGCCCTGAAAGAAATAGAATGCCCCAGCGTTTGGATCCGCTGTTAGACTCACATCCGGTACGAGTCTCTTTTTGCCAGATACGACTCCGGATCCAGTCTGCCAGATTGGCCGCTCAAAAAATTTGCTAATCCCGCCGCCACCTCCTGCCCAACCTTCTTCCCGGGCTCTGTTCCCGGCGGAATCGAGCTTCAGTGTTGTACCACCAACTCCAATTACGAATGGGTCCGACGACTCGTACTCAACCTGCAACGGGCCCGACGAACTATGTCCTGATTCGTCGGGATTTGATCCCGCGTCCCCTGACGAGACGAAGACATTAACGCCACGAGACGCAAGTTTTAGGAATATTTCCTGTTCGGTTCTCACTTCCGTTGAAGACATGAAACTTTCACCTAATCCCAAGCTGATCGATAACTGATGGAGTCCAGGCTGTGTGGGCAAATCCTCGAGTATCCTCTCAAGAGCCTTGTCGAGATCGACAAAATTAAGAGAACCGCTCGCATAGATCCTCACTGTTGCTCCTGGTGCCACACCCGTGGTCCATTCGACATCCAACGTCTCCTCTCCTTCGGGTTTGGGTAGCTTTCCACCGGCAACATTTATTTTTTCGACGTTGCTTAAAGTAACCGAAAGCTTATTACGCTTCCAAAATTCCAATAGATCAGCATCTCGCGGGACAGTATCAATCAAAATGGCAATTTTCTGTCCACGGCCGGTTACCTTTAGATCCTTCGCATAGTATGCGCCCAGAACCTCCTTTACCAAGTACGGTGGTTTATTCGCAACATCGGGACTCACCGTTTTATCGTCGGGAGTAAGTTTCGCTTCGTCTGGCGCCAGCTTTGCCTTGTCAGGAGGGAGATTCGGATCTTTTGGCACTAGCTCTGCCTCTTTCGGCGGCAACGATACGATATGCTTGTGCGCCCTTACAAAAGGCTGCAGGCCGCTGATACCAAGGACATGGGCCGAAATATTACTAGGTAAGCTGGGAGGCGTTCGCGCCGCGTCGTACGTAACGCCGTCAACTGTAACCTTCGCCATTTTAACCTGAAAACTTTTCTCAATCTGATCTACAGTTCCTCGGGCGTATACGTTGGTTCGCTCCCCGTTAGTACGGGTAATTTCGAATCCCTGATCCTTCAACCAAGCGATGATCGCATCATAATCTGAAGACTTTGGACGATATTTTTCAATGTCCGTCTCAGAGAGGATCTCTCCTTTGGCCACCCGTTGTTCCAAATCGGAAAGATTCGGTGTCTCAAGCGAAATTTGGAATTCCAATTCGTTCTGCTTCTCGTCCGGTCGTATCGCCTGCACAGTGAATCCTTGCTGGGCCGGTAATGGCACGATACTATTCGTGAACACCTTTCGGTCTGATTCCCCTGTTCCTCGTTGCGCGAAGACCTTATGAAACGGAAACGCTAGATAAATGGATGCAATCATTATCAACATTATACTTAAGATTTGGTATCCAGATCCCTGTCTGTGCGAGCTACCTGAGTCGTTATTCATAGTTTTCTGTTGTTGAGGTTTGTGTTTTCACTCGTATAGTTAACTTTTTCGTGCGATTTTGTCCTATCGGGGCAAACGAGAAGTTGATTTTTGCGGCTGTATGTCTTGTTGGATAGTTCCTCCTGTGCTGACCAGTTTAGAGTAACCTAAGAAGCCCCTTGGCACGTTGGTGAATAATATATTTCCTTTACGGTCAGCAAGCGTTATCACGAAAACCGCTCCGCCTAAATGCCGAATTTTGGATCCCGTAAAAAGGTTTCGGTCGATTTTTGTTGCGCCCCCTGCGGCTACAACTTTGATAAGCATGCTGTACGTATCTGGTCGATCTAACTCCAAAAGTAACGCTTCTGTCTTAAGGATAGCCGATAAAGCGGTCGTACCAGTTTTCTCATCGGGTGTCTGCAGACTTTTATCGATCCCATTCGCGAGCTGATCGAAAGTTACGAGTCGTTGTCGCAAATCCGTTAGACGGTTCAGGTTAACTTGCTGATCATCTTTGGCCAATTTCGTGGCCAAAGCCAGTATCTTGGAAATCTCTTCTGATGGAGGAGTTCCGAGCGGAAGCTGTTGTTTGATTTGTTCCTCAACCGCGATTTGTCTCGTATTTATCTGTGCTACTAACGCGTCGATATTCAGAGTGTCAGGCGACACGAGGCTTTGCTCTTGACTCATTTGATGGATTGCCGTTATTGCAGGTGAATCACTAATGCTCAGAAGTGAGGGATATTCGACGATCGGCGCAAACTTTGAACTCTGTAGAGCGTAGCCAAGTTGGGCCGATAGCGCGTCGATATCCAAACTAACAGAAGCTGATGTGATCGTCGTCTCGGTCCGAAATAATGAGATGAGTTGAATTAGGGTCTGCACTGTGCTGTTCACCGCTGTGATGCCATCATTTGCACTTTTTAGAGCGTCTAAACCCGCAACTGGAATCATTTGTGTTTTAGGTCCAGGTAGCATGGCTTTGGCTTTATCAATGAATTCCGTCGCAGCTTGTTTTGGCTCGGCTAGCTTCTGGATTGTGTCTTTAGCCGATATGAACTGACTGTGGGTCTGACCAAGCTTTTGAGCAATAAATTCTGCGCGTTGCAGCAGTTGGGCATATGCCGCACGCTGTCCAGGAAGGGCGTCCGTGGTCTGATATATTAAAATTCGGGGTTGCCGGCGCGATGTCGTATGGCGAGCCCGAATAGTATCAATGACTCGAGGTGCTATTCCAGAAGCCAGCTCTTGAGATGCTGAGTATGCAAGCAGTTGCGGGGGAAATGTATAATCTTTGTCCGTGGTTATCTTCCCTTCTAACGGCGTTACCTTGTCCGTAGGGAACGTTGACTTCAAAGCAGCCGCTTGTTGCGCTGCTACCGTCGCACGGGAAGTTGCAATTGCCGCCTCATTTGCCGCAGTTTCCTTATCTTTTATCTGAGAAAGATCCGCCTTTTCCTGTCGCTTTGCATTTTCCAATTTCAATAAATCTATGTCTGCCTGAAGCTGTTTTACCTTGTCTGCAGCGGCAGGGTCCTGTGCTTCTGCAATCCCGGAGCACAAACATATGATTGCAGACAGTAAGAAGAAGAATCTGATTTTGTTCATAATATAACTAATCTTGAGGGCGTTTGATCCACGATTTGGGAGACCTACTCGACATAACTTGGTTACGCTTGCCAATCTCACCAGCGCAGCGGCGGATTTTTTCATAACCGGCTTTCAAAAACTTTGTCGTTCTCGCGAGGCCCTGCCTGCGCCAGCTTTACCGGAATCAGCGGGGCTTTGTAAAGCAAGATAATTATGGGAAGTGTTCGCCGGCCGAGGGGCATGAACCCCTCGGCTATCACCTGACTGAACCTGGAATCGACCATCTTAATTCACGGGCACTCGGGGAGGGCAAGAAGATTGCTGGCTACATCGCCATGTGCGTGCTTGGGTCGCTCCAGTCGCTTTGACCGGTGGAACCGCCCAGGGCGCGCACTTGAACCGTGTAGTTCTGGCCCGGCGTCAGTCCGTTGAACTCGATGTGTTGCGAGTCGCCCGTGAACACGCTCGGCAGCCAATCGCCTGTGCTGCCTTTAATCCGGCCTTCGTAGAGGCTGGTGTTTCTCACCGGGTTCACGCTTGCGACCAGTTGACCGGACGCTCCGTTATCGATCACCAAACTGGTCGGTTGATCGAGCGGCGTCTGCGCCCGGTTGGTGCTCATGGCTTGGAAACCGGAGCTGAGCAGCGTGGCCATGTAGTTGTTGCAGTTGATCTGCACGTAACTGGCCAGCTGCCGCAGCATGCCGAGCAGCTTCACTCGCGAATCGTTCTTGGCCCATGTATCGGGCGGACCGCCGCTCGCTGCGTCGGCAATCTTCTGTTCGAGATCCGCGCGAGCGGTTTCGAGATTGGCCAACGTGACCGGCGGCGTCGGATACGCCGCGTTACCGGTCATGCCTGTTTTCACGCCGAGCGTGAAGTTGTCGAGTTCTTTGTCTGGAAGCCTGGCGAACGCCAGAGAGACACGTAATTGCATAATAATAATTTCCTGTTTTTTGATTGTTACGGGAGGCGATTTCGGCTCACGTCACGTAAGCGAATACCTCCCTTCACCGCGTTCTACGGGATCTGTCAGGCGAAGTTCTCCACAAACGCGAAGATTTTTCATTTTCTTTGCAAATTGCTCATTCCGAGTCGCTTTTGTTACATTTTCGAGGGTTTCGCAGCTCTTGCTGGGCGTTTTGTAGCACTGTACAGACGTTTTGTTTACATGTTTGGTTGCAGACCAGCGCTGTACAGACCTTTTGCTTACATGTTTAGGCACGAAGCAACGCTACATGGATGTTTTACAGCGCTGTTTTGTCATTTTGCAGTGCTGTACGGAGGTTTCGTTTACCTGTTTAACGACCAAACAGCGCTGTTTAGAGGTTTTGCTTACATGTTTGGAGGCGAACCAGCGCTACGCAGCCGTCAAACATACATGTTGCGGACCCAAACAGCGCTGCTTGATGATTTAGCTGCGCTGCAAAATCGCTAAACATCCCTGTTTCACCGCGAAACAGCCCAGCAAGACGACGACGCGTCAAGCCGAGAGGCTTTTCACGAGGGAAGGAGCGATTTTTAGCGCGTAGCGCATCAGCGCGACCAGCTCTCGACCAATCGAGGCAAACCAGTCAGTGTTGCCATCGGCGGCTAATCGCAAAGATCGACAACCAATCCTTTACGCTTGTTTGATTCGCGTGGTGAGGTATTCGAATGTGGGGTATGGATCTTTCTCTTAGATCATTGGAAGAAGCGGTCTCGATACGTCGGCAAATCGATACTCTTGAAAGACGTCTTGCAGCACTTCTCGGTGGTGCTTCAGGACGTTCAGCGCCCACGAGCGGAAGACGAAGAATGTCTGCGGCAACTCGCGCCAAGTTGGCAGCGGCCGCGAGAGCGCGGTGGGCCAGACTGAAGGTCGGCAGGAAAACGGGCCGAACAGCCACGCGACGAAGAAAGGGTGGAATCAGCGCTGCTGGCCGGAAGAGGCTTTCCCAACTGATGAAAGCTCGCTGGGCCGCCCGGCACGTTTACGGCATCAGCGATACGCACAAGCCGCCGCCTCCTAGATCCTAGCGATGCACGGTATTTGCCTTGTGCATGCGGCGGCTTAACGTTCGCATATGCCCCAAAAAAATTCTCCCGATAGTGCGCCGGAGCCCCTTCCACAACCTGAAACCCTGCCCAATGAAATTTTGGAGAACCTTGAGCAGCCGATATCTGGGAAAGAGGTTCGGCATGAGAGGCCAGCGGAACAAAGCGTCAGCGATTCACAAAAGCCGCCGCCGCCGAAATCCTAAGCGCTGCGGCTTGCTCGGCATCTGATTCGCGAATAAACTTGTCTATGGCCCAGAAAGATTCTTCTTCAGGTCGCTCGGGGAAACCTTCCACGCAGCCCGAACGTTTCAGGCAGCGCGACGGGTCATTTGGAAAATCGCTCGGCGATAAGCTCAAAGCACCGTCTCCATCTGTTAGACATGAACGTCCAACGGAACAAGGGCTAAGCGACACACAAAGACCCCCACCTCCAAAAAAGGGTTAAGAATTGGCTGAAGCGATCCTAAACGAGTTATCAGAAGCGGAACGACTTGAATTACACGAGTTGGTGTTTGCGGCTAAACGATCGATCCGCTATCACAATCATCGGCGCCATTTCTTTGATCGGTTCGATAAGTTCGTAAAGATCTTATCTCTCGTCACTGGCTCCGGTGCATTCGCGGCGGCAGTTGCGACTCATCACGACCTTGCGATTGCATTCTCCGCACTGGTTGCTTTACTCTCAGCGATAAATTTGGTCGTAGGCCCGGCACAGGCTGCAAGATTGCATGAGGAGCTTGCAAAGAGGTTTGCTAAACTTGAGCACGACATCAAACGGGCGGGGCAGCTGAGCTCGGATCAATTGAACGCATTTATAGCGGAGCGATTGATGATCGAGTCCGACGAACCTCCTCCGTTGAGAGTGCTCGACACAATTTGCCACAATGAACTGTGCCGCGCATTGGGGTACGAAGACTGTGAGTTTATCAAAGTTGACCCCGTTCAATCGTTCTTTGCTAATTTCATCGATCTTTGGCCTTGGCGAATGAAAAAGAACGTGCCGCCGCAGTGACGTGCCGCGTTCATGCTGCCGATTTCTGCTACCCGCTTTTGCGTTGAGCAAAGATTTGTGATCACAACATCTCAACCTGTTTCTGCTCAGCCGTCTCCCGCGCGGCCATGGCAAACGGATTCAGTTGCGGCGGGGCATCGACGCGCTCATTGCCGTCGAGCAAACCCCGACAGTTAAAATCTGAATGCGCGGATAGTCTTTGTCGTGCCAGAGCTTTGAAGTAAAACGGCCGGCCTCGGCGGCTTCGTCGCGGATATCGGCTTGCGGATTTATCCAACTTGATCTTGAGATCATCGCGATCTTGGATCCTGCGGCAACGTAGTCGTGCTCGCGGTATGCGCAGCGGGACGCGCGCCCTTTCGGATGTTATCGCTGGCCCAGAGTGGCTGAAGATTCGTGTAGTGAAATGCGACGTGTTGCTGTTTGACATCAGTCAAATCAAAGGAGGCAAGTGGTCGAATGTGATCGATGTGCCAAAGCTTACGATTTTCCCATGACATTCCAGGCAGAAACTTAAATTCAAGGTATTCGACTAGCTCGCCGACTGTACAGCCTAGAAGTTTCCTCATCGACGTTGTTACACTCTCGCGTTGGGCTCTTTGGTACTTACGCAACGCCTGAGCCATCCGAGTCCGGAGGGCCACTCCAATCGCGAACGACATGTCAGTTTCGCGGCGAATCCGCGAATTGGCCGCGATCTTCTCTCGGTTGCGTCCAGCCCAGGCCTTCTTATACGCCGCCGCTCGTTGCGTACACCGTCGATCAGATGCTGCCCGAACTGCGCGCCCTTTGGGACTCTTCGCGTAAAAACGTAGGTATGCGCGAATCTTCTCGCGGTTGCGGTTGACGTAATCGCGGTGCCGCGCGAGAACGACGGGTTTGTTTTCACGATAGCGTTTCGCCTCGTAAGCGCGGCATTCCTCGTTCCTCTCGCGCCAACGCTTACGCACACGGGCGATATAGCTCTCTCGGTGCCGTTCGTAATCTGATCGTTTCCACTGCCTTAGCTTTTCCCGATTGCGGGCGAGGTAAGCTTGCTTCTTCTTGTAGAGTTCCGCCTTATTCCTCTCGTAATAGGCCCTCCAGCTTGCAGCGATCTTCGCCCGGTTGCGTTGCCTGCCAGCAGTGGCAATCGCGTTTGCTCTGCCCGGGTTGCGAGCTCGCCAGGACCGTTGACGCTCGGCATTCTTAGCTCGTCTCTCTTCCGAACTCATCGTTAGCACACTTTCGAGGCAATCGTCGGGAAAAATGCAAGACACGATAATGCGAGTGGCGTTCGGGCACGGGTCGACGAACTGATGCCGGTGGCGTCGGCCCAGATCCACGTGTCGGTGAGGGTGTGAAATTGCGGCTGGTTCACTTGTCCGCCCGGCTCGCGAAAGAGGACATTGTAGTGGGCATTCGAGTTAAATCGACGCATGATTCATTGCAACGCCGCGCGGTCGTATTCTTCTTCTCATCCGCTGGCGAATCTGTAGAATCCCATTATTCCCCCGATGAAACAATCCAGGCTTCATTCCATTTCATTATCAAACCCGGTATCGCTTTCATGGCTGGCGATCGTCTCTCTGGCGCTCGCAGGTTGCGCGACACAGCCGCTCGAAACCGAACGTCACGTCAAGGGCGCAGCCCAGCCTGATCGTTGGCAGGAGTTTTAGTTTTCAAAGGGAAGTTTCGCCCAGAGGCGAAGACCTCATACGCCCGTTCGTCCAAGGAAAAGGTTACTGATGTCGAGTCTCTGCTTAACGGTCTGCCGACCGACGCACAAATGAGCCAGCAACATCACGAGTTGGTAGCCAAAGATCCGAACCATCAGAACCATGTGGCGCGGATTGCCGAGGAGAAGCGAAACGTAACGGTAAAAGCGTGGCTCTATTGGGTGGGACACCAGCGAGATAATGATTATCACCTGATTTTGGGGGACACGTCGGAGTTAAGCTCGGGCACGGTGTTCATGAACGCAGAGATTTCAGGGTTGCCAAAGGCTAATCCAACTCAGCAACCGTTTGTTCGATTGCGAGGCGCACTTCGACAAGTACTGGCAACCAGTCCCAATAAAAAAGGCGCTTTTGTTAAACCCGTGCCGGTGCGTATCAAGGGCTCACTTTTGTGGGATGGCGAACATCGCAACCCGCATAACGTTGGCCCAAAAAAGCCTGTGGATATCCGACCGAAAAAAGCGTGGGAGATTCATCCCATCCACGATTTCGTTCACTGAACGCGTAAGGAACTTGGCCGACCCTGGCTGCCACGGCCCCTCATTCCGCGAATTTCATCGACGTTTGGCTCCGCGCTCTTCATCATCCCGGTCATGGCGAAGTACTGGATGATCAACTAAATCCGAAGATATATGAACGGCTCGAAACGTAATTGGGACGGTATCGGCTGGGTCATTTTCGCCGGCGCAGCCGGTGGTTTGCTTTCATGGCTTTACAGCTTGGTGCTAAAGCAGCCGTTGTGTGACAGCGTCTTACTGTCCCTCATCAGTTCCATACTTTTTGGCGTCCTTGCCGGCGGGACCGGCGTTTATGTCTTCAAGCTGGTTGACCAAAGCGTGTTTGCCCGGACCTTTTTTATCGCCGTACTCTTCGGCTTTGTTTGGAAGCCGATCATCGAGGCAATTCCAGATTATGTAAGGAAGACGACGCAGACAATCCTCGATAGCAAGGCGGAGGAGATTGCGGCGAAAGCCACGGCAAGCTCGGAGAAACTTACCCCCGAAGGGGATCCGGCAAACCTTAAACCTCAAATCAAGACCACTGGAGATGAGGCGGTCAAGGCAGTGGCTACGCTGCCGGGCGTGAAAAGCAGCACCAGCACGCATCAAGGCAACGCCGCATTAAGCACCCAAAGTTATGGCGTCGCCAACGCCGTCAGTAAGTCATTAGAAGAGGTCGCCGCGAAGAATTCCGACCCAACGATTAAGGGACAGGCTCAGGACATAAAAAAGAAGATTGATGCGTTAAACGCACCCCCGGCTGCGACTAGCGTACATCCTTAAGACTCGAAGCCATGCCGAAATATTGGATGATCAACGACCGTAACAAAGGGGACGGCGGTATTGGCACCGGCGACGGAATGAACAATGCCGGCCTCACCTACTGGATAAGCGATGGGGGCGATCTGACTAACATCGCGAGCTGGCAAAAGATCAGTGCCGGCAATTTCCGGAAACTGCTCGCTGATGAGGCGGATCATTTTCCGGACGATGTTCCAAATGAACAACAGAGTCACGTCACGCTCTTGGTGCATGGATATAATGTAAACTTCCAGTCGGCGACCGGCTTCTACCAGAAAGTATCTGATAGCTTGTTCACCGGGCCAGACAGCCTGAACGGCCTTTGCGTCCTTTACGATTGGCCATCGCTTGGCAGCTTGATCGGATACGAGCCTGACCGGGCGCACGCTCGCGCTTGCGCAGCAGATCTGGCCGACGTTCTCTCGGCGATGCTTGATTACCTGGTCGAAAAGCAAAATGCAGCAATTGCGAATCCGGATAACGCCTGCAAAGCAAAAGTGTCTATGATCGCGCACAGCATGGGGAATTATGTCCTGCAAAACGCGATGGCCGCCGCGTGGACGCGCAAGAACCAGCCGTTGCTTGCCAGCCTGTTGAATCAGCTCGTCATGGTAGCTGCGGACGTGGATAATGATCTCTTCGACGCCGGCGCGCCCGACAATAGCGACGGTTCCGCAGTCGTAAATCTGAGCTATCGGATCACAGCGCTTTACAGCGGACGCGATTCGGTTCTCGGGTTATCGGCGGGATTGAAACATTTCGGTACGCGCAGGCTCGGTCGATCAGGTCTCGCACACGATCCGCCTTTGGTCACGCAGCCGCCCGCCACAGACAACGTGTGGGGTGTCGACTGCTCTACATTCTTCCCGAAAGAAGTGACCGGAGAAGAGATCCATGGCGCCTACTTCGGAAGCAAACATGCTCCCGATGGAACAATCGAATTGATGCGCCAGATATTGCGCGGCGTCGATCGCGGTGTCCTGGCAACAACCGGCCAATTAACTGGCAAGGCATGGCCGTGAGCCGCGCGCGAGAAACCGCGCTTTTTGTTATTGCCGCAGTTGCGATGACGAGCGCGAAGTGAATTGACGTTGCCGAGAGCGGCGGCGAACTTGTCTCAATGATTGTCCAGGCGGCGGAAGCTTTTCAGTTCGACACGATCGACGACGTGGTGAGCGACGTCGCCCGCGGACGCATTGTGATCGTGACCGACGACGCCGATCGTGAGAACGAGGGCGATCTGGTCATGGGGGCCGAGAAAGCCACGCCGGAAGCGGTCAATTTTATGGCGAAGCACGGGCGCGGCTTGATTTGCGTGCCGATCTCGAATGAGCGGGCGGAACAACTGGGCTTGCAGCGCATGGTGGTGCAGAACCGCGAGATGTATCGAACCGATTTCACTGTTTCGGTGGATGCCGCGCGTGGAATCACGACTGGAATCAGCGCACAGGACCGCGCCGCGACGATCCAGGCAATCGCGAATCCGAAATCATCGCCCGATGATTTGGTCCAACCGGGTCATGTTTTTCCGCTGCGCGCGAAAGACGGCGGCGTGTTGCGCCGGACCGGCCACACCGAGGCGGCTGTCGATCTTGCGCGGATGGCCGGTTTGCAGCCGGCAGGAGTGCTTTGCGAGATTTTGCACGACGACGGGACAATGGCGCGCTTGCCAGAGCTAATGGAGTTTCGCACGAAGCATGGCCTGCGCATCTGCACGATCCAAAATTTGATCGCGCACCGGCGCCTGCGCGAAAAACTAGTGGAACGCGAACAGGTGGTGAAATTACCCACCGAGTACGGCGATTTCGATTTGCACTTGTATCGCTCGAAGCTCGATGGCGCGCATCACCTCGCGCTCGTTAAAGGCAAGATAGACAAGAAACGTCCGACGCTGGTGCGCGTGCACAGCGAGTGTCTGACCGGCGACGTTTTCGGTTCGCGCCGGTGCGATTGCGGGAATCAGTTGCACGCCGCGCTGCGGCAAATCCAGGAGGAGGGCAACGGCGTTCTCGTTTACATGCGACAGGAAGGACGCGGCATTGGTCTCGCGGCAAAAATCCACGCCTCAAACGCCAAGCTCGGTTACCCGAGCGATCTGCGCGATTACGGTCTCGGCGCGCAAATCCTTTTCGATCTGGGCGTGCGCCAGTTCCGCTTTCTGACCAACAACCCGAAGAAGGTGGTTGGGCTGGAAGGGTATGGACTTGAGATGGTCGAGCAAGTGCCGATTCGGAGCGAAGCCAACCCGCACAATGCGAAATATCTCGAGACGAAAAAAGTGAAGCTGGGCCATATGCTCTGAGGCGATTCGCTCACGAGCGATTTGTCGATCTTTCATCGCCGCTGCCATGTCGAACATTAGTCCGCCGCGCCCACGCGACGCCGGCGTAAAACGCAGCTTCACAATTGTGGCGAGCCAGTTTAACGGCGAATACGTGCAGGGCCTCATCAATCACGCCCGGGAAGAACTGCGCGCGCTTTCGCCAGGCGCAACGATTTCTCTCCAGCGCGTGCCCGGCGCGTTCGAAATTCCAATCGTCGTCCGCGAGCTGGCTTCGCAAAAAAAAGTGGACGCGATCATCGCCGTGGCCGTCATATTGAAAGGGAAGACGGGGCACGCGTCCAATCTCAGCCGCTCTGTGACCGACGCGTTGCAACGGATTGCCGTCG
>WNGE01009375.1_pt1 | contig 12852 bp, 13 predicted proteins | sample 5400651 | NCBI WGS metagenome assembly WNGE01 (sample SAMN13153370, study PRJNA577476) | soil metagenome | isolation source: 60 cm soil or saprolite under grassland replicate 2 | place: USA:California | collected 2016-06-15 | reverse complement strand
AGGAGCCGCCCAACCCTGACCCGCCGTCAACTCGAGCCGACCTACTGACCACCCAGTGTGGTTGGGAGATTGCTCCCGCACGCCTAGGTGGGGCCAAATCAAGCCATCACAGTGGGGCCACTTCTAGTTGACATTCCCAGTGGATCGCCCGCCGCGAGCGGCTGGGGAGGTTCATGCTGCGCCGCGACCCGCGCGACATCAGCCGGATCTGGGTGCTGGACCCAGACGGCACCGCGTACCTGGAGGTGGGCTACCGGACATTGTCGCGGCCGCCGATCAGCGTGTGGGAGCAGCAGGCCGCCGTCGCCCGGTTGCGCGAACTCGGCCGCGCTGAAGTCGACGAGAACGCCCTGTTCGCGATGGTCGCACAGATGCGTGAGATCACCGACACCGCCGCGGCCACCACTCGCAAGGCTCGCCGCGACCAACAGCGGCGGTCGGCGATACCGGTTCGGCCGCCTCCAACCCTGCCGTCAGCGCCACCGGACAGCGGGGACGCCGGTGTGGTGGCCAAGCCGTTCGAGGTGATTGAGCAATGGTGACCGGCACGGACACCCACCTTGACATCCAGGACGAGCTGGCGGATCTGTCGCACCTGCACCCGGCCGCGCAGGAGATCGCGCGGCTGCCGGACGAGGAACGGCTGCGGTATGTGCGGGCGGACCGGTGGATCGGCTACCCCCGCGCCACCGCCGCGCTGGAGCGACTGGAGACGCTGTTCTGCTGGCCGTCCAAGCAACGGATGCCGAACCTGCTGCTGATCGGCCCGACCAACAACGGCAAGTCGATGATCATCGAGAAGTTCCGCCGCACCCATCCGCCGATCTCGCATGAGGATCGGGAGGAGATCCCGGTGCTGGTGGTGCAGATGCCCTCCGAGCCCTCGGTGACCCGGTTCTATACCGCGCTGCTGGCGGTGCTGGGCGCGCCGCTGCGCACGCGGTACCGCATCGCCGCGCTGGAACAGCTCGTGCTGCGGCTGCTGCGCGCGGCCTCGGTGCGCGTGCTGGTGATCGACGAGCTGCATAACGTGCTCGGCGGCCGGGGCGATACCCGCCGAGAATTCCTGAACCTGTTGCGGTTTCTGGGCAACGAGCTGCGCATCCCGCTGGTCGGCGTCGGCATCCGAGACGCCTACCTGGCGATCCGCGCCGACGACCAGTTGGAGAACCGGTTCCAGCCCTTCACGCTGCCCCGCTGGGAATCGGATGACGACGCCTGCTCGCTGCTGGCCAGCTTCGCCGCCGCGTTCCCGCTGTGTTAGCCCTCGGCGATCGCGAACCCGGAGATGGCTTCCTACTTGCTCACCCGCAGCGAGGGCACAATCGGCGAACTGGCGCACCTGCTCACCGACGCTGCGGTCGCTGCGATCGAGTCCGGCGAGGAAGCGATCAACCAGCGAACCCTGCTACTCGCGCCCTATGCCGGGCCGACCGAACGGCGCCGGCTGTTCGAGCGCGAACTCGCATGAGCCCGGCTCGATCGGGTATTCGGCGCTGGCCGCTGCATCCGCGGCCCGGCCTGCTGGAGTCGATGTCGTCCTGGTTGGGCCGCCTCGCGAAGCTGTACGGCCTGTCGACGAAGGACCTGCTCACCCACAACCTGGACCTGCTCGACGTGCCGTGGGACATCGATGGAGATCCCTCGGCGGCGATGCTCACCGCGCTCGCCGAACGCACCGGGGTCGAGCCAGCCCGGCTGCGCACAATGACGCTCGCCGGGTGGCAGCCGTGGCTGTTCGACACGCTGTCCGTGCGGGACTGGAATGAGCAGACCCTGTTCGACACCTACGTCCGGGACAATTCGGTGCTGCTCACGCCCAGCGAGGCCGGCCGCCATCAGGTGGGCCGCTTCAAACGCTGGGCCGGGCCATGGCTTCCCGTTCCTAACGGGTGGCTACGCCGGGTGTGCCCAGTCTGCGCCGCCGACCCGGACCGTGGCGTGTCCCTGATGTGGAAGCTGCCGCTGATGGCCGGCTGCGTCGACCACGGCTGCTGGCTGGAAGACGTCGAGGACGTCGAGGTGTCCCTCGCGCTGAACGGGCATCCACCAGCGGCCAGGCCAGTGGACGAACCGCTGGCCACCCTGGACCGCTACACCCACGACGCGCTCACCACCGGACGAGTCGAGCTGCCCGGCCGGTCCGCACATGCCGGGGTGTGGTTCCGGCTGCTGCGATCCCTGCTGGACGAGGTCAGCCTCGCCACGTCCACCGTCAGCAAGCCGGGCAGGACCACCCTGGAACAGGTCTGGGAGGGCACCGGCCGCCCGGACCGCGGCGGGCTGACCGTCTGGAAGCCTTACGAGCAACTGGACCGGGACACCCAGGAGACGATGTTGTACGCCGCCGCTGTTGCGCTGCGCCTGGCCGCCGACCGGCGGATCACTACGCGCGGCCGGCTCGCCTCCGCGATCCAGCCACCCGCCGACCTGCCCGTCTACGACGGTGACGATCCTCGCCGTCGCGCGCTGTCCATGTCGGATCTCGGGCCGGCGCTGGATGCTTGGCTCGACGCGGCCCGTACTGATCCCGAGCCTGCCCGTCAGATGTTGCGGCTGCTCACCGCATTCGATTCCAGCCCCACCAATCTCGCCAAGCAGCGCCACTTCCTGATCAGCCGGATGGGTTTTACTTACCTTAGGTAGTACTGAATGCGATATGTTCCCCGCCTGTCTTCATGAACGTCCCGTACCGGATTACCGACCTGGTTAGAGACGTTCGGCTTGTCCCGACGTTAGGCGGAGGCGCATGGCTCGCAGGCATGTGGTCGGTGATCTCAGAGTCCAGGAGTTGCGACGTAAGGATGGCTGGCGGTCGTGGACGATCGTCTGGCCGGAGGGCGTGGTGCACGAGGAGGCGGACCGGTTCCTGCGCAAGCATGAAGGGTCGGGGACGCAGCGGACCTACGCCTACCTGCTGGTGGATCACCTGCGCTGGCTGGACCGAGAATGCCTGCCGCTGGCCACGGTGACGCTGCGGGATCTCGAGCGCTACATGGGGCTGGTAGGCGCCGAGGTCCGCATGCCGCTCGGGGAGCCGTGGCGGGTCGGCAAGCGGCTCTACGGCACGGCCGCGCTGTCCACCACGGCGGCCTGCCTGAAGAGCTTCTATCTGCACCAGGCGTCGCTGGGCGTGAACGGCCCGCTCGGCAAGGCGTTGGATCAGACTCGCCTGCCGACCCGAGCGGACCGTCGCCGGGCGTTCCTTGGCCACACGATCCCCACCATGCCGGCCAACCCGCTGGCGCCCCGCAGGGTGCGTCGCCGCCATCCGAAAATGCTCCCCGACGGGGCACGCCAGCGGCTGCTCGAGGTAGTCCGCACCGCCCGTGACCGGCTGGTGGTGATCTGGCTGGCGGACGGGGGCTTTCGGATCGGCGAGCTGTGCGGCCTGCACCTTGCGGACTTGCACCTGCGGGAGGGTGCGGCCTGCGGGGAGTGCCGCGCACCTCACGTGCACGTGTGCCACCGGCTGGGCAACCCGAACCGAGCCGAAGCCAAGACGAAGTACCCCTGGCAGGTGGAGGCCGGGACGGTGCGGGGCGGGCTGATCAGGCGGGTCAGCCCGGCGATGATCCACACCTACTTCGACTACATCACCGGCGAGTACCCCCGGCAGCAGGCCGGGCACGGGATGCTGCTGGTGCAGCTGTCCGGACCTAACCATGGGCGGCCGTGGTCGCCGGTCGCCGCCCGCCGGATGCTGGGCCGAGCTGGCGAGCGGGCGGGCCTGGGCAGGATCCGGCCGCACGCCTTCCGCCACACGTTCGCCACCGGCGTCCTTGACGCCTCCGGCGGCAACCTGATCATCGCCCGCGACGCCGGCGGCTGGGCCTCCACCACCGTGGTGGACGAGATCTACGGCCACGTCGACGTGCACGACCCGGTCTTCGACGCGGCGCTGCGCCAGGTGTGGGACGGGCAGGGCGGGCAGGCGAGAGGATGACCGCTTCGCTGTCCCTCTACCAGGACCAGCCCGAGCCGCGCCAGTCCAACCGGACGACCCGCGACCGGCTCGAGTTGCTGACCACGCTGATCAACGGGCCCAGCTTCGACCCGCTGTTTCGGACCGACGTGATCCAGATCCCGCCGCAGCATCCGGTCTACGGGTGGGAGTGCGTGGTGCGTGGCTGCGAGCGTCCACGGTCGGATAGCCGCGAGTTGTGTTTCACGCACTGTGTGCAATGGCGCGATGCTCGCAACGCCGGGATGGGCAGGGCCGAGTTCGTCCGAACCGCCGAACCGCTCGAGGCGGTGGGCTACCGCAGGCCGGAGGTCTCGTGCCGGATCTGCCCCGACCGGCCAGCGGAGGCTTCCTTCCTGCGACTGTGCCACCGGCACCGAAGTCGCTGGGACCGCTATCGCAAGGCCCACGGCCGTTCGGCAGCCGACCTCGACACGTGGGCGGCGGAGGAGACGCCAGGCGATGGCTTCGGCCACTGCCAGGTCGTGGTGTGTCCCGGCCGTGCGGACTCACCGTTGGGGCTGTGCAGGAGACACCGGGACCGCTACCGGCTGGCGGGCCGCCCGGGCGGCGCGTCGGTGCCGGCACGATGGGCGAACCAGGAACGGCCCGGCCGGGCGATCCCGGTCTGGTTCGAGGACGAGGCCGCGTTCCGCCGCTGGTGCGCCACGGTCGGGCCGCCGCTGGTGCTGGGACAGGTCAACCTGCTCGGGCTTCGGCCGTTGCTTGCCGCTGAGGTCAAGTGGGGGCTGTTCGCGCACACCCAGCGGCAGCACAGCCGCTGGGACCTGGACTGCGTGCAGAACATGGTCAACTTCTGCCGGCAGCGTGATCTTGGCTCGTTGACCGAGCTGGAGCTGGACGAGTGCGTGAAGTTCACGCGCATGATCGCGCGGGAGATGCGCAACGAACTGCGGCTGGTCTACTACACCCCGGCCGAGACCCGCGAGGCTGGCTTCATCGAGACCGAGCACTTCGGGGTCCGGTTTCCGCAGCGGCTCGGGCACCTCGACCTGACCGGGGTATCCCAGCGGTGGCTGCGCGATCTGCTCTGGGACCATCTGGCCGGCCTGCTGCGCTCCCCCAAGTGTCCCCGCAGCCAAGGGCCCTTCGACCAGCTGCGCCGAGCCTGCATCGAGCTGAGCGCCTTCCTGGAGGTCGACGCGCCCGGCGGCGGCCACGACCCCACGCTGCTGCGCGAGGAGCACATGCACCGCTTCATGGCCGATCAGCAGCACCGGGAGCGCCACGGCCTTCCCTCGCTGGCGATGAAGCGCCCCGATGGCGCGCCGACGATTGTCAGCTACGTCGCGCGCCGGATGGTGTTCAACAACACCCGCCGAGTGCTGCGCGGCGCGGTGGAATCGGGCGCCGAGCAGCGCCTCGGCCTGGACCGAGCGTTCATCACCGCGATGCCCACGGCCGGCGCCCATCGAAAGCGGGTCCGCAGCCCGTTCACCGATGAGGTCGCCCGCGCCCTGGCCGACCAGGTCAACCTGCGGCAACTCGAGACCTCCGACCCGCTGGACCAGGGCCTGCGGGACATCTGGGAGGCGATCATCCTCACCGGGCGGCGCTGCGGCGAGATCCTCAACCTCCGCTTGGACTGCATCGGCCGCTACGGCGGGCTGGCAATGCTGTGGCACGACCAGACCAAGGTCGGCAACTACGACGCCGCCATCCGCATCCCCGAGCATCTCTACCAGCTGCTCGCCGAGCGCCAACGCAAGACCCTGGCCCGCTTCGAGGGCCTCCACGGCCGCCAGCCCACCCCTGCGCAGCGTGCCCGCATGGCGCTGTTCCCCTCCCGGGTCTGCAACCCCAACGGCCAGATGGCCCTGTCCTACTCGTGGTTTCACCGCGGGTTCAAGCCATGGATCGACCAGCTCGACCTTGGCCGCGTGGTCCCACACCAAGCCCGCCACACCCTGGCCACCAACCTCCTTCGCCACGGCGCCAGCCTGGCCCACATCCGCCGCTACCTCGGCCAGGTCTCCGACCGCATGGCCGAGCATTACGTCCACGTCGCGCACTCGGACCTGGAAGACGTTCTCAACCACGTGTGGGTCGCCGGCCCTGGCGCGCCCAACCCCGGCGAGCTGCTCTCCAGCCCCACCATGGACGGCACCAGGCCGATGACGCGTGAGCGGGCCCTCGCCCTGGCGGTGGATCTCAGCCGCCGCAGCACCCCAGCCGAGGGCGGGTTCTGCACCTTCCAGCCGGTCGTCGACGGCGGCGCCTGCCCGTGGAACCTCGACTGCCACAACTGCGACAAGTTCGTGCTCTCCGGCGCCGACCTGCTCTACTGGCGGCGCAAACGCGAGCAGTGGGCCTCGATCGCCGAACGCGCCCCCGACGACGCCACCGCCGACTACCTGCACCAGGTCTTCGAGCCGACCGCCCGCGCCATCGACGGCCTGGAGAAAGCCCTGGCCGGCCTCGGGCTGCTGGAAGAGGCCCTGGCGTTGGACCTGCGCCGCCCGCAGGACTACTTCCACCGCCTGTGGAGCTTGACCTTCCCAGCCGCCAAGCTCACCAACGCCACTGGCGCCGACGACGAACCAGACGGCGGCGACGTCGGCCTCGAGGGCGGCGACGTCGGCCTCGAGGGCGGCGACGAGGGCTTCGACGAGCCGCAGGACGCATCCGCGTGAGCCCGCCCGCCACGCCGCAGACGGCCGCGGCCATCGCCGCGCGTCGGGCACGCACGGCCAAGATGCTGGACCGCGTGCGGAGCACCGTGCAGCGGATGCGCCGCGAGAAGACCCCGATCACCTATCAGGCGGTCGCGCGACGCGCCGGCGTCTCGCGCACGTTCCTCTACCAGAACCCCGACGCTCGAGCGCTGATTGCCGAGGCTGCCGCTTGCGTCACCGACCAGCGGTTGCACGACCAAGCCGGCCAGGTCGACCAGCAGGAGGCGTCTTGGCGGGAGCGCGCCCTCAACGCCGAGGACGCCTTGAAGGCCGCGCACGCGGAGATCCGCAGCCAGCGGACCCGTATCGGCGAGCTCATGGGGCAGGTCCGCGACCTGGAAGCGGAGTGGACCCAGGAGGCCATCCAGCGCATCACCACCGAGAACACCACCCTCAAGCAGCGCGTGCGGCAGCTCACGCAGGACAACCGGACGCTGGAGGAACGACTGCAAGCGGCGCGCTCGAATCTGCGCTTCCAGGACCGCCGGCTCGCCGACCTGGAGGCACAGCTGGCCACCCAGCCACCCACGTTCGGTGGGGATGGTGCTGCTTCCCGCATCCGCCACTGACCTGCGCTCGCCCACCCCACGCTCACCGCTGTCGTCCTGCCGAGACCGAACCAGCGCTGGCCGGGTGCGAGGCCGGATGCGTCTACCTAGGTGGCTGGTGTTTTTCGCGAGCGCGCAAGTTCGCTGGTTGATCCTGGATCGGGGAGAATCACATTGATGTGATTCTCGACCTGGAGTGCCGATGACGATCGGGATGACCCCCAACCAGGCGGACCTGTGGCGTGGCACCGCGGCGGTGTGCCAGGGCCGGGTCGGCAAGCAGTCGATCTGGGCGGTGCTGTACCACCAGGGTGACCGGCTGTTTCCCGACGAGCTGTTTGCCGACCTGTTCGCCGAGGTCGGCCGGCGCAGCGTGCCCCCACGGATCGTGGCCACGGTGCTGGTGCTGCAGCGGCTGCAAGGCTGCTCGGACCGGGAAGCGGTGGAGGCGTTTTGCTTCGATGCCCGCTGGAAGTACGCCTGCGGCGGGCTGCCGTATGACTATCCCGGCTTCAGTCATACCGTGCTGGTGGACATGCGCGCGCGGCTGGCCGCCTCGACAAGGCCGGAGCGGATCTTCCAGGTCACCGTCGAAGCGGCCAGGCAGGCCGGACTGGTCGGGGTGCGGCGAGTGTTGGACTCCACGCCGTTGTATGACGCGGTGGCGACCATGGACACCGTCACGCTGTTGGGCGCGGCGATCCGGGGGGTGCTCAGGGTGGCTGAGGGGCGGCTGGAGGCCGAGCTGCGCGGGGTGCTGGCCAGCGGCGAGGAGTACGCCAGCCTGACCAAGCCGCAGATCGACTGGGACGACCAGGCGGCACGAGCGGCGCTGGTGGATGCGCGCGCCCGGGATGCGCACGCGGTGCTGGGGGTCCTTGCGGGCCGCTCGCTGGCGGCAGGGGTGGCCGAGGCCGCCCGGCTGTTGGCGGCGGTGGTGGGCCAGGACCTGGAGCAGGGCACCGACGGCGTGTTCCGGATCGCCCGCAAGGTCGCCGCCGACCGGGTGATCTCCACCGTCGACCCCGACGCCCGGCATGGCCACAAGACCAGTGCCCGCGGCTTTGACGGCTACAAGGGGCATGCCTCGGTCGACCCCGACAGCGAGCTGATCATGGCCACCGGTGCGACCGCGGGCAATGTCGGCGACGCGGCGGCCGCGCCCGAGTTGCTGGCCGAGCTGGTCGACCAGGTCGACGGCGAGCAGCCGGCACCACCCACAGGGTCCACCGATGCTGAGCCCCAAGCGCCCCAGCCTGCCGCCTACGGTGACAGTGCCTATGGCACCGGGCCGCTGTTGGAGCGCCTGCACGCCGCCAGCATCGACCCACGGGTCAAGGTCCAAGCCCCGGTCGCACCACGCGGGCACTTCACCAAAGACCAGTTCCAGATCGATCTTGCCGCCGGCACGGTCACCTGCCCCGCCAAGCGCACCGCCGCGATCGTCTACAACGCCGATCCACACAATCGCCACCACGGCCAGGCAAGCTTCGGCCCGGCGTGTGCCAGCTGCCCGCTTGGTGGCCAGTGCACCAGCGCGGCGGCTGGCCGCACCATCACCATCACCGCCTACGAGGCGGAGCTGGCGGCTGCCCGCGCCCGCCAGGCCGACCCCGTCCGCGCCGCCGACTACCGCGCGACCCGACCCAAGGTCGAACGCAAGCTCGCCCACCTGGTCCGCCGCCGCCACGGCGGCCGCCGGGTGCGGGTCCGCGGCCTTGTCAAGGTCGCCGCCGACTTCAACCTGCTGGCCGCCGCGGTCAACCTGGCCCGGCTGGGCGTGCTCGGCTTGCACTGGACGCCATCGGATGGCTGGGCAGCAGCATGAGCCACCCGTCATGCAGACCAGCGGCAGCCGTGCCACACGGCGACCCGCGCGCCACCCGCCCAGCCGGCCAACCGACACCGCGCACTCCAGGCCGGTGCAGCGGGCAGCATGCCCGGCCGCGCCGCAGCCGTGATCCCCAGCGCCCCTGTCACACCAGCCACCTAGCCGCAACCACCCCGACCGCAATGGCCGACTCCGTGGGCTCCACAACCTACACTCGGCGGCAAATGGGGGGCCCGAACGAGCTGATGGAGGCGCTGTGGCATGAACGGTTGGCTGGGCTGGACGACGGAGGAGTGGAGCGCGCTCGGAGCGCTCGTTGCTGCAGGCGGGGCGGTCGGCACGCTCGTGGTCGCCATCGTCGCCGCTCTGGCCGCGTTCAGGCAGGTCAGGGAGGCACGCACGCTCCGTCAGGAGCAGGCGCAGCCATACGTGGCCGTCTTCATGGAACCGAGTGCTGCAACGGTGCAGATCATTGACCTGGTCGTCCGCAACTTCGGGACGACTGCGGCCCATGACGTCCGGCTCACGATCACGCCCCGCGTGCAGCGGTCGGTGGAAGGTGGCGGCGTCGAGGACGTTTGGCTTCCTGACCGTCTGCCGACGCTGGTCCCCGGTCAAGAGTGGCGGACGATGTGGGACTCTGGCAGGTACCGCCCGCAGAGCGAGTTGCCGGACCAGCATGATGCCCGGGTGTCGTTCCGCGATTCCCGTGGGCAGGCACTCTCGGCGAGCTATCAGCTCGACTGGGGTGCCTTCAAGGGCCGCCGCTGGGTGGTCACCTATGGCATCCACGACGCCGCCAAGGCACTCCGCGAGATCGACAAGACCATGAAGAAGTGGCGAGAGGGCCTTGCCGGAGGGCTGGCCGTCTATGTCCGCGACGGTGACGAGAAGGATCGCCGCGAGCATGAGCAGCGCGAGGCATGGCTTCGCGAGCGGCCGGTGCCGGTCGCTCGCGCCGCTGAAACCGCAACACAGGAAGCAGGCCAACCCGGGGACGGCCAGGAGCGCACCGACGATGAGGTGGACTGAGGGTGTCCGTGATGCTCCGTGCGTCCGGACGTTGACGGGGACCAGACCATAGGCAAGGTGTTCAAGCCTGCCATGGAGGTCTGGCTCCCGTGCCGTCATACTGCCCGCGTTCCGCGTTCCTCGCTGCCCGCCACGGTGCTGGCCTGGCTGGCCACCCGCCTGGCTCACCTGCTCCCACCGCGCCCGCCCGGGCGTGGCGGCACCCGGCCGCTGTCGCTGGAAGTCCGCCTGGACGCGGTCGCCGCGGTGCTGCTGGACGGCCTGATGCCCCTATGGATGTCAAGCGGCTGAGGGGACCGTGGTTGGGTTTGGTCGGGACTGGATGATGATCTGGTAAATCTCGCGGGCGATGTAGCGCTTCAGGCAACGGATGATCTCTCGCTTAGGCTTGCCCTGCTTGAGGCGTTTGGTCATGTAGTCCTGGGTGCGAGGATCCCAACGCAGGCGGGACAAGGCAATGCGGTACAGGGCGGCGTTGGCTTGCCGGTCACCGCCCTGGTTGAGGCGATGACGCTGGGTCTTGCCGGAGGAGGCCTCGACGGGACTTGCGCCGCACAGTGCGGCAAACGCGGTATCGCTGCCGAGTCGTTGGGGGTTGTCGCCGGCGGTGATGAGCAGAGCGGCGGCGCTGTCGGGGCCGACGCCGTTGCGTTCGAGGAGCGTTGGCGTGGACCTGTTGACGGCGTTGGTGATCCGCGCTTGGAGGTCGTCGACTTCGGCCGTGAGGCCGATAATCCGCTGAGCGAGGAGCCGCAGGGTCCAGGCCGCGGCGCTAGTGGTGTCGGTGGGCACACCGGTGTCGAGCTGGACGCATCGGCGGATGAGTTTGGTCGTGCTCAGCCCCGACAGCGACTCGCGCAGCGCTGGGTCGGCGGACACCAGCACGGCTTTGAGCTGGTTGATGGCCTGGGTGCGGGACTTGACCGCGGAGTCCTTGGCCAGCTTGAACATCCGCGCCATCTCCACCGGTCCGTCGCCGGTCTTGGCGGTGGCGGTCGCGCGACCAGCAAGCACCGCTCGGGCGGCGGCTTCGGCATCGATGGCGTCGGTCTTGCCGCGTCGGCGCCGGGTGCCCTTGTCCGGCTGATTGACCTCGATGACCTGCACGCCGGCGGCCCGCAAGTGGCGGGTCAGCGCTGCTCCATACGAGCCGGTGCACTCCACCCCGGCTCGCCGTACCCTGCCCAGCGTCTGTGCCCAGCCAAGCAGCTGCTGGTAGCCGGCGACAGTGGTCGCAAAGCAGCGGCTGCCCAGCAGCGCACCCACGGGGTCCAGCACCGCAGCCACATGGGTGTCCTTGTGGGTATCGACCCCCAGCACCACCTCCTGGTCGCCGGTGTCAGCCTGGTGGGACTGCGGAGGGTGCGTCATCCTGGTCATGGTCACTGGGCTCCTGATCGGCGCGGGAGGGGTGGCCGTCGCCGGGCCGGCGTGGGCGGTCAGGACTGTGACGGTGCCTTGTAGCGGCAAGGCTCCTATCGGGACACGCCCCGTCGGGCCGGCGGCAGCACGCACCGCCCCAGGCCAGAGCCGACAGATCAAGCCGAAGGCATCATAGCCAGTCATACCGCGGGTCAGACCCCAACCCGGGACGGCACCCCACATCCTCACAGTCGTACCGGCGCGCCGGGCGGGCGGTGGGATCTCCAAGACCGAGGTCGGCGACAGCCTGGACCTGCTGCTCGGCCCACTTGGCGACCTCGGGCTCTGCCAGCCCGACGGCACCTTCATCACCAGCCTCGACCAGCTGCGTGAGGTGCTGGCCGAGATGGCCCGCTGCGGCGAGGCGGTCGTGGTGGATGGGCTGGCGACCCGGGTGCAGCGACCCCGCGGATGGGCCAACCAGAAGGTGCTGTATGACGCCAAGCGGCACAGCCACACTGCCCAGGGCCTGTCGGTCGCCATGATCTGGGGTGACCTGTTGTGGCTGGATGGCGGCTGGCCGGGCAGCTGCCACGAGGACGAGCTCATGAAGCTGGCCGGGCTTGAGGGGGTCCTGGACAAGGTCGAGGTGGCCAACCTGCTGGATCGCGGGTTCCGCGGGCTGGCCAAGACGCGCGAGCACTGGCACGCGCCGGTCGGCGACCGCCGCACCATCGACCGGCTCAGCGACGCCCAGCGGGCCTATAACCGCCTGCAGGCGGGCCTGCGCGCGCTGGTGGAGCAGGCGATCGCCCACCTGGCAGGCGCCTGGGCGCTGCGCCGCTGGCGCGGGCTGCTGTACCGGGTCCGGGACGTCTTCCGGGCCGCTGGCGCGCTGATCTGCCTGGGCCGCTGGCTGCACCGAGTCCCCACCTGATAGAGAGCGTCATGGGCACCCCGAACTGGGATCACTACGACACCCGCCACGTCGTCTACCAGCCGCGCCGCCTGCGGCCTGAACAGTTCCTGGTCGGCTATCGCCGTGCCTATCGCGACTTCTACCGGTGGAGCGCGATCGCTCGAGGGGCCGCGGGCCAGCCGACCGTCCGGCAGGCGGCACGGCACGTCGCCTACGCCGGTGGTTGGAAGCGGTTCGAGCCGCTGTAGGATCTGGTCATCCGCGCCCGCCGGGTCAACACGATGCTGCCGCTGTTGGAGGCGACCCTGGACGCCTTCGCCGGCGCCAGGCCATCGAGCCACGTGGGCCTCAATCGATACGTGGCGGACCCCAACGAGGACCGGCCTCGGCCTCATTGCTGGAACCGTCGGCGATGTCCAGGCCGAGGCTGCCGCAGGGGCTGGGAGTAGTCGCCCAGCAAAATGGTGCTCCACCTCCCAGAAGTAGTCGATCCCCAGGCG
>WNGE01006610.1_pt1 | contig 12852 bp, 14 predicted proteins | sample 5400651 | NCBI WGS metagenome assembly WNGE01 (sample SAMN13153370, study PRJNA577476) | soil metagenome | isolation source: 60 cm soil or saprolite under grassland replicate 2 | place: USA:California | collected 2016-06-15 | reverse complement strand
TGCCGTCATCGCCAGAGTTCCAGTGGAAGCGAGAGGCACAGACGCAGCGGGCAACGACCAAATGGTTGTGTTGCACGTCATCGACGGGTTCCTCGGCGAGCTGGAGATCATCGGTTCGGAGGGCCAGCCAGTAGGATTGCCGGCTCCTGAAACGCTGACCGTTTATTGACCCTGACCACCAACCCCAGTCGTCCACAGAATCCATAGCGCGGCGTAGCCGCAACCAAAGAGGCGTTCCTGCTCCTCGTACGATGCGGTTGGTCGACAACGCAACGCTGAAGGGAGCAGGAACGCCGTGCGGAAGTTTATCGCCCAGCATCAGGCGCATATCGCGGGAACGCTTTCGGGATTCGATCGCCTTGTGGTCCGCGGCACACTTCGACGCATCGCACACGCACAAGGCCTGAATCAATACTTGTGGGCCAACGACATACTTCTCAAGGATTTCGGCGCACACGTCGAGTCTGTTAGCCAAGCCGTGAAGTCCGCGTCGGTCGCCCAAACACTCGCAGCGGACCGCCCAATCCGCTATCTCTACTCAGCCGATGCAAGCAAAGAAGAAATCGCGCGTCGCATCGCTGCGGAAGATCACATTACCGAGGGCCCGGTGTGCGTCCTGACATGTGTCGAACCGTGCTGGAGCTTCCAGGTCTACCGCAGCCGCGAGACCAAGCGACTCGAATTGCAGCTTTGCCGCCGCAAATGCCTGTTCATCTACCACTATTTGGTTCATCCCGTCTTCGGCTTCCTCAATGCGCGCATCCAAACCTGGTTTCCCTTTCCCATCCAGATCTGCCTCAACGGCCGCGAGTGGCTGGCGCGCCAGATGGACCAAGCCGGCCTGGCGTACGTGCGTCAGGACAACTGCTTTCCCTGGGTTGAAGACTGGCACGGCGCGCAACAACTCCTGGACCAGCAACTCCGCGTTGCATGGCCAGTGTTACTGGATGGCATCGCGCGCCTTGTCAACCCCATTCACGAGGAACTGTTCAGGGCCTATCCGACGCATTACTACTGGACCATGTATCAGACGGAGTGGGCGATCGACATCGTCTTTCGCAAGGCCACACACTTACGCGAGTTGTACCCGCGCCTGCTGCAGCATGCGATGACGACGTTTGGCAGTGCCGACGTGCTGCGGTTCCTGGGTCGACGCATCCCCCTGACGGGCGATGTCCCGCCCCAGTTCAGCGGTCAGGTCCTCACCGATCTCCAGGCGCGCCAGGAAGGTGTTCGCATCAAACACCGCCTGAACAGCAACTCGGTCAAGCTGTACGACAAGGCCTTCACACCTAACGGCAGCGTGCTCCGCGCCGAGACCACAATCCATAACACCGACGATTTCCTCGTTTATCGTCCCAAGGAAGGCGGCCCAGAGACCGAGTTGGCCTGGCGCGTCCTTCGCAGTGGCATCGCCGACCTGCATCGCCGCGCCGAGGTATCCCGCCATGCTGCCGAGCGGTATCTCGACGCGTTGGCCAGCGTTGAGCTGGACACGACACTCGAGCAAGTGTTGCAGCGACTTGGCCAACCCAAGTACTGGCACGGTCGCCGAGTCCGCGCCTTGCATCCTTTCGCCCCCGATGACCGTCAACTCCTCCAGGTCATCAGCCGCGGCGAGTTCACGTTGAACGGATTTCGCAATCGCGATCTGCAGCGGCTCTGCTTCTCCGAAATGGCCGCCAGCCCAGCCGAAGGTCGTCGCCGGTCAAGCTGGGCCAGTCGCAAGCTCCGCCTGCTCCGTGCCCATGGTTTGATCTACAAAGTTATCGGCACGCACCGCTACCGCCCGACCGCTGCAGGACGCACCGCCGTCACCGCGATCCTCACTGCCCTCCGATCCAGCATCCGGCACCTCACCGCGGCCGCAGCATGAATTTTGTCCTCCGCCGGCGCGATTTCGGGCATTAGTAGTACAGAGGGGTTCCCCCGAATCCCTCCCCAGAAACGACTCCTACGTCGCCCGGTGAGGATTTCTCACGTCGCAGATTGGGGAGCTTTCAGGATCTGGCACACATTTCGTGCACTCGACCGGAATGACCCGGTAAAATGCTCCGGCCTGGCGAATCGCTGAGCGCCAGATGTTCGGCAGAGCCAAATTCGACCTGCTCCGTAAACGAGTTCTGCTTGCCAGTTTGAGCCGGTCTGTTTAGAACGCCGCTGCTTGCAAGCTGGCTGCCGCCGCACCGTGTCGCCGGAGCAGTGGGTGGCGTACAACAGACGCCGCGATGCCCGTCGTCGACTCAGCAGGCGTGCCGATTCATTACGAGATCACCGGCGAAGGGGCCACCGATCGTGCTCGTGCACGGCTATCTCTCGAGTCTGGAGGGCAACTGGGGGCAGAGCGGGTGGATCGAGTTTCTTGTCGGCGATGGCCGCAGCGTGGTCGGCTCGGACTGCCGAGGGCATGGCAGGAGCGGCAAACCGCATGATCCAGCCGCGTACGAAGACCCTCGCATGCCGAGCGACGTCCGCGCCGTTATGGATGCAGCAGGCCTCGAGCGTGTTGACCTGATGGGCTATTCCATGGGTGGCGCGATCGCCGTGGCTCTCCTGGCTCGCTTCCCGGAACGGTTCAACTCGGTGATAGTCGGCGGTGCGGGCCTGCCAGTTGCAGCGCGGGACCCGCGGCGAAGCGCGGCAATCGCCGCGGCCCTCGAGGCCGAGGACGTGTCGACCATCTCAGATCCTGTTGCGTTCTTCTTTCGCCAGTTCTCCGAGAGTCGAGCACATGACCCACACAGCTTCGCCGACGTCGACCCCGACCTGCGTGCCCTGGCCGCGATCTCCCAACGAAGCAGCGGCGTGCGGTCAGACGTCGCAGCCGCCCTCCCTCAAGTTCAGGTGCCGCTGCTTGTGGTCGTCGGGGACAAAGACGAGACGCTCCCCGACTCACAGCGGCTGAGCGAGACGGTGCCGAATGCGCAGCTCGTCATCCTGCCTGGCGAGGATCACGTGAGCGCGATCCCCGCCGTGGCGTATAAGCATGCCGTCGCGGCGTTTCTCCGAGAACGGCGGCCGTAGCACAGTCACTCCCACGGTGGGTTCGCATATAAGCGCCTGCACGAAATCAGCTTTCACGTCACTTGACAGGCGATCCGTAGAAAGCGCCAGCCGCTGCGCTGACCGTGAGTCGAAGCACGGCGATAAGCGCCGATTACGGCGGCGGGGTGCGCATCCTTGTTCCGGATAACCCGCGAGAAATCGAGGCCCGTCTAGCCACCTGTGGCACCGAGTGGATCGCGTACTCGCGGGCCGAGTTGTACGTTTTAGCACGCCCGTTCTAGGCGTGCCGACCTTGTCGGCTGCGCTAGCCGCCGCGCAGCGCGAGCTCCTTCTGCAGGTCGAGCGGTCGGGTGCCGAATCCGCGTTGCTCCCATTCACCGCGGGGCACCATGAAAAACACCTCAAACTCGTTGCCGTCGGGATCTTTCGAGTACAGGCTGAGGCTGTTGCCGTGGTCCGATTCGCCGATCATGGCGCCGGCCTCCATCAGCTGATCGCGGGCGCGGGCAAGATCCTGGATCGACTCGACCTCCCACGCGGCGTGGTACAGGCCAACCTGACGACCGGCGGTCGGCGGCGGGGCATCGGGACCAATGCCAAAGAGGCCCAGATCATGATGGTTATCGCTGCCATTGGCGCGGAGAAAAACGGCTTGCGGGCTGGGCATCTCGACGATCGAAAAGCCCAGCACATCGCGATAGAACTGCATCGCGCGCTGCGCATCGCGCACGTACAGCACCAGGTGGTTCAGTCGCTTGATGGTGAAGCCAGCCATATGACTGATGATGCTACGTGCGCAGCGACAGATCCCAGGCGGTGGTGCTGCTGATCGTCTGGAACCCGGCCGACAGATACAGCTGCACTGGCGCTGAATTGCCCGCGTCGACCCCGAGCGTGATGGAGCGGGCGCCGCGCGAGCGCAGGAATCGCAACCCGCTCACGAGCATCGCCCGCCCCAATCCACGTCCGCGGTACGCGGGATCGACGGTCACGTTGGAGATCCAGGCGCGCGGATCACCATTCGGGTTCTGGTCGGCCGGATCGAATACCGCGTGGCAGGTGGCCACGATGTGGGCGTCGCGTTCGACCTCGACACCGACCAGCATGCCCTCGCGCTGCCCGTCGAGGTCGGCCTCGAGCATCTCGGCCCGAATGGGCACGAACTCCCAGGTACCTTCCCAGAAGCGGTTCAACGCCTCGAGGATGGCCGGCTCCTCGCCGGGGCGCATCGGCCGAATACGCACGCCGTCGACGTCTTCGAGCTCGGGCAGCGGGGCCTCACCCGCGAGCTGCATGTGGTAGATCGAGCGCACCTGCTCGAAGCCAACTGCTCGGGCCGCGGTCAGCGCCCAGTCGGCACCCTCGGGCAAAAAGAGTCGGATCGCGTCGCCATGCGCTTTGCGGGCGAGGTCGACGCTGCCCTGGATCAGCACGTCTGCGAGCGCTGACTGCCGATGCTCGAGATCGAGCGCGACCCGTCCGACGACCGTGCCCGAGCCTTCGCCGGCGCTTACCGCGGCCACGCCGACAACGTGATCCTCGAGCACCAGGGCACACTGGTCAGTCGCCCACGAATCGATCGACCAGCCGCCGCGCGCGCGGCCACCCGGATCGTCGGCCTGATGCGAGTCTTCCCAGATGTCCTGGATCTGCTCGGCTTCGGCCGGAGTGGGCGGGCGTAGCGAAGGCCGCGCCCTCACTCCCGGCCCCTCTCCCAGAGGGAGAGGGGAGCCATCACTCGCCCAGGCTCCGCCCGTCCATGATCTTGAGAGGTTCGCGGATCAGCTCGATTTGAATGCCGTCAGGATCCTTGAAATAGATCGAGTCCTGGGCGCCGCGGTCCGGGCCGAGGTACTGGATCCCGCGCGCTTCGAGTCGCTTCTTGATCGCTTCGAAGTTGTCCGAGTCGATGGAGATGGCGATGTGCTGCACCCCACCCAATGCCTCGACGCCCGGCTTCAACCCGAGGCCTGGAAAATCGAAGAAGGCCAGCAAGTTGTCGTGGCCCATATCGAAGAAGAGGTGCGTCGAGCCCTTGTAGTCGCGATTCTCCATCAGCTCGACGAGTGGGAAGCCCAGCAGCTCCTGATAGAACTGGATGGTCTGCTCGACGTCGCTGCAGATCAGCGCGAGGTGGTGCAGGCCGCGCACGGTCGACTTGGGTCGCTGCGCGGCTGGACGCAGGTATTTCTGCGTCCAGCGGTCGCGCCTGGCTGCCCACTCGGTACTGCGATCGGTGGTGGTCATACCTAGATTTTGAACAATAGGTCGCGGACGCGCTCGGCCATTTGCAGATCGCCGCGCGCGGTGCCGCCGCGTTGCCGTTGGTAGGTGCTCAGCACGAACTCATTCGGCGTGAAGCTGAAGACCGTCTGGCAACCCTCGGTGGCGCCCTCCTCGTAGCTGACGCTCGTGCCATCGACATTGACACACCAGCTGCCACCACCCGATCCGCTGATCTCGATGCCGAACTTGGTCTGCACGCCTTTGCCACGGTCGGCATCGACGGTGTACTGGATCACGATCAGCATGAACGGAATCAACGTGATGGCGGCCTCGTCGGAGAGCGGCTCCTCGCGGCCGAGGCCAGCTTTGATGTCCCAGGAGTGGATCGAGTAATCGATCAGCTGGAACGCGGCGAAGAAGCACGCGGGCAGCGGGCCCATGAACTTGTGGTTGACGATTTCGCCCGCCCACTGCTTCTCATCGAGGGCGTCGAAGATCTCGAACATCTTGTCCGAGGCCGCCTTGAGCCGCGAAACGGCCTGGTCCTTGGACAGCGAGCGGAAGCGTGTCGCGCCCTCGTCGAGCTTGGAGGCCATGACGGGCAGCCCGAGCGGCGCGGGCGCCTCTTTGCCCGAGCGAGCGATGTCCCAGCGCTCAAGGTAGCCCTCGGTGACGTCGATCAGGTGGCCGCACAGGTCGCGCACCTGCCAGTGGCCGCTCGCGGTGGGGCCTTCCCACGTCGCTTCATCGAGGAGCTTGTAGAAATCGGCACGTTCCCGGCGATCGAGGTCGAGCAGGAACTGCTTCCCGGAGTACTCCATTACATTGACCCGGGACGGTGTTTCGGTCGCCATTTTGAGAAAACTCCTTCTCTCAAATCCCCTGGGAGTCCGGTGAGCGTACAACGCGGATAGGTCGGTCGTAACCTGTTTTCAAACCCATGTCCCAAGGCGACAGCGGCACGTTTACGTACGCCAATCCAGGCCGCATCGCGTGGGGCGCGGGCTGCCTCCTGGCGCGACTCGACGATGAGCTGGAGCGAGTGCGGGCCGAGCGCGTTTTCGTGATCACGACTCGCTCGGTCAGCGGCAATCCGCGGTTGTTCGGGCGCCTGGGGGAGCACCTCGGGCCGCGGCTGGCTGGCTCGTTCGCGGGGATCGGTCAGCACGCTCCGGCAGCTTCGGTCGAGGACGCGGTGCGCGCGGCTGAGGCGGCCCAGGCCGATGTGCTGGTGTCGTTCGGAGGCGGCAGCCCGATCGATGCGACGAAGGCGGTCGCGTTCGCGCTGGCCACCGGGCTCGATTTGACATTGCCCGACGCGGCCGCTCGCGCACGGGGTCTGCAGCCTGGTAGCGATGCGCTGCTGCCGCATATCGCGATACCCACGACCCTCTCGGCAGCAGAGCTCTCGGGGCTCGCGGGGTTCACCACCGCGCCGGACAGGGAAAAAGTCGGCCTGCGCGGAGCGGCACTGATTCCAGCCGCGGTCATCTTCGATGCCGAGCTGTCGCTGCACACACCGCTCGAGCTGTGGCTCTCGACCGGCATTCGGGCGGTGGATCATGCCGTGGAGACCGTGTTGGCGTCGGGCAACCACCCGTTCGCGGATGTGCTGGCGCTGGAGGCGTTGCGTCGCCTGCAGTCGAGCTTGCTGGCCACACACACCGATCCCGATGACCTGGCGGCGCGGACCGAAAGTCAGCTTGGCGCCTGGTTTTCCTTCACCCTGCCTGGCCCCGCCGCGGCTGGCCTGAGCCATACGCTCGGCAAGCGCATCGGCTCGCGCCACAACATCCCGCATGGGGTGAGCTCGTGCCTGCTGCTGCCGCACGTGATGCGCTACCTGGCTACGCGCTCTTCTTCACAGCTGGCTCGGGTGGCGGCGGCGCTCGGCGTGGATGTGCGCGAGATGCCGCTCTCGGAGGCCGCAACGCAGGCGGCCGACGCGGTTGCCGAGCTGATCGCGGCGCTGGGCCTGCCGCGGCACCTGGCGGAGTATGGGCTGAGCGAAGCCGACTTCGAGGCGGCCGCACGACCGGTGGCAACTGACGAGTATCCGTTGCGCGAGCTGGTCGCGATCTATCGCGCTGCCATGTGAGCTGGACGTGGGTGGTGCCTGTGGCGGGGGCGGTGGCGGTGTTCGCGGCGGTGCTGTTGGTGACGCCGCCGGGGTTCGCGTCGATCGGCGATGTGCTGCTCAGCTCGACGCGTGGGCCCAATGCCGAGGGCGCGGCGTATGCGCTGGGAGCGGCGGCGAGTCTGGCGCTGGTGGCGCTGGGAGGCCTGTGGGGAGTGTGCTTCGTGATTGGTTTGCTACGTCGGCGCATCTGAAAAAGATTCGGATCGCGCGAGCTGTCGAGTAGAGTCCGCGAGCCATGTCCACCACCTCCACTGACACGCTGATCCACGAGATGACGCTGGGGCCGCTCACAGCCACGCAGCGCAGCCAGATCATGACCCAGGCCACGGCGTTGACCGCCGAGGCACGCCGCCTGTTCCGCCGTCTGCTGATCCTCGCCCAGGAGCGCGGTCTCGACGGTGACGTGATCGCCCGCGCCGGCGCGCAGGCGCGCGAGCACGTTGCTGGCGTCCTCGCTTCATCCTGAGCCTGCGAAGGATCTAACGTAGATCCTTCGGCTTCGCCTCAGGATGAGGCGTCAGCGCCTTCGTCGGCTAGCTTGAGGAACGCCTGCAGGGCCGACGGGTCGATCTGCAGGAACGTCTCGATCCCGCCGAAGAAGAGCCGCACGAATTTGAGCAAATAGGCTAGCCGTTCGGCTTCGCCGCGCAGATCGTCATCACCGGACTCCTGCGCGGCGCGTTGCGCCTGGCTGGCCGCCTCGTTCAGTCCGGCGATCACCGGATCGAACTCACGCTCTTTCCGCACGCGCACGGCTCTGCGGAACCACGTCCACGGCTCGGGCTCGGCCAGATAGTGCTGGCGGCGATCGCCGGGCAGGTACATGCGCCGCGCCAGGCCCCAGCCCAGGATCGCGTTGAGCTGCACCGAGGCCGAGGCGCGACTGATGTCCAGTCGCTCGCACACCTCTTCGGCGGTCATCGGTCGACCGACCAGCAGCAGGAGACCGTGGATGCGGCCGAGCAGGGGCGAGACGCCCCAGGCGTTGGCGAGCAAGCCCCACTCGTTGATGAAGCGGTCCTCGATGTCGCGGCGCGACATAGCAGCCATTTTCAGTCGATCCCGAACGACCCGATTGTATACGAACGAAACTGGTCGGCCCGAGCCGGGCTGTGACGGTTCGCATGACGCTTGGCGGAGTTGCTGTGACGGTTCGCGTGACGGTTAATAAAGTCAAGCTAGCGGTGACGGTTCGCGTGACGATTAAAAAGTCAAGCTAGCGGGAGCCAGACGCGCATGGCGCCGGGTGCGCGGTTGGACCAGGCGTAGTACGGGACGCCGCGCAGCGGGATGGCGCGGTTCGGCGGCGGGGGCGGGGGCGAGGGCGGCGGCGGCGCGGGCAATTGTTCCTGCCCGGGTCCGTGCGGGGGCGGGGCCGCGGACGCGCTTGGCGGCGCGGCGCCGGGCAGGTTTGAGGGTGCAGTCGGCGGCGTGGGCGCGTACAGCGGACCATCGGCGGCGCTGACGGTGCCGCGGCCGGCCACGACGGTGACACCCTGCAGCAGGTCGGGCTCCCAGCGCGCCTCGAGCGGGGCGTCGCCGTCCAGCGTTACGTCGAGTACCGCGCCATCCGGGTGGTCGCACTGCTCGAAGCAGTAGACGATCGGTCCGCGCTCGACCGCGACCTGACCGGCGCACGCCTCGACGCGCGGGTGCGCGCGGGTCAACCGCACCGGCATCTCCAGCGTGAGCTCGACGCGATCCCCGACCTGCCACGTCCGCTCGAGCTGCCAGTAGCCATCCACCAGCGGCGGCTCAACGCTGGAGCCGTTACAGACAACAGTTGCAACGGCGCACCAGCCGGGGCGGCGCAGCGACAGCGTCCATGGCTCGGCAGCGGTGCGCTCCACCGTCAGCGCCACCGCACCTTGCCACGGGTATTCGGTGTCCAGCCGCAGCTCAACTGCACCCACCGAGACGCTGCCGGCGACGTACTGGTGGAGCTGCACACCGCGGGCATCCGATGAAGCGCAGTACTGCGGCAGCGAGCCGAGCAGCCGCATCACGTTCGGTGGACAGCACGCGACCAGGTACCACGGTCGGCGCTCGTGCCCGCCGCGGCCGATCACCTCGCCCAGTCCATTGCTCAGCAGCGGATTGACGTAGAAGAACCGCTCACCGTCGAGCGCGATGCCGCTCAAAAAACCGTTGAACAACGTGCGCTCGATCAGGTCGGCGTACTGGCCCTGTCCGGTGGCCAGCAGCATCCGCCAGCTCCACATGATGCTGGCGATCGCCGCGCAGGTCTCACAGTACGCACGATCGTTCGGCAGCTCGTACGGCTGACCGAACGCCTCGCCCTCGTGGCGTGCGCCCGCGCCACCGGTGATGTACAGCTTGCGGTTGACCATGTCCCGCCATTGCCGTTCGAGCGCTCGCAGCAGCGCCTCGTCGCCCGTTTCCAGGTACAGATCGGCCACGCCGGTACAGGGCGCGGACGGCGTGGCCCTCGACTTCCTCGGCTTCGCGGACGGGCACGCGGTCCTGGTAGTAGGCGGAGCCGCCCCAGCGCGGCACTGGACCCAGCAGGCCGTGGCCGCGGTTGTCGATGAAGAACTTCGCCAGGTCTAGATAGCGCCGATCCTGGGTCAGCCGATACAGCTCGACCAGCGCCGTCTCGATCTCGGGGTGGCCGGGTGTGCCGGCGCGCTTGTCGGGACCGAAGACGGTCATGATGTGGTCCACCAGGCGCTCGACGACGCGCAACAACCGCGCGTCGCCACAGCAGCGCTGCCAGGCGACCGCGGCCTGGATCAGGTGGCCCGCGCAGTACAGCTCGTGGCCCATCGGGATGTCGATCCAGTGCCGCGCTGGCTCGACCACCTGGTAGTACGAATCCAGGTAGCCGTCGGGCGCCTGGGCGCGCTCAACCAGCTCGATGGCCTCATCGGCCATTGCCTGCAGCTCGGCGTCGAGCGGCGCGAAGTAGGCCGCGGCTTCGAGCCACTTGTAGACATCCGAGTCCATGAACACTGGTCCGCGATAGCTGCCCTCAGCAGCGCCCGCCGCGAGCCGCAAATCGAGCAAGTTGCCCCACTCCTCGAGCATGCGGAAGCCGTGGCGCAAGCTCAGCGCACCGATCGGCGTCTGGCGGCGCGCCCAGAAGGTGTCGGGGTCGAAGCGCACGTCGTCAAGGGCGAGGGTGCGCCAGCACGCGTGGGGGCTGGCGCTGGTGTCGACGGCGCCGCGCGCAGGAACGGCGGGATCAGTCCGGGTCGTGGCGCCCGGCACGCTCAGTCGGGTGGCTTCGCGCATGACTCACGCATGACCAGGTGACCGGCCAGTGCGATCTTGGCAGGCGCGGGCGCCTTTCCGCTACCGCTGGCGCCGAGCAGGCCGTGGATGGTCAGCACGGCGGTCTCGCCCAGCTCGCGTTTCGGCACGTGGTAGGTCGTCAGCGCCGGCGAAGCGTAGGCACTTTCGTGCACGTCATCGATGCCCACGATCGAGATGTCGTTCGGGATGCGCAGCCCGGCGTCCTTGATGGCTTCCATCGCACCGAAGGCGGTCTTGTCGCTCACGGCAAATACCGCGGTGGGTCGCAGCGGCAGCGCCAGCAATTCCTGCATCTGCACATAGCCTTTGCGCGGATGACCCGGCGTGGGCCCAGGCTGAAGGTCGGGATCGGAGGTCACGCCGTGCTCCATCAGCGCGACGGTGTGGCCACGTAGTCGGTCGACCAGGCTCTTGTACTTGGCGGGACCCGGCAAGGCGCCAATGCGGGTATGACCAAGGCCGAGCAGGTAGCGGGTGACCTCGAGACCGGCCGTGAAGTTGTCGGCGAGCACCGCTGGCACGGGCTGCGAGACGTAGTTTTCGACCAGCACCAGTGGCGTCCGACCGCGCGCGATGCGCTCGATGACATCGTCGGTCACGTCACCGCCGTTGGCGATGATCAGTCCGGCGATGTCGCGGCCCATCAGCGCGCGGATATCGCCGATGGGGTCGACGCCAGGTCGATACAGGTGCAGGAGCAGTCGGTACCCGAGACGCTGCGCGGCGTCTTCGATGCCCGCCACGATCTCGGCGTAGAAGCGGTCGTGCGCGGCCGGGATCGACAACGTCTCCATGAGCAGACCGAGCACGTGGGTGCCGACGGGTGCGCGCTGCCCGTTGGGCACGTAGCCCAGCTCGTAGACGATCTGGAGCACATGCGCGCGTTTGGCGGCGGAGACGCCGGGCTTGCCGTTGACGGCCAACGAGACTGCCGAAATCGAGACCCCGGCCAGGGCGGCGATTTCGCGAATGTTGGGTCGCGACTTGGCCGCGCCGCGGCGCTGCGACGCGGTCCCCGCTCTGGATTCGACAGGCTCACCATGATGGTTCGACAAGCTCACCATGAGCGGCTGCAAACGGCTCCGCTCACCATGAGCGGCTGCAAACGGCTCCGCTCACCATGAGCGGCTGCAAACGGCTCCGCTCACCATGAGCGGCTGCAAACGGCTCCGCTCACCCTGAGCCTGTCGAAGGGTCGTCCTGAGCTTGTCGAAGGAGTCGGGGCGGACTCGAGACCGGCGTCTCGAAATATCGATCAACTCTAGCCGCGCTGTTCTTGATGGGTGCCACGACCGCGGCGTCGCTGCTGGCCGCGTGTGGCCAGAGCTCCGCTCCGTCAGGCGCCACGCCGACCAGCGCACCACCGGCGCCGGCCAAGCCCACCGCGGCGCCAGCTGCCGCGCCAACCACCGCTTCCGCCGGCGCCGCTGCCAAACCGACCGAGCCACCGGCGTCCATCGCCGGCCCGACGCCCGCGCCGTATCCGGTCGCGAACTTCGGCTCCAACTCGGCCAAGGTCAAAATCCGCTACTGGACGATTCTGGGCAGCGTCGACGGCATCATCATGACCGACCTCGTACGCAAGTTTGCCGAGGCCAACCCGGACATCGGCGTTGAATCGCTGCAGGGTGTCACCGACTTCGTGCCGAAGATGGACGCAGCCGCTATCGGCGGCACCGCGCCGGACGTGGCCATCGTGCGGCACACCTACATCGGCCCGTTCGCCTCAAAAGGCGTGCTTTCGGAACTGTCGCAAGCTGAGTTGGATCAGGTGGGCATCAAGGCCGATGACTTCGATTCGACGGTATGGAAGTTCTCGCAATACCAGGGCAAGCAGTACACGGTACCGCTGGACATCCACGCGCACGCGATGCTCTACAACAAGGCGCTGCTGAGCAGCGCCGGCTGTTCGAAGCCGCCCCCCACCGTTGAGGAGTGGCTCGAGATCAACACCAAGGTCAGTAAGGACGACGTGCTCGGCTACAACACGTTCGCAATCGGCGCCGGGCTCAGGAATTCATGACCTGGTACTGGTACGGCATCGTGCGGCAGTGGGGCGTCGAGATGCTGAACGCCGACGCGACCAAAGCCGCGTTCAACACCCCCGAAGGCGTTGCCGCGGTGACCTGGATGCGCGACATGCAGCAGAAGGGCAACCCCAAGGCAGTGCCCGCGGGCGACCTGCAACGTACCGGCAAGGTCGC
>WNGE01012617.1_pt1 | contig 12853 bp, 13 predicted proteins | sample 5400651 | NCBI WGS metagenome assembly WNGE01 (sample SAMN13153370, study PRJNA577476) | soil metagenome | isolation source: 60 cm soil or saprolite under grassland replicate 2 | place: USA:California | collected 2016-06-15 | reverse complement strand
CACGTGCACGGTGGGCGCTGCGGCTGCGGCGTCGCCACGGCCGCTGTCGTGCAGGTAGCGGCCGAGGCCCTCGTGCAGCAGCGCGGCGCGCAGCGGGTCGCCGTCTCCGACCAGCTCGATCGCTCTCTGCGCGAGCTCGACCGCGCGCGGCGCCGCGCCCGTGTTCCACGCCGCCTCGGCCGCCGACGTGCACAGCCCGGCGAGGTCGACCCTCACGAGGTCGGCCGCGTCCGCCACGGCGTCCCACAGCGTGAGCGCGCGCTCCAGGTGCGCGTGGGCCTCCGCCAGGCCGAAGACGGCCTCCGCCTGGCGTGCCGCCTCGACCGAGGCGGCCAGCGCCTCCTTGGTGCGACCTGCCGCCGCCCAGTGCGGCGCCAGTTCCGCCGGTGCCGCGGCGCCGCTGCGGGCGAGCTCCTCGGCGAGCCGCCCGTGCAGCTCCTCGCGCTCGCCGGGCAGCAGCGTCGCGTAGACCGCCTCCGCCAGCAGCGCGTGGCGGAAGCGGAAGCTGCCGGTCGCCTGCACGGCGACCAGGACGCCGTGCTCGACCGCCTGCCGCAGCGACTCGCGCACCTCGCGTTCCGGCAGCGCCGCCGCAGCGCGGAGCAGCGGGTAGCCGACGTCGCGTCCGGCGGCCGCGGCCAGGCGCAGCAGGCCCTGCGCCGCAGGGTCGAGCCGGGCGACGCGCTGCAGCAGCAGGTCGCGCAGGCCACGCGGGAGCGTGCCGTTCTGGTCGCCGGCGGCGGCGAGGAGCTCCTCGGCGAAGAAGGGGTTGCCCTCGGAGCGGGCGACGATCGCGTCCGTCAGCGCCGCCGGAGGTGGGGTGCCAGCGTGGGCCGCGAGCAGCGCCGTCAACTCCTCGCGCTGGAGCGGTCCGAGCTCGAGCAGCAGCGCCGCGCCCGAGCGCCGGACGCCGTCGGCAAGCCGGCGCACGCGCGCGGCAGAGGAGGGCTCGTCCGCGCGGCAGGTCCCAAGCAGCAGGACCGGCCGGTCGTGGAGGTTGTGGGCGAGGAAGACGACCAGGTCGAGCGTGGAGGTGTCGGCCCAGTGCAGGTCCTCGAGCACCAGCAGCACCGGCGCGGCGGCCGCGCGGTCGCTGAGCAGCGCGAGCGTCTCCTCGAATGCCCGCAGCTGCGAGCCCGCCGCCTGGCCGTCGACCTGTGCAAGCGCTCCGAGCGGGCGCAGGGCCTCGACGAACGGCTGGTACGGCAGCTCCGTGCCGACCAGGTCGATCGAGCGCCCCAGCAGGACCTCGAAGCCCGCGTCGCGGGCGCGTGCCGCCAGCTCGGACGCCAGCCGGGTCTTGCCGATGCCCGCCTCTCCGGCGACCAGCGCGGCGGTGCCGCTCCCCGCCCGCGCCGCGTCCAGGGCGCGCCCGAGCTGCCCGAGCTCGCGGACGCGCCCGACGAACACCTCGCTCGCGGGAGCCTCCATGCAGCCAGTATCGCGCGCCGCCGACCCTGGCGTGGAAGGCGCTCGTACGCATGCCGCGACGGGAGGATACGTAGGCCAGCAGCCAAGGATAAGCCTCCCTTGTCAGATGCGCTCCAGGCCCTCCACGGCGACGATCCGGTCGCCACCACGGACACAAGGAGGCGGAGATGACAGCAGTCGCGCAGCCCGGGTCGCTCGACGAGCAGACGCCGACCGGGCAGATGAAGGTTCACGAGGTGCGGGGCGGCGGCGGCCTGCGGCTGCACGTGCGCGAGTGGGGCAGGGCGGACGGGCCGCCGATCGTGTTCATCCACGGCCTGTCGCAGAGCCACCTCTGCTGGGCCAAGCAATACGAGAGCGCGCTGGCCGAGGAGTTCCGGCTGGTGGCCTACGACCTCCGCGGCCACGGGATGTCGGACGCGCCCCTCGAACCGGAGCACTACGCGGACGGCGCGCTGTGGGCCGACGACGTGGCGGCGGTCATCGAGCAGCTGCGCCTCGACCGGCCGGTGCTGGTGGGCTGGTCCTACGGGGGCTTCATCATCTGCGACTACCTGCGCGCCCACGGCCAGGATCGCATCGCCGCGATCGACTTCGTTGCCGGGGGTGTCAAGCTGGGCGAGGCGGCGTTCGGCACCCTGATCGGCCCGAGTTTCCTCGACAACTTCGCCGACCTCACCGCCGACGACCTGCCGACCAACATCCGGGGCGTGCGCGGCCTGGTGCGGGCCTTCCCGGCGAAGCCGCTGCCGCCCGACGACGTCGAGACGCTGCTGTGCGCGGGCATGACCGTGCCGGCGCGGATCCGCGCGAACCTCGGGGCGCGCCAGATCGACGGCGACGACGTGCTGCGCACCCTCGAGGTGCCGCTGCTGGTCACCCAGGGCCGGGCGGACACGGTCGTGCTGCCGGCGATGGCCGAGCACGTCCTCGCCACCTGCCCGACCGCCGAGCCCTCCTGGTACGACGGCGTCGGCCACACCGCCCACCTGGAACAGCCCGAGCGCTTCAACCGCGAACTGGCCACGCTCACCCGCCGCGTCCGCGCATGATCCGCCGCCGCAAGACAGGGCGCACGCCAGATCCGCCCACCCGTCTACGGGTGCGACCGTCGCTCACGACGACGCCGCGGGAGCGCGGCGCAACGCAGGAGGTCACCATGAAGGCAATCGCGCGAGTCCTCGTCACCGCTACCGCTCTAGCCGTGCTCGGCACCCTCGGCACGGCGGCCAGCGCCTCGCCGCAGGTCGACAGCCCGAAGGTCAGCAGCCCCGCGCCGGCCGCCGGCCACGGCCAGGGCGTCAGTTGCAACGGCCAGCCCGGCCCGCAGGTCGACTGCGCCGACCAGGGCACCCCGGCCGCGGACCTGCCCGTCCCCGCCGCCAGCCCGTCGGTGGCCGACCGTGCCGCCTGGCCGGCGCTGGCCCTGTTCGCCCTGCTCGCCGGGACGCTGGTGGCGGCCGCGGCCTGGCTGCGGCGGCACCGGCGGCCGCGCGAGGCGATCTGACACGGAGAGGTGTCTGCACGTGCGTGAGGAGGATGGCTATGGACGGCGAACCCACGCTCCCTGCAAGATCGCGGCGGGCACCGGTGGCGCTGCTGCTCGCCGGCGCGGTGGTGCTGCTCGCGACCGCCGTCGGGGTCGCCGCGGCGCTTGGCGGCAGGCACGATAGCCAGCCTGACGGGCAGGCGGGGGAGGCCGCGGCCGGCGCCCCGGTCGCGAGCCAGGACACCGGAGCGACCGTGGCCGGGGGCGGAGGCGGGTCGGGCGGCCAGGCGGGCGGTGGCACGGGCGGGGCGGCACGTCGCGGACGACCACCAGCCGGCCGACGACCACCTCCAGCCCGGCCACCACCGAGGCCCCCACGACCACCGCGCCACAGCTCGAGGTCTACGCCACATCCTGGCAACGGAGTTCGCAGTGCGACCAGCAGCCCGACGGCCGCTGGCACTTCACCGTGAAGCTCGTGGTCGGGATCTACACCAGGGGCGCGGGGACGGTGCGCTACCAGTGGGGCAGGGGCGGGGGCGACGCCCGGTCCAACGTGAGAACGTTCACGATCGACGAAGGGTTCGTAGGCCACACGAGCCTGCATCAGGTCACCGACACCATCAGCGGGAGCGCTCCCTCCCCGACCGACACGGTCATCGACCGCCTCCACGTCCTCGATCCACCCGGCCCCACGCCGAGGCCAGCCGCCGAGATGACCCCCAAGGTCTGCCCTTGAGGGACCGAGCTGGCGACGGTGATGGCCCCACCGCTCTCACCGGCGGGGGACCGATGTCCAGCACCACCACGGCGGACACCTACCAGTCGAACACGGTGTCAACGCCGGTCCACTTTTGATCCCTTGGCGCCGCGCGGCGACACAGGGTCAGTATTCAGCCGTCGCTAACACCGTGCCTTCACAACGTACGTCTTGCGGGCGGACAGCAGGAAACGTGCATCTGTGCGGCCACCGCTTCGCGCCGGTTCGTGATCCGCGGCGGTTCCCGGTGTGCCCGCGGTGCAAGGAGCTGGCGGGGATGCTGGGGATCGGCGGCTGAGCGCCCGGTTGCCTGACCAGCCGGCGGCTGCCAGTCTGCTGACCATGCTGCGAATCACCCGGCTCTACGCTGACGAGGACGGCAACGCCCGGTTCCAGGACGTGGAGGTCGCCTTCACCCCCGACGACCCGCCACCCGACGCCACCAGCGTGTCCCCGCCGCTGCCAGCCTCAGCCGTGCTGTTCGCCCGCGCGAGCGCCGGAGGAGGCCACGGCGAGCAGCCAGAACACCAGCGCCAGCTCGCCATCGGCGTGTCCGGCACGGTCGAGATCACCGCGTCTGGGGAGACCCGCAGGTTCGGCCCAGGTGACGTCCTGCTGATCGAGGACACGGAGGGCGTGGGTTCGTTGCGGCGGTGGTCGTCCTGGAGCCCTCGCCCGTGCGGCACGACCCGCCAGCTGGCGCCTGAACCTGGGTCGCGCCCTCCTGCCTGATGGGCTGCAGCAAGGCGTCCAGCCTGCACTACTGGACGGCGGTCAACTCAGCGTTCACGACCGGCCGAGGCTCGAACGCCGTGCGATGGGCGTGTGCGGTCCGGCGCGGCTTCCGGCAAGCTCGAGCAGCGCTGCGTGGAGGTCGGGGGTGGCGCTGGCGAGGATCGAGTCGGAGTGGATCGTCCATGGCTGGCCGCCAATCTCGGAGACGATTGCGCCGGCTTCGGCGGCGAGCAGGCTTCCCGCTCCAGCGTGGACTGCAGAGGTCCAGAACAAGACGTAGGCGGCGATGCGGCCAGCAGCCACATAGGCAAGTGACAGCGTGGTACTTAGCGCGCGGAGGTCCCACCGGTCGGCGCGGATCGCGCCGGCGGTGAACCCCGCGGCGAGCTCGCGGCGGGCGCCGGTGGCGTGGCTATCCTCGATGACGATGGTGCGGCTCTGCTCGCTGGTCGCGAGTCGTCGGCGGGCGCCATCCTTCATCGCCATCGCCCAGGCGCCTTGGCCCAGCTCGGCGACGCAGATCTCGCCAGTTGACGGATCGCCGACCACGGCGGCGGTGACCTGGCCGTCCTCGACCAACGCAAGGTTCACGCAGTACAGCGGGATCCCAGACGCGAGGTTCCGCGTCCCGCAGATGGGATCGACCAGCCAGTACGGCAGACCGTCGGCCGGCGCCTGACCGCCCCGCTCCTCGCCGATCGCCGTGAAGCCCAGCGCTGCGCCCACCAAGGCCCGGATCGCGTCCTCGATGGCGAGGTCCGTGGCGGTCACCAAGTCGCGCGTGCCCTTGGCGGTGATGCCCCTGGGATCGACACCGCCTCGGGCCAAGTCGAGCGCTTGCGCAACCGCATCGATGGCCACGACCGTCTCTGGCCGGAACCCATCCGCAGACTGCGTCATCGCACTGGCCACCCACCCCACCACCAAACGCCTCACCTGAACCGACCCGACTTCCACGCTATGCGCAGGCTCGGTCGTGTGCCTCATCGGCGAGATCCCCGACCGACTCGGCATACACGATCGACTCGGCGACGTGGAACGCGACCTGCCGCAGCGTCCACGCCCCACCCTCCTGGCGGTCCAGCCGCTCAGCGTCCAGCGCCCCCAGGCGCAACGCCCCCACACCTGCGCCAGCCGAGTGAGCCGGCTGCGGCCCTCATCCAGGTCATCGCCGGTGAAGGCCGCCCTGTCGGCGGCGGCACGCGATCGTTGGCGGCGGACGTGCACCCGTGTGGCTCGCTTTCCTCCTGTTCGTGGTCCGCGGCGGTTCCCGGTCTGCCAGCGGTGCAAGGAGCTGGCGGGATACTCTGGGGTTCTGTTGAGCACTCGAGTCTTGAGCATTGTTCGTCAGCCACCCTGCTGAGCTGACCGTCCGACATCCTCGGCGATGAGGGTTCCTGGCGTGGACAACAGGAGGAGGCTCCGGTGGGATTGAGCGACCACACGGTCGAGGCGGCGATGGCCGTGTCCGACCTCGACAGGGCCAAGCGCTTCTACGAGGACCAGCTGGGGCTGGTGCCTGGTGAAGAGGAGGAACAGGGCGTGCGCTATCCCTGCGCGGAGGGGACCGGGATCTTCGTCTACCTCTCGCCGCAGAACGCGGGCAGGTCGTCCGCGACGCTCGCCGGCTGGTTCGTCGATGACCTCGACCAGACGATGGAGGAACTCGGGGGGCGGGGCGTGGTCTTCGAGCGGTACGACCAGCCCGGCCTCAAGACCGACGAGCGCGGCGTCTTCGATGCTGGCCGATTCAGGGCCGCCTGGGTCAAGGACCCGGACGGCAACACGATGGCGATCACCGAGGTCGAGCGATCTGGCGGCCGGTCTCCCGGGTCCCGCTGACCGTCTACTGCACTCGGCGCGATCGGCACCCGTCATCAACCGGGCGGGGGCTGCGCTACCGCGCGCCGAAAGGGCGATCACCGCTTCGCGCCCCTCCGTGATCCGCAGCGGTTCCCGGTGTGCCCGCGGTCCAAGGAGCTGGCGGGGATGCTGGGGATCAGCGGCTGAGCCGGCGATGTGGGTGGGCTTTAGTAGCTGTGAGCCACCGCCCGGACCGGCCTCATCCGCCTAAACCGTACGCAGCGCTGTTCGGGAATGTCCTCATAAGTTCGTCGGCTGGCCCCGATTGAGGCTCAGTGCAGGACTCGGTAGGTGACATGGGTGACGAGGGAGGCGGATCGCGCTGAGAGGAGTTGCAGGTTCAGTCCGGGCACATCATCGAAGAGGCGTTCTCCGGCACCGAGCGCTACCGGTGCGATGTGGGTGCGCAGTTCGTCGATGAGTCCGACTCGAAAGTACTGGTTGATCGTTGCCGCGCCGCCGGCGATCGCGACGTTGCGGTCGCCGGCGGCCGCACGCGCCTGCGCGAGCGCGGACTCGATGCCGTCGGTGACGAAGGTGAAGGTGGTGCCGCCCGCCATCGTCAGTGGCTGGCGCGGGTGGTGGGTGAGCACGAAGACTGGGGCGTGATAGGGGGGCTCGTCGCCCCACCAGCCCTTCCAGTCCAAGTCCCACTCTCCACGGATCGGTCCGAACATGTTGCGCCCCATGACGAAGGCGCCGGCCGAGATGATCCCGTCCAGTTCGGCCTTGTTCTCGTCGGGCGTTTCGAACATCCAGGCGTGCAGTCGGTCGACCGCGCCGTCGCCGAAGGGCTTCTCGCGGCTCTGGTTGGGTCCGGCGACGTACCCGTCGACCGAGACCGAGATGTCGCATACGACGTTGTTGCCCATGGGATCCTCCGTGTCGCTCTCCGAAACTGGTTGCGGCGCGCCGAGGCCAGGGCGGCGTCGCCTTCCTGGCCCGTCTGTTCCTCCCCGGGCTGGGAGCCTTCCGAGGTTCGGTCTCCTCGTTCGGGTTGTGGCTGTCCGCTGGTCAGGCTACCTGGTGCGGCGGGTGCGGCTCAGGCCCGCACCGGCTGCTGCTCGACTACGAGCGTGACCACGAGCCGGTCCCGCGGGAAGGCGCCTACGCGGTGGTGGTCGACGGGCGCGGCCTGCCGGCGGCGGTGGTCCGCACCACCCGGGCAGCGGCACGCAGAACCGGATCGAGCGCGGGCGGCATGGCCAGCCGCGTCCCAGCAGGCACGTGAGCCCTTCCGTGGCCTGGCTGGTCGGCGATGGCTGGTGAATAGAGGGGCGAGGTCGAATCGGTCGGCGGGTGTCTGGCCGGCGACCGTAGACTGTGGCTCGACCATGAGCGACGGCAAGCAGCGGTTCGGCACGCCCGCCGCCAGGACGTGCCGCACATCGTGCGACTGCTGGCCAGCGACCCGCTCGGCGCGACTCGCGAGGCCAGACCTCCAGGACCCGCTGGTCCGCCAACGCGGGGGGTCGTCTGCGGCGGCGACGCCTACTTCCACCGGTAGGGTGCCGCTACCGGCAGCTCGATCTGCGGTTCGAGGTCGCCGTAGAGCATCTGGCCCTGGGGTCCCCGGAGGAGGTCGTAGGGGAATCCGAGCTCGATGCGGGTCGCATCGTCCAGTCGTGCGCGGTGCTCGGCCGGGAGGTCGACGTCGAGGCTGCCGAGGAGGTCTTGGAGCTGCTCGAGCGTGCTGACGCCGACGATCGGGATGAGCTGCTGGCCGCGCTGGCGTACCCAGGCGGTCGCCACCTGCGCGGAGGTCGCGCCGAGCTGGTCGGCGACCCGGTCGACTTCGCGGGCGATCCGGAGGTTGCGCTCGGTCAGGCGGGCCTGGTTGCCGGCGGCGCGTCTGCTGTCCTGCGGGGTCGTGGAGGGGCCGCGGGTGTACTTGCCGGTGAGGATGCCGGCGCCCAGCGGCGCCCAGGCGGTGACCGACAGGCCGAACGCCTCCGCCACCGGCAGCAACTCGCGCTCGGCGGTGCGCTCGATCAGGCTGTACTCCACCTGCAGGGCGACGAACGGGTTCCAGCCGCGCAGCGCCGCCAGCGTGTTGGCCTGGGCTGCGATCCAGGCGGGAGCGTCGGAGAGAGCGACGTGGTTGACTTTGCCGGCACTGACCAGGTTGTCGAGGCCGCGCATGACCTCCTCGACCGGCGTGGTGTAGTCCCAGGCGTGGACCCACAGCAGATCGAGGTAGTCGGTGCGCAGGCGCCGCAGGCTGGCCTCGACCGAGCCTCGTAGGTTCTTGCGGGAGTTGCCGGCGGCGTTGGGATCGCCGGAGCGCATCGCCAAGGTGTACTTGCTGGCTACGACCCAGCGGTCGCGTCCGGGGCCGAGGAAGCTGCCGACGATCTCCTCGGACTGTCCCTCGTGGTAGGCGTTGGCCGTGTCGATGAAGTTGCCGCCAGCCTGGGCGAACTCGCCCAGGATGCGGTGGCTCTCCTTCTCGTCGGCTCCGAAGCCCCAGGCGTCGCCGAAGCTCATGGTGCCCAAGCAGAGTTCGGAGACGCGCAGGCCACTCGGGCCCAGCAGCTTGTAACGCATCATGCCTGTCCTTTCGGTCTGGCCCTCATCCTCGTGCTCAGTCGTGAGCGAAGGATGATGGCCAGCCGCTGAGGAAGCATGGGGGATGTCCCCTATCTACGGGCTGATCCCCTGCCGGGTCGCGTAGGCGGCGGCCTCGGCCCGGTTGCGCAGGCCAAGCTTTGCCAGCACGTTCCCTACGTGGTGCTCGGCCGTCTTCCGGGAGATGTAGAGCCGGTCGCCGATCTCAGCGTTGGAGAGCCCGGCACCGATGAGCTGGAGGACCTCGGCCTCGCGCTTGGTCAAGCCGCCGATGCCCTTGGGGCCGATCCGGATGGGCGCGCCCAGCGACCGCAGCAGCGCTCCGGCGGCGTCGGCGTGCCGGAGGGCCTTCAACCGTTCGAATCCCGTGATCCAGGCGGCCGTGCGCGCCGCCCGGCCGGCAGCCATGGTCTGGCGTTGCCGACGGTAGGCGGAGCAGGCGCGCTCGTACCGCACGGCGGCGGCGGCGTACTCGCGCTCGAGATACAGGGCCTCGGCTAGCCCTTCCAGCGCCTCGCCCGACTCGCCTTCGGCGAGGGCCAGCTCGAACGCACGGCGAGCCGTTGCAGCGTCGCCATCACGTAGTGCAGCCAGGCCTTCTTCGATCAGGAGCGAGCTCACGACCCGATGATGGCACGGGCGGGCGAGTCGCAGCTCGGATGGCGCCCAGCGACACCGGCGTAGAAGCGCCAGATCTTGGGCGGGGAACCGGCGAGCGGCCAGCAAGAAACGTCTACTTGTGGACATAGCTTCAGTCCAGTTCGTGATCCGCAGCGGTTCCCGGTGTGCCCGTGGTGCAGGGAGCTGGCGGGGATGCTGGGGATCGGGGGCTGAGCGCATTGGCTCCGGCTGGGCGCTCGAGGAGGCACGGCGGCGGCCTGGCCAGGCCGCCTTGGGCAGGCGTCAAGCTCCTGCGTCGGCCACCGGGCCATGGTCGGGCCGGCGCCGGTTCCTTCTGCCCCGGACGTGATGGCACCGCCAGCAGCCGAGGCTAGGCGCCGTACGCGGAGGCGAAGAGGTAGCTCACGGCCAGGCTGCGGTGCGGTCGCCACGCCTCCGCGATGGTCACCACCTCGGCCTGGCTGGGGAGATGGTCGAGCCCGTAGGCGCGCTGGATCGCCTTGCGGAGCGCGAGGTCCCCGGGGAGCACCACGTCGTCGCGGTGGAGGGCGATCGCCAGGAACCCTTCGGCGGTCCAGCGGCCGACTCCCGGGACCTCGGTGAGGCGCGCCACTACCTCCTCGTCGGGGAGCCGCTCCAGCTCGGCGGGGCTGAGCTGGCCGTTGACGAACCGCTCGGCGAGCTCACGCAGCGTTTGCACCTTGCGGTGTGACAGCCCGGCGGCGCGGACGTCCTCGGGGTCGGCGGCCAGCAGCTGGTCGGGCGTGGGCAGGCGTCCGCCGAAGCGGTCCATCAGGCGGCCGAGCATGATCCGCGTGACCGCCACCGAAAGCTGTTGACCGATCACCTGGAAGACCAGCACGCCAAAGGCGTCCATCACGGGCAGCTGCTCCAGCCACGCGTGCGGGTCGAAGTCCGGGTTCGCGTCGATCAGCCCGGCGATCACCGGGTCGGTCTTCCGCAAGCTCGCCAGTGCCGCGGCATCGGGACCCTTCACCTTCTCGCCCAAGCCAACCTCGATTCCGACCGCCGTACCGAACCCATACCCGACGAGGACAGCGCAGCCACGGCAGCCGGTATTCCCGGTCATGGGATCCCCCTCGAGGCTGCGGCGTCGGCCACCCCGCAGCCGACCACGTGCGAAGCTCAGGCAGAGAAGTTGGTGTTGCCCGGATCCTCGACCAACTCGGCGGTGCCGCGGATCTCCACGGAGTCGTAGGGGTTCTCGAGGTCGAAGACCGAGACACTGATCCGCGGGTCCCTGGCGAGGTTGCGTGCCTTCTGGCGACCCGCGGTGGTGGAGAACAGCACGGTGTCGCCGTCACGCATGATCCAGACCACCGCGGAGTGCGGCCCGCCGTCCGGGTTCAGGGTCGCGACGGTGGCGAAGTTCTTGCCGTCCAGAAGCCTGGGCGTCGCCTCGTTGAACGTGACTGCCACGGCTTGGTCCTTCCCTTGAGCGTTCACGGTACGGCTCCCACAACGAGCCGTGCGCACGCACCTGTTCCGATCTGCGAGGTCCAGGTACCTGCCCGCCGGGTACCGATACCGCGGGGAGGAGGTCGATAACGAAGTCTCCCGGCGGACCTGGACCAAGCAGAGCAGATCGCAGGAGATGCTCGACATCACCCAGGGCGGCGCGGCGGTGGCCCGGCTCGGCTACCGCCCGGTGGTCCTGCAACGCACCACCGTGCACGACCCCGGCCTCGCTGACCTGGAGCGGCGTCACGGCCCGGCGGATGGCCCGCCACGCGTTGACCGAACCGGCGACGGACCTGGGCCCTGGCGACATCGCCGCCGTGCTGTGCAGAGCGCACGCCCAGGTCCTCAGCGCCGCCGAGCTCTCGATCGGGCGGCGCATCGCCGGGGTGACCCGCGCCGACGTGCAGCGCGCTCTGTGGGAGGACCGCACCCTGGCCAAGACGTTCGGTCCGCGCGGCACCGTGCACCTGCTCGTTGGGTTCAGAAACTCGGACGTCATGCCGCGGCCTGGTAGTACTCGTGAACCAGGCCGCCCAGACGATCCCGACGCCGAACGCCGGCGGCGAGCGTAGCACCGGACGGTGGCGCACATCCGGTGCCGGTACTCCTCGGCGGACGAAGCTCAAGGCCTCGGTGCGGTCGCTCATCGTTGTAGTGCCGCACGTACTCGCCGAGGACCCGCTCAAGGTGGCGCGGACCCCAGATCAGCACCCAGTCCAGACACTCCTCACGTACTGTCCGCACCCAGCGCTCGGCGAACGCGTTGGCGTTCGGCGCCTGAACGGGCGTCTTGATGACCTGGGTGCCGTCGGAGGCGAACACGTCGTCGAAGGCGCGCGTGAACTTGCTGTCGCGGTCACGAATCAGGAACCGAGGCGTGGCCGTGCCCGCCGGCCGCTCCATCGAGAGTTCCCGTGCCCGCTGGACCACCCAGAGCCCATTCGGATGGCGTGTGACACCGGCGAGGCGAACCTGCCGCGTCCCAAGTTCGATGAAGAACAGCACGTACAGCGTCGTGAGGCACACGGTCTCCACGGTGAAGAAGTCCGTGGCCACCATGCCCGAGGCCTGCGCCCGAAGAAACGCTCGCCACGTGACCGACGGCCGTCGCGGCGCGGGCCCAAGCCCGCTGCCACACAGCACCGTGCGGATGGTGGTCGCCGACACCGACACTCCCAGCTTCTTGAGTTCGCCCTGGATGCGCCGGTAACCCCAGCGAGGGTTCTCCCGGGCCAGCCGCACGATCAGCGCAACCACGTGCTCGGCGAGCGGTGGACGGCCACCTCGAGGGTAGGGCCGCGTCCACTTGCGGGTGACCAGGCGCCGGTGCCACCGCAGGATCGTGCCTGGCGTCACGAGGTAGATCGACCAGTGGGAACGGGGAAGCGCCCGGCTCAGGACCGCAAGAACCGCACGATCGGTAGGGCGGAACTCGACTCGCTGCACCTGGCGGCGCAGCACACTGAGCTGGTGGCACAGGACCGCGATCTCGACGTCCTTGGCGTGCTCGCTGCGTAGGCACCCAAGCAGTATGCCGACGAGCCGGCGTGCCATGAGGTAAAGGAAGGACAGGGCCATCGGCGGATTGTCCCTTACCCGGTCCTCGCTGCTCAGCCCACCCGGCCGTGTTTCTGAACCCTACGGGCTCAGTTGGCAAAGCGCCTGCTTTGCAATTCGTCACGCTCATGCGTTGTGCCGAAGGGTGTTTCCGCAGGTCGCTGCTGAGCGCAGGTCACACAGTCATGTGCTGCAAATCCCGACCCGTAGTTAGCTTGGATTCTCGAACAGTGAATTGAGCCCTACTTCTTGCCGACGGCGATCTCGAAGCGCAGCCGGCGCTCGTCCCACCAGGGGACCTGGACCTCGGGCAGGTCGGCGGAGCGCAGCACCGGGCTGTAGGTGCG
>WNGE01006609.1_pt1 | contig 12853 bp, 8 predicted proteins | sample 5400651 | NCBI WGS metagenome assembly WNGE01 (sample SAMN13153370, study PRJNA577476) | soil metagenome | isolation source: 60 cm soil or saprolite under grassland replicate 2 | place: USA:California | collected 2016-06-15 | reverse complement strand
AATAATGAGACTGCGTTCGGTCGCGTTATTGACGATGTTCGCGGTCTCGTTCATCTCCACCATGAAGGTCGATTGCCCGCGCGAAAGATCGTCGCTCGCCCCCACCCGCGTGAAAATGCGATCGACCAGCCCGATTTCCGAACTGGTCGCCGGCACGAAACTTCCGATCTGCGCCATTAGCACAATGAGCGCGACCTGCCGGATATAGGTCGATTTCCCAGCCATGTTCGGCCCCGTAATGATGGCCAGCCGCAACTTTTCCCCGTCGAGCTCGGTATCGTTAGGAACGAATTTCTCTTCCACCAGATTTTGATCGAGCACTGGATGCCGGCCGTCGCAAATCGTTAGCCGACACGATTGATTCAATTGCGGCCGGCAGTAGTGGAACAATCGCGCCGTTTCCGCCAGCGAACAAATCGCATCCAGGGTCGCGATCGCGCCTGCCGTTTTTTGCAGCGGTCCCAGTTCCGTTAGCGTTTCCTCGCGCAATTTTTGAAAAAGCGAATACTCCAGATTTCTCGCGCGCTCGTCCGCGCCCAGAATTTTCGCCTCCATTTCCTTTAACTCCGGGGTAATAAAGCGCTCGCCGCCGACCGTCGTTTGCTTGCGGGTGTAACGCGCCGGCACGTTGCCCAGATTCGATTTTGTGATTTCGATAAAATAACCGAAGACGGAATTGAACCGTACCTTCAGCGATTTGATTCCGGTCGCGGCAATTTCGCGCTCCTGCAGCGCGCTGATCCAATTTTTGCCCTCGCGCGAGGCATTCCGGAGCTCATCAAGCTGCACATCATAGCCATCGCGAAAAATCCCGCCCTCTTTCAATGCCAGGGGAGCATCGTCGACCACGGCACGTTGCAGTTTCGCGGCCAGCTCCGGCATTTCTGCGATCTCGTTTTGCAATTGCTCGGCCAATGATTCCGCGAATTCTGGCTTCTGTAGAGGCAACCGTGTCGGCTGCTCTGAGGCCGGATTTGCAGGCGGCACGCCTGCCTCTACAGGAGAACTTGCTCTACCGAAATTCATCCGCTCGATCAGCTTTCCAAGTTCCCGCTTAAGCTCCGGAATTTGTTGCAGCGAATTTTTCAGGGTGACGAGATCGCGCGCGTTTCCGGATGCTTGCGAGAGCCGGCCTGCGGCTCGCTCGATATCGCGAATTGATTTGAGCGCGCTGCGCAACGACCCCAGCAAATCGGATTCATGCAGCAGATCCGCAATCATCTGCTGCCGGCAATTCAGTTCGTTCAGATCACGCAGGGGCTGCAAAATCCAACTGCGCAATTTTCGTCCGCCCATTGGCGTCATCGTGCGGTCGAGCACGGCGAGCAAGCTGGTATCGCGAGCGCCGCGGGATTCGACCAGATCGAGATTCGTCTGCGTGGCCGCGTCCAGCACCACGTGATCATTCGCCGATTCGCAGCGTAACGAGGAAAGATGATCAATCTTTCGACGCAGTTGATGTTTGAGATAATGAATGATCGCGCCCGCAGCGCCGATCGCCGCCGGCATTTCCGCGCAACCGAAACCATCAAGTGATTTGGTTTTGAAATGTTCGCATAACGTAAACGTTGCCTGTTCGGGCAAGAAGGCGTAGCTGTCGTGCGCCAGGGCATGCTCGATCGAGGCGAAGACTTCGCGCTGTTCCTCGCTCACCAAAATTTCCGAGGGCCCAACCCGGGCCAGTTCATCCGCCAGCGCGCCCTGCGTGGTCACTTGCATCAACCGGAACTCGCCGGTCGTTAAATCGGCATAGGCAAACCCGAAAATGGTCCGAGCCGGACTGGCGCATTCGTGTTCATAAATCGCGCCGAGATAATTCGCACGCTTCGCCTCCAGCAAACCGAGTTCGCTCACCGTTCCCGCGCTGATGATTTGCGTGATATCGCGCGTCACGATCCGTCCCGGCTGCGGCTCGCTCGTTTGATCGCAAATCGCGACCCGCTTACCCGCCTTGATCAACTTCGCGATGTAATTCTGCGCCGCATGATACGGCACCCCGCACATCGGCACGCCATTGCGCTTGGTCAACGCGACGTTGAGCAGGCCGGCCGCCTCTTTCGCGTCTTCGAAAAACAGCTCGTAAAAATCACCAAGCCGAAAAAGCAGCAGCACGTCCGCCGGCACGCTCCCGCGCAGGCGCTGGTACTGCTGCATCATCGGAGTCAAAGGGTCGGCCATCCAACCAAGATGAAATCAGCGGTCGCTAATTGCGAGTTTGGATTTCTATGGGGAGCGTACCCACGTTGCCTGCAAGGCCAGAGTGAATCGGCGGGGTCGGCGCGCTAATTTTTGGGACACGACAGCGCGTGTCCCCCCAGATTCATGACTTGCCTTAATCCCGGAGCGTATTCATCCCCTGGCGGATGATCCGATCGATCAATTGCGGATACGGCAATCCCGCCTTGCCCGCCGCTTGCGCGAAATCTTCGTCCTCCGCCAGAATCGGATTTGGATTCGCCTCAATAAAATAAATTTCGTTCGCCGGCGTCAACCGCAGGTCGATGCGGCCGTAGCCATCGATCGTGAGGAGACGATAGATGCGTTTACACGTTTCTTCGATGCGGGCGACTAGCGCCGGCTCGAGATTCTTGGCGAACTGATTCTGCAAGCCCCAGCGTTTGCGATATTCCTCGTCCCACTTCGCGCGATAAGTCGCAATCTTCGGCTCGTCCGGCGGCACCTCGCGGAAAACCAGCTCGCGGATCGGAAAAACCTTCAACCGCAAGTTACCCATCAAACCCACATAAAGTTCGCGGCCCTCGATGTATTCCTCCGCGATCACGTCGGCGTCGTGCTTCTCATGAATAAACGCCGCGCGTTCCCGGAACTGCTCGTCTGTCTCAACAAAGGAGGCCTGCGAAATACCGTAGGAGGCTTCTTCTTTTACCGGCTTCACCAGGATCGGAAACTTAAGCTGCTTGGGGCGGGCGATGCGTTGACCGCGCGGAATGACGACGAAGTTCGGAACGTGGATGCGATGATAATGCAGAATTTTTTTCGAGATGCCTTTGTGTTTGCAAAGAACGAGTCCGGTCGCGCTGCAACCGGTGAAGGGGACACCCTGCATTTCGAGAAAGGAAACGATGTTCTGGTCGAACCCGCGGTTATTCTTAAACTGATCGGCCAAATTAAAAATTACGTCTGGTGCGAAGTTCTCCAGTTTCTGCCGCACCAGATCGAGGTCGTCAAAGATGGCGAGATGTTCGGCGGTGTAGCCAAGGGTGCCGAGCGCGCTCAGGACGTTTGCCTCGGTTTTCCAATCCTCCGTCTTCATCTCCTTGCTCAAGTCCTGATCGATCGTGGTCGGCCGAATGGCGTCGAAAAGGGCGAGGACTTTGAGTTTCTTTTTCACGCTATTTCGTGCGTTTGAATTTGCCGGTGAAAAGATAGTTCATGACCAGGGTGGTGATGAAAGCCGAGACGCGAAAATCCTGCTGCGGGTCGTCGTTATGCACGTGAAGCCCAAGGTGATCGCAGCGGTCGATAAGTCGCGCGAGAAGTTCGTTTACCCGGTACTTCTTCTCGTTAGTCCATAGGCAGACGGCATTGAGCAGCCGGCGACGCCGCAGACGCAAATAGGAGCTGGCCTTTAAACCGGCAGGCGCGTTGAAGAGCTGCCGCAGATCGGTGTCGTAAAAATCCGGATACGTATCTTCGTAGAGCTTCCGCTTGCGCGCGTAATAGGTCTTGAGCTTGAGGTTCAGACAATCGTAATCGGCGACACGATAGTTCGGCGTGTGCACCGGCGGTTTCCCCACCAAGGAACGCATCAGCTCATCGACGTATTCAAGTTTTTGCAACGCCTTCCAACCAGCATAACGCGTGCGCCAGTCGAGGCCGGGAGTGAGCCAGACCGCGAAAGTCTCGGCGAAATCTTCATCGGGATGGCTCTGCGCGTACCAGTCGTCGAGATTCACAACATAACTGCGGCTGAATGGACGCGGCCGATAGGAATCGGGCGTCTCCTCGCGCGAGGTCCGCCCAAAAAGTTCCCGCCATCTTTTCTTTCGCGGAATCTGATAGGCGTAGTTGTAGGCGTGCGCCGCCTCATGCCGGATGAGTTTCATGAACCATTCTTTGGTGCCGCCTTCCACCTCCAGCATCATTGTCCGCTCGAGCGCCCGCAGCCGGTCGTGAACGAGAAAAAACGGCACAAAGATCGCCGGAATACCCACCGGCACGAACCATTCATCGCCGATGTGACAGGGGGGATGAAACACCAGAGCTTTGGCCGAAAGCTCATCGTAAAGTTGTTTGATCAGAGGTTCGAGTCCCGTCCCCTCAAGCCGCAAGCCGAGCTTCGAGATGCGGCGCTCGGGAAGCTGTTCGTCACTCAGCGCTGCCCAGTCGGCCGCTTCCATCTCGCGCAAAGTATCAATCTTTTCCTTGTTCGAAAGATAATGATGCAGAATTTACGCTCGAAGAGCCGAGAAAAACTGAATCCAAACTAAACCCTAATCTCGTCAAATCGAGCGAAGCAATCCATCCAATGAAATTCCTCGTCACCGGCTGTCTCTTTACTCTCTTCAGCACGACTCTTCTCGCGCAAAACTCGAGCCCAGCGACCGCTCCAATCCAGGTGATGGTCCTCGGCACATATCACTTCGACAATCCTGGCCAGGACCTGCACAACATGAAGGTCGATAGTGTACTCACGCCGGCCAAACAGTCCGAGCTGGCCGATGTCGCCTCGCGTCTCGCCAAATTCAATCCGACCAAGATTGCGGTGGAAGCTTTGTCCGACTGCCCTGATTTCGCTAGCAACAAGTTCGATGGGTTCACGCCGGAAAAATTGAGCAAAGATCCGGACGAACGCACCCAGATCGCCTTTCGGCTCGCTCATCAGCTTGGCCAGAAGTCCGTCTATGGCATCGATGAGCAAAGCAACACGATTGATTACTTTCCATTCGACAAAGTCGATACCTACGCCAAGGCGCACCAGCAAAGCGCCGCACTCGGCCGGATGCAGGAGAAGGTCGCGGAAATGATCAAACAAATGGAAGCGGCGCAGAAGACGAAAACCGTGCGGCTCATGCTTGCCGACGTGAACGACCCCGCGCGCGTCCTTTCCGATCACCAGAATTTTTATTACGCGCTTTTCTCGCTCGGGAACGAGAAGGAACAACCGGGTGCGGAGTTGAATGCAGCCTGGTATCAGCGCAACGCCAAAATCTTCGCCAAGCTTACCCAGATCGTGCAGCCCGGTGAACGGGCCCTGGTCGTCTTCGGCTCAGGCCACGCCTTTTGGCTCCGGCACTTCGTTCAAAACACGCCCGGTTTTCAGCTTATCGAGCCCGGCGATTATCTGCGGTAGTCAAGAAAATCGGCTTTGCTAAACGACGCCGGGACGCTCCTTGTCACTCAATGACGCCCAATCGGCCGCTTCCATTTCACGCAAAATATCACCGGAAAAGAACTGTCGCGCCGTCGAAGGAGAGGGGCGCGATTACCTACTTCCCGAGCTCGTATAGATACTGAACAAACGACATCGTTGCCCCGTCGATGCCTTGAATCTTCGGATTCGACGATTCGATGACAAAATATTCGTCCGGCGCATGGGCCCCGCTGCCATGACCAAGACCGAAATGTCCGGCCGGTTTGTTCAATGGCGCGCCGGTGAAAACATAACCCGGCCATGAACCCGCGCTTCGCGGCAAAATGATCGGATCGATCCCGGAATTTTTCAGAACTGCGATTTGCGATTTGATCAGACCGCTATCCACCGAAGTGCTGTTCGGATCGTAGCCGCCGGTCATGTTCACATCGATGTCCGCGAAGCCGCGCTTCGCCAGATGCGCTTTCAACGCCGCGAGCGCGTCCGCTGCGGTCATGTTCGGCACCAGCCGCAGATCCAATTTCGCCACCGCCTTATGCGGCAAAATCGTTTTGCCGCCGGGCCCGGTATAACCGCCAACCAACCCCTCGATGTTCACCGTCGGGCGCGACATCAACAGCTCGAGCGCTTTCTCCCAATTCACATTGTGCACCCAATGCTCGACGCTCAGCAGCTTCTTCGCCTGTGCTTCGCTGAGGCGCTTGGCTGCTTTCGCCACCATCGCTTTTTCTTCCGCGCTCATCGGCCGCAGCTTCGCCGTGAAATTATCGATCGCCGGTTCGTTGCCATCCGCCGAGACGAGCGAGTGCAACGCCTCCACCAAATGCCAGGCCGGACTGTCGAGCCGCGCTTTGTTCGACGAATGAACATCTTTCTTCGGACCGTGTCCCCACTTCTCGCCACTCGAGGTCAGCTCAACTTCGATCACGCCCTTCGCCCCGAGTGTCAAAGTCACTGTTCCATCGGGATCCTCTTCCGCCGACGGAATGAAAACGCCCTCGCATCTCGTCAACGCCGCTTGCACTTCGGGCTGATGCACGATTTGCGGAAAATGCGGCGAACCGATTTCTTCTTCGCCTTCTGCCACAAGCGCGAGATTCACCGGCAATTTTTTTCCAGCGGCGCGAATTGCATGCAGCGCTGCCAGGAAAGCCGACTCGGGCCCTTTCTGATTCACCGCACCGCGGCCGACAACCACCTTTCCGAAATCCGGTTTATCTACCAGCGCTGCGTCGGTTGGTGGCGAAGTCCATTCGGCCGGATCAAACTGTTTCACGTCGTACATGAAATAAATGCCGACGGTTTTCGGGGCACCGGCATCGAGGGTAGCGAAAACGCCAGGCTTACCCTCGGTTGGCAACTGCGTCGCCTGATCAAACCCCGCTTCCTGCAGCAATTTGATCATGTAATCCGCCCCTTCCGGGTAGCCGCGATTTTCCGCCGCGATCGAGACCTGATGAATCCAGTCCTGCAATCGCTTCACCGACTGATCATGTTGCTTGGTGATTTGCTCCTTGATATCGGCCAAATCGTCCGCGGACCATGCCTGTTGGTTGGATACGAAAATTGTCGCGGCCGCAGTTGTTGCCACGAAAAAAGCTTTGCGCGTCATGCAACCTTAATCGCCGCTCAATCAGTGCCTGGCAAACCTCAAGAGCCTCGACGCACCCCGATATCCGAGTCCAAACTGCCTCCGCGGAATAAAAATTCGGCGACGGCGACGGCCCTTCAGACAAAAATCGATAGCGGCGGCGTCTTTAATTGAATCCAATCGCAGCGGTGGCCGCGTCAGATTTTAGGTTACAAAGGTTAAAAGGGTTACAAAGTTACAAGCGCCATGATAACTGATGTTCGTTTTGCTTTTCGCCAGTTGTTCAAGTCGCCCGGATTTACTTTGCTGGCGTTAATTACGCTGGCGCTGGGGATCGGGCTCAACACCGCCATCTTTAGTTTGATCAATGATTTGTTCCTGCGCGGGCTGCCCTTCCAGCAACCAGCGCGCTTGCTGCACGTCTTCTCGCATTTCAAGGAGCAGACAGTCGATTTCCCACTCTCCGCACCGCGTTTCATGCATTTCCGCGATGGGCAAACCATCTTCGACGGATTTGCTGGTGAAAATGGTATCGCCGCCACGGTGACGGGACTTGGCGATCCGTTTCAGGTTCCGATCTTCAAGACGACATCGAATTGGTTCGACGTGCTCGGCCTGCGCGCGATTCGCGGACGCACATTTTTGCCGCAGGAAGAGGAAGGCGCCGATGTCGCTGTGGTCACGGATCGTTTTTGGAAAGGGCGACTGGGCGGCGATCCAAACGTGATCGGGCGCGCGCTCACACTCGACGGGGTCTCGCACACGATTGTTGGGGTGATACCGAAGCTGCCGGTCTCGTGGACCGGACCGAACGCCGATATCTGGACCACCAAGCCGTTCATCATCCCGGGTTTTTCGCATGAACGAATGATGCGCGGCACCGCATTTCTACGCGCGGTCGGACGGTTGAAACCGGGCGTGACGGTCGAGCAAGCGCGCGCCGCCTTGCAATTGCTCGAGAATAGCTACCGCGCGCAATATCCGGAGAAGATCGATGCGAGATCGAGCACGGTAGTTAAGACGTTGCCGGAAGATGTGACGGAAAATTTGCGACCCGGTTTCGCCACGCTACTCGCGGCCGTTACCTTTGTCTTGCTCATCGCCTGCAGCAACGTCGCGAATCTACTACTCGTTAGGTTCACCGGGCGTCGTCGGGAGATTTCATTGCGCATGGCGCTGGGCGCGACGCGCGCGAGCGTGCTACGGCTTTTCGTTTTTGAAAGTGTGCTGCTCAGCTTGTTCGCGGGAATTCTCGGCGCGCTCCTCGCTTGGCAGTTGGTGCCACTGGTACCGCGTCTCGCGGCGAATTTCCTTCCGATCGAAGCCGGCACTGCTACGGCGCTTTCAGTTCGCGTGCTCGCATTTGCAATTGCGCTCTCGCTGCTGACCGGTCTGTTGATGGGCTTATATCCCGCGCTGCAAAGCTCGCGCGCCGATATCATGGATACGTTAAAGGAAGGCGGTCGCGGCACCGCCGGCAGCGTCCGGCAGCAACGTTTGCGCAAATTGCTTGTCGGCGCGCAGGTTGCCCTCTCGGTCACTTTGGTCGCGGGCGCGTCGTTGCTCATCGCGAGCTTTCTGCGTCTCAGTCATCAGGATCCCGGTTTCAAGTTCGACAATCTTTGGACTGCCTTCACCGTTATGCCGCAGGCGCAATATCCCGATCCCGCGGCGCGGACGCGTTTGGCAGAACAATTGACAAACGCATTGCGCGCCACGCCAGGCGTCCAGGATGTAACAATGAGTTCCAGCATTCCGCTGAGTGGCGGCGCCGGCGCGACGCTCTACACGCGCGCTGACGGCAATGTTCCTCCAGTGGCGGAACGCAAAGGCGCGCCATCAAATGACATCAGTCCGGGATGGCTCCGCACCCTCGGCATTCCGCTCCTGGCCGGCCGCGATTTCAATGAGCGGGACATCGCCGATCATCCCAACGTCGTTCTCATCAGCGCATCCGGAGCGAAAACAGTTTTCGGGAACGAAAATCCAATCGGCAAAACATTACTCGTCACGAGCGGGAGCGTGCCGGTCGAGATCGTCGGCGTGGTCGGCGATGTGCGTTCCGTGCGGCTCGACCAACGTAACGACATGGAATTTTACCGGCCGTTCGCGCAAGAGAATTTTCCCTTTCTCACCATCACGGTGCGCAGTCCGTTGCCGCCGGGGAGTGTGACGAAGTTAGTGCAGTCCGCCTTGCGCACGGTCGATCCCAGTCTCGCGCTTATTTTGCCGCAGGCAGTCAGCGAGCTCATGGCGCAAGCGCTCGGCCAAGCGAAGTTGATGATGGTGCTGCTCGGTGTTTTCGCCGCGGTGGCTCTGCTGCTCGCGACGGTCGGAATCTACGGCGCTGTCGCATACACGGTGGAGCAACGGACAGGCGAGATCGGAGTGAGGATGGCGCTGGGCGCGCAAACGATGGATATTCTTCGGCTGGTCGTGAACCAGGGAATGAGGCCCGTAGTCTTTGGATTGGTCGTTGGTGTAGGCGCAGCCCTCGCGCTCGGCCGCTTGATTGCATCGCAGCTTTACGAAACATCGGCGCACAATCCGCTACTGCTGAGCGCTACCATCGCAGTCCTTGGAATAGCCGCGCTACTGGCGTGTTTGTTCCCGGCGCGGCGCGCGAGTCTGCTCAATCCGGTGGAAGCGTTACGGGTCGAGTAATTGGGGGAGCGCCAGTTTTTCGGGAAGCGCACGCGCCTCGCCGAAAACAGATCCTTACCCGGTCTGAAAGACCTGCCGCTGAGACAGCGGCAGCTACATAAATCGGCCTGAAGAACCGCGTTGGAAAAAATCTCGACTGATAATTAGCCTCAAGAAATCAAGAACTTACGTCGATTTCTTGGCCCGAAATTTGGACAAACCTCTAGCCTGTTGTATGTACAGCCAGTGAATACGATGCATCCGCCGTTTCAGGCCGCCGGGAGTCTGGCAGACTGATTAACGGCGCCTGTTCTTCGCCAAGTTGGAGGCCGCAATTCTGCGGCACCCCCGTGGTCGAGCCTGCCATGCGCGGGTCTTTTGCGACGGTCCTGTCGAACCGAATTCGAGAACGACTTTTGAAACTTTAAATTATGAAACCAACAACTCAGATCAGTAGCAACGAGCGGAATCAACGAAGTTTTCCGCTCACCGATTATCAGTATCAGACGAGTGCGTCGTCAGCTGATCGCGCCGTGGCAAGAAAAACACCGGCCACGCTCGAGCTGCAAACCTTCCGCAAACTGAGCACTGAATTCTTTGCTACCGAAATACCACGCGATTATGTCGCGGAACTTTTCTTCTTTATTGTAATGACCGGGATCGCAGCCTGGCCGATCATTTCGAGCATGGTTGCCATCACGCGATTAGTTAGGAATCACTGAAGAATTGCATGTTTGCTCCCGGCAGCGCGTAACAACGCGCATCACCTGCGGCTGGGGAGCCCACGCGCCGTCGCGCGCTACCCAGAATCTGCCGCTGAGAGAGCGGCAGCTACAACGCTACACTACCTGCACGCCGTCGGCCGCCGTGCGCCGGGCGTAAAGTTCGCTCAATCGCTTCGTCATTGGGCCGACTTTGCCGTCGCCAATGAGACGGTTGTCGATCTTAATGACACCAGCGAGCTCGCCCATCGTGCCAGTGCAGAAGATTTCGTCCGCGCCGTAAACATCCACCGGCGATAGGTCCGTTTCGATGCACCGGATTTTTTCTTCGGCGCAGATTTCGATGACGGTGGCGCGGGTGATTCCTTCCGGGCAGGCGAGGACGCGGCTGGTGGCCACCTCGCCTTTGCGCACAATGAAGACATGGGTCGCGTTCGTCTCAGCGACGAAACCGCGGGTGTCGAGCATGAGGGCGTCGGCGGCGCCGGCATTGTTGGCTTCGATCTTGGCGAGAATGGAATTGAGCAAATTGGCGTGATGAATCTTACAATCGAGAATCTCGGGCGAAGGGCGCCGGATCTTGCTCGTGATCAAGGTCAGCCCGGTCTTCGCGTAAACGGGCGCTTTATGCTCGGCCAGAATGATCAAGGTCGGGCCCGACTGATTCAGTCGCGGATCCATTCCGGAGGTTATTTTCACGCCTCGGGTAAGAGTCAGGCGAATATGAACGTCGTCCTGCATCTTGTTAGCGGCAATGGTGCGCTTGACTTCTTCAATTATTTTTTCGCGAGGGGGAATTTCAGTGAAAGAAAGAGCGGTCGCGGATTGGTGCAGCCGATCGAGATGTTCGTGCAATTTGAAAATGCGACCGTGGTAAAGCCGCAATCCTTCCCAAATGGCGTCGCCACCTTGCACCGCCGAATCAAACGGGCTGATTCCCGCTTTATCGCGATGAATTAGCTGACCGTTGATGTTAACGATCAGATCGCGGTTTCGTTCGTCGAATTTTTGTAGCATTTTGAACCGCTGATTGCGCGGATGACGCAGATATTTTGTAGGGCAACCGCTTCCGGTTGCCAATCCTTAGAACGCCAGGCGACGCGCCTGGCCCTGCAATTCTGCAACCATGTCATTCCGAGCGCAGCGAGGAACCTCTCATTCGCTGAAGAAAATCACGTAAGCAGGTATTGGCTGGTTTCGCAGTGGTAAAACCCGCTGGCTTTCTTTGAATGCGACAATTCCAACTGTGAGATCCCTCGCCGTCTTCGCGGCTCGGGATGACAAGCACTGTTCAATGCAATCGATGTTCATAGAGTTCTTCGTAAATTTCGCGGCCCCGCGCGTGTACCTCATGCAGACTCTTCGGCACTTCGATTTTTCGCTCGCGATACGGTGCGAACGACGTCGAGCGTTCCACTTCGGCATACCAATACTTTGCCCACACGCCATCCGTCTCGCGCGGACCTGCCGGCCATGATAACATGGCGTCGGTAAAATCCACGCCAATCGCACTGCATAACAATCGCAGCATCCGCTCCGGATCGCGCAAGACATCATCGGCATCTATCACTGGCGGGACCGAGCCGGTCTGGCGTTGCACAAAATCGAAAATCTCCGCCTGTTGCACGAAACCGAGGTCTTCCACCGTCGGCTCGCGGTTCTTCTTAATATAAGAGGTAATCACTTCCGCCGGGTCGCGAATGAGGAAGCAATTGGTCACTTCGCGCAGCCAATCGCGCGAAACTTTTGGGAGCAAATGGTGGGTCATTTGTTTCTGATAAAAAATGCGGGCACCATTTGGAACCGGCCCGGTTAATTGCGCCACGATTTTCCGCCAATCGGTCTCGCTCGCCGCGATCACTTCGTCCGCGCCCGGATGATCGGCACCCGTCTTACTCAAATAAAACGCATAGAACGGCTCATCCACCACAAAGGTATCGGCGCGATTTCCCCATGCCCGCATCATCGCGGTCGAGATGTTGCGCGGTCCCGACCACATTGCGATTCGAATATCTGCCTCGGCCATACAATTTGCTGCCGGAAGGAATTTATCTGCTGGTTTACGCCTAGACAGTTCGCTTTAGCAAAGCGAATTGTCGGTATTCAAATTTAGACAAGAGGGAGGAAATAAATTATGGCGACACGAACGAGCTCAGCTACCTGGGAAGGCAATCTCAAGGAAGGGAAAGGGACAATGAAAGTGGGCCGCGGCGCCTACGAAGGCCCGTTTTCCTTTGCCTCGCGCTTTGAGGACGGCGCCGGAACAAATCCGGAAGAATTGATCGGCGCGGCCGAAGCCGGTTGTTTTTCGATGGCGCTTTCGGCGAATCTGTCAAAGGCGGGTCATCAACCAAAAAACGTTCACACCATCGCAAAAGTGAACCTCGAAATGATTGGTGGCGGACCAAAGATCACGTCGATCGATCTGGATTGCGAGGGCGAAGTCCCGGGGATTGACGATGCAAAATTTAAGGAACTGGCGGAACAGACGAAGAAGACGTGCCCGGTCTCGGTCGCGCTGGCTGGGACGGAAATTAAGCTGAATGCGCGATTGAAGAGCTA
>WNGE01015087.1_pt1 | contig 12854 bp, 14 predicted proteins | sample 5400651 | NCBI WGS metagenome assembly WNGE01 (sample SAMN13153370, study PRJNA577476) | soil metagenome | isolation source: 60 cm soil or saprolite under grassland replicate 2 | place: USA:California | collected 2016-06-15 | reverse complement strand
CTTCCTGTACCTGCACCCGATCTACGACAACGACGTCAGCCTCGGGCGGCAGGCCTTCCTACAGACGGACTTCACCACCGCGCAGTACCACTACGTCAGCCGCGAGAACATCGTCGCCGGCGTCCCCGGGTTCGTGCTCAGCACCGTGTTCCTGTTCGCCCCACTGCTGTTCCTGTTGCGCCGATGGCGCCTGCCCGTCGGCGCCGCCGTCGTGGTGCTCGGGCTGCAGTCGCTGCTGATGCAGGGGCTCACGGGCTTCCAGGATATCGGCCTGGCCCAGCTGGGCCTGATCGGCGCGGTGGTGGTCGCGGTGCTGCTGCGGCTGCTCGACCCCGCACCGTCGAGCCTTGGCCGTCTGCGGGTCTTCTGCGCGGTCGGGCCCGCGCTGTTCTGGGGCGTCTATTTTGCCGGAATCGGCCTCAAGGACCACGGCCTGGGCTGGAGCGCCGAGGTCTGGGGCGGCACCCTGGTCTGGACCGGCCTGATGATGCTCGCGCTCACGCTCCTGCTGTCGCCCTCCGCCACCGTCGCCGAGACCTCGGCACCGGTCAGCGGGCCGGGCACGCCGCGATGATGGCGTCACTGACCCTGCTCTGATGGCAAGCGCCCTCGTGCCCGCGCGTGAGCGAGGTTGACCTTCGAATGGGTATCGTGGGCCCACCATGGCGTACACCACTGACCCACGCGTTGACGCGTACATCGGCGGCCTGCCCGATTGGCAGCAGGCAATCTGCCGCGAGGTCCGCGACCTGGTCCACGCCGCCGACCGGGAGGTCACCGAGACCATCAAACGCACCAACCGTCCGTATTTCGTGCTGGAGGGCAATATCTGCGCACTCTTGGCGGCAAAGGACCATGTCAACGTCTTTCTCTACGACGGCGGCATCGTCCCTGATCCCGAGGGCATCATCACCGCCGGCCACGACAACAAGACCGCCCGCACCGTGGCCGTCCGCCAGGGCGAGACCATCAACGCGCCCGCCCTCACCGCCATGTTCGAGCAGATCATCGCCAACAACCGCGCCGGGGGTTGGCGCAAGCTGAAGCGCGAACGCTGACGTCCACGGCCGACCGTGGCCGCGCCTTCGCCTCCTGCACTTCGGCAGATCGAACCGATAGCCTCCCTCCGAGTGGCACGGCGCGCCTGGACCGATGCTCCGGGCTGGCGAGGAGCGCTCGATGGCGGTACGGACAGCGCATGTGTTGACGCCGACGAGGCGGCGGCGACGGGCACCGCCGGCGGTGTGCCTGCTCGCGCTCCTCGCGGTGGGACTCACCGCGTGCAATCGTCCGTCCCAGGAACCACCAGCCGCAGGCCAGCCCAACCGGCAAGCGCGCGTGGTCGCCGTTCAGACCCTCGCTCCGCGCCTCCGCGACCTCACCGTCGACTCGCCGGCGCTCGGGCAGCGCGTCAAGGTCCGCCTGCTGCTGCCTGGCCGCTTCGCCGCCGAGCCAGCCCGCCGCTGGCCGGTGCTCTGGCTGCTGCACGGCTGCTGCGACGACTACCGGAGCTGGACCCGCTCCACCGACATCCAGCAGCTGCCCGCCCTGGCCGGCGTGCTGGTGGTCATGCCAGAGGCCGGACAGGTCGGCTTCTACTCCGACTGGTACGGCGGCGGGCAGCCCCGGTGGGAGACCTTCCACCTGGTGGAGCTGCGCCAGCTGCTGGAGCGCGGCTGGCGCGCCGACGACCGCCAGGCCGTGGCGGGGGTGTCCATGGGCGGTTTGGGGGCGATGGCCTACGCGGCCCGCCACCCTGGGATGTTCCGAGCGGCCGCCGCCTTCAGCGGCATCCTCGACACCCGCTACCAAGGCGGGCCGGTCTCCGGCCCCGCCTTCGTCCAGAACCTCGTCCGCGCGTTCGGCGAGGACCCACAGGCTCTGTGGGGCGACCCGCGACAGCAGGCTGGCGTCTGGGCAGCGCATGACCCCTACGACCTCGCGGCCCGGCTGCGGGGGGTCCACCTGTTCGTGTCGGTCGGCAACGGCCAGCCCGGCCCGCTCGATACGCCAGCACCCGACCGGCAGGCTCGCCAGATCGAGCAGGCCCTGCGCCCACAGGTCCTCGCCTTCGCCGGGCGGCTCCGCCAGCTTGCCATCCCGGTCCACCTCGACGCCTACGGCCGCGGCACCCACGACTGGCCGTACTGGCAGCGGGAACTGCACCGGTCGCTCCCGCTGCTGCTGGGCGCTCTCGGGAGCCGGTGACCCGCCCGGGCTACCCGGGGGTGGTGGTTGCGGCGATCACCTCGTCCAGGGCGGCCCGGGAGGCCGCCAGATCGGCGATGGCGGCATCGGGGATCGAGACCGGCTCCTACGAGCTGCGGGCGCGACGTGGCGTGAGGCGGCGAGCCCTGCGCGAGACCCGCGCGCCAGGCTGCCCTACGGCTCCTGGCGTTCGGGCGCGACCTGCTCGGCGACGCTCCGGGCGGCGCTGATCTCCGCCTGGTAGTAGGCGAGACCCCACTCGGCGACCAGCTCGGGGAAGCGGAACTGGTCGCTGGCGCGGAGCCCCTCGCGGACAGCGGTCAGCTCCGCGAGGGTCCGCTGGAGCGCGTCGGCGTACTCGGTGAGGATCTCCTGCAGCCGCTCCGGGCGTGCCAGGTGGCCGAAGAACAACCGGAGTGCCACCGAGTGCTTCATCACGGTCGCCTCCACCGGGGCCTGGTCGAACCAGCGACGCGCCTCGGCCAGGCCCGCCTCGGTGATGCGGTACAGGCGCTTGTCGGGGCGGTGCTCCTGGACGACTTTCCTGGAGGTCACCAGCCCTCGTTCCTCGAGCCGGCGCAGCTCCCCGTAGATCTGGCTGTGCGCGGGGCTCCAGTAGAAGAAGCGCAGGTTCTGCGCCCACTGCCAGAGGTCGTAGCCGGACAGCTCCTGGCCGAGCGAGAGCAGGCCGAGGACGGCGTAGGCGGTGTTGGGCAGACCCTCTGGTCGTCCGCGCACAGGCCACTCCTCAGGCTATGACTAATTGACATATGACTGGATGCGATGATACAACCACGAGACCTTATGACGAGTAGTCATATTGTCGAGGAGGTGGCGGATGATCACCCATGTCAGCGTTGTCACTGTCTATGTCACCGACCAGGAGCGCGCCGGCGCCTTCTATACCGACAAGCTCGGCTTCGAGGTCCGCCGAGACGACCCGATGTCGGAGACGGCCCGCTGGCTCGAGGTGGCGCCGAAGGGCCTGCACGCTCCCCGCATCGTCCTCTACAAGGCCGAGGGCCAGTGGCAGGACCGTGCTGGTGGCTTTCAGCCGTTCGTCTTCGCCAGCCCCGACGTCAACGCCACCTACCAGGAGCTGAGCGGCCGCGGCGTGGAGTTCACCGCGCCGCCGAAGCGGGAGCCCTGGGGCATGTGGGCGCAGTTCAAGGACCCCGACGGCAACGAGTTCGGCCTCTACGAGGAGCCAGCCCCGTAGCCGCCCTGGAACGGGGGGAGGGCAGCGCGTCCGAGGCTCCGGTCAATGGGCCTCGGACGCCGCCGCCGGCGAGCCAAAAGGATCTCGAGCGCATCGCCGGCATTCGTGCGACGATCGTCGCATGACCTATCGTCGCAGCGGCTCCCTGTGGAGCCTCCTCCGAGCACTGTTCAGCGCTCGCGCCGCGAACCGCCGTCGCCGGCCGCAGCGCCCCGGCGGGGCGTGGGGAAAGGTGCGCCGAGCGCTGCGCCGTTGGCTCCGCGGCTAGCGACGACAGCGGCCGGCTCCATCCCCAGTATCGAAGCCTTGTCAGAAGACGAGGCTCCATCTCTCCACGTCCGGCGAAGGCTCCCCGGCGCCGGAGGCCATTGCCGATGCGTAACGCATATGATACGGTCTACATATCATATGGATCACGGAGGACGCTTGGAGGGCTTGCCATAATCTTGGTCACCGGAGCGACCGGCACCGTCGGACGGCCCCTGGTCGAACTGCTCGCCGCCGAGGGTGCCGGGGTCCGCGCGGTTACCCGCGACCCGAAGGCCGCCGGTCTGCCGGCAGGCGTCGAGGTCGTCGAGGGCGACCCGTCACGGCCCGGCACGATCGCCCCCTTCCTCGAGGGCGCCACCGGCCTGTTCGTCAACCCGCGCTCGGTCGGCAGCGGGATCAGCGAGCTGCTGGGGCTTGCTCAGGAGCGGGGGGTGAAGCGGGTGACGTCGTCTACGGGCCGTACGCGACCTTCGCCGAATCGGCCATCCACGAGCGGGACCTGGCCGAGGCGGGCGCCCGCGCGTTGCTCACCGGCGTGGTGGAGGAGATCCTCGGCCGCCCCGCACGCACCTACGCCGAGTGGGTCGCCGACCACGCCACGGCCTTCCGGAGCTGAAGGGAGGCCCGCCCGGCAAGCCCAGCGGGCCGAGCGGCGGGCCGCGCGGCGTGTCACCATCGGAGCATGGACGGCACCAGGATCGACCGCTGGCTGTGGTCGGTGCGGCTGGTGAAGACCCGTTCGCTTGCCGCGCAGGCCTGCCGGGCCGGGCATGTGCAGGTCAACGGGGCGCGGGCCAAGCCGGCCGCGCCGGTCAAGGTCGGCGACACGGTCCGTGCTCGGCTCGGCGGCCGGGAGCGGGTCGTCGAGGTGACCCAGCTGCCCGCCAGCCGCGTCGGTGCCGAGCTGGCCGCCGCCTGCCTGATCGACCGCAGCCCTCCGCCACCGCCGCCCGATCCCTTCGCGGGAGCCGGTCCCCGCTACCCCGGTGCGGGCCGCCCCACCAAGCGCGACCGCCGCCAGCTCGACCAGGCCCGCCGCCGCCGCGGGTGAGCGGGGTCCCTTGCCAGGTGGCCGCGGCCTGGGAGCACGTAGCCCGGTACGCGTGATGACGGTTTCATCTCAGAGGCGTCGGCGGAGCGGGTGGTCCTCGGGGACTTCGACCAGGCAGATGCGAACGCCGTCCGGATCGGCGATCCACATCTCCTCCAGCCCCCACGGCATGCGCTCGGGCGTACGCAGGATCGGGACCCCACGCGCAGCCAGCATGCGGTGGGCGGCGGCCAGGTCCCGCACCTGGAGCCAGAGCTCCAGGCGGGGTGCGGGTGGCGTGTCGGCGTGGCCCGAGACCTCCAGGAAGCCGCCGCCGAGGAAGAACACGGTCCCACGGCCGGCGCCGCCGCCGAACTCGCGGTAGATCGCCAGGCCGAGCGCGTCGCGATAGAACGCGCGGCTGCGCTCCAGGTCGGTCGGGTGCAGCAGGACCCGGCTGCTCAGCACCTCCATCGCACTCACGCCGCCACTATAGGCACGGCAACCGCGCCTCGTCGTCTACGCCCTGCGGAGACTACGGGCCTCCCGCCTGCGCCCAGCGGCGTACCGGGAAAGCCGCCCCCTGTCCGACGACGAACAGCGCTCTGACCAGCACCATTGACGTGTCAGCAGGCCGGCCCGTGAGCCGGCCACCGAGAAGGTCTACGAGATCGAGAGGCACGTCAGATGACACAGGCATACGCATACGACACCGCATCCAGCCGGCGCAGGGACCGGAGCGCGCTGGTCCCCGTGGACATCGACGCAGCGGTGGACGGACCCCGCATGCTCATGGCCATCCACGAGCGCGTCGAGCGGCAGTTCGCCGCCTACGAGGACGCCGAGGGCAGCCATGCCCGACAGCACCGCGCCCTGCGGGCCATCGGCGCCGTCCTGGCCACCCACGTCACCCTCGAGGACGAGCTGCTGTACCCGGCGCTGCGGGCCCAGACCGCCCGCCACGACCACGAGATCGAGCAGCAGCTCCAGCAGGACCACCTGCTGGACATGCTCCTGGTGGAGCTGGGCGGGATGGTCCCCAGCGACCCCTACTACGACGCCAAGGTCCGCGTGCTCATGCAGGTGTTCCGCCAGCACGCCCGCGACGCCGAAGGGCTGCTGGTCCCGGAACTGCGCCGCCGGCTGGACCCCGGCGACCGCGAGATCCTCGGCCGACGGCTGCTGGAGCGGGTCGCCCAGCTCGAGGGCATGGCCCGGCCCGGTCGATGAGCCGGGTGCCTTGCCGTCCGCCGCCCGACGACCGGCCAGCGGTCCGCCGTGGCGGACGGCACGGTGAACGCCGTCCTGTGTGAGACGGCCACGATCCCAACGGCAGTCACGCGGGAACCGGAAGTTTCACCACCTGACGAGCGAGGCATGCTCTCCGCAAGTGGCGGTCATCACACCCTGGAGGCGAGCGGCATGTCCGAGCGAGGCTATGGATCCGAGTCCCAGGCGATGCCCGGCGAAACCGGCCCGGCCACCCAGCCCTACTTTTTCAAGCCGCGCAACGGCGCCGGCGTCGCCGCGCTGGTGCTGGGCCTGCTCGGGCTGGTGCTGGCGCTCCTGGTGCTGCCGTCACCGCTCGGCGCGCTGCTCGGGCTGCTGGCGGTGATCTTCGGCATCATCGGCATCAGCCGAGCGGGGCGGGGAGAGGCGACCAATCGCGGCCAGGCGGTCACCGGCCTGATCACCGGCCTCCTGGCCTTGGCGCTGGGGGTCCTTCTGACGGTGAGGATCGGGAGCTACCTCCAGGACCACGCGACTGACTTCAACGACCTTGCGCGCTGCTTGAACTCCGCCAACACCAACCAGGAGCGCAATGCCTGCACGAATACCTTCCTCGACCAGATGAAGCCGGCCTCCTAGCGTCCTGGCCAGCATGCGCGGAACTGCTCCGTGTCCACGGGGCGATCATGCCTCGCCGGCGCGTGGGGCCAACGCCTCCAGCTCCCACCGTGCCTGGCGTAGCGCCTGCTCGGAATCGACGCCGAGCTGGCGTGCCTGGATCGCGAAGCTGCGAGCGGCCGCCGCGAGCCGCTGGTCGCGCTCTGCCGCAGCCACCTGGGCGGGTGCGTCCAGGACGAAGGTGCCGTGCCGGCCACGGGCGGTGATGATCTGGTCGCGTTCCAGCTCGCGGAAGGCGCGGGCGATGGTGGCGGTGGCCACGCCGAGGTCGCGGGCGAGCTGGCGGATCGGTGGGAGCCGGGCGCCCTGTGCCAGGACGCCGGTCGCCACCATGGTGGTGATCTGCGTGCGGAGCTGCTCGTAGGGTGGGATCGGCGAGCCCGGGTCGACCTGGAGGATCATGCCGACTCTTGCCCGGGGCCTTGTTGCGGCCGCGGTGGCTGGGCGCCAGGCCGCGGCCTTGGCCCAAGGCCGCGGCGGAGCTGCTGGCCGACGTGGTGGCGGTCCTCGGGGTGCAGCGCGAGGTTGTAGCGGGCGGCCCAGTCGGCGACGGCGGCGGTGTCGGGTGGTCGGGCCGCCCAGCGCAGCAGCGCCGCAAGCAGTGCGACCGCGCCGGCGATCGCCAGGGTCCAGACCAACGTGAAGCACGCTCCGGTGTTTGTGCTAAGGCTCTAGCACTTTAGATCGATGACGGGGGCGCGTCAACGGCCAAGCGCCGGCTGCCGACTCGCCGCGGCGACCTCGGCACGAGGCGGTAGAGTCGCGCTCACCGGTGATCCGCGCCGAGCAGGCCGAACAGGGGGACTCATGGCAAGCGCTGACTTTCCTGCTCCGGAAGAGGGCTTCGTGCTCACCCATTTCATCGTCGCCGCGGATGTCGAGCGCTCACGCGACTTCTATGTCGGCGTGCTCGGCGGCAGGGTCAGCGCCTTCCTGAACATCCGCGTCGCCGACATCCACGCCGCCTACGAGGAATGGAGGGCGCGGGGGGCGGAGTTCCTGACCCCGCCCAAGGACCACGGCGCCGAGATCCGCTGTTACATGCGCGACCCCGACGGCCATCTGATCGAGGTCGGCCAGTCGACCGGCGTGCTCGACCGGCTGTAATCATAACCTGCGTGTCGCGCAATTATGCGCGACACGCAGGTTATGGTAGAGTCCCCGCCGTGGAGCTCGATCACGCCGAGGACCTGGGACTTCGGGAACGAAAGAAGCTTGCGACCCGCGAGGCGCTGAGCTGGGCGGCCGTGCGGCTGGCACTGGAGCGGGGGCTCCACCGGGTCCGCGTGGACGACATCGCGGCCGCCGCCGGCGTCTCGCCCCGGACCTACAACAACTACTTCTCCAGCAGGGAAGAGGCGATCTGCGCGGTCGCCGCCGAGCGGGCGAGGCAGGTCGGCGCGGCGCTGCGGGCCCGGCCGCCCGACGAGCCGCTCGGCGAGGCGATCATCCGCGCCATGGTTGACCGGTACGTGCGCAACGGCGAGCCGGACAAGAGGATGATCCGCCTGATCGTGTCGGAGCCGGCGCTGCGCGGGGAATTCCTCAAGACCGTCGCCGCGCGTGAGACCCAGCTCGCCGAGGCGATCGCCGATCGCACCGGGCTTGACGCCGAGCGCGACCTGGAGCCGCGGCTGCTGGCCGTCGTGGTCTCCGGCGCCACCCGGGTCGCCACCGTGCACTGGCTGCGCCCCGACGTGGACGCCTCCTTCGCCAGCGTCGCCGAGACCGCGCTGCGCCTGGTGGTCCCGCCGGCGGCCGAAGCAATCTCCTCCCGCTCCTCCTCACCAACGAGGCCGCCAACGTGCTGATCCGAGTCCTGCGCACCTACCTCCGCCCCTACCGCGGGCCGATCACCCTGGTGGTCGCCCTGCAGCTCATCCAGACCCTGGCCACCCTCTACCTCCCGACCCTCAACGCCGACATCATCGACAACGGCGTCGTCCGGGGCGACATCGGCTACATCCTGCACACCGGCGCCGTGATGGCCGCGGTCACGCTGGCGCAGATCCTCGGTTCCATCGGCGCCGTCTACTTCGGCGCCCAGACGGCCATGGCCGTCGGGCGCGACCTGCGCCTGGCGATCTTCGACCGGGTGCAGGACTTCTCCACCAGAGAGGTCGGCCACTTCGGCACGCCGTCGCTGATCACCCGGACCACCAACGACGTCCAGCAGGTCCAGATGCTGGCGCTGCTGACCTTCACGCTGACGGTGTCGGCGCCGATCATGGCCATCGGCGGCGTGCTGCTGGCACTCGACCAGGACGTGCCGCTGTCCTCGCTGCTGCTGGTGATCGTGCCGGTGTTAGCCTTGGTGGTGGGGCTCATCATCTCGCGCATGCGCCCGCTGTTCCGGCTGATGCAGGTGCGCCTGGACCGGATCAACCGGGTGCTCCGCGAGCAGATCAGCGGCGTCCGCGTGATCCGCGCCTTCGTCCGCGACCCCAGCGAGCGCGAGCGGTTCGGGATCGCCAACACCGAGCTGATGTACGTCTCGCTCGGCGTCGGGCGGCTGATGGCGCTGATGTTCCCCACCGTCCTGCTGGTGATGAACGTCTCCAGCGTGGCCGTGCTGTGGTTCGGCGGCCACCGCGTCGCCAGCGGCGCGATGCAGATCGGCGCCTTGACGGCGTTCCTCAGCTACCTGGTCCAGATCCTGATCTCCGTGATGATGGCGACCTTCATGTTCGTGATGGTGCCGCGCGCCGAGGTCTGCGCCGAGCGCATCCAGGAGGTACTGGGCACCAGCTCCAGCGTGGTCCCGCCCCCGAACCCGGTGCGACTCGAACGGCCGAGCGGCCTGCTGGAGCTGCGCGGGGTCGAGTTCCACTACCCCGGCGCGGAGAAGGCCGTGCTGCGCGGCGTGGACCTGGTCGCCAGACCGGGCGAGGTGACCGCCGTGATCGGCAGCACCGGCAGCGGCAAGACCACCCTGCTCGACCTGGTCCCACGGCTGTTCGACGCGACCGCCGGCAGCGTGCTGGTCGACGGCGTCGACGTGCGCCAGCTCGACCCCCAGACGCTGTCGGCGACGGTCGACCTGGTGCCGCAACGGCCCTACCTGTTCTCGGGCACGGTGGCCTCCAACCTGCGCTACGGCAATCCGGACGCCACCGACGAGGCGCTGTGGCGCGCGCTCGAGATCGCGCAGGCGCGCGACTTCGTGGAGCGGATGCCCGAGGGCCTTGACGCCAGCATCGCCCAGGGCGGCACCAACGTCTCCGGCGGGCAGCGACAGCGCCTGGCGATCGCCCGGGCGCTGGTGCACCGCCCCAGCGTCTACCTGTTCGACGACTCGTTCTCGGCGCTCGACTACGCCACCGACGCCGCCCTGCGGGCCGCGCTGGCGCGCGAGACCACCGGCGCCACCGTCGTGATCGTCGCCCAGCGGGTCGCCACCATCCGCCACGCCGACACCATCGTGGTGCTCGACGACGGCCGGGTGGTCGGCACCGGCACCCACCGGCAGTTGATGGAGAGCAACCAGACCTACCGGGAGATCGTCCTGTCCCAGTTGACCGAGCAGGAGGCAGCGTGAGCGCGCAGACGCCGCAGCGCCTTGGCGAGCGCCCGACGCCCCGCCGCGGCCCCGGTCCGGCTCCCGGCGGCATGGGGCGCGGTCCCGCCGCCTTCACCGCCGGCATGTCCACCGAGAAGGCGCTCGACTTCGGCGCCTCCAGCCGCAGGCTGCTGCGGACCTTGCGGCCGGAACGCGCGCTGATCGTGCTCACCCTGGCGCTGGCGGCCGTCAGCGTGATCCTTTCCGTTCTCGGCCCCAAGATCCTCGGCAGGGCGACCGACCTGATCTTCGCCGGCTTCGTGGGCGCGCAGCTTCCGGCCGGCACCAGCAAGGCCGAGGCGGTCGCCGGTCTGCGCCAGCGGGGCCAGGGCAAGCTCGCCGACATGCTCAACTCGATGCACGTGGTGCCCGGGCGTGGCATCGACTTCAACCAGGTCGGGCGGGTGCTGCTGGTGGTCGCGCTGATCTACGTGGCCGCCTCGGTCCTGGCCTGGCTCCAGGGACGCCTGACCGCCACGATCGTGCAGCGGGCGGTGTTCCGGCTGCGCGAGCGGTCGCAGGCCAAGCTGGCGCGGCTGCCGCTCAGCTACTTCGACCGCCAGCCGCGCGGCGAGATCCTCAGCCGCGTCACCAACGACATCGACAACCTCCAGCAGACGCTCCAGCAGACCCTCAGCCAGATGGTGATCTCGCTGCTGACGATCATCGGGGTGCTGGCGATGATGATCCTCATCTCTCCCCTGCTGGCGGTCATCGCGCTGGTCACCGTGCCGGTGTCGGTGACCGTGGTGGCCAGGATCGGCAAGCGCGCGCAGCCGAGGTTCGTGGCGCAGTGGGGGACCACCGGCCGCCTCAACGCCCACATCGAGGAGATGTACACCGGCCACGCGCTGGTCAAGGCGTTCGGGCGCCGGGATGAGGCGATGCGCGTGTTCCGCGAGCACAACGACTCGCTGTTCACCTCCAGCTTCAAGGCCCAGTTCATCTCGGGGACGATCCAGCCGGCGATGATGTTCATCGGCAACCTCAACTACGTGCTGGTGGCGGTGGTCGGGGCCCTGCGGGTGGCCGCCGGCGCGCTCTCGCTCGGCAACGTGCAGGCGTTCATCCAGTACTCGCGGCAATTCAGCCAGCCGCTGACCCAGGTGGCCAGCATGGCCAACCTGCTCCAGTCGGCCGTGGCCTCGGCGGAGCGGGTGTTCGCGCTGCTGGACGCGGAGGAGCAGGAGCCGGACCCGGTCGAGCCCGCGCGCCCGGCCGAGATGCGCGGCAGGGTCGAGTTCGAGAACGTCTCGTTCCGCTACCTGCCGGACACGCCGCTGATCGAGGACCTGTCGCTGAAGGTCGAGCCGGGGCAGACGGTCGCCATCGTCGGGCCGACCGGCGCAGGCAAGACGACGCTGGTGAACCTGCTGATGCGCTTCTACGAGGTCAGTGGCGGGCGGATCATGGTCGACGGGGTGGACATCGCCACCATGGACCGCGAGGAGCTGCGCGCCAGGACCGGCATGGTGCTCCAGGACGCATGGCTGTTCGGCGGCACGATCGCCGAGAACATCGCCTACGGCGCCGCGGGCGCGACCCACGAACGGATCGTCGAGGCGGCCCGCGCCACGCACGTCGACCGCTTCGTCCGCACCCTGCCGGACGGCTACGACACCGTCATCGACGAGGAGGGCTCCAGCGTCAGCGCCGGCGAGCGGCAGCTCATCACCATCGCGCGGGCGTTCATCGCCGAGCCGGCGATCCTGATCCTCGACGAGGCGACCAGCTCGGTCGATACCCGGACCGAGGTGATGATCCAGCGGGCCATGACCTCGTTGCGCAAGGGCAGGACCAGCTTCGTGATCGCGCACCGCCTGTCCACCATCCGCGACGCGGACCTGATCCTGGTGATGGAGAACGGCCAGATCGTCGAGCAGGGCGCCCACGCCGAGCTGCTCAATGCCGGCGGCGCCTACGCTCGCCTCTACGCGGCCCAGTTCGCGGAGGCGGTCGCCGAGGTCGCCTGATGCTCGCCCAATTCTCACCGGGCGAGCAGGATGATACGCGCTGACCTGACGACACTCTTGGAGTGCTTGAGATGGACGCATCCGCTCCGCGGGCTCGCTCCGGCTCGGGCTCAGGGGCCGCCGCGAGCGCCGCACCCAGGTGGGTGGGTGCCGCCGTGGTCGCCGCGCTGCTGGTCGAGGCGGCCGTGGTGTTCATGCGGGTGCGGGCGAGGGTCAGCGCGCCGTTCTGGTACGACGAGCAGTGGCGCGCCTACCACCTGTCGCTGACCAAGGGATTCTGGCGGGAGCCGCAGCATATCAATACCGCGGTGGCGGCCGGGTGGGTGGCGATCGAGCGCGCCTCGGTGCTCGCGTTCGGCAACAACGAGTGGGCGTTGCGGCTGCCGGAGGTGCTGGTGTTGGCCGCGATCGGCTGGCCGACCTGGCGGGTCGCCCGGCACTGGGTCGGCGTGACGGCGAGCGCGATCATCGCCGCCGCCATGGTCGCAAGCGGGCCGCTGCTGCCGTACGCGGTGCAGCTCAAGCCATACGCCATCGAGGCGCTGTGTCGTGGCGCTGCTGCTGTGGCTGGAGGCGACCGATCCGGACGGCCACTCGACCCCGACCCGGATCGCCATGTACGCGGGGATCGGGCTGTGCACGCTGGTCGCCACGCCGCTGGTGTTCGCGGTCGCCCCGCTGCTGGCG
>WNGE01010896.1_pt1 | contig 12854 bp, 10 predicted proteins | sample 5400651 | NCBI WGS metagenome assembly WNGE01 (sample SAMN13153370, study PRJNA577476) | soil metagenome | isolation source: 60 cm soil or saprolite under grassland replicate 2 | place: USA:California | collected 2016-06-15 | reverse complement strand
CTTGCCGGGTAAGTCAGTTTTTTTCTGAGATGTGATATATTGCTCCCTGGTAAATGGCACGTGTGTACTAAGGGTTACTGATGTGATGTTGCAGGGCGTTGAAAGCGCCCTGCCAGAGTGCTCATTCAACGCCATTGACTAGTCTTTTGAGCGTGGATCGAAGGCGTCACGTAGACCATCGCCCAGGAACGAGAAGGCGACCACAATGATTGCCAGAACTCCTGTGGGAACTATTATTTCCCAGGGGTGAGTGTCTATGAGGGTAGTACCATCTGAGATCATCAGGCCAAGGCTGGAGCCAGGAGGTTTTACTCCGAGACCGAGCAGACTGATACCAGCTTCTCCAATAATCGTGTTCGAGATGTTCAGAGTTGCTGCGATAACTACGATGCTAAACAGATTAGGGATGATATGGCGAAATATAATCCCTATGCCGCTGGTACCAGATGTTCGTGCCGCCTCAATAAACTGCTGTTCCTTTAACTGAAGCGTTTGTCCACGAACATATCGTGCCATCAAGGGCCAGATGGTGAACGAAAGCGCAATCGAGACCAGGAGGAGACGCCCATTTCCGTTCGCTCCAATAAATGGAATCTTGGCGAGGGCATCATCAGAGGATGGGCCGAAAACGCCGGTGAGCAGAATGGCGAAAAGCAATCCTGGGAATGCAAACATGAGATCGGTAAAGCGAGCTAGAAACTGGTCAATCCAGCCGCCAAAGTAGCCCGCCAGGACCTAATATAACGTCTATTATCTCAACAACAAGGGCCACCAGGATCGAGATGAGCATGCCCTGCATCAAACGCGCGAAAATATCGCGTCCAAGATCGTCGGTGCCTAGCCAGTATTGTCCTGAAGGTCCCTCATCCTGGCGGATGAGTTCCTGGTGAGAAAAGCTATGATAAACGCTTACTGGAATGGTGCCGTATTGTTCGCTTTGATAATTGCTTCCGATACGCTGATAGATAAAAGGGCCAAAGATGGCGACCAGTACAAAGAGTATGATCACGCCAAGACTTATCATCGCACGAGTGTCACGCCGTAGCCGTCTTAGCGAATCTTGCAGAGGCGTGGGCGATTTCACAGCCTTCTGCACTTCTTCTGGAGTAGATGCTATAGCAACGTTTGTATTTACCGCCCTATCCGCAAGATCGAGCAGTTCCGGCGGCGGTGGTACGGTGCCTGTATCAGGATGCATAAATTCCGAGGACACACTCCTCGGTTCTCTCTCGCTATCATCCATCTGGTTCTTGCCTCCTTCCTACTCACTCTTGATACGTGGGTCTACTATACTATATAAAACATCGGATATCAAATTTCCAAGCACGACTCCAGCTGCCAGTAAGACGACAGTGGCCTGTATGACTGGATAGTCGTGATCATAAATGGATTGTAGAGAGATACGGCCGATGCCAGGGATATTAAAGATCTGCTCAATGAAGAAAGAACCAGCGACCAGGAAGCCCAGAGCAAGACCTATCAAGGTAACAAGAGGAATCATAGCGTTGCGCAAGGCATGACGATAGATGACGACGCGTTCTTGTAGTCCCTTCGCTCGTGCCGTACGGACATAATCCTGGCGTAAAACTTCTAACATCGTGGTACGAGTAATACGGGCGAAGTAGGCAAAGCCTGCCGCCCCAAAGACGAGAATAGGAACGATCTTTGGTTGCAGGTCGCTCCACGAATACTGCCAGGGGGTGCCCCAGGATGAAGCAGGCCAGCTACCGCCAGTCTGCTTATCCAGCGATACAATGATCACTTGCGCTATAATGGCGATGACGAAGGGAGGCAAGGCATAAATAATCAGCGATATTCCCATACTGGTCGTGTCGAGCCAGGTATTGGCCTTGAGTGCAGAATAGATACCAACCGGTATACCAAGCAGCAGTTCGATCATAAGCCCCCAGAAGCCGAGTTCGGCTGAAACCGGCACACCATCTTTGAGAATATCCCAGACGGCGCGATTTTGATATTTGAATGAGAGGCCAAAATTGAATTTGACGAGGTGCGTTAAAAAGTTATAGTATTGCTGGTACCAGGGCAGGTCCAGCCCATAGGCATGCCGTAGCTGCATCCAGGTTTGGAAATCAAAGTGATCGCCCATTTGCTGGCGAATCGGGTCGCCGGGGGCAAGATACCCCAGAATGAACGTAATGAAGGTGACGCCGATGATAACAAATATCAGACCTATCAGCCTTTTCACAAAAAATTGGACCATGTTTTGCCCCTTGCTTCCTTAATCGCGGCAGTAAGCCTGACACCCATAATGGGAGCCAGGCCTACTACAGTGCACAGGTTACAGACTATTGAGAGATGAAAATGTTGGCCCAGTCATCTGGCGGTGTGATCGACAAGGCGTTGAATACAATGCCTTGCAGTTTGGTGCTCTTCATGAGCTGTATCTTGTTCTGGTAGAGTGATATCCAACCAGCGTCATTGATGATTTTCTGCTCGGCCTCGTTGTACATCTTCAGGCGCGTCGTCTGGTCCTGAGTAACGTCGGCCTGCTCCAACTGTTTCTGAACCGCCTGTTGCTGAGCTGCGACGCTTGACTGGTTCTGACCGTAGTTCATCTGGTTGTACCCTGAACCCTTGTCAAAGAAGGTAGTCAGCCAGTCCTGCGGATCAGGATAGTCTGCCAGCCAGCCGGAGATCCAGACCTGTAAACCTTTAGGGTTGTTAACGGTGGCGTCCTCTAAAGTGATGAGCTTAGCGTAGGTAGTGGCATCGCTCTTCATGCTGATGCCCAGGACCTGTTGCCACATCTGTAAGATAGCTTGTGTGGCATCCACGATTGCCTTGACGTCAGTATAGTACGAGAACGTGATATTTGTTGGGAACGACGAGAGACCCTCCTCCTGCAAGCCTTGCTGGAGCAGTTGTTTCGCCATAGCTTTGTCACCAGCAGTGCTTTTTACGCTAGCAGGTCCTATAAGGTCTGGAGAGTAGCCAGGCATACCTTGAGGAACAATGTGGTTAGTCGCTATCACTGTATTGCGGAAAACGGTCTTGGCCAGCAGATCTTTGTCGATTGCCAGCGCCAGTGCTTGGCGAACCTTGATGTTGTCAAACGGTTTCACCAGGTAGTTCATTGTCACATACCTGATCCTCAGATTCGTATACTCATGGAATTCTGGATTGCCTGCGAGACCTGCAATCTGGGCTGGTGGAAGCCCTACTACGCCGGTCCAATCATACTGGTGTGACTGATAACCCTTGAAAGTAGTGTCCACATCGCCGGAGATGAGGAACTCAAGTTTCTGAATCTTGGGCTGCTTACCATAATAATTGGGATTGGGGACAAGGTAGAGACCTTTTGTGTGGTCATAGTTTGTTACCTTGAAAGGACCGTCACCGCCACCCTGGTTGAGATGATCGGTCCAGCTCGTCCCATACTTGTCAATGAGACTCTTTTCTACTACAAACGAGGTTGGGTAGGTGAGAGCCTGCAAGAAATAAGCGGCCGGTTTGCTAATGCAGGCAGCAGAGCACGATTGATGCTGTAGACAACATCCTGTGAGGTCAACGGAGTGCCATCGCTGAACTTCAGGTTTGGTTTGAGCGTGAACGTGTAGGTGAGACCATCTGAAGATATGCTATGGGACGCCGCTAGCTGGTCCTGTAAGTGAATCTGATTATCAAATTCGACCAGGCCTGTGAAAACGGTTGACAGCGTATCGTAATCGACTGCAAGCTGAACAAGAGCAGGGTCAAGGGAACCGAAGTCTGTTGCACCTACAGCAACGCGCAAGACTTGCTTATCGGCGGATGCCGGTTGTGAGCTTGATGTTGAGCTTGATGTGCCCCCACTGCTACCGCAGGCAGCGAGTAACAACGCCAGGATGGCGAACATAGGCAGGATCGTCATTTTGAGTTTCTTGCCACAGAGCATGGGTAAACTCTCCTTTTTGTATGAGTAGATAATGATTCTATGAACGAAAACGAGTCTACTTTGTCCCGTTTTAATTCATGGGTTACGGTTTCATGAATGCTATGGTCATCCCCCCTTTCCGTGTAATTGTGTCATTACAAGGAAGCTCTCGACGAGTAAAACATGGGCTATAGTAACTACGTCTTAATGATTGCATCTCTCACACTATTGCTAGCCAGGGAAGTGGCAGGCAGCGTAGTGGTTGGACTGCTTCTCTTCCAATGGCGGGATGACTTCGCGGCAGATGGCCTGAGCCTTCCAGCAGCGTGGGTGGAAGTTGCAGCCACTGGGCGGATTGACCGGGCTGGGCACATCGCCTTCGAGAATGATGCGCTTGCGGCGTGATTCCAGGTCGGGATCTGGCACCGGGATGGCGGAAAGCAGGGCCTGGGTATAGGGATGCAAGGGTAGTTCATACAGGCTTTCGCTCTTTGCCAGTTCTACCACGCGTCCCAGATACATAACGGCAACACGCTCGCTGATATGTTTTACGACCGAGAGATTGTGGGCCACAAAGAGATAAGTAAGGCCGAACTTGCCCTGTAGGTCCTGTAAGAGATTCAACACCTGAGCTTGAATCGATACGTCGAGTGCAGAGACAGGTTCGTCCGCAACGATGAAGGATGGGCGCAAGGCGAGTGCGCGGGCAATACCAATACGCTGGCGCTGACCACCGCTAAACTCGTGTGCGAAGCGGTTGACGTAGTAGGGGTTGAGGCCCACCACCTGCAGTAATTCTGCCACTTCTTCGCGAACTGCCTTAGCATTACCACGGTGGAAATTTTCCAGTGGCTCCGAAACGATCTGTCCAATTGTGTAGCGTGGATCAAGAGAGCCATAAGGGTCCTGGAAGACCATCTGCATCTCTGCGCGCTTCTGGCGTATCTGATTGGATGGAAGCGTTGTCAGCTCAACACCATCCAGCTTCACGCTACCCGCCGTTGGCTTAATCAACTGTAGGATGGCGCGGCCAGTCGTGGATTTGCCGCAACCGCTTTCACCTACCAGTCCCAGTGTCTCGCCACGGCGAATAAAGAGATCAACACCATCGACAGCTTTCACCTGAGCTACAGCGCGACCCAGGATACCTCCCTTAATGGGGAAGTGAACTTTTAGTCCCTTGACATCAACAAGCGTGGTGCCTGTTTGTTTAGGTGTTCCGACTTCTTGTACCATTTTTCTTCCCCTTAGTTTGGATAGAAGCAAGCTGCAACTTGTTCACCACGTCCAACCGGCATGAGTTCTGGTCGTTCCTGGCGGCAACGACTCTGAACCTTGGGACAACGTGGAGCGTAAGGACATCCTGCAGGCGGGTTTGTTAGATCGGGTGGCTGGCCAGCGATTGGGGTGAGCCTGGCATCACGGGACTCGTTGAGGCGTGGGATAGACTGCAAGAGTCCAACTGTATATGGATGGGCTGGCGTTTCAAAGATCTGTTTGACGGGAGCCGATTCTACCACATGGCCTGCATACATTACATTCACATGCTGGCATGTGCCTGCCACCACACCGAGATCGTGGGTAATCAGCATCACCGCGGTACCAAATTCTTGTGAAAGACCTTTCATCAGCTCAAGTACCTGGGCTTGAATTGTCACGTCCAGCGCCGTTGTCGGCTCGTCGGCAATCAACAGTTGAGGATTGCAGGCCAGGGCAATGGCAATCATAACGCGCTGACGCATACCACCGCTAAACTCGTGGGGATAGTTTTTCGCGCGTCGTTTGGGGTCTGGGATGCGTACCAGGTCAAGCATTTCAACCGATCGTTTCCAGGCCTGATCATTGCTTATATCCTTGCGGTGACGTTTGACGGTTTCAGCAATCTGATAACCGACCGTAAAGACCGGATTGAGAGAGGTCATCGGGTCCTGGAAGATCATGGAGATCTTGCTACCGCGCAAGTCTGTCAACTCATCCATACTCTTCTCAAGGATGTTGTCGCCATTGAAATTGATCTCGCCGCCGACAATCTTACCGGGCGGGTTGGCAACCAGGCGCATCACAGAGAGAGCTGTCACGCTTTTGCCACAGCCACTTTCACCTACTACGCCAAGGGTCTCGCCCTGTTTCATCACAAACGTCACGTCATCAACCGCTTTTACCACACCTCCTCTGGTGAAGAAGTAGGTTTTAAGATTATTTACTTCCAGCAAATTTTCTGTCATTATTTTTCTCCACATGTTAGTCTTTTGAGCGAGGATCAAAGGCATCGCGCAATCCATCACCAAGGAATGAGAGTGCGAGCACAATAATGGTCAGCACGATAGAGGGGAGTAGTACTTCCCAGGGGTGCGTTTGTGTCAGGTCGAGTGCGTCATTAATCATCAGGCCGAGGCTCGAACCAGGTGGTTGTACGCCCAGACCAAGGAAGCTTAATCCGGCTTCACCAATGATCGTACCAGAGATGTTCAGGGTCGCGGCAATAATCACGATACTAAAGAGGTTGGGGACGATGTGACGAGAAATGATCTGTGTATTGCTGGTGCCTGAAGTTCGTGCAGCTTCAACAAACTGTTGTTCTTTGAGCTGCAGCGTCTGTCCGCGTACGTAACGAGCCATTAATGGCCATGTCGTCATAGCCAGGGCAAGCGACACGAGGATCAGGCGCGCATTACCGTTGGCACCGATAATCGGGATCTTGCTGAATATAGTATCAGCCTGGTAGCCGAAGATACCCGTGAGCAGGATAGCGAACAGCAGGCCTGGGAAAGCGAACATGATATCGGTAAAGCGTGCCAGGAGCTGGTCGATCCAGCCACCATAGAAGCCTGCCAGAACGCCTACCGTGATACCTAATAGAACATCAACCACTTCAACAGCTAAGGCAACGGAAATGGAGATGAGGAGGCCCTGCATCAAGCGTGCGAACAGGTCACGACCAACGGCGTCGGTGCCGAGCCAGTATTGTGCTGATGGTCCTTGATCTTGCGAGTCTAATTCTACGTGGAAGGGGCTATGATAGGCTACAGGGCTTATTGTTCCACTGGTAGGACTGACAACTGTCCCTCCAATATGCGTATAGATAAGCGGTCCGAATATTGGGAGCAGTATAAAGAAGATCATAATCCCCAGGCTTGCCATTGCGCGTTTGTCGCGACGTAAACGCCTGAGCGAGTCCTGGAACGGGGTTGGTGATTTCTTTTGTTCTTTTTCCTGGCCACCGAGAATTGGTACTTCTTCTCCACCTTCGATTACCAACTCGGTCTGCATCGGCGAAGGAGCTGCATCGGGAACTACCGCGCCTGGAGAATTAAGGTCGGTGTTAGTATCTTTCGTATCCATGCGTAGCTTTGCCTCCTATTCAGCCTTGATGCGTGGGTCAACAACGGTGTAGAGGAGATCTGAGATCAGGTTTCCCAGTACCACGGCGACGGCCCCTAGCACGGCTGTTGCTTGAATAACGGGATAGTCACGATCGCTGATGGCCTGAATGGCAGTCGCCCCTATACCCGGGATATTAAATATACGCTCAATGAAAAAGACACCGATCACGAGCAGGCCCAGGAAGAGGCCAAAGACAGTCACAAGAGGAATCATCGCATTGCGGAATGCATGCTTATAAATAACCACTCTTTCACGTAAGCCTTTGGCTCTTGCCGTGCGTACATAGTCCTGGCGCAATACCTCTAGCATGGTCGTGCGCGAGAGGCGCGCGAAGTACGCGAAAGAAATTGCGGCGTAAACAAGGATCGGTGCGAGTTTGAACTGTATATCGCTCCATGTATACTGCCAGTTATTGCCCCAGCCGGCGACAGGCCAGTTGACACCTGTTCCACCATCTATTGATACAATGATGACCTGTACAAAGACGGCCAGAACAAAGGTAGGGAGGGCGTAGAGGACGAGGGAAGCTCCCATGGTTGCAGTATCAACCCAGGTATTGGCTCTGAGAGCTGCAAATATGCCTATTGGTATGCCAATCAGGATAGTCAGGAACAGACCCCAAACTCCCAGTTCCAGTGAGATTGGAAGCCCGCTCGAGAGGATGTCGAGCACGGCACGTCCCTGATAGTGGAAGGAATAGCCAAAGTCAAAATGAAAAAGCCCTACCAGGAAGTTGTAATACTGTTGATACCACGGAAGGTCCAATCCATATTGGTGCCTGAGTTGCGCATAGGTTATAGGATCAAAGTGCGAACCCAACAATGTTTTGATCGGGTCCCCTGGGGCGAGGTATCCAAGTATAAATGTAATAAATGTGACACAGAGGACTACAAAGATGAGTCCAATGAGTCGTTTCAGGAGGAACTGAAGCATATTGCTGTACCCCTTACTCTTTTCATTCGAGTTTACGATTGTGTATAGACCTGTTAAAGGATCTCTACCACATACGAATTGTACAGGCTTCATCTATCGCTCAATGTCTATGAAATGGCACTTTTCCTATAGACAGTGCTCGAAGAGAAATAGCTATCTAAAAAATGACAGGAGATAGCGTTGTTTAATTGTATTGTGAGGTACGTTGTATTGTCAAGACACTTCTGGTTGCTTTGATATAAACCCTGATATTAGGTGTGATGAGACAGCCACAGCGTACCCTGCGGCTGTCTCACCGGGTAGATATAACAGAGAGAGAATTTCCATCTGTTACTCTACCCACTGGATGACTACTTATTTATAGTTTGCGGTGTTAGCGCATGTTGGAGAGGTATTGATGTAGATATTGTTCCAGTCGTCTGGTGGGACAATATCAATTGCGTTGAAAACCACGCCGCTCACGCAAGGCTTAAGCACATCCGTGATAGCTTGCTGGTACACAGTGAGCCATGCTACATCGTTGACCAGTTGCTGTTCTGCCTGCTGGTACTGCTGGATACGCTGGTCTGGATTCAGGTTTGCGTCGGCCTGTTCGAGCAATTTCTGTGTCTGTTGCTGCTGTACCGCGTCGGACGACTGGTTCTGACCATAGTTATTGTTATTGTTGGCCGCGCCATTATCGAACTGCAGTGTTGTCCAGTCCTGTGGGTCAGGATAGTCAGCAATCCAGCCAATGCTCCATGCCATCAATCCTTTCGGATTGTTGGTTGAGGCTGTTGTATCAGTTACCAGCTTGTTAAAGTCGATATCGTTAATTTTGACGCTGACACCGAGAGTGCTCTGCCACATCTGTTGTTCGGCGGCAATCTCATTGCGGAGGTCTGCTGCCCCGATGGTTGAGACAGTGAACGTGATGGGTGGCAGGGTTGCAAGGGTAAGACCCTCCTCTTTCAAGCCTTGATTGAACAATTGCTTTGCCAGATCGGGATGAGCCTTAGTATCCTTTACTCCACCTGCTCTGGTCAGGTTAGGATTGTAACCTGGCATGCCTTCAGGAATAATGTGATTCGATGCGATATAAGTGCCCTTCCAAATGTTATTTGCAATCAAATCTTTGTCAAGGGCCAGGTCGAACGCCTGACGGATGTGGATATTGTCGAAGGGCTTGACCAGGTAGTTCATCGTGTAGTAGCCATTTGCCAGGATAGGAACCTGGTGGAACTGCCCTTCAGGTAGTGCCTTGGCTGCTGCAAGATTGGCACCAGGAACAGGTGACTGGTCGACCTGGTTTACCTGGTAGGCTTTGTAGATCGTATCGGACTGCGCGTAGAAAGGACGAACAACCTTGGCCAGTTGAGGTTTTTTCCCATAGTAATTAGGATTGGGAGTGAAGTCAATTTCCTGACCATGAGCATACTTTGAAACAATCCAGGGACCGGAACCGCCACCCTCGCCCAGGTGATCGGTGAATTTTGATCCGTACTTATTGATCAAGCTCTTTTCTACGATGTATGACACCTGGATAGCCAGCGTATACAGGAAATAGGCCGCCTGTTTATTGGTAATGATAACGACCGTCTGGGGGTCGGGCGTCTGGATGCTATCTCCAATGATCGTCTTGATCTTGCCTGTGTTCAGCTTATCGAAATCCTTGATCAAGTTAAGATAACCTGGAGCGTAGGTGGACTTGGTGGCTGGCTGGAGTGCGCGATCAAGGCTATAAGCCACATCCGTGGAGGTCAGAGGAGTGCCATCGCTAAACTTCAGGCCACTGCGCAAGGTAAAGGTCCAGGTGACATGATCAGAAGCGACTTTCCAGCTCTGTGCTAATGCTGGTTGTATTTTGCCCTGGTCGTCCTGTTCTACCAGTCCACTGTAGATCATGTTAATGGCCTGTGCAGAATAGAGGTCGGTTTCGAGGGCCGGGTCGAGTGTTTTGAGGTCCGAGAACTGGTAGGGTCGTATATAGATCTGCTTATCAGCAGAAGCTTTTGTCTGAGCACCTGTTCCCTGGTTTGTGTTACTGCCGCCACCGCCACATGCTGCAAGGAGCAAGGCGAGCAGGACAAATATCACGGAGAGGAACTTTGGAGCAAAAATCTTGCCAGGTTGCATTCGTAACATCTCCTTTTTTTATAGAATAAGGGTTACTGGGATTACATCAAGCTGAGTTCATGATGTAGTCTTGACAGGAACTACATCATCGTGACCAATTACCGTCTCTTCTTAAAACTGCCTCCTCCTTTCTCGCTATCTGTTGGAAGTATAGTATTGTGCGTCGAGGCAGAGTATAAATTTGCTATGTATAAACAATACAAGTGCGTTAAGTCCTGGTAGCCTACCCGACTATTGTGCACGCGAGACTGTTATAAATATTGGACTGGCACATCCAAATTTATAGGAAGTACTGCTCGACGATAGAATGTTGTGATGATACAACCTTTAAACGAGGACACAGCAGTTCATCAGAAACATCTTTGCTACTAATTACGTCAAATTGTTATCGAATCTCTCACATAATCTCCTTCTAAAAAGTCTTTCTAAATTGATATGAACGTTACGAGAGTTGATAATTGGAAGTATCTGCGCACGGAGTATCGGTGGAGATATAGATTTTGCTCCAGTCGTCTGGGGGTGTTATGTCGAATGCATTGCCTGTAACGCCGATGACACATGATTTTTGAACGTAGGAGATAGTTTGCTGATAGATGGGGAGCCATGCTACGTCGTTGACCAGTTGTTGCTCGGCCTGTGTATATTGTTGCAGGCGCTGCGTTGTGTCCAGGTTGCTATCAGCGTGGTTAAGGAGGTTTTGAGTTGCCTGTTGCAGAACTGCGTCCGTCGCATGGTTCTGGCCGTAGTTCATGTTGTTGTTGGCGACGCCCCGACCGAACTGGATAGAGAGCCAGTCCTGTGGATCGGGATAATAGCCAATCCAGCCCAGGCCCCAGAACATCAGACCTTTGTCGTTGCCCGTTGCAGCCTGGCTATCGGTGAGCAACTTTGTATAATCGACATCGTTCACCTTGATGATGATGTCAAGAGCCTTCTGCCACATCTGTGTTTCCAGCGCTATCTCTTTCTGCGCATCGGCCTGGCCACTCGTTGAGACAGTTAATGCGATCGCTGGCAGGTTCGTTGCTGTCATCCCTTCCTCTTGCAGGCCCTCATCGAAGAGCTTTTTGGCCAGGACGGGATCACCCCTGGTGCCCTTTACGCCGCCAGGAGCGGTAAGCTTTGCATTATAGCCTGGTATCCCCTGAGGAATGATATGGTTTGATGCAATAACAGAGCCACTATAGGCGTCCGTGGCAATCTGGTCTTTGTTGAGGGCCAACGCAAACGCCTGGCGAACCTTGATGTTATCGAAAGGCTTGACCAGGTAGTTCATAGTGTAGTAGGCCGTCACCAGCGTTGGGTCCTGCTGATACTGGTTGCCAGAGAGCGCTTTGGCCTGAGCCATCTGTGTAGGAGGAACAGGCGCGTAACTGAGTTTTCCTGCCCCGTACGTCCTATATGCCGTCTCATCAACTTTGTAGAAGTGACGGGCGATCAGGCGCAAAAGAGGTTTAGCTCCGAAGTAGTTGGGATTGGGAGTAAAGTCAATTTCCTGCTTATGAGTATATTTTGAGACGATCCATGGACCGGAGCCGCCGCCTTCACCCAGATGGTCAGTGAAGGCCGTACCGTAGCGATCAATGAGTTTTTTCTCCACTACATAAGCTGCCGGGTAGGTCAACATAGATGGGAAATAGGCAGCCTTTCGGGTGGTAACGATGGTCACCGTCTGTGGATCAGGAGTCTGGATGCTTGTGCCAATGATCGTTTTTATCTGACCCGCGGCCAGCTTGTCCGCGTCTTTGATCAGACTTAAAGCGTAGGTAGTAGAGGGAGATTTTGCACCGACGTGGAGCGCACGATCAAGGCTATAGGCCACATCTTGTGAGGTCAGGTCGCTACCATCGCTGAACTTCAGTTTGTTGCGTAACGTAAATGTCCAGGTCAGACCATCCCCTGAGACTTTATAGGATGAGGCCAGGATACCTACGACGTTGCCTTGATCATTGATCTGGAATAGGCCATTATAGAGCATATTGACAGCTTGATTGGCATTGGAGTCCTGCACGAGCGCCGGATCAAGTGTGCTTAGATCAGAGATACCCGTAAAAGGTTTTACCAGAATCTGTTTGTCCAGGCTGGCTTTCGTGGGTGCGCCTGGTCCTTGCTGTGGGGGAGCGGTGTTATTATCACACGCCGTCAGGAGCAGCAGGGCGAACAGGAGCGAAAATATGCCTGACATCCCTTTCTTGCCGGGTTGCATAGATGAGTTCTCCTTACTCTTGGGCAGGCACCTCAAATGTTGCCCGTATAGGTGGGTTGACCCTTATACGTTTCAAACAAGCCTTCCAGTAGGGGTCGGGTTCACCCCCACCCGGCTCCTATAGCGCAATCTCGGATTACAGAGAGTGGAATTGTGGGTCGTGGGCCGAGTGGGGGTGAACCCGACCCCTACTGGAAGAGCGTTTATTGTAATTGGACGCGATAAATCTTCGCCCAATCATCGGGTGGAACCAGGCCTTGAGCGTTGTCAACCATGCCGACGATATAGGGAGAGCGCAGGAAGTTGGAGGTGATCTGCTCCATGGGAATCCAGGCAACGTCG
>WNGE01008654.1_pt1 | contig 12854 bp, 16 predicted proteins | sample 5400651 | NCBI WGS metagenome assembly WNGE01 (sample SAMN13153370, study PRJNA577476) | soil metagenome | isolation source: 60 cm soil or saprolite under grassland replicate 2 | place: USA:California | collected 2016-06-15 | reverse complement strand
CTCTCTCCACCGGGAGGGCGGTGATAGAATTTGCCGAGGAGGCGGCGAAACTCCGCCTGCTCCGGATGGAAGGTCTCTATTCCTGATCTCGTTAGCCGGTCGAGTATTCCGAACTCCTTTTCCCGAAGGCGCTCGTCAACGACGAGCGAATACGAATCGCGTGGAAGATGAGCTGCCTCGGCAACAATCGCGGCTGTGTCGCGAGCGCGAAGGTACGGCGACGTGAGAATCACGTTCGGTTTCTTGTCCATCGGCATGTCCCCAAACCACTTGCCGAGGGCGATCGCCTGACGCTCGCCGAGCTCGGAGAGCGACACGTCCACGTCGCGAGTCTGAATGGAAATGATTTTCTCACCGGCGCGATGGGCTGCTTCACGCGCGACGTTGCCAGCGGACTCACCGTGCCGCACGAGGTAAAGGAGGTCGGGCCAGACCTGGGGGTGCGTCATGCGTGGATGGTAGGCAGGGAGCGTACCATCCGGAGCTGGTGGGGAGCTTGTAAGTGACCTCAGCATGATTACCCGCTATCCGGAAACCGTGCTGACATTTAACGGCGAGCCACCGTTATTCGTTGACCTTCGCGTCCCTGTAACCCAACGCGAGCGGGATTCATTGCAAGCAATGGGAATGCAGACGTCATTCGCAGTGGTGACGGCATGTAATCCGATGGGGAAGAACATCTCCGACGCCGAGAACGAGCAGAGGAGTCGGCTTCTCGAGGCTGAGCTTGTAAGCTCGCGCGAGCGATTCGTTCGAGTGGATGCATGCTCCCCTGACAAATCACACTGCGAGCCTAGTGTGGCGGTGAAGACGTCGCTCGAGCGCGCCGTGGAGATTGCGAAGCAGTACGATCAGGTCGCGATCTTCTGGTTTGACGGAGCGGAGTTCTGGATCGAGCCGGTGCTGGGGCCGGCGACGAGGATGAGACTACCGGCTAGAGATAGGCCCAGGCCTTAGATGAGGTGTGGCGGGCTGCGCGTAATGAGTTTACCGTTTCCCCGTCCTGCGTTTTTCCGTTTGTCAAATGCACACCCCGACGGTTAATTGAACCGTCAGGGTGTGCACGTGCATTTAAATGGAAAAACGGGCAACCGAATAACGGTAAACTCATTACGCGCAGCCCGCGGTCATGGATCCCGCTATACCCCATGATTCTACTTTATCAATAAAACGGGCGCCGTTTTTCGGCGCCCGCTTGCTATCCTCCGTTGTGATGCTCAGCTCAACGGCTTGTACCTGAACCCGGATACTCCGCCCTTGCTGGTCTTGATGGTGAATTCCTTGGTGCCCTTCGGAGCAACCGGGCCGACGCTGGCGGTCTCGGTGAACAGAACCTGACCAGCTCGGTCAAGGAAATCCACGACGAGCGAATACGTTTTCGGCGCAGCGCTCTTGTTCTCGATGACACCGCGAAGCGTGGTGGCATCGGACGCGCGCGAGAACTCGACGAAGGTGACCTTAACTCCGAGCTTCTCGGCCTTGGCGTTGTAGAACGTCAGCGAGTCGGTGTACTTCTTGGTGAGTGCGGCGGCCTTGGTCTTCTTGAGCAAACCGCCGTACGAGAATGCGTACAGCATCCAATTTTCGGGATTGCTGGGATCGAGCGTGACAAGCCGATCCACGATCGGGAAGACCTTCGTGTAATCACCAACGAAGAGGTAGCTCGCGGCGAGATTGTTGAGAGCGTCGCGCGAATACGGGTTGCGTGCCGCGACGGCCGCGAAGAGAATCGCGGCATCATCGGGTCGCTTGAACTGCGAGGCGACGACCCCACCCTGCAACAGTGTGTTCTCGCCGTACTTCGACGGCTCGGCGAGCATTGCAGCGTACAACCTCGGCATGGAGGCGCTGTCGCCGGCGGCGATGTACATCTTCGACAGGCTCTGAACGGCGGTAGTTCCCGCCTGATCGTCGCGGGAGCTCAGTAGCAGAGTGTTCCATGCGGAGATCGCTTCACGAGCAAGCGTTCGCTTCTCCGCGCCGGTAGCCGCTTCTGCGCGGAGCGTCATCGCCGCGGCGACGTCATACAAGGTGCGCTCGCGAACGTCTGCGTAAGCGCTGTCCTTACCCGCAGCTTCGAGTGCCTGCTTCCAGTACTGGCCAGCGCTGGCGAAATCCTTCTTGTTTCGCGCGACGCTGGCGAGAACCGAGTAGGCGTAAGGAGCAGACTTTGACAGAAGAAGGGATCGCTTGGCGTAGATCTGCGCGGAGTCGAACTTGTTTGCGTTCAGCGCGTTGATAGCCTGGTTGGTGACGTCGAGCCATGGTTTCTGGTGACGCCATTGTGCGCCCAGGGCAGAGCAGCCAGGAGAAGTCTGCTCGACGATTTTCCACGCCGAGTCCGCAGCAGCGAACAGGTCTATTGTCCCAGTCGGGTTGACGGTGAATCCAAGGGCGCTACGCGGCATCACCGGCGTAATCCCCGGCTGCTGCAGAAATAGAACGTAAGCCTGTCCGAGCAGGTATGCGGCGCCGACGGGATTCTCTTTCTGGGCGGCGGGATTGCTCGCGAATGAAACTGCATCGCGCAAATCCTTCGTCGCGTTACCGGCCTTTGCGGCCGCGGCGGCTCTGGCCATCGAGAATGTGGCCCGGGCAATTGCCTGGGGCTTGCCATTGTCGACCTCGCAAGTCACCTGCTGCTGAGAGGGCTGCGCGGTTGACTGCTGAGCCGAGAGGGGCGCGGCAAATACTATAGTAGTGGCTGCCACCGGAATGGTGCGGTGGAACCAGTTCGAGCGAGAATTCATCAACGAGCTCCTGCGGGCAGGACACGAGCGCGCCACGCCATCGGAAGGTCGGACGCGAGGTGTTGGTTGTCAGAGAGAGTAGTAATATACCCGCCTTGAAATATCGTTCCAGAAATCCAAACATCTGATAACGGAGTCTCAACCGGAGCGAATGCCGCGCAATCCACTCGTCCTCGTGCACGGCTATTCGGATGACGCCGGAGCGTTCAGGAAATGGCAATCACTGCTCGCTGTGACGAGGTGAACCTCTCGCCGCTGGTTGACGACGATGGTGTGAAGTTCTTTTATCCCTTCACGACAACGCTTGTGGAGCTCCGGCTGAATCGCGAGCCACTGCCGGTCGAGGGAGTCAACAGGATCTGCTGGTTTTGACGGGACGATGTGGAGCAACTCTGACTTGAAGCGCGCAGCGCAGCTGATCCGTGCGGTAGTTTTGATCTTTCCGCTCGGTGTCCTCCTGTGGGCGTGCGGACCGGAGCCAACTGAGCCGGCGAATACAAGTCTCGCCGGAACGTGGTCTTCGACAGCCACTTTTTTCGGCCTGTCTGACATCCGGATGACAATAGTGCAGGAGCCGAAAGGCATTGTATCGGGTGGGTGGACAGCGGTGGCGACTGGCCCGTCAGGTGAATGCGCCGTCGGTGTAAGCTGTGCTGCCTTTGGGAACCTCATCGGACTCAATCTCGTCGCGCATGTCGAGATCGAGCTGCTCTGGGCAGGGAAGTTCGAGGGAAACCTCATTGCTCCACAGAAGCTGAGAGGAGTCTTCATCGTCCAGACCGGGCAGGACACCATTACGTTCGTCAAGACGGGTAATTAGTTGCCACGTACTCCAGCATTGTATAGAAAGGGAATGGAGCATCTCCGATCCGTTGACCCGGTGATGGCGCGAGTGATCGACCGTATCGGGCCGGTTACGCTGATTCCGCGAACGGAAGGGACGCACTTCGACATTTTGCTGCGCTCGATCGTTTTCCAGCAGCTTTCAGGGAAGGCTGCGGCAACGATTCACGGTCGGGTGAAGGGACTGTTCTCCGCGGATGAACCTCTTCCGCAGCAGATACTCGCGATTGACCACAACGTGCTTCGAGCGGCGGGGTTGTCGAATCAGAAAGCGCGCTACGTGAAAAACCTCTCGCAGCACGTGCTCGACGGAACACTGCCGGTGGAGTCACTGCACGAGCTGAGCGACGAGGAAATCATCTCGGCCCTCACGCAGGTAAAGGGGATCGGGCGCTGGAGCGCGCAGATGTTCCTGATGTTCAGACTGGTGAGGCCCGACGTGCTGCCTGACCTCGACCTTGGAGTGCAGAAGGGAATCCAGCGCGCGTACGGGTTGAGGAAGATGCCGACGCCGAAGAAGGTGTTAGAGATCGGCGCGAAGTGGGCGCCGTACAGGACTCTCGGCGCGTGGTATATGTGGAGAGTATTAGAGCGGCCGGAGGATTTTCCTGCACGCCCGAAGAGAAAGGCCAAGAGACGTGTCCAGAGGCGCCCCCGTCGGTAGCTAAGCCCCTCTGTCATATCTACTTTCCAAACGTGCCGATAGAACGATTCGAATTGCTGCCTGATAGCTCTCGCGTATGGGTATATGCTTCCCGTAATCCGCTCACCACTCATCGAGCCAATGAGCTGCTGTCCAGAGTCGATGAGTTCCTTGCAGAATGGAGGGCGCACGGGGAGCCACTGCATTCCGCTCGCGATTGGCGGGACGATCGTTTCCTCACGATCGCCGTCGACCAGAAGCGCGCGGGCGCATCGGGGTGCTCGATCGATGGGCTGTTCCGGATTCTCAAAGGGCTCGAGTCGCATCTCGGGACCGAGCTCATCACCAGCGCGCTCGTCTTCTATCGTGACCCGGAGGGTCGCATACGCGCAGTGACGCGGAAAGAGTTCCAGGAGCTCTCGAGTCGCGGCGCTGTGAATGACACTACGGAGGTGTTCGACACCTCGGTGACGTCTCTCGGAGAATGGAGGTCTCGCTTCGCATCACGCGCCGGCAATTCATGGCACGCTGCGCTCCTGCGCAGAGAAAACGTGACGTGAAGACGTATACCTCCTACCTCACCTTCAACACGAAGAAGCGGCAGGAGATTATCGACATCACCGACGAAGTGGAAGCGTGTCGAGCGAAAGCCGGAATCAGCGATGGCTTCGTACTCGTATCGGCGATGCACATCTCGGCGTCGGTGTTCGTGAACGACCACGAGCCTGGGCTCTGGAAGGATATTCTCGACTGGCTCGAGGAGCGCATCGCTCCGTGGAATCCCGATGAATACCGTCACAACAGCGGGACGGGCGAGGACAACGCTGCGGCGCACCTTCGATCTCTGACCGTCGGTCACGAAGTGATCGTTCCGGTGACCGGAGGAAAGCTCGACTTCGGTCCCTGGCAGCGCGTGTTCTATGGGGAGTGGGACGGACAACGCGCCAAGAGAGTCATCATCAAAGCGATGGGAGAGTAAGACTTCCGGAATCAGACCCGATCATAATCGGGGCGCCACTTTTTTATCTCCTTCTTGATCTCGGCACGAGTGTGCAGAGTGCCGTCGAGGCATCGCCCCGCCAGCTCGCACACCTCTTCGTCCGACGCAAATCGCAGAGCGATGAGCTGTCTGGTGGTCAGTTCGTTGATTCTATGACGGGATTCGGGCGGCATCAGGCGAGCGAGTCGCTGACGCTCCTCAAGACGGATGGCGCGGTTCTGCGCAGTGACCGCCATCACCCGCGAATACCATACGGCCGCCGCGAGAGCGAACCAAACCACCGCGTTCCAGAACATCCACACGCTCGGGAAGCGAAACGCCTGGACGAGCTGGACGATCGCGTTCACCCAGATGACAGGCAGAGTGAAGAAATGATAGCCGGGGAGGTAGCGGCGATGAGACGCGTAAGTCTGAGAGGGATGGGGCATACCAGGATTGGAGGAAAAGGACTGCGAACTGCGGACTAACTGCGGACTACGGACTAACTGCGGACTAACGGTGAACTACCTTTTTAGTGCATTACGGTAGCAGCAGCTGCCTCGGAGGCGTACCGCTTCAGACGATGGATGATAGCGTTCAGCCCGAACTCACGGGCGCCGAGGCCGATGCTATCCATCAACGTGCGAACGAAGTCATCGGGAATCGCCAGCGTAGTGGTAGGCGGCTGATCATTCACAGCGGCAAAGACGATCGCCAGTACGGCTGCGATGGTTGGAGACTGTCGGACGTTGAGGTCGGCGTAGAAGTGGATCCTGCCATCCCGCATCTCGGGGACGACGTCCACACGCGTCTGGCATTCCGGAATGTTGAACGCCGTTCGATCCAGCTGCGCGAAACGCTCGGGGAATGGCTCGAGCTTGCGGGAGTATTGTATGAGAGCCTGCATCTTCTCTTCGCGTCCCATCGACCGGAACAACTTGAGAATGCGCTCGATCGACGCCGGGATCGTGCCCGAGGGACTCTCCTCCATCTGCGGAAACTAACCCATCCAGCGCACTCGGCCGCATCTGTCCATCGTGGGTGGTCTACGCCGCCCGCTTGCCGTACTGCCTGACCGCGAGGGTCAGAATGAGCGCACCCGAAACGGCGAGAATACCGAGAGGGCGGACGATGTCAGCTGGACCTGCACCCTTGAGAAGCACGGCTCGCATTATCACGATGAAGTGTTTCACGGGGTTCAGCTCGGCCATCCATTGCGCCCACTGAGGCATGGACCGCACCGGAGTGAACAGTCCACTCATGAGCAGGTAGACCATCACCAGGAAGAACGATATGAACATAGCCTGCTGCTGCGTGTTCACGATCGTCGATACCCAGAGCCCAATGCCCAGCGCCGTAATCAGATAAATCGAAGCTGCAGCGAAGACGAGCGCGATGCTTCCGCGCATAGGTACGCCGAACACCCACCTGGCCACGGCCAGACCGATGGCGAATTCGACGAGTGCAATCGTCCAGAGTGGAATCAGCTTTGCCGCGATGAAAGCGGCTCGGGGAATTGGCGTGACGTTGAGCTGATCCAGAGTGCCGATCTCCTTCTCACGAACGATGTTCATCGCGGTCAGAAGTGTTCCGACGATCGTCAGGATCTGAACGAGAATTCCGGGAATCATGTAGTGCTTGTAGTCGAGCTCCGCGTTGTACATACCCCGCGTGCGTATCTCGACGCGTGGAGACTGCGAGATGGCAGGAGTAAGTGAGACTCCCAGATCTCGTGAGTAGGACGCGAGGATCTGCTGCACGTAGGAATTGGTGACGCCTGCAATTGCGCCATCTTCGGCGTTGAACACGAGCTGCACCCTTCCCGTTCGTGTTCGAACAACGTCACGCTCGAAATCATCTGGAATACCAAGAATCATCTCGGCGTGTCTGCCGAGCAGCGCTTCGTTTGCCAGCCGCATGGATTGAGAGCCATCCACAAGATGAAACCTTCCTGACGCGCGCAGTCTATCCTCGAGGCCGCGGGAGATGGCACTCTGGTCGCGGTCGACCAGGTACACGCGCGCGATTTTGACCTCGAACGTTGCGGTGCTGGAAAGCAGGAGAAGCTGCAGGAACGGCAGCATCAGCGTCTGCCGCAGCATGACTTTGTCGCGGAAGATCTGCAGATACTCCTTCCGCAGTAGAACGCGAAGAATACGCACCGTCAGGCCATCCGCGGCTTGAAGGTGCGCACCGCAACGGTCATCAACAGGAGCGTCATGCCCGCGAGGATGAGAGTCTCGCGCCACAGATGTCCGAGTCCTACACCCTTAAGCATGATTCCCCGCGCGATGACGATGAACCAGTGCGCCGGCACTATCGTACTCAACAACTGGAGCAGTCTGGGCATGCTCGAGATCGGAAACACCATTCCTGACAGCAACGTGCTTGGAAGCATTGTCGCCAGCAGCGCGACGAGCATTGCCACCCTCTGAGACGAGGTCAACGAGGCCACGACCACGCCGATCGCGAGGGAGACCATCGAATAAAGAATGCTTTCTGCCAGCAGAAGGATGACGCTTCCACGGAACGGAACGTGAAAGACCAGCCAGGCAGCGAGAAGTGCGGTGAGGACGTTCGCGAATGCCAGGCCCAGATAAGGGAGCACCTTGCCAACGATGATCTGCCACGGGCGGAGGGGTGATACGAGTAGAATCTCGAGCGTTCCCCGCTCCTTTTCCCGTGACAGCGAGATGGCTGTCATAAGCGCGGAAACGAGTGTCAATACAAGGGCGATGAGCCCTGGTATGAAGAGGTTTACGCTTTCGAGGGTGGGATTGAATCGCATCCGTACCTCGGGATTGATGCGGACACGCTGCCCCTCGGTCGACTCGAGATCCGCCTCGTATGCGGAGATAACCGCTCGCGAGTAAGCCTGCATCGTCGATCCGGTGTTCGGGTCAGAAGCGTCGACGGCGATGAGAACGTGAGCTGGTTCAGTGGATTTAAGGCGGGCGGCAAAATCGGGATCGAACGCGATCGCGACGTCTGCTTCACTTCGCCTGAAAAGCGGCTCGACAGAACGCATGGAAGGCACAACGTCCACAACTCTGAAGCGCCCGCCCGCTTCAAACCGGGCACGCAATGCGAGAGTGGCGTAATCCGGAGACGGATCGACAACTGCCAGACGGATATCACGCACATCACTTCGTAGCGCGTATCCGAATAGAACAACCTGCACCAGAGGCATGAGCAGGAGAATCGTCAGCGTTTGCGGGTCGCGCAGAATGTGCCGCAGCTCCTTCGTGATGAATGCGCGGAGGGCAGGAATCACGATGCCCTCGCGAGCCTCACGAAGAGCTCGTCAATGGTAGGCGCGTTCCACTTCTCCTTCAGCTCGGCAGGCGTGCCGAGAGTCGCAATACGGCCATCGACCATGATCGAGATGCGGTCGCAGTACTCTGCCTCGTCCATATAGTGCGTCGTGACGAACACTGTAGTTCCGCGGGCAGCAGCGGCGTAGATCATCTCCCAGAATTGTCGGCGCGTGCGTGGATCCACACCGCCGGTCGGCTCGTCGAGAAACACGATTGCCGGTTCATGGAGAAGCGCAACCGAGAACGCGAGCTTCTGCTTCCAGCCGAGTGGTAATCGGCCCACTAGGTTGTCGGATAGCCCCAGCGTCTCGAGCATCCGGGAGGACCGCTCCTCGATCTCACTGTCAGTCAGACCGTAGATACCGCCATACAGCGCGATGTTCTCGAGGACGGTGAGATCCTCGTAGAGAGAGAAACGCTGACTCATGTATCCGATACGGTGGCGGATCTCTTCCGCTTGCTTGATGAGGTCGAGCCCCGCGACGCGCGCCTGCCCGGATGTCGGCGTGAGAAGGCCGATGAGCATTTTGATCGCAGTCGTCTTTCCGGCGCCGTTTGCTCCGAGAAAGCCGAAAACCTCTCCAACCCGGACTTCGAATGAGATGTGATCGACCGCCGTAAAGCTGCCGAAACGCCGTGTTAGGTCACGCGCGACGATAGCGGGTTCGGCTCCGCCATGAGCTGACGCGGTCACGACGCCCGTTGAAGAGCGGGCATGAGCTCCATGAAGCTGTCCTCAATACCAGCAGCAATTGGATTCACGTCAAAACCTGAGAACTCCTGCGAGTCGAGGTAGTTGCTCAATTCGGCCGCAACGGTTTGAGGATCGTGGCCTTTCCGATCGTCGGTTACATGAAGCCCGGTACCGAATGGATACGCCGAGTGTACGTGCGGCGCTTTGCGCAGCGCGAGCAGGAGCCGGTAGCGGTCCGGTCCGACGACGTCGACTAAAGGCAGCGGATACTGCGGCCCGATATCCATGGGCGGCGCGATCTGGAGAATGCGCCCGCCCTGAACGAGCGCAACCCGATCACAGCGAATCGCCTCGTCCATGTAAGCCGTGGACACCACGATAGTGAGGCCGGAATCACGCAGCGTTCCAAGCTGGTCCCACAACTCACGTCGGGACACTGCATCGACACCGGTGGTGGGCTCATCGAGAAACAGAATCTCGGGCCGATGCACCAGCGCGCAGGAGAGGGCCAGCTTCTGCTTCATTCCGCCAGACAGCGCATCGGCGCGACGACCCGAAAGGTTCTATCTGCTTATAGATAGGGGAAATCAGCTCATAGCCTTCCTTCACGGTCGTACCGAACACGGCCGCGAAAAACGACAGGTTTTCAGCGACCGTGAGATCGCCGTACAGCGAGAAACGCCCGGGCATGTAGCCGACCCGCGAGCGAATCGCCCACAAGTCCCGAATCACGTCGAGGCCAAGCACCGTCGCAGAGCCCGCGTCAGGAACAAGCAGGGTTGTGAGGATCCGGAACAGCGTCGACTTCCCGGCGCCGTCGGGACCAACGAGTCCGAACAGCTCGCCGTGGCTCACATCGAAGGAGATGTTGGCGAGCGCCTCGGTCTCTCCAAATCGCTTGCCGATTTCCCGCACGGAGACCGCGGCGTCGCTCATGCGCGTGAACTTGATGGCATAAGATCGAGGTCGGCCGGCATTCCTATCTTGAGAACACCGTCTCGATTGGGTACGAGCACCTTGACTGCGTAGACCAGTGCGGCGCGCTCGTCGCGGGTCTGCACCGGAGTGGGAGTGAATTCCGCCTTCGCGGCAACCCAGCTGATCCGTCCGGGGAGCGCGATCATTTTTCCGTCGCCAGCATCGACATTCACCCGAACCGGCTGGCCCAGGCGGATTGCATGCAGCTGTGCTTCCGAGACGTAGGCGCGAAGCGTGAGAGTGTCGAGGTTCGCAATACGATAAAGCGACTGGCCGGGCTGCACGACTTCTCCCGCGTGAACGAAAGTCGTGAGGACTGTGCCTCTTTCAGGATTCGCGATGCGGCTTCGGTTGAGCCGCTCCGTTATCTGCGCAACGCGGGCCTCGCCAGAGGTGATCTCTCGCAGGACTGATTGGCGCTGTGCCCGGGCGGCCTCGATCTGCGCACCGAGCACTCGGTAATCACGCTCTGCTTGATCGAGCTGCTGCGCGGTGGCCGCCTTGACCGTGAAGAGTCGGGCGACGAGCTGCGCGCGCTCCAGCGCAAGCTGGGAAGTGTCAACGATCCCGACGATCGTACCGCGCGCCAGCTGCGCGCCCTCCGCGGCCGTGAATGTGAGCAACTGGCCGGAGGTCTCTGCGGCGACGACGACTTCGTTTGCCTCGAACGTTCCATATGCATCGGGCTTACGGTTGCCACTGCAACCGGCTGCGAGTGTCACGGCAGACAAAAGCAGAACCAGACGTCGCATCAGCGGACCTCAATTCCAAGGGTGGTCAGCAAGTGTGCACGAGCCTGTGCCAACTCGACGCGATGAGTCGCACGGCTGATACGCGCGGAAAGCACGTCGGTCTGACGATCGACGTATTCCGCGGATGTAATGACACCTTCGCGAAACTGCGGCCGCGTCTCATCAAGAATGCTTTCGCGGAGCGCGATTATCTGATCGTCGTCGGCAAGGGCCGACTGAAGACGGTCGATTGAAGCCAGGTCCTGCTCGACTGCGCGGGTCAGCTGAGCGATGAAGGCCCGCTCCTCACTTGTGACGATTTCACGCTGCAACCGGTTGACCTGGCGGTCGCGCTGCGTTGTGCCCCAGTTGAACGGATTCCATTGGAGCTGCACGCCGCCCAGCCAATAGCTGTCGAATTTGCTGTTGAGAGGGTTCAGACCGGGCCGTCCGTAGCCAAGGCGCCCGAAAGCCAGAACACGCGGCCTATCCTGAGCAACGCGCGCATTTTCCATCTGCTCGAGCACTGCGCGAGACCTTGCGAACTGTTCGAACTCGGGACGTGCGCGAAGTGAAGCGAGCCTATTTCGCGCGTCGGTGGCCTCCTTCTCCAGCTCAGGAGCGGCGAGGGGCGCATTCTCGTCGATCCTTTGTCCCGTGAGATCTGACAGAATTGCGATGGCCGCCCGACGCGCCGCCTTCTGCTCTGCGACTGCCTGGCGTCTTCGCAACAGCTCCGCGCGAAGCGCGTTGACCTCGCTTCGCAGTGCGGTGCCCGCCTTGACTCGCTCACTTGCGACTGCGAGCTGAGCCTCGAGGTCCGTCAACGTCGTCTCGAGCTCGGCGATCTGTGTTTGCGACCGGAGAGCCGTAAAAAATGCTGCGGTGACGGACTCGGTTATTGGATAGAGTGTCGACCGCACCCGAGCCTGCGCCTCCGCGTCCTGGGCGCGCTCGAGCGCACGACGCGCCACTGTGGACGGATCGTACAGGCGCTGTTGTACAATGACTTTAGCGTCGTAGGTGTCATGTGGCGGCCTGGGCACCGAAACTCCGGGCAGCTCCAATGGAATGCTCGCGACAGCCGATTGATACTGCCCCTGACTCTCGAACGAAAAGCTTGGTCGAAGCTCCACATCGATGTTGCGGAGTCTCAGCGTGGACTGAGAGGCAAGGAGCTCCAGCTCACGTGTTCGCGGATCATTCGTAAGCGCGGCAGCACGGAGTGCGGGAAGGCGAAGCGAGTCAGCGGGAGCCTGCGCCTTCACCATCGTGAGAGGCGCAGCCAGCGTGAGCGAGAGCGCGGCTATTCGTGCTTTCATGGCCTCAGTGCGTTGCGGATGAACAGTGGAAGCTCCTTGCGGCGATGCACGATGAACCTGGCGAAGTCAGCGTCGTCGAATCCCAGCGCCGCCCGCAACATCGGTCGCGCGGCAAATGGGAAAACGCAGAGGGAGAGCAGGTTTACGAGGAACTGCTCCGCGCTGATGCGGTGCATGCGGCCGGCTCGTGCCTCGCCAGCGATCTGCTTCTCGAGCTTCTGGAGGGCCGGCCGCACCGCTCGGGAAAGATCCGCACCCGCAACGCCGCCGAGGAGGCGAGGAATTCTCTCGGGGTGATGGTGGAGCTCGGAGATCATGTAACCCGGCAGGAACGGCGTGCGCGACATCGTGTCGAGATAGGTCTCGACGATGCGGTCGATCTTCTCGTTGATGGTGAGGTCTCCCCCGAGCGTCTGGAGGATGACGGGCAACATGCGGCCGGCGGTTTCGCTGAAGACGGCTTCACTCAGCCGTTCCTTCGACCTGAAGTAATAGTGGAGCAGTGCCTGGTTGACGCCGGCTTCTTCTGCGATTTCCTGCATGCGGGCGCCGGCGGTGCCACGCCTGACGAAGACTGCGGTTGCGGCTGCGAGGATT
>WNGE01006608.1_pt1 | contig 12854 bp, 6 predicted proteins | sample 5400651 | NCBI WGS metagenome assembly WNGE01 (sample SAMN13153370, study PRJNA577476) | soil metagenome | isolation source: 60 cm soil or saprolite under grassland replicate 2 | place: USA:California | collected 2016-06-15 | reverse complement strand
TGCCCTTGCTGCTTGACTCTTTTAAGTCGGTCAAGCGCAATCGCGGGGCTGCGGGTATCGATAAGGTCAGCATCAAGATGTTCGAAGCCAACCTTAGCGACAATCTCCACGCCTTGCTCAGGGACTTAAAGAATGGTTCCTTCGAACCCTTCCCCCTGCGCCGGGCTTTCGTTCCTAAGAACGAAACGGAGTTGCGCCCTCTGGGTATTCCCGCGGTTCGCGATCGGGTCTACTGACCTCATGAGGCGCAGCAAGCCGAATTGCAGAGCAGTAAGCCGCGGTGAATTGAAATCGATTCCTGCATGCATAGGAGTTAAGTCGATCAAATCCAACAAGATACAAACAATGGGACGATCAACGTTGGGACAGTAGTGATCCAAAATCTAAAATCACCTTATGCTTCAAATTCCCATACTTCGTCACGGTGAACCTTATAAGAGTCTTGATGTCGCGCGCGTACCGCACCATCAAACGCGAGAGTTGTTCGTTGAGATTAGTCAGGCCAACGCGGGATTGATTCGCCGCGATCTGCGCGACCAGGAACAGGTTCGTAGGAAGCTCTCTCAGCTTTCCACCGCTGAGCTGGTTGAGATTTGCGCGCGTGCTGCCCAACACTTCGTGAGTGATGCCTTGCCGCTTGGTGACGAAGTGCAGACGGCCGAAGATTATGTGCAGCAAGTTTCCGCAACCACCGGATTGCCTTATCCATTGGTGAGGAAGAATATGCAAAAGATTCGCGGCGTCCTCGCCAAAGTGGATAGCGTAATTAATGGTCTGACAAGAACTATCGATTGGGGAATATTGGACCGCGGTTTCGGCGAGGTAGACGGCCACGCGCTGAGTTTTTTTCCTCGGACCGACTCTCTCGGCGTGGTTTTGCCGAACAATTCACCCGGCGTGCATTCCCTCTGGGTGCCCGCTTTTCCTTTGAAGATTCCGCTCGTGTTAAAGCCCGGCAGCGCCGAACCCTGGACTCCCTTTCGGATTATTCAGGCCCTGATGCGCGCCGGAGCGCCACGCGAAGCTTTTAGTTTTTATCCAACGGATCACGCGGGCGCGGGCGAGATCCTACGAGGCTGTCAGCGCGGCATGATCTTCGGCGACTCCTCGTCAACTGGTCTATGGAGCAATGATCCGCGTATAGAGATCCACGGCCCGGGCTACAGCAAAATCATCATTGGCGAAGATCGCATTGATCAGTGGGAGCAATATCTCGAGGTAATGGTTAACTCGATTGCCGATAATGGCGGACGTTCATGCGTCAACGCGTCAGGCATCTGGGTACCCGCACACGCGGAAAAGATCAGCGAGGCAATAGCGGCACGACTTGCACAAATTGTTCCTCGTGCTGCCGATGATGAAAACGCTCTACTGGCACCCTTCGCGGATGCAAACGTTGCGACGCGGATTTCTCAAATGATCGATCAGGGCCTTACGGAACCAGGAGCGCGCGATGTTACGTCGACTCACCGTCAGGACGACCGCCTAACGCAATGGCAGAATTGTTCTTACCTCCTGCCGACCCTGTTGCTCTGCGAAGCTGCTGAGCATCCACTCGCCAACAAGGAATTCCTTTTCCCGTTTGCCAGCGTGGTTAAAGTGAACCAGGAACAGATTCCGGAGGCGCTGGGGCCAAGTCTGGTTGTCACGGCCATCACCTCTGATCAAGAACTGATTCACAGGCTTGTTGCTTCTCCGAATGTCGATCGTCTTAATATCGGGCCCGTAGCGACCAATCACATTAGTTGGGATCAACCCCACGAAGGAAACTTGTTCGAACATCTGTATGCTCGCCGGGCCTTTCAGCGCGCGGCCGGGATGTGAAGGTTGCAGAAGGATCGGTTGCCGATTGTTGGTTATCAGTATTGTTTGTAGGCCGGACGGAGTTTCGCGATGAAGATTCTTTATCTTACAGGCGGGGCGGGCCAGATGTACTGTGGGAGTTGTCTGCGCGACAACGCACTCGCCGCTGAGCTAATCGCTCGCGGTCACGACATAACTCTTTTGCCGATCTATACACCGACTCGAACAGACGAGCCAAACGTGAGTCAGGAGAAAGTTTTTTTCGGTGGCATTAGCGTTTACCTCGAACAATACGTGCCTATGTTTCGCAATTCACCCCGCTGGCTCGATCGTTTGTGGGATTCGAAACCCATGTTGCAACTGGCCTCGCGACGATCCTCCACGAGTCCGAAAATGCTTGGGGAGATGACTGTTTCGATGTTGAAGGGCGAAGCTGGATTTCAACGGAAAGAAATTTCCAAGCTCACGGAGTGGCTCAATCACGAGTCAACACCGGATGTTGTAAGTCTGCCATACTCGCTGCTGATTGGATTGGCGAAACCTATCAAACAGGCATTGAACCGTCCGATCTGCTGCACGCTTCAGGGTGAAGATCTTTTTCTGGAAGGTTTGCATGAGCCTTACAAGAGCGAAGCCTTGGCGCTCATTCGCGCGAACACTCAGCACGTGGATATTTTCATTGCCGTAAGTCAGTACTATGCGGAATTCATGCCTGGCTATCTGGGTATTCCACGAGAAAGGATTTGTGTTGTTCCTTTGGGCATTAACCTGCAAGGTTACGAGGCCAGAGTTCCGGAACCAACGAACCCATTTACAGTCGGGTTCTTCGCGCGCGTCGCGCCGGAAAAGGGTTTACACGTTCTGGCCGAGACTTACATAAAACTGCGCCAGGATGGTCGCATTCCGGAAGCACGCCTGGAAGTGGCGGGATACCTGGCACCAGAACACACCCGATATCTACGTGATATTGAACACCGTATGAAAGACCGCGGTCTTGCCGCGGAGTTTCATTACCGCGGCGTCCTCGATCGCGAACAGAAGATTGCGTTCCTTCGCACACTCGACGTGCTTTCAGTTCCTGCGACTTACGACGAACCTAAGGGAATCTTTCTGCTTGAAGCAATGGCTTGCGCTGTGCCGGTAGTCCAACCAAGACGCGGAGCGTTCACGGAGATCGTCGAGAAGACGGGAGGCGGTTTGTTGGTAGAGCCAGACAATTCCGAAAGCCTTGCCGAGAGCATTTTGAAGCTTTATCGCGATCGCGCGCTGGGAGAGAGACTGGGACAGAACGGCTTTCAAAAGGTGCGAGAACATTACAGCGTCGCCCGCATGGCCGACCGCGCGCTTGATGTTTATAAGACTGTCAGTAGCCGCGGATTTGCGCGGATAAACGCGGATCAGCAAGAGCAGGCAACACAAGAAATTGCTGCGATCTAGCCGAACATGAGTTGATCTCCGCTTACTCCCTTGTTTCGAGGCTAGGGCTTCGTTTTGAAACAAGATGTTCAGAGTTCAATGTTTAGGTTGCGGCTTACCGCGCAGACAAGCTAAAGCTCAACTCTAAACTAACGGCGCTCTGCTTTGTCTCTTTCTGATCCGCGTTTATCTGCGTTCATCCGCGGCTGGTTTCTCTCGGAGGTTTTGTGCTGAAGGTTGAGAATGTCTCAAAAGAGTATCCGACTCCGCGGGGAGCCCTCAAGATAGTTTCCAACATCTCACTCTCGCTGTCTCGCGGCGACGCTGTGGCGATCATGGGACCTTCAGGCAGCGGCAAGAGTACTCTCCTTTACATGATTGGCACGCTCGAGCCACCTACAAGCGGGGAGATCACACTGGATGGTCAAAATCCTTTTCAACTCAAAGAAGCCGAGCTGGCAGCGTTCCGTAATAAAGCAATTGGTTTCATCTTTCAGGACCACTGTCTCCTGCCGCAGTGCTCCGTGATCGAAAATGTGTTAACGCCCACTCTGATCTCCGCAACCGACGGTAATGATGGAACGCGTGCGATTGCATTGCTCGAACAAGTGGGCCTCAGTGACCGCCTCGCGCATCGACCAGCAGAGCTTTCTGGTGGCGAAAAGCAGCGTGTGGCGCTGGCCCGCGCGCTGGTCATGAAACCGCAACTACTGTTGTGTGACGAACCAACCGGCAATCTCGATCACAAGGCGGCGGACGTGGTCGCCTCCCTGCTGCTGGACCTGCATCATAAACAGGAAACAATTCTGATCGTCGTCACCCATAACGCCGAGCTGGCGTCTCGATTCCCCCTCCGCTACGAATTGACAGATCAAGAGCTCCGAAAGGTCTGATGCAACCCGCGCAACTGCTAAAGCGCAATCTCGTTTATTACTGGCGTGTCAATCTGGCTGTGGTTTTTGGCGTAGCAACGGCCGTCGCTGTGCTGGCCGGTGCCCTGCTTGTTGGGGATTCCGTGCGCGGAAGTTTGCGCGATCTGTTCCTGCAGAAACTGGGAAATACGGATCACGTCGTCACTTCGCCAGGTTTCTTTCGTGAGCAGCTTGCCGCAGACATTCAGAATAACGGACAGTTCGCTGCCGGAGGATTTGCTGCGACCACGCCATTGATTGCCCTCAAAGGAACCATCACTCATGAAGCGAGCGGACGGCTAGCCTCAGATGTTCGTGTATACGGTGTAGATGAGAGGTTCTGGACCTTCCATGGTCGCGAGCACCAGGCTTTGCAGAATCGGGAGTCTTTGATTAACGACAGTTTGTTACGTGAGTTAGGCGCGCACGCGGGCGACGTTGTTCTTCTGCGCGTGCAAAAGCCCTCGGACATTCCAGCGGAATCTTTGCACAGTAAGAAGGAAGACCTTGGCCGGACGCTACGGCTGACGTTGCGGGCCGCGCTTTCGTTAAAGGCGCTGGGAGAGTTCTCTATCCAACCCGAGCAAAGCGCCACGCGTGCCATCTTTGTGCCGCTAAAACTGCTGCAAAGGGAGTTGGAACAGGAAGGCAAGGCCAACCTGATTCTTATTGCTGAGGCGTCGCGCGGCCAGGCAAACTCGGCGAAGGCGACCGGTAGCAAGGACTTGCTCGGAAAGATTCTTGATGAATCGACTGAGCTTGCAGACCTGGGAATAAAACTGCGTCCACTGAATGAACAGCAGAATATTTCCTTAGAACACGACAGCAAACTTATCAATGACAAACTGGCCGAGACCGCAACCAAGGTAGCCGATCGCTTATCAATGCACGCCACGCCAATCCTTTCCTATCTGGCAAACAGCATTAGTTCGGATGAACGCTCTATTCCTTACTCCCTCGTGACGGCGCTCGATGAGGAAAGCTTGGCGCGGCTGCAACGCAGCGACGGGGAGACACGGAGACACGGAGACACGGAGACGCGGGGACGCGGCGATTCGGGGAAGCGCAGATACGGAGCCGCGCCGACACTGGGACGCAACGATAACAAGAGTGTGAGCGGGGACGAGACTGAAACCGGTGAGCGCGGCGAACACCTTCGCCCTTCTCCGGCTCTCCGTGTCCCCGTGTCCCCTGTCCCCGTGTCCTCGCATCCCAATGTCCCCGAGTCGCCGCGTCCCCGAGTCGCCGTGTCTCCACATCGCCGTGTCGCCGTGTCTCCGAGTCTCCGTGTCGCCGTGTCTCCGCGTCCACGTGTCGCCGTGTCCGGTTCCTCGCCTCCGATCGTCCTCAATGAGTGGGCGGCGCATGAACTCGGAGTTCGTGTCGGCGACCCTATTTCCATCGAATATTATCTATGGCATGAAGATGGTCGACTTGAAACTAAGAATGCCCAGTTTGAACTTGCCGGCATTGTGCCCATAACTGGATTCGCGACCGACAGAGATCTGGTGCCTGAGTATCCCGGTATTACAGGATCAGTTCACCTCGCCGATTGGGATCCGCCCTTTCCGGTCGACCTGGGGCGCGTACGCAAACAGGATGAAGACTACTGGAAAGAATACCGGACCACGCCGAAGGCCTTCATCCCATTGTCTGTGGGGCAGCGCCTCTGGCAAACGCGTTTCGGCAGCCTGACCTCAATGCGCATAACGCCGCCAGACGGAATGCCCCTTCAACAGGCAGTCGACAGCTACCGGCAACAACTCAAATCAACACTGAATCCTGGAGATCTGGGACTCACCGTCATGCCGGCGCGCCAGCAGGGTTTGGCAGCTTCACGAGGGGCCACAAACTTCGGCGAGTATTTTCTCTATTTCAGTTTCTTCCTCGTTGTCTCCGCGCTCCTTTTGACTGCGCTCTTCTTCAAGCTGGGTGTCGAACAACGTTTGCAGGAGATAGGATTGTTGCAGGCTGTTGGTTTTCCGGCGACACGGGTGCGCAAGTTGTTTCTTTTTGAGGGGGTCGTGCTTTCCGTCATCGGTAGCTTGCTCGGTTTGGCGGGTGCGCTGGCTTACGGTCAACTGATGATGCTGGGCCTACGCACCTGGTGGGTCGACGCCGTCGGAACAACGGGGCTTACGCTTCATCTTTCGCCACTCTCGTTATTATTGGGCGCGGCGGGCGGCGTTCTGGCGGCACTGCTTTGCATTGTCTGGACGTTGAGACAATTGGGGAGACAGTCGACACGCAGCCTCTTGATGGGAACTCTTGCAGACGTGGAGACGCGGCGAAGGGGAGAAGGGGGGACACGGAGACACGGCGACTCGGAGAAGCGGAGACACGGAGAAGCGGAGACAGGGAGAGACGGAGACAGGGAGACACGAGGGCAAGGCGATGGCGTAACGACATCCCCGGGTCGCCCTGTTGCCGTGTCTCCGCTTCTCCGTGTCTCCGTGTCCCCGCGTCGTCGTGTCTCCGCGTCTCCGCGTCTCCTGATTGCGTTCGCACTCACGCTCATTGGACTTGGTCTTCTTCTCCTGGCTTCCTTCCAGGTCATTGGTCAGACTGCTGGTTTTTTTGGTAGTGGCATAGTATTGCTTGCCTCTTTCCTCTGCTACCAATCGGCATGGCTGCGTCGCAATCAGAGGACGTCCATAAACGGTAAGGGAATGTGGCCAGTCTTCCGTTTGGGCTTCCGAAACGCGACTTATCGTCCCGGGCGAAGCGTGCTCTGCATCGCGTTGATTGCCTCTGCTGCCTTCATTATCGTTTCGGTCGATGCATTCCGGCGGAGATCAGGCACTCTGCCGCGCGACCGAAAATCCGGAAGCGGCGGGTTCGCGCTGCTTGCGGAATCCCTCCTACCGGTGGTCCATGATCCGAATACCCCCCAGGGACAGGAAGCTTTGAATCTGACGACAGAAGGTTCTTCATCGCCGCTTTCAGGTGTGAGCTTCGCGCGCTTTCGTGTACGGCCTGGTGATGATGCCAGTTGTCTCAATCTCTACCAGCCGCATAATCCGCGCATCATTGCCCCGACAGAAGAGTTCATCAGGAGCAATCGCTTCGCATTTCAGGAGACGCTGGCCGGCAGCAAAGAAGAGAAGGAGAACCCGTGGCTGCTTTTGCATCATGAGTTTGCCGATGGCGCGATACCAGTGATCGCCGATGCAAACTCGATGACTTACGTGCTGCACCTTAAGCTTGGCGACGAATTCATTCTGAATCGAGACAATGGTCCGGTGCGTTTGCGGATGGTCGGGTCTCTCGCTGACAGCGTGTTTCAAAGTGAACTTCTGATGTCGGAGCAACATTTTCTCCGTCTCTTCCCTGAACAGGAAGGCTATCGCTTTTTTCTGATCGATACCGCAACGCCAGACCAGGTAGCTCTAATCGCGGCGCTGGAAGACCGCCTTTCGGATTTCGGATTTGACGTCGTACCAACTGAGGAACGTCTGGCAGAATTTCACCGCGTCGAGAACACTTACCTGTCGACGTTCCAAATGCTCGGCGGTCTGGGCCTGCTTCTGGGAACCCTGGGTATGGCGGCTGTATTGCTTCGCAACGTATTGGAGCGAAGACGGGAGCTGGCCCTGTTGCGCGCTATTGGTTACAGGTCTTCGCACTTCACCTTGATGGTGACTGCGGAAAATGCTCTGCTGCTCCTGTGCGGACTTCTCACAGGAATAGTCTGCGCGCTGCTCGCAATTGCGCCTGTTTTTCTTGAGCGAGGTGGGAGATTACCGAATATTTCCCTGGGCTTGTTGCTGCTGGCGGTATTAGTATCTGGGCTGACCGCGTCTCTAATAGCTACCTGGGCTGCCCTGCGTTCCCCCTTGTTGCCGGCGCTGAGAGCGGAGTGAGAAATATTTTCTTTGAATGTAACTCCCATTCGGGTCACGGCTTTGCCGCCGGATGTGTAAGGCGGTGGCTTCGCCCCGCAGGTTGCGGCAAGGACCACTTGGGCTATGCCCCTGGTTCGGGCTTCGCCCTTAGTTCAAAATTGTAGTTATGATTTCCGGGAAGTGTTTCTAATTGGATTATCCCGCGATCTACAAACGACCTGTGCAGTGGCAGGGTTACAGTTTCCGGGCAGAGCCCGAACCAGGGGCGCAGCCCAATTGGTGGAGATAGCTGGTCCGGCGGGGCGAAGCCACCGCCTCACACCAAGCGGCAAAGCCGTGCTGGCGGTGAGAGATTCTTCCTGAGGAATCAACCTTGCTAGCACTTTCGCCGCTCTCGAGCAGACCAGCGCCCCTTAAACTTTATCGCCAGACGGAGGAAGAAGATGATCCTGCGAACCGCTCAATTTCTGATCATCATCATCTTATCGCTAACCATTGCCTACGCGGACAACTGGCCCCAATGGCGCGGGCCAAATCTCAACGGTATGAGCAATGAAAAAAATCTTCCGGTTAAGTGGACTACGGAAGAGAACATCACTTGGAAACTGGCGATGCCTGCCTGGAGCGGATCGACTCCGATCATCTGGCGTGATCGAGTCTTTATGAACGTCGCCGATGGCAAGGATCTCTATCTTTGGTGCGTTGATCGCGGAAAGGGTACGGTTGTTTGGAAGAAGCTGCTGGGCAGCGGCAACGTTAAGATGCGCAAGCAGAATATGTCGTCGCCTTCGCCCGTCACCGACGGGAAGAGCGTCTACGTGATGACCGGTACCGGCATCCTCAAAGGCTTCGACTTCAAGGGCAATGAGTTGTGGTCACGGGACATTCAAAAAGACTACGGCGAGTTTGGACTCAACTGGGGTTACGCATCTTCTCCGCTGTTATTTGATGACTCGCTGTACGTGCAAGTACTGCACGGCATGAAGACCGACGATCCTTCCTACTTATTGCGCATCGATGGGAAAAGCGGCAAGACTCTCTGGAGAGTCGAGCGACCCACTAACGCGCTACGCGAATCGCCCGATTCTTATTCGACGCCCGGGCTGTTGCGCTACGGCAAGACCGTCGAACTGGTAATCACCGGCGGCGACTGTGTTACTGGGCATGAGTTAACGACCGGGAAAGAACTCTGGCGCGCCAATGGACTCAATCCTGAAAACGATCCTTTCTATCGTATCATCGCCTCGCCAGTAATCTTCAACGACATTATTTATGCGCCGACCCGCGTGAAACCGTTGCTCGCGCTGCGAGCCGGTGGTCGCGGCGACGTTACTCACTCGCACGTGCTCTGGTCGACGCCCAATGGGCCAGACGTCCCCACCCCAGTGACAGACGGGAAATACTTTTACATTGTCAATGACAAGGGCATCGTTTGGTGTCTGGATGCCAGGACGGGAGCGGAGATCTACGCGCAGCAACGCCTTAAGCCTGGTACTTACAGCGGTTCGCCCGTGCTGGCGGACGGCAAGATCTACGTAACGAATGAGGAAGGTCTCACTACCGTGATTAAGGCTGGACCAAAGTTTGAAGTGTTAGCCGAAAACGCGCTGAATGATTATTGTCTCAGTTCTCCAGCGATTTCCGACGGCCAGATCTTCATCCGCACGGCAACGAACCTGTATTGCATCGGTAAGAACTCAAAGCCGTAAGTCGCACCGGTACTCTCATTCACACCGCGGCTTCAGCCTGGTGGTAAAGGAAACCGTTTAAAACGGTTCCAAGTGACCTCGATCGTTTTTGGGCACCGGGCTAAAGCCGCGGTGTGAATGAGATAGTAACGAAAGCAAAACTGATGACCCACTATCGAAATTTGGGGTGCGACGGCCAGCCCGTGCGTAATGCCGCTTTGGATGGTTTGTGCGGTTATGGCTCGATTGCTTAAGGCAGTCGTCGTCGGAAACAATTCTCCCCATCCAATCGTAACCTTCTCTATTCCAACCTTGAACAGGAGATTCTCAATGATTAGAAAATTCGTGTGGCAAGCCAGATCGCTATTTGTTTGCGCCATGGTCGTGGTCGTTCTTCAGGGTCACCTGGTAGCTCAGGACAAGGCTGCAAAGATTGATGAAGTGATGACGGCTGCGCACAAATACCGGCTCTTTAATGGCTCCGCGCTGGTAGCTGAAAATGGCAAGGTGATTTACAAGAAGGGGCTCGGCCTTGCGAACATGGAATGGAATATTCCGAATACGCCCGAAACGAGGTTTCGCCTCGGTTCGATCACAAAGCAGTTCACTGCCGCGCTCATACTGCAGCTCGTGGAACAGGGAAAGCTCAAGCTGGACGGCAAGCTCTCCGATTACCTGCCGGATTATCGCAAAGACATTGGAGAGAAAGTCACTATTCATCAACTACTCAACCACACCTCCGGTATTCCCAGTTATACCGGCCTGCCTGGGTTCTTTAATGACGTGAGCCGCAATCCCTATACGGTTAGCGATTTTGTTAAGAGGTACGCAAGCAATAACCTTGAATTCGAACCAGGCAGTAAGTTTTCGTACAACAACTCAGGCTATTTTCTCCTCGGAGCAATTGTAGAAAAGGTAACCGGTCAACCTTACGAACAGGTTCTCAAGGAGAAAATTCTGGATCCGCTTGGCATGAAGAATACCGGCTATGACCACCACGATACGCTCATTGAGAAGCGCGCGTCCGGCTACCAAAAGACGCCAGATGGTTACATGAACGCCTCGTACCTCGACATGTCTATCCCTTATGCCGCCGGATCACTGTATTCGACTGTGGAAGATCTCTATCTATGGGACCAGGCGCTCTACACAGATCGCGTGGTTTCAGCCGCGTCCAAGGACCTCATGTTCAAGCCGAATCTTAGCGACTACGCTTATGGATGGGTTGTGACCAAGGTTAAATTGGGAAACGGGACAGACAGCGTTTCGAAGATTGCTCACGGTGGCGGCATTAACGGTGTCAATACCGTAATCGTGCGTTTCCCCACTCAAAAACATCTCATCGTGTTGCTTGATAATACCTCGCAAGGCAGGAGTTTGGAGCAGCTTGAACGAGAGTTGACCAATATTCTCTACAACCAGCCGCACAACCTGCCGCGCATGCCGGTAGCTGAGGTACTGCAAAGGACCATCGCCGAAAAAGGAATCGATGCAGCTATTGCTCAGTATCGGGATATAAAAACTCGGCAGGCGAGTGCTTACGATTTTAGCGAACAGGAATTAAACAACCTGGGATACCAACTGTTGCAAGCAAAAAAGCTCAAGGAAGCCGTCGAGATCTTCAAACTCAACGTCGCGGAGCACCCACAAGGATTCAACACCTACGACAGCCTGGGCGAAGCCTATATGGTTAGCGGCAACACCGAACTTGCTGTGCAGAATTACAAGAAGTCGCTGGAACTGAATCCTCAAAACACCGGCGCCACCGAAATGCTTAAGCGACTGGAGAACAAAACAGTAGCTGTAGATCCGAAAGTTTATGACGCTTACACCGGCGAATACGAAGTGACCCCAACTTTCATGGTCAAGGTTTTCAGGGAGGGCGATAAGCTCATGACACAGGCAACGGGTCAACCATCGTTCGAACTTTTTCCGGAAGCAGAGAACAGGTTTTTTCTGCGTGTCGTGAATGCGAAGGTGACTTTTACCAGGGACGACAAAGGAGCGGTCACGAGTTTGATCATTAACCAGGGCGGGCGCGATACGTTGGGAAAGAAGATCAAGTGAGGTCGCCGACAAACTTCAGTTAGCGAGCACCAAATCGTAAGTGAGATGGAGCGAGGCATGTTCTGAAGATTTTTCATTTGTCATTTGACATTTTTCATTTGTCGTTTACAGATCAAATAAGACGCAGATCAAAGCCTTCCCTAACAGTCGGACTTCTGTGCCGGGTGCTAGTTGTAATCAGTGACACGGAGTCATAAGAGCAGAAATGATCTAAGACGAAATGGTTTCCATCCAGCCGTAATCTAATGAAAACAGGGTTCGATTTCCACCTTCGGAACATGACAAGTGAAAAATGTCAAATGACGAATGGAAAATCTCAAAACACGCTTCGCTCCGTAACTCATTTGGCTCCCAAATCCCCGGTAGTAACCTAACGCAAATTTCCCTTTGACTCCGGAGCGAAGTTTGGCGTATAGTCGCCCGCCTCAGGATAGTTTAGTAGGCGCCTTCCCCGCGCCTGACACCCCCCAGCCCCCATTATTCATAATCCCTTCCGGCGCTTTCGTGCGGGCGTGCCCTTACTAAGGAGAAAACCATGACCAGTCTCAGATTCTTTCCTCGTATCAGTGTTGGTTTGGCCGTTTTGTCGGTGATTTTCATTTTGCCGTCATTTACCGTCGGTGCTCCAATCATCTTTCAAGCTACTGGAGCAAACCCGGCGGGAATTCAAGCAACAGTTGATGCTTTTCGCACAGCGCTGGGCACATTGAATCCCAATGTGGCTGGCTCTTTCGGCACCGGGCGCCGCGAGATCAACTGGGATGGAGTGCCGGACGGCTTTGCCGCTCCGAATAATCTTCCAGCGAACTTCTTCAACGTCAATTCGCCTCGCGGAGCAGTCTTTGCAACAGGCGGAACCGGATTTCAGGTCAGCGCCAATGCCGGAGTCGCGCCGATCGAGTTCGACAATATCAATCCCACTTACTCCGCCAGTTTCCAGACTTTTAGCGCGCAGCGGCTCTTTACAGCGATCGGCAGCAACATTCTCGACGTAAACTTTTTTGTACCCGGCAGCACCACTCCTGCTTTTGTCAGTGGCTTCGGATCTGTCTTCACTGATGTTGACCTCGCGAACGGCACTACGCTCCAGTTTTTTGACGCAAACGGTGCATCGCTGGGAACCT
>WNGE01012334.1_pt1 | contig 12860 bp, 16 predicted proteins | sample 5400651 | NCBI WGS metagenome assembly WNGE01 (sample SAMN13153370, study PRJNA577476) | soil metagenome | isolation source: 60 cm soil or saprolite under grassland replicate 2 | place: USA:California | collected 2016-06-15 | reverse complement strand
AGATTCTGGCCTTTTTGTGCGGGCTTCTGCATCGACAACCGACACGTCCGCAATGAAGCGATAGCCACGTTTTGGAAGAGTCTCGATATATCGCGGATTCTCAGCCGAGTCGCCTAACGCACTCCGGAGCTTCGCGATTCCGATGTTGACAGCTTGGTCGAAATCACCAAAACTTTCGTCGGCCCAGACTCGGCTGCGCAATTCCTCCCTGGTGACGACTTCCCCTGGACGCTCTAGCAATATCTCCAGCAGTTTCATCGGCTGCTGTTGGACCCTGATTTTCACACCTGCTTTGCGCACTTCGCCCGACTGGAGAGAAACCTCATAGGTTCCGAATCGCACGACCGACGTGTGGCGCAGTGGTTCCATGGCGCGTTTGGGCTTCGCATGGAGTCTAGCACTTCTCACAGAGCCCAGTGTCAGACCCCAGCCAGATATGTGCAGCGCTAACTCGTTAGGCATCAATTACTTGACAGGCAGCAAGCCGGTTATGGAGAGAAAAGCCTCAGTGAATTGACGCCTGACGACGGGCGCGTCAGATTGGGCAGAGATCACAAAGAAAGCGTTCCTGGTCGTGCTCAAGGTTGGCGAAGGGAGTAGCTAGGATTCTGGTCGTGCGACGTCTCGTGAGTTAGCCTCTGGCGTCAATCAAGCGAATGGCGTCCACGACCTGAACCAGCAATAACAGAAGATGTCGAACACCCACAGAACAACGCGGTACTCGCCTTTGTCCCTGAAAGACGTCATCTGTCTCTGCGCCGAACCGTGTGACGGCGAGGCATGGGAGGAGTTCGTCTCCCGGGTCGGAAGGCCCATCAGCCTCACCGTTTTGCGCACCGCCTCCCTGTGGGGCGAGCCTTCTCGGTCAGTGGTGGAGGACCTGGTTCAGGTAACCTATCTCAAACTCTGGGAAGACGGCTGCCGCCTGCTGCGGAACTTTGCCATCCAGCATCCCGAAGCGATTTTGGGATATTTAAAGAAGACTGCCTCCAATGCCACTCATGACTATTTCAAGCACGGCCACAGTCAATCATCCGGTGGTGATAAGCCTCACGTTTCCACGAGCGATGTCGACCCTGAGGCGGGGAACGAAGCTCATGGCAGCCAGGAAAAAATCACTTTCGGAGTCTTCTTGAATGAGATCGATGAACACCTGAAGCGCTGCTTGACCGGGCTCGACCAGGAGCGCGACCGCATGATTTTCTGGCTCTACTTCAGGCAAGGGATGAGTACCAAGGAAATTGCCTACCTGCCGACCATCGGACTCGGCGCTAAGGGAGTTGGAAGCGTCATTGAACGACTGAAACACGGCATTCGGGAGCAGATCCTTGGGTCCCGTCTGGATTCCGACGATGGCGAGGCGGTAGAGCCAAAGCAAATTCCCTCGGCAACTAGTATTGGATATATGGGGAGTGCAAGACTTTGAGCCCCAGTGAATTGACGCCCAGCGACGGGCGCGTCAGATTGGGCAGAGATCACAAGATCCAAGGAGATTGTCATGGCAAAAGTCATTGAGTTTTACGTACCAAAGAACTTCCGGAAACCGTTGAAGTGGGCTCCACAGCTGCAATGCGGAAGGGTCATCGAGTTTTGCTCGCAGACAAAGAAATCGGCCTAGCTGCGACCGGGTTTCGAACTGATTCGGGAGAAGGCAAATGATGCGTATTGGATTTGGCTCACAAGGGATGGCCCGATTCGGGACTTCATCCTCGCAGCACGATAAATCGTTGCCAGGGTTCGAAGAGTTGGCCATGCCCCTGTTCGATTCCCTTTACAATTTTGCGCGCTGGCTTGTGCACAATCAGAACGATGCCGAGGATCTCGTTCAAGAGGCTTATCTAAAGGCTTTACGCAGTTTCGCATCGTTTCAGCCCGGCACCAATTTCCGGGCATGGATATTTAAGATCCTGAGGAACACCTTTCTAAGCTCGTGCTCACAACTCGAGCGGCGCATGACCGTTGCGATGGACGCGGAGGAGGATTTCCCTGTGCTGCCTGCAACTTCCGTCACTCCTGAGTCTTTGCTGATCGAACGTTCCGGCAACGATTCAGTTCGGCGGGCAATCGAGCAACTGCCAGTCATCTTTCGCGAAGTCATTTTACTGTGTGATGTTGAAGATGCGTCTTACCGGGAGATCGCGGAAATATTGTCGATCCCGTTAGGAACCGTTATGTCACGCCTGGCCAGAGCCCGGAAGGCAGTTCGCGAGTCACTCCGTAGCACTCCCGGCGCACCACTATCGAGAGACTTGCCTCATCACATCGACACGCACGAGAAGGGTACTGGAGCTGCGGAAGCAGCGCAAAGCGCAGGGGGCAATGAGAGAGGAGCACTGCAGAAAAAAGACAAGCTCCCGCTTGACTTCGCTGATTGGAGATGGAATCCCGAAGAGCTGTGCAAGGCATCAGAATCATAATAAGAGCAGTGCTGGCTGGCAAACGCCTTGCAAAAGCCGAGGTCCGGCTTGTAAGTGGTCTTCGTCTGGTGAGACATGGTCGGTTGCCCGGACGGGGCGTCAAATCTATGACGCGCCGGTTTTAAACAATTTCGCAAGACTATTGATGTCAGCAGCACTCGCGTCGCCGATCACGAAATAGCGAAGCCCGCCTTGACTCCATGTTTCCATGTTGAACGACAGGTTCTTCGGCGAGAGAGATTTCTCGTCCAACCTGGCTGGCAAGGACCGTTCCTGGAACACGAACACAGAAATGTGGTGCTTCCGAACATCGTAGATCAGATGCGCGCCCGGCGTTTGGTCAAGATAGGTCATCCGGCCTCCCAACAGGGAGAACTCGGAGTTCTGGAGTTCCGGCAAATCGAACGCGAAGGGGACCTTTCCCTGGAACCAGGGCTTCACCGTGTGCCGATCCGAGGAGATCACATCCACCGGCGATGAACTGGCCAGGGTCGCCACGTGCCAGTCCGCAATCTCGCTGAAAACGTGGTCTCTGCCGGACCGGGTTCCTACATAAGTTGAAGTCAACGCCCCGACCACGAGAACGACGACCGCCGCCGCAGCGAATATCCATCCTAGACGGGGACTGCGCTGCCGTTTGGGTGCAATGCTCTGCTGTACCCGTCTCCGGAACTCACCACTGGGAGTAAAGCGTTTTCCAGCGACTTGAATGGTGCGTCTCATCTGCACGCGCGTAAGGGCATCCGACGAGCAAGAGGCGCAGCTGTGCACGTGAGCGTCGAAAGTGCGCATCTCCTCCTCTGCAAGCTCACCGTCGAGATACGTGTCGAGTGTCGCCGTCCAAGACTTACAAACCATAGTTAATTCCTCTCGCAACTTCCGTCACCGCTTTATTACTTTGTAATTCTCGCCCTAGATGGTCGCGCAACGTGCGTCTGGCACGCGATAAACGAGACATCACCGTGCCGATAGGAATGGAAAGAGCTCCGCAATCTCCTGGTACGACATTTCCTCCACCTCACAAAGAAGGAGGGCCTCCCGGTAATGGATCGGCAGATCGTCGATGGCGCTTTGTAGCAGTTGGGAATTAGAGCGTCTCGTTAGAATCGTCTCGGGAGTCTCGCTCTCAACTCCCAGTTCAGGTCCGTCGTCCTCCGAATCCAGAGGAACAGTTGAAGCAGCTCTTAGCCCGGTACGCGAGCTTAGGAACGTGTTGCGCAGGATGCGATACATCCACGCCCGGAAATTAGTGCCCAACTGGAAAGACGAGAACCCTTTCAGGGCCTTTGCGTAGGTTTCCTGAACCAGATCTTCGGCCTCTTCGCGATTCTGCGTCAACCAGCGCGCGAAATTATACAGCTGGTCGAACAGCGGCATTGCCAGGTCCTCGAACGAATCCGATTGAGGACCTGATCCTGAGATCCACACAAGGATAAAACCGGTACCCAGGAGTTTTATTCCATCCGACAGCAATCATTTCGGGGGCGGGGATAAAACACTGTCTGCGGCGACAGTGTGATGACCGAACTGGGAGCATTGTGGGGCCAGCTTGGAATAAAAGATCAGAGAGTCCGTTATCTCCAGTGAAACTCATTTCGCAGGAGGCGGATGATGAACAGAATCAGAAGCAGGTTCGTTAAGTTCAGCTCGATGGCCGTGGCACTTCTTACCACAGTGTTGCTTGTATCTGGTGGTGCATCGGCCAAGGAGTACAAAGTCAAAGGATCCGACAACCAGGCCCATGTGGTCGCCCACATTTCATTTAGTGGATTATCGGCTGTTGACATGGCACATTCCAAAGACCAAGGTGTCTCGATTGTCGATATCAGCAAGCCCGCTCAACCGAAAGCCGTTGGAGTAATCCCGCGGCCGGATCCAGCCGTATCGAGCAGGATGAACCTGACGGGTGACTTGGCGATCATTGCCGAAAGCCAGGTTCTCCCCATGCACAGCAGCACAACCAATGATGACCTCGTACTTTGGGATTTGTCGAATCCAGCCGCTCCTCGAGTGGTGCAAAAGTTCTCGGGAGTCGTCAAGTGGCTTCAGGACGAACGAAATTTCATTTATGTCTTGGATGGCGACGGGTTGTGGGTGGTTTCGGAGCCAGCGCAGCGCGAGCCGGAGCAAACTGAGTTCTTGACCTATGGGTGAATCCTGGCGGGAACCTGTACGAAGGCTCGAAGACTGATAAGACGCGGAGGAGGCTGTCAGGTGGCATGGTCCCCGTAGCAACCTCCGCGCAATCTTAGAAGGGGCAGGGCGATGGTAAATCCTTTCGATCTTAAGACAGTACTTCTGGCGAAGCACGCACAACATCTCGCGCTGATCCATTTCCCAATCGCCCTGTTCATTTCAGCAGTGGCTTTCGACCTCATCGCTCAATGGACGAAGCGACGTGGCCTCGCCGACGCGGCATATCACAACCTGCTTGTGGCAGCGATTTCGACGCTTCCGGTTCTCGCCACGGGTATTCTCGCGTGGCAGTTCCAACTCGAGGGGCAGAAACTGAAGGGCGTCTTATTGCTGCACCTGGTGCTCGCGTGCGTCTCGATTGTGATGATCTGGCTGGTCTGGTGGCTGCATTTCGGCGCGCGACGGCGGGCAGAAGTCTTGCCGAAGTACCGCCTGGCGGTTGAATTTCTGGGCGTCGGTATCGTGGCGCTGACAGGGCATTTGGGCGGCTTCCTAAGCGGAGTAAACGGGCCCGGTTAGACACTTCTGCGCTTCTAGCGTAAGGGCACGTAGACCGGGAGTAATGGTTTCGGTGAAGAAAACATCCCAGAGACGCGTGGATCGCTAGGAGCGACAACCGCAGAAGTTTCTGGCCGTCCCCGTTCGACTGTGACGGGGAATAAAAGCGACTCGTGCCAGTTATCAACTCAGAACGCTACAAACTATGGAGGGCGAATGAGGGGCAAGAAGCAAGATTTTATCGATCAGAAGTTGCAAGACCTCAACAACGATGGCGTTGACCGTCGCGGGTTTCTAAAGTGCATGGCATGGGCGGGTACCGGACTGGTCTGGACGATGAGCGCGGGTATTCCCGTGTCTCAGGCCTTCGCTAAGAATCTGGGCAATGACCCGGGCAAAGGCGGGGACTTCAGCTTTGTTCAGATCAGCGACAGTCACATGGGATTCAACAAGCCAGCCACTCCGGATGTGGCGGCGACCCTGCAGGTGGCGATCGACAAGATCAATGGGATGACAAAGCCGCCGGAGTTTCTGCTGCACACGGGCGACATCAGCCACCTCTCGCGACCGGAACAGTTCGACACCGTCGATCAGATTTTGAAAGGCGCGAGCGCGAAGGACATATTTTTCGTGCCGGGCGAACACGACGTGCTGGACGATAACGGCAAATCGTACCTCGAACGGTACGGGAAGAACGCCAAGGGAGCGGGATGGTACAGCTTTGACAAAAAAGGCGTGCACTTCATCGGGTTGGTGAACGTGCTGAATCTGAAGTCTGGTGGACTCGGCTCGCTCGGCGGCGAGCAACTCGAATGGATGGAAAAAGACGTCAAGCATCTGAAGCACAGCACGCCGATCGTGGTGTTTGCGCACATACCCTTGTGGGCGGTTTACCCCGAGTGGGGCTGGGGCACGGAGGACAGCGCACAGGCACTGGCCTACCTGAAGAAATTCGGTTCCGTGACCGTGCTGAACGGACACATTCACCAGACGATGCAAAAGGTCGAAGGGAATGTGACCTTCCATACAGCGATGTCAACGGCCTTTCCACAACCGCAGCCGGGCAAGGCAGATTCGCCGGGGCCGATGAAAGTGCCGGCCGAGCAGTTGAAGAGCGTGCTGGGAATAACGGATGTGCATTACGTGCGGGGCCAGGATTCCCTGGCGATAGTTGACTCAACGCTTGGATAGACCACCGAGGGTCTGTCCGTGAAAGGAACCAGAAAAATGACGAAAGGAAACACAACAATGACGGGGAAGAATGTGTGGGTTGCAGGTTTGGCGATGCCGATAATGATTGTGATGCTGCTGTTAGCGGGATCGCCGAGCGTCACAGCGAATGACCAGCCCTCAGCGGCAAACGCAGAGGTGAAAATCGATAATTTCAGTTTTGGGCCGCAGACGCTTACGATAGCCGTCGGAGCTACAGTTACGTGGACCAACCGTGATGACATTCCCCATACGGTGGTGAGCACAGACGGAGTGTTCAAGTCCAAGGTGCGGGATACGGACGAAGAGTTCTCCTACACATTTACCAAGGCGGGAACGTACCCCTACTACTGCTCGGTCCACCCGAAGATGACCGGCAAGGTCGTGGTCCAGTGAGACACGGTATTTCTAGATGGCAATGCAACGGAAGCGGTCTTCCGTTTTTGGCAGCATCAATTGTTTCCACAAAGCTGTTCTCCACATCGTCTTGAACGAATATGACTGCAGACTTGGCACAATTCGCGGGGAAGGCAGCGGCCAGGGATGATCTGGATCTCGTCCATGCCACTCAGGATGGAGATATATCTGCTTTCGAGCAACTCGTAGAGCGATACGATCGCAAACTCCTGCGAATTGCTGAACACATTACGCACAATCGGGAAGATTCCCAAGACGCGGTTCAGGAGGCCTTCTTGAAGGCTTTCCAACACGTGGGCGACTTCCGGGAAGATTCGCAATTCTCGACTTGGCTGATTCGCATCACCGTGAATCAAGCCCTCATGAAGCTGCGAAAGCGGCGCACAAGCAAAGAAATGTCTCTCGATGAGGACTTTCAGGCAGATGGAGACATGCTTCCGCGCGAAGTCGCCGATTGGGCCCCCAATCCTGAAGAGCTCTACCGGGCGTCTGAATTGCGAGACATCCTAATCGGGGCATTAGAAGGTCTGCGCCCGGCCTTGCGAACGGTCTTTGTGCTACGGGACATTGAAGGGCTTTCGACAGATCACACAGCAGAGGTCTTGGACCTAAGTCCCGCCGCAGTGAAGGCGCGGCTATGGCGAGCTAGGTTGCAGCTTCGCGAACTACTAAACGAGTACTTCAGCAAGCAGAAGGCGCGCTCGAGTCGAGTCAGGCGCGAAACAGGCCACCTTCGCAAGGTCGGTGCTTCGGAACTGTCTCCCCGCATAAATGGCTGCACGGCGTAAAGCAGTTTTCTTCAAGGTCTTGATTGTTTCCAAGAATGCAAGGCCTCGTTTCTCCGCACGAAATCGAGGTTTCCGGCGATTTGCTTCTCTTTCAGTCGTCGGTAGTGGCCGGGTATTCGGGATTGCCCTGTTCGGCAGCGATGCTGGCGCTCAAGGAAGCGGGTATGGATGAAGACGATATCCCGACGGAAGAGTTTGCAGGCTATTGAGAATCATAGATGAGCGTATGGAGCTGATGATCAACTATGTTGGCCTTCTTTCCAATAAAGGGATTCCTCCGTACGGGCGCCACATTCAAGGCAGATCTCAACCTCGTAGTGCAGCTCAGCATGGGAGGAGCGTTGATCGCGGGGTCCCTTCTCGCGAGACGAAAACGCTATACAGCTCACGGAATTTGCCAGACGACGCTGCTCTTGAATTTGTTGATGATCGGGTTGGTCATGTGGCCTTCCTTCCAACAACAAGTGCGGCCAGCGCTTCCTAAAGGTCTTCATAAGTGGTATTACGCGGCGGCTACAATTCATGCGCTTCTAGGGTTAACGGCTGAGCTTTTGGGATTCTATATTGTCATCGTCGCAGGCACAAGCGCTCTTCCGCAGTGGCTACGCTTCAAAGACTGGAAACGGTGGATGCGGACGGAGCTGATGCTTTGGTCTATTGTCGTGCTGACCGGTGTGGGGACTTACTACGCATGGTATATAGCGCCATTTCGGTAGTGCTGGGTCCGGAGTACCTCTGGCACATTTGACCAATTGTCAGATGGCAGAGCTGGGACGGGAAATCCACCGACATTTCTGTGTATGGGGAATATTTCTCACCTAACGGAGTTTCAGATAGTAGCTCGACAACGCGACGAAGTGATCATGAATACAGTCTTCACGAACACGCCGCGCGGTCTTTGGGCAGCGAGCAATGCACAACAAGGCATCTTGGAGTGAGTTGGATCCAGATTCCCAGGGGGGCGTCGTTAAAACCGATGGGACGGAACGCTCAAAGAGCCGACACCAGACAACTAATGACTCGTTACATATAGGGCCGTTCTGATCCGCATGCATCGATTTCGATGATTTCGCATCGGACCCCCACGTTTCGCCGCATCCGATTAACACCAGTCGCAAGGGAGTCGAAGAAAGAGACTGTGAGTGCTTGGCAAGCACGGGTGTAAATGCGCCTGAGACAATGCTTCCGAATTGCCGTGATCCCGCACCATATGAGGTCCAGTTATCCATCCGGCGCGGCTCCGATCAGCATATGCATTGTCCACTGAACAGGAGAACTCGACACCGCCACCTCTACCGCGTCGGCCAGCAGTCGCGCACGCTTCCACCAGCTTCGGCGTCAGCGGCACATCGCAACAGGCCGCCGCGGGCTCTACCACATCAGCGGCACCAGCACGTGCGGCAGATCCACCTTAGTGAGGGCCTACCCCGTCATAGATCTCACGGGCTATGCGCGTCCGATAAAGGCAAAGCCCTTGATGGGAGCGGGATTGCAATGTTCCTGCCCGCTGGATAGAATCACTTCCTGCGAAGGCGTTCGAGGCCAGGAGGTTTCAATGATTCCAGCCAAGGCTATTCGCCCTTTCAAGTGCTTCTTTTCCTTGCTTTTCCTCTTAGCACCTGTCTCACTCGCTCTTGCGAGTAATCCGGACGTAATTAAGGCTTCTCGGCATGACGTTTCGCTGCCGTTGTCGCAAATGGTGGTCGGGGCTGCGTCGAACGGGGGCGGGAGCAACCGCCAAACGCCAACAGCACGTGCCACCGGTGCGATAATCACCAACCCGAACTCGGATCCAGTGGCGGCACCGCTCGCCGGCCCCCTCACAGGCGTCACCGGCTTGCTCAACATCGATGGACAGAGCGCGCAGGACAATCGCGATCTGTTCGGTTTCGCGTTCGTCCCTCCGGACACGAATGGCGCTGTCGGCACCACGCAGTTCGTGCAGATGGTGAACGTGACGATTGCGGTCTACGACAAGTCGAGCGGCGCATTACAGCTCGGGCCCTCCGCAATTCATACGCTCTGGACCGGCTTCGGCGGTCTCTGCGAGTTCGGCGGAGGTACGCCGACGTTTGCGGATGGCGGGGATCCTGTCGTCCTCTACGACCATTTGGCCGGGCGTTGGCTGGTAAGCCAGTTGCAGTTCGATACCACGTTCACCCATACGGCGCAATGCGTAGCCGTTTCCACCAGTTCCGACGCAACCGGTTCCTATAATCGCTACGAGTTCGATTTCGGCTCCAATTTCCCTGATTATCCGAAGTTCGGGGTGTGGCCTGACGCCTACTACAACAGCATCAATGTCTTCCCACCCCGTAGCTTTGCCGGCGCGGAGGCGTGTGCCTTCGACCGCCATGCGATGCTCGCCGGAGCGCCTGCCAACGCGATCTGCTTCCAGCAGCCGCCCACCGTTTCCAGCCTGTTACCAGCCGACCTCGATGGCAGCACGCTCCCGCCGGCCGGTGCGCCGAATAGCTATGTGGGCCTCGCTGATTCCACGCACCTGAATTTCTTCCGCTTCCACGTAGACTTCCGTAATCCGGCGAACTCAACCTTCAGTGGCCCCACACTGGTCTCCGTGGCTCCCTACAGCGAGATTTGCGCGCGTTCCATCACTGTGTCGTGCATCCCGCAGCCGCCGCCGGGAGAAAAAGTGGACGCACTGTCTGACCGGGTGATGTTCCGGCTGGCCTACCGCAACTTCGGTGACCACGAGTCCTTGGTCGTGAACCACACCGTCAAGGGGGGATCGCTCGCGGGCGTGCGCTGGTACGAAATCCGCAATCCCTCGGCGCCGTTCGTCTTCCAGCAGTCAACCGTCATTGATCCCAACGTGGACTACTGGTTAGGCAGCATCGCCATGGACAAGAGCGGCAACATTGCGCTGGGGTTCAGCGCGTCCAGCCATAGCGTGTTCCCCAGCGTCTACGTGGCGGGCCGCGCTCCCACCGATCAGGCGGGCGCGATGTTCGGGCCGCTGGTGCTGGTGAACGGCAGCGGCGTGCAATTCAATTCCTTCAAGCGTTGGGGCGACTACAGCACCATGTCGATTGATCCGACCGACGACTGCACCTTCTGGTACACGCAGGAGTACTACGCGGTCACTGGGAGCTTCAACTGGGCAACCCGGATCGGGTCGTTCAAATTCGACAGCTGCAAGGGACGAGGCAAATAAGGAACCTTCGTAGGAACCAGGCCCGCGGAAGTTGGCGGGCCTTTTCTAGTATCGCAACGTTCAGCGTGTAGCCCGATTGCGTGGCATCAGAATTTCACTGCACAAGGCGGGCGATCCGTCCGATGGCTGTTTCCTCTCGGTGCAAAGCGTGAGAGGATCAGTTCTCGCGCAACTGAGCATCAGCTCGATGAGCCCCATCAGGTCATCCCTCAGCATGGTTGCATCTGCAGTGCCCGCTTCCGTTTCACCCGGGTGGGGTTATTTGCAGCTGCGGTGGAAGAGGCGCACCATCAACGACTTGCTTCTACCGTCTTAGCACGCCAAGCCGGGGGAGGCCGTAGCCAGCCGTGCAAGGTCCACGGATGATCGGCCAATACTGTGGTAGACCAACTCTGCTGCACTCATTTTTTGTCGGTTGTAAAGCTTGACAGATACCCACCAATTCCAAATTCAATAAACGAGCAGGCTGGATCTCCCAAATTCTGAATATGCTGGACCGCGAACCTCTACGAAATGTCGCTTACGAAATATCGCCAGGAAGACGCGAGCTTTGTGGTGCTTGATTTGCATAAGGAACGGTCTGCGATTTTGTCGGTTCGCCTTCACCAAGTCAGTTGTCGTGTGTTGGGGGACATCTAATGAGCTCAAAATGCACACTCATCGGTCTATGTTTCGCTTTTGTCACGGTGTTCGCATGGTCCCAGGAGATTACTGGTGATATCCGCGGCATCGTGCGAGACCCCTCAGGTGCTTTGGTCAATGGCGTCACCGTCGAAGTCATTAACACCGACCGCGATACGCTCATTCGCACCGTCTTGTCCTGTTGGACATCGACTATGGCCTCAGCCTCTCCGCGCTCGTCCGAAACGTAAAGTTTGTGAAACGGAGCGGCGTACGCACTGCCATCTGGCTTGGCCTCGGTAGGCAGCTTCTTAACGACCTTCATCTGTTTCAGGTCGATCACCCCGATCGTGTTGTCGCCGGCATTCGAGGTATAAACCTTCTTCAGTTCCGGAACGAACTCCACACCCTCGGCTCCAGGCACGTCCGCTATTGCTTTCACGACCTGATTGGTGCGCAGATCGATGACGTACAAAAGTCCGGCTGCCAAATGCGCTGACAGCAGGTAATGGTCGTCATAATCAATCGTCAAGTAGTCGAACCGTTTTCCGGTTGGGCCGGGCAGATCAAAGGTCAGGATTGACTTCAATGTGGCAGCCAACGCTACCGTCGTGAGCAACAAGCATCCAAGAAGCGCAAATTGTCTAGCGTGATAGGTGGAACTCCTTCACGATTCCAATGATCGACTCGCTGGTATCCGACGATGCGCTGTGAGAATGAACTGTCAATGAACTGAACATTAAAAGCCTTTCAGGAAAGAGATCTCCTGGCGCATCCAATTCCGACGGGCAAAAATTCACGTCCATACTTGGACCAGGCGGGATCTTATTGGCCGTGGAGGAGATCTTGTGAAACTAGCTAATCTCTTGAACCATGATGCCCGCGGCGAGGTTTAATGTCACGTTTTGGCAGTATGCAGAGGATACCCACGCGGTTCATAATGGAATTGGCGGGAGCGACGCTGTCATACCTGAATGAACCCTCTACCGTGACGAGATCTTGAAGCTGCCAGTCGGTCAGGGGCAGACGCTGCTTCTTGCACCGGACCTCGGTGTCGTCGGTGTGGACGATGTACCTGTAAAACCTGGTCTGCAGCACGAAACCGTCAGAGCGCATTTCGACAATATGTCCGTTCAGCCAAGCCTTGGCCTCAAGCCTCGCGGGAACGGAGACGAGGCAGAGGCCGATCCAGATAACAGTCATTACTATCGGCATTACGTAAGATTCATCGGCAATCCTCAAACCAACATCGGTTTATCGTGACTACTTCAATTCGTGGCCGACTTCCTGCCATCGCTGCCCGGCAAAACGGCGCAGATTCACGATGAAGGATGCGTATTCGCACCGATTCACTGTAAATATGTAAATACGAGTTCCTTTTCAGTGCCGCCATCGCTCCACACTATTGATCTCTGCATAAATAATGCAATAATAGGTGTTCAGGAGCAGAACACCTATGCCCAGACTGAGGGGGAGCGCCGATCTGCTCGAAGATCGGCGCCGGCGAGCCTTGGCGTTACTGGATTCTGGTTACTCTCT
>WNGE01009509.1_pt1 | contig 12860 bp, 15 predicted proteins | sample 5400651 | NCBI WGS metagenome assembly WNGE01 (sample SAMN13153370, study PRJNA577476) | soil metagenome | isolation source: 60 cm soil or saprolite under grassland replicate 2 | place: USA:California | collected 2016-06-15 | reverse complement strand
CGGACACAGGTCAGGCGGGTGCTGACCAACGATCAGGTACTGCATCGGAACCTCCTTCTGGGGCCTGCCGACGAGGCTCGACCTTACTCCACCGGCGACTTTCACATCAAGCCTCTTGCCGTTCCTATGCACGGAGCGCCGCGCATTGGGGGATTGCGCAAGGGGGAGGGGATGGGACGGTGCCACCCACCCCAAGCGGGGCCAGTCGAAATGGCCCGGGCACGAGCGGCAGCACCGGCGTGCGGCCGTGGCTCGCGCACGCCCCACAGAGTGCGCGCACATGCTGCTCAGGCGGCGCGACCACCGGCGACCAGCGTCGCGTCGCCAGAGAGGGCCGGGTCTCGAGGCCCCGGCCCTCTCCCCTCGCTCCGCGCTCAGCGGGCCGCGGGTTACGGATCGTTGCCGGTGATCGTCAAGTACGGGCTGGTGAAGCCCTCGAAGGTCACCGTGAACGTGTAGCTGACGAGCTCGATGCTCCCCGGCCGCACGACGGCCGTCCAGAGCGGGTTCGGGCACGTCGCCAGGGCCTCGAACTGCTCTTCTGTCGGCGCGGTCGCCGTCAGCGGGCTGATCGTGAGCCTGCCGTTCTGTGGGGAAAGCAACCCGCTGGACGTCGAAGTCGTGGTCGTCTGCGTGTGCGACTCGACCGGGTTGTTCGGGTTGACGCCCGGGTTGAAGCAGTCGACGATCGCCGAGTACGTCACGCTCAGGTCCGCGGTCGCATTCGTGTGGCCTACGCCCGCGAGCTCGAACGCCGCCGTCGGACAGGTGACGCTGAGATCGGCGCCGACCGTGCAAACGGGCGTGGGCGTGCCCTGCACGAAGTGCGTCCCCTGCGGCGCGGCCGCCGCGTCGATCGTGGTGGTTTGGGTCGCCAGAGCGACCGAAGCTGTGAGGGCCAGCAGCAGCATCGACAGTGCCGCCGCGATCCCCACTCGCCTGCCAATACGTCTCATCGACTTCTCCTTTGTATCTCTGTCTGTCTCGTACAAAGATGAGAGAAGCTCTGCCCAACAGCTGGGCGCCGCCGAACAAGCGAACAAGAGAGCTTCCCGACGATCGCGTAGTCTCTTCGGCTGAGGGCTCAGTCACCTCCTTTCATCGTCCGTCCCACCGGAATGGAAGGAAAACGACTCGTCCTCGCGCTCCCGCCCCGAGTCCACACGTCGGGGCAGGGGCTTCTCGGACGCGCGAACACGGACCACGCGGCCGGATCTCCGAAGCGCCGCTCGGTGCGCGCGCTTGATTTTCGACTGCGACAAGCACAGACCAGAGAGCCTTTCCGGGAGTCGCCTGCCTTCCCCAAGGAACTACTCGCCGCCATCGATGAAAGCACTCGCTCTAACTACTGTCAAGACCCCTAGGATTCGCGAATGATGCTCCTATAGCGCGTCAAGTCATTGGCGGCTGTTGTTGCAGTAGTCGGTAGATGCGGCGGGCGAGGTAGCGCTTGAGCAGTCGGGTCGCTTCGCGTCGGCTCTTGCCTTCGGCGATCCGTCGCTCGATGTAGGCCTTCGTGAGAGCGTCGTGCTGACGTCGTTGCAGGACGATCGTGTGCAGGGCGCGGTTGAGTTGGCGATCGCCGCCGCGGCTGAGTCGGTGCCGGATCGTTTGGCCGCTCGAGGCGGGGAGGGGTGCGACGCCGGCGAGGCGTGCGAAGGCGGCTTCTGAGCGCACGCGGCCCGGGTGCGACCAGGCGACGATCACGTCTGCGGCGACGATGGGCCCGACGCCGGGCTCGTCGAGCAGCTGCGGCGCAAGCAGGCTGACCTGGCCGAGGATCTCGCGCTCGAGCTGGTCCGCCTCGGCCGTCGCAGCCGCTATCCGCCGTGCGAGCGTGCGCAGGACGAGCTTCGTCGCGAGCTCGTCGACAGGACAGGCGCTCGAGCGCCGGAAGCGGCTGCAGCGATCGAGCAGCCGCCGCTCGGGCAGCGCCTCCAGCTCGGCACGGACCCGATCCGGGGCGGTCACGATCACGCTACGCAGCTGCATCAGGGCCCGTCGGCGCACTTCGATCGCTCCCCGTCGCGCGACCAGCAAAAGCCTCAACGCCTCGCGTCGCTGCCCCATCCGCGGCGCGTCAAGCGTGTCATTCGCGAGTGCAGCGCGTGCAGCGCGGGTCGCGTCGAGCGGGTCGTCTTTGCCGCGTAGTCGCCGTTCATCGCGCGGGCCGCGACCGCTCTCGATCACCGTCTCGCCGCGGCTGCTCAGGTGGCGAGCGAGACCGGCGCCCTAATGACCGGCGCCCTTCAACCGCCCAGAGGCGCGCTCCAGGCGCGTGCTCGTCGGCGAAACGAACCGCCTCCGCGTAGCCACGCGCATTCGTCCGTACCGACCGCTGCGCCAGCACGCCGCCACTCGGCGCTGCAACGACCGCGAGCGTGTGCCGATCGCGATGCGTGTCGACGCCGACCACGTAGTCCAGCTCGTCTGCAAGCATCCAACTGATCCTCCGACTCGTAGGGTCCGGTGGACGCCGGTCTGAGCACAGGGAAACCGCGCGGCAGGACTGTGATGAGTCACGCCGACAAGGCGGACAGGCTCCTGATCAAGCCAGCAGCGGGCGCCAGACCGGCGCCGCCGTGCACACGCGGACGAATCATTAGAAAAGGCACGCACCCAACGCGGCCAGTCACCCCGCCGTGCACACGCGGACGAATCATTAGAAAAGGCACGCACCCAACGCGGCCAGTCACCCGAAGAGTCACACGCGACACGGAGGACACCAGGCTGGCGACGGCCCCAGACAGACCGACCTGTCGAGTCTCACAGTCACCAGAAGGGGGAAGAGCGCGGCCGGGTGAGCCCGGGCACTCGGCGGCCGGATGCACGCACCCGCTAGCGTCTGCCGCATGTCTGATCTCGGAGGCGAGCTCGACGCCCTTGCGTCCGAGACAGGGTTTTCGGGTGTCGTTCGTATCGACCAAAGCGACCGGATCGAGCTCGCGAGGGCGTACGGCCTTGCGCATCGCGGCTTCGAGATCCCGAACGCGGTGGACACGCGCTTCGGACTCGCCAGCGGGGCGAAAGGCTTCACGGCGCTCGCCGTCGTGAGCCTGATCGAGGAAGGCGTGCTCGAACTCTCGACGCCCGCCCGCTCCGTCCTCGGCAGCGATCTGCCGGTGATCGACGACGGCGTGACGGTCGAGCACCTCCTGTCGCACCGGTCGGGCATCGGCGACTACCTCGACGAGGAAGCCGGATTCGAGGTCGAGGAGTACGTGATGCCGGTGCCGGTGCACGAGCTCGCGACCACCGAGGGTTACCTCGCGGTGCTCGACGGCCACGCGAGCAAGTTCGCGCCGGGCGAGCGCTTCGCGTACTGCAACGCCGGCTACGTCGTGCTGGCCCTCATTGCCGAACGCGAGAGCGGCGTGCCCTTCCACGAGCTGGTCGAGCAGCGCGTGTGCCGGCCCGTCGGATTGACGGACACGGCGTTCCTGCGCTCCGACGAGCTTCCCGCCCGCACGGCCCTCGGCTACGTCGAGGTCGACAGCGCGTCGAGGACCAACGTCTTCCATCTCCCCGTGCGGGGGAGCGGCGACGGCGGGATCTACTCCACGGCCGCCGACATCAGCTCGTTCTGGCAGGCGTTCTCCGCCGGTCGGATCGTCTCGACGGAGTGGGTCGCGGAGATGGTGCGCCCCCGCAGCGACGTGCCGGCACAGTCGATGCGCTACGGCCTGGGCTTCTGGCTCCATGCGTCGACCGACGCCGTCATCCTGGAAGGTTGCGACGCCGGAGTCTCTTTCCGTTCCGTGCACGACCCACGCACGCAGGTGACTCTCACCGTGATCTCGAACACGGCTGGGGGCGCCTGGCCGATCGCTCGGTATCTCGAGAATGCGGCTTCGGCCTCGTCGGACCTGGCACGCAGACAAAAAAGGGTGTCAGATGGTCGCAACCAAACCTTCGTCGTTCCACACGGCCGTCCAGTGCAGTCCGGCCGAGCGCTGTCGGCCGGCGACGAAGGCGAAGAAGGCGAGCCTGAGCGCCTCGCGCGCGTCCGCCCCTCGGCGCGCGACCGCGATGGGTGTGCTCCTGTTTAAAAGGCCGTGAAAGGTCGCGCGGCTGGTCACACGGCTCACTTCGAGTTTCCCTTCACGCCCTGGCGGCCACACCCCTCGCTGGCGCGGCGCGGCCGCCGGCGTGCGTGCGCCAGGGTTGTGGAGTAGAGCGTGTTGCCTTTTTTGCAAGCCGTTGCAGGTCGCGCGAGGCTCGCCAGCCACGTCCAATCCAATCCGAATCTTGAACCGGTTCTGCGCCAGTCGTACCATCGAGCACATGGCGGAGTGGTCACCTGCTGCCTCACGGAAACGCCTCGGACTCCAACTCGCGGTGATCTGCGCTCTCGGCTGCTATTGGATCGTCGGCATCTGGACGTGGACGCCGTGGTTGGGGACCTTGCATGAAAACGTGAAGGTGAAGATCTTTGGACGGTCATCTCCGTCCTAGTCCTCGGTATGGTCGTCCACGGCTACGTCAGCGTTCTGCGGCGACGCGGGAGCAGTCGGTAGAGGGCGGCTATCCCAAGCGCGCGGACACACGCGCGAGGCGCCAACGCTGACCGCATCAGTCGGATCGTGCCGGGAACGTCCCCCGACGACTCGTTCTAGGTCGAAACGGTCCCGGCGACAACCATGACGTTCCGGCGCTGGACGTACATGACCGTGATGCCGTTACGCACCTTCTTCCCGAGCACGTTGTCCCCTTCGATAGTTCCGTTGATCCATCGGCTGCGCGTGCGCCCGAAGCCGGGCACGGTGCCCATGTCGGTGTAGGAACGCACTCCTTTCGGCTTGGTCGTGGGTTCGCGGAACCGGCCCGCCACGTCGGCCATCGTCGGAAAGACGACGTAGCTGATTAACCCGTCGAAGTTGTCGAGGTTGACCAGCACCGCGCCCACGGCGTGATGGCGCTTGTCTTTGTCTGACAACGTGTCGGTGCCGACCTTCGCGGACGAGTAGCCCGCAGGTAGCGGTTGGTACTGGGACGTGAGCAAGGTTCGGTACAGGGCCTGCGGCGATGCGTCCGGCTTCGCGCCCGCGCGGGGCTTCTTGCCCACTTATGATGGCCGCCGATATGGCACGCGCGTTACGTGCAGCGTTTGCCACGGCGTTGGCCGTCCCTGCGGTTGCGTTCGCCGGTTCGTCCGCTCCGCCGCGCGTGACGCTGACGCTGCAAGTAATCGGCCCCGGCACCGTTGCGGCGACACCCGGCACCCGTTGCGCTGGCTATCTGACGCGCGTCCACGTCTGCCGGACGAGTTACGCCAAGGGCGCGCGCGTCCGACTCGCTGCCGTACCCACGGCGAGCGGCAAGTTGTCGTCGTGGCGAGGCGCGGTGGTCGGCACCGCGCTGATCCGGACGCTGACGATGAACACGGCGAAACTCGTCACCGCGACGTTCGTGAAGCGGCCACCGCCACCGCCGCCTGCACCGCCCCCAGCGCCTGTCGTCGGCACACGAAGCAACCCCGTCCCGCTGGGCGCACCCGTTGACGAGACGTTCAGTTTCAGCAATGAGCACTGGCGTTTCCGCATCGTCTCGACGCAACCAAACGCGACAGCGGCAGTCATGGCGGAGAACCAGTTCAACGACCCGCCTGCGCCTGGTAATCAGTTCTTCCTGGCTACCCTCGAAGTGACGTACGTTTCGGGTGCAGCGGCGAGAAGCCCTGGATCGGTCGCGGACGACCTACGGACGGTCGGGCCGTCGAACGTCGTTTACAGCACCTTCGGAAACAGTTGCGGTGTCATTCCGGACGGCTTCTTGTTCAAGGGCGACCTACTTCCCGGCGGCACCATGACTGGCAACATCTGCTGGCAGGTGCCGTCAGCGGAGGCCGGCTCCCTGATCGCGTTCGTCACCCTGAACGACAAGCCGTACTACATGGCGCTGCGGTAGCCCGTCGCGCAGGGCCTTGCCCTCGTCGCGGAGTCGCCAGCGCGCGGTGTTACTTCGTCAATCCGCCCGAGCCGGAAAGTTCGCCAACGTCGGGTCTGCGCGAATCGCTTCCGCCTCGTCGGGGTACAGCCGCGCGACGTGCCACGCGATGGCACCCGCCGCGACTTGTTCGGCGGTGTAGGCGTGCTTCAACCCGATGGCACCGTGCCCTTCCCGCACCATCACGACCGCCATCTCGTCCGGGTGCGTCACCTGGTCAGGGTGAATCGGGATCACGACCGGGTCGGCGTAGCTGCGCAGATACGACTCACGCAGCATCGCCAGGGCTTCGTGGTACGCCAGCGCGCGGTTGATCAGCGCCTGAAACTCGTCGTGCGTGTACGTCTTGCTCCTGGCCGGGATGCGCACTTCGCTGCCGTGGATCGTGTAGTCCGCGTGGAACACTGCGTTGCGCAAGTCCCGATCCCACACCTCCCGGATCGGATCGAGCACGTCGGGCATCACGGCCTTCGCCGCCAACTCCTCCAACACCGGCAGCTTCTCGTCCTGGAAGCGCATGGGCCGCTTCGGCACGTCGGATTCGTCCTCACCCGGCCTCGGTTTGCGCGACGGCACGTCCGCGAAACGCAGCGGCATGAACCACCCGCCGTCCGCGATGTGCAGCAGGTCGGCCAACATCGCTGGCGGTTCTGACGCCTCGAGAATGTGGCCGTACGTCCACAGCGCGAGGTGGCGTGACGTTTCGTAGTCCTGGTCGCCGGTCGGGATCAGCTCGTGAAGGTCAACCATCGCCGGAACGGCTCGCAACGTTGTCTCGTAAGGGTCCCACCCGGCGTCCTTTAACGACCAGACGCGCAGCAACGCCTTCACGAACTCCGCTTCGCACTTCTCCGACGCTGCGGTGAACGCCTTGTCGAAGGTCGTCATGTAGCGAACGACGGCCTCGTCGTGAACCTCGTTACGGTCGGTCGCGTCCGTGTCGTCCAGCGCCACCGTCCATGTACCGTCGTCGTCCCGACTGAACGTCGCCATGTGCCGAGGGTAGCCACACCCGCCCCGACCCGTTCCAGCGCGTTACGCAGGCGCACACGCTCGCTGGAGCCGTAGCCCGCTGGCTACCGGACGCCCGCTACATCAGCGGGGTTCGGCCACCACTCGTCGTCGCGGCGTAGCCACGGTGACGGCGCGCGCGGCGGGATAAACCGTGCCAACGCTGCATCGGCAGCGAGCACTTCAGCTTCGACATCATCGAGAAGCTGGTGAAGCACTGGAGCGGAAACGTTCGGCATGAGCCGCGCTCCCGTCTTGTTGCTCCAACTGAGCCAGTCGTACGGGCCACGGTCGGGATGGCGTTTGGCAAAAGACCGTCCTGAGGTGTAGCCCGGTTGCATCTGTCGAGGCGTGACGTTGAACACCGGCAGGTTCTCAACCCAGTGTTCGTGGAGGTCGCGTCCTTCGATCAACTCGCTGCGCAGCGTCGAGTCGATCACGACGCGCGTCACGGGTTCGAGGTCGAGCGCCCGCAAAAGGTTGCGCGCCGCGATGAGCGCGAAGTGATGTTCGATCTGCGCCAACCAGATGTCGGCGTCGTCAAGTTGCCGGTGTTCGTAGCCACGCAGCACGTCGGCGGCGACGTAGGGCTCCCATCGTTCGAGTTGTCGTCGCGTTGCCACCGTCCACAGCAGACGTTGGCGGTTGAGCATGAGCGTGTTGAAGTACGGCGTCGGGCCGGTGCTGCTCATGACCGGATTCTGACTGATCGCCGCCGACCTGCGAACATGCGTTCGTGGGCAACGCCGGGTCGGTATACGCGGACTTCCAGCGCGCACTCGACCAGCGCAACGTCATGCGCGCGGAAGCTGCGGCGCGGCAGTTGCCGGTGCTCACGCTCGACAACGCGCTACGGCTGCTGTTCCTCTACGCGGAGTCCGACCCGTTGAAGTACGACCGTGCCGCGCTGCGCTGGCTCGCGCGATACGTAACGGAGGGCAAGGCCGTGTCGCTGTTGAAGGCGCAGGTCGCGCTGGTCGCGCTGGCCGAACTGCGGACGGGCGGACGGGAAGCGGCAGCGAAGCTGCTTACGGAACTCGCGCGGCGGTAGCGATCAAGCCTCGCTCCACTGCACGCGGGCTTGCCCCACGGGGATGCCGTCAACGCGCCGGGGCACGTTCAACAGCGCCTCCGCATCCATCTCACCGATCAAACCTCGAACGGGATTCACGAGGTAGATGTGGATGTGCCCGTTGCGGAGCAGGCGCTCTTCGTTCACGGTCAGGCCACACACTCCATCGTTGCCGGACACTTTCAACTCACAGCCCTGTAGCCCGCCACCTCGTTCGAGGAAGGCGTCAACACAGCGGGTCGTGTAAGCAAGGTTGACGTAGCGGACAGGTATGTCCGGCGCAACCTTGACCGGCACCCACTCGCGTCGGCTCGCCTGAAGGCCGCGTGCGGTCAGCCACTGGTTGACACGTTCGGAAGTCGCATCCAGCGCACCAGGAAGATCGAGGAACATGGCCTTGCCGACTTTCGCCTTGCTGTTGTTGTCCATCCGACGCCACTCGCTCGCGTCCATCGGCGCGAAACGCCCGACCACCCGTGCCGTGACCTGCCGCAACCCAAAGTCGGCGTCAGTGATGCTCATGCGCTCACCGTAACCTTCTCGTCCGTCAGAACGACGAACGCCCGCACGTGGCGGGCGTCGTCGGGCCGGATCATGCGCGGGCTACGACTGCTTCGCGGCTGCCTTGTCAGCGTCGATGGCCTTCGCGCACGCCTTGTCATACGTCTGGAAGCCGGTGCGACTGCGCTTGTTCCGGTGGAACGCCTTCTCGGCCTGCTTCGGCGTGTACTCCCGTCCGCATCGCGGGCAGCGGATCTTCGAGGACGTCCGCTTCGGGGTCGTCGTGGCGGGCATGTTGCTCCTTCCCTGTCGTTGAGTCGGACAGGCAGGAAGTGACGCTTCAGCGCGGAGGAGTCAAGCCACTGAGCCGCTACTGATCCTCACCCTGAGGCAGCACGGCAAGCCGTCCACGTCGCAGCCGAGCGATGTTGTCTTCCGCCACTCCCCACCGCTCAGGACGCGCGATCTCCAGCCCGAACTTGACCGGGTCGCCAAAAGCCTTCGACACGTTGACCTCGAACAGATCGCCAAGCGCCTTGAGGTACTTCCCGCCGGGTTCGCGCTTGCCGGTGACCCATCCGCTGACGGACGCTTCCGTCGCGCCGAGTAGCTTCGCCAGGTCGGCGTTGGAGAGGCCATGCCACACGAGCAACCGGCGGAGGTTGACCGCGAAGTCCGGAAGGGTTGTCATCGGCCCATCACTTCGAGGAACTCGTCGCGGACGGTGGACGCGAGCAGCTCGGCGTAGTACGTGGACGTGACCCGCGTGTCGGTGTGGCCGAGCAGCCGCGCGACGGTCTCCATCCGCATCCCACGGTTCAGCAGGTCGGACGCGAACGTCCGGCGCAACGTGTGAGGGCTGATGGTGCTCACGTTCTCGCCGTTCGTATCGGCGGCGGGACGGGCGCGCACGCCGCCACGCGCGGCGATCCGCTTCAGCAGGCGCCACGCAAACGTGGGCTTCATCGCCGTGCGTCGGTTCGTGACCAACACCGGCCCCTCAGGCCAGTACAGGCCACGATCCGTGACCCGGCGTTGCCAGTCGCGTAGGTCGTGGTCGAGTTCGGGCAGGACCGGGATGGTGCGGATGCCCGCGTCGGTCTTGGACGTGCGCACGCGAACCTCGCCGCGCGCCAGGTCAACGTCGCGCCAGGTCACCGCGCACGCCTCCCCGACGCACATACCCGTCCAGCGGAGCAACGACAGCACCAAACGTTCCTGCGCGTTGATCGGGGATGACAGGAGGGCGGCATCCTCGTCGGCGTCGAGCCAGTCGTTCGCCCGTCGCTGCCGACGCCGACGCCTGATCCCATCGACGGGGTTACGCAGCTCTTGCCCGTCGGCGTTGACCAACCGGCCCATCGAGTCGAGGTAGTTGAAGAACGCCTTGAGCCCGGAGATCCGCCCGTTCGCCGCGCTTGCCCCGCTGAGCACGGTGGTGCGGTCGAGGTACGTTTCTACGTCTACGCGGCGAGCAAGGACGGGATCGCGCTCCCACCACCCGAGGAAGTCGGAGACCGCGTGCCGGTACTTGACGATGGTGCCCGGTGCCAGCCCGTCGCGGTCGAGGCGCGCAGCGAAGGCGTCGATGAGGAGCGCGTGCGCGATGTTTGGCTGCTCGTCGGTTTGCATCCAAGCATAATATACGCGATGCGACGTAAAACCGCAAGGTGTATATCCGCTGCTCTATCCACTGAGCTACGGGGGCTTTTTCGCTTAACCACGCCATCTGCGCGCGGTTCTCTTCTATCCACTGTAGCGCTGCCGCTCTCAGGTCTCGCGTCCGGCAGCATCCGCGGGATTTTCGCCTCCACCTTCAAGTGCAGCTCTGAGTTCGACAACTCGTCTGCGAGCAGCTGCTCGAACGGCATGTCCTCGAGCTTCCACCGGATGACAGGAGGGCGCATTCGAGCTGTTCACCGCTCCGCAGCGGATGGTTACGCGTTCCGCTTTGGTGCCGATGACTCGTGCCTGAACCCTGATTCGTCGAGGTTCGCCGTGTTAGCGGCGCGTTAGCGGCCGGCTGCACTCTCGGCGTGGCAACGCCATGAACCCGGCTACAGACGCCGCTCGCGTCCTGCTTGGCCGGCTTCGAGAGAAAATCCATACAGAGGTGATGCTCAAATGTCATGGCAGTCGTTCCGATTCCTCGCGATTGCATCGTGTCTGGTCCTTGCGGCCGTGGCGCTCGTAGTGGTCGTATCGCTCGGCTCACACGCCCAGGCAGCGCCGCTCGCGGCCTGCGGGCTGCCGGACACGGCGCCCGCATGGGTCGACTACGGCGAGGGCTCGCTCACGGCTGACGTGCGTGCGATCTTTGCGCGTCCGGGCGTGGTCATGGCGACGAGCGGCCCGACGGTTCCGGCCGCTTTCCGGGCAGCCGGCGCCGCGACCGTCTTCTTCGTCCGGACGCTGCCGCCCCTGGTCGGAGATCCTGCCGACCCGGCCGACGGGGCGTCGGTATTCAGCGCCGCCGCCGCGTTGCTGCAGCGGGCGCAGGCGCAGACCGCATGCTCAACGCCCTGGATCATCCTCAACGAGCTGCTCGGCGCGAGCACGGCGACGCCGTGGAGCGCGAACACGGTGCAGTACCGTGCAAACGTGCTGACGTTGATGCAGAGGCTCGCTTCTGGCGGCGCGGGGCCCGTGCTGCTCGTGCACGGCGCTCCGAACGTCGCCGGCGACGCGGCGGAGTGGTGGCGCCAGGCTGCGCAGGCGGGCGGGCTCGCCTACGAGGCCTACTACGACGCGCGTCGGATCACCGGGATGGGCGCTGTCGCCGGCAACCGGCGGATGCGGCTCGGGATGCGCAGCTCCCTCCGCCTGTTCGAGGAGATCGGCATCCCCGACAGCCAGCTCGGGCTCGTCCTGGGCTTTCATTCTGCGCCCATTCCCGGTATCGGCGGCCGCCAGGGGCTGCAACCGCGGGAGGAGTGGCTGCGCTTCGTGAAGTGGAACGCGCTCGCCGCGCGACAGGTTGCGCACGACCGCGGCCTCTTCACGGTGATCTCCTGGGGATGGGGTACCTTCGGCCCGGAGAGCGTCGACCCGGACAAGGCAGCCGCCGCCTGCGTCTACCTCTGGACGCGCGACAGCACGCTCTGTGACGGTCCAGGGGCTGCGGGCCTAGCCTTCCAGAAGTCGCTGACCGAGGGGCAGATCGTGCTGCGCCCGGGTCAGTTCTGCACCTTCGCGGGCGGCCCGATCCTGGCCCGCCAGGTCGCCGCGCTCGCCCGCTTCACGCACGATCGCCAAGTCGCACTGGACGCGCTCTTCGCGCGCACGCTGCTCACGGGAGTGAAGGTGGACGAAGGCGCCGTGGTCGCGCGCGAGCAATTCGCGATCGCGACGCACTTCGGCGGCAAACGGGCGGCCTACCGGCGCGCGCTGGCGAGGAAAGGGGCGACAGTTGCAATCGCCCGCGCGATCATCCGCGACGACCAGCGCCGCCGCGCCTACGCGGCGCAGCTACGGCAGAACGGCTCGACGCAGACGCCGCTCGAGGCGCTCCCCGACCGCGCGACTGCCGTCCTTGCCGGCGCAACCTGCCTACAGGACGACCTGCCCGGCTGGGGCGGGTTCCCGCAGACCGACGCACGAGACTTCGTCGCACCGCCCCTCGCGCGCGCGCTGCCGTTCCTGCTCGACGACCGGACTCCTCCGGCTGCGCCGACCGGAATGACCGTGGCGGCCGCGAATAGTGGTGCCACGCTCACCTGGCAGCCCAACCGCGAGGTTGACCTCGCCGGCTACGCCGTCTACAGCGCGACCTCGTCCGAAGGCCCGTGGGCGCCGCAGTCGACGAAAGTGCTCGTGCGACCGTACTTCCAGACCGTGGCGCAGCCTACCGTGACCGCCTACGTTGTCCGTGCAGTCGACACGTCGGGCAACGTAGGCCCGCCATCCCCGGCGACCCTGGTTCCGGCGCCGTAGGCCCTGGCGAGCCCGGCCGCGGGGCCCACGGACGGGTACGGCCGCTAGCCATGGTCGGCGAGGAATCATCGATCGCTACGACCCGAGCCGAATCAGCCTGGGCGGTGCGTACGCTTCTCGGCGGCTACGCGCTGCCGGGCGCGGTGCCGGCGCATCTTGAAGACGCTGCCGCAGGTCCGCATCTCGCACCAGGTCCCCGCGTGATTGCGGGAGCGGTCGTAGAAGGCCCAGCGGCAGTCCGCGTTTGCGCAGGCCTTGAAGCGCGCCCAGGTGCCTCCGTCGATCGCGGTGAGCATCGCGCAGAGGTAGCGACCGAGGATGGCGTCGACTCCCTCGGCAGACGTCTCGTAGCGGACCGCCGGGGCCGCGTCCTGCGAGACGACTGGGAGGACGCCGC
>WNGE01006603.1_pt1 | contig 12862 bp, 10 predicted proteins | sample 5400651 | NCBI WGS metagenome assembly WNGE01 (sample SAMN13153370, study PRJNA577476) | soil metagenome | isolation source: 60 cm soil or saprolite under grassland replicate 2 | place: USA:California | collected 2016-06-15 | reverse complement strand
GATGAAGGTCATCCTGCACAAGGAGGTCGAGAAGCTCGGGGCCCCCGGCGACGTCGTGGACGTGGCAGACGGGTACGCCAGGAACTTCCTGATCCCTCGAGGGCTGGCGGCGCCAGCTTCGAAGGGGGCGGTTCGCCATGCGGGCCGCCTCCGGCTGGGCCACGAGAAGCGTACACGGGCTGCGGTCGAGACGGCCCAGGCCGTGGCCGCACGGCTGTCCGCCGGCCCGCTCCGGGTGCAGGCCAAGGCTGGGGAGGACGGCCGGCTCTTCGGGAGCATCACCGTTCATCATCTGGCCGAGGAGATCGGGAAGCTGGCGGGTGTGCCGATCGACCGGCGGGATGTCGCCGCCGAGCCGATCCGCAGCACCGGAACACATGAGGTGACCGTCCACCTGCACCCCGAGGTAAACGCGACGGTCACCGTAGAGGTCGTCGCCCAATAGGGAACCGAAACTCCAGATCGCTTCGTGAACCCGGCTAGGTGGGGTCGTCGTTCGGGTACTCGCCGGAGCACACATAGACCTGATCGGAGTGTCGTACCGCGTCTCTAGTATGGGGCGATGGCGATGGCTCGATTTGGTTCGTCAAGTTCTCGGCCGTTGCCGCAGGTCGCGGCGGTTTCCACAGGTCGTCCCACGGCTGTGCCTCTGGATACGCACCGAGCGCCGGACATAGGGTGCGCTGTCTCTGGGAGGAGGGGTGATGGCGAGGACGGCTGAGGAGGTCAGGCGTGCGCGGCCGGAGCGCTTACCGCCTCACAACCTCGAGGCCGAAGAGTCAGTCCTCGGATCCATGATGCTCTCCGGCGAGGCCATCGCCTCGGTGGTCGAGGCGATGAAGCCCGGTGACTTCTATCGCCCGGCCCACCAGCGCATCTACCAGGCCATCCTGGGGATCTACGGTCGCGGCGAGCCGGTCGATGCCATCACCACCGTGGAAGAGCTCAAGCGGTCGCATGCCCTCGACGAGGTCGGAGGCCCGCTGTACCTGTACAACTTGGTCGAGACCGTCCCCACCCCGGCCAGCGCCGCCTACTACGCGAGGATCGTCGCCGAAAACGCGCTGCTGCGGAGATTGATCGAGGCCGCGTCGCAGATCATGTCCCGCGCCTACGCGGTGCCGGACGATCCCCGCAAGGCAGCCGACGAAGCCGAAGGGCTCATCTACGCGGTAGCCCGGCAGGACGAGAAGGACCAGGTCGTCACTCTCCGCGAGCTGGTTGACGACAGCATGGCCGCGCTGGAGCACATCCAACAGCGCGAGAGTGCCTTCGCCGGGGTGCCGACCGGATTCGTGGACGTGGACACGCTCCTGTCGGGACTTCAGAAGGGGAACCTCATCGTCATCGCGGCGCGGCCCGGGGTCGGCAAGTCGTCGTTCGTGACGAATATCGCTCGCAACGTGGCCGTGGATGCGGGTGCACCGGTGGCCATGTTCTCCTTGGAGATGTCCCGGTTCGAAATCGGGATGCGCCTTCTGTGCGGTGAGGCCAGGGTTCCGTGGGACAAGGTTCGATCGGGGCGCATGGCCACCGAGGAATGGACCCGGATCGTGGAGGCTGCCGAGGACCTCCATGAATCGCCCCTGTACATCGTGGACTCGGGCAACGTCACCATCGTCGACATACGGGCCAAGGCTCGCCGGATGAAGTCGAAGCACGGCCTCGGGCTGATCATCGTGGACTACCTCCAGCTGATGTCCGGGCACCATCGGACGGAGAACCGTCAGCAGGAAGTCGCCGAGATCAGCCGCTCGTTGAAGCTGCTGGCCAAGGAGCTCGAGGTACCGGTGATCGCGGTGTCCCAGCTCAACCGCAATCCGGAGAGCCGAGGGGACAAACGGCCCCAACTCTCCGATCTAAGGGAGTGCGTCACCGGGGAGACTCTGGTCTCGCTCGCCGATGGGCGAAGGGTTCCTATCCGAGAGCTTGTTGGTACGACGCCACGGGTGCTGGCAATGTCAGCGGAAGGGCGAATCGTCCAGGCCACAAGCGACAAGGTGTGGTCCGTCGGACACCGGCCAGTTTTCCGAGTGCGGCTGGCCAGCGGAAGGGTGATCCGTGCCACTGGGCGCCACCGCTTGTACGGCCTCGACGGCTGGATTCGCGTAGACGAGCTTGAGGAGGGGGATCGACTGGCTATTGCCCGCCATATGCCCCAGCCGGATCACACGATCGAGTGGTCGGAAGCGAGAGTTTCTCTACTGGCGCACCTCATCGGCGATGAGCGTTACCTGTCCAATGCCCCAATGCGATACACGACTGGATCGAACGAAAACAGCCGGCTGGACCGTCGCGCTACAGTAACCGAGTTCGGAGCCAAAGTGACTCGGTACGAAGGCCGTGGCAATTGGCACCAACTGTTGATCTCCGGAAATGGAAATCGGTGGCATCCAGCCGGAGTGAACGCGTGGCTCCGCGAACTCGGTGCCTTTGGTCAGCGCTCCCACGAGAAGCGAGTTCCATATGAAGTATTCCGATTGTCCAATAAGCAGATAGCCATCTTCTTGCGTCATCTCTGGGCTACAGACGGATGCATCTTCGTCCGTCGGCAAGGCACTCGTGGCTCGCACAGGGTATTTCTCGGCACATGCAGTCGAGGACTTGCCGACGATGTTGCTGCCCTGCTCTTGCGGATTGGGATTGTGGCGAGAATAAGGCCAGTTCCGCAGATCAATCGTCCGTTATTTGAGGTGTGCGTCTCAGGCGCACCGAACCAAATCCGGTTTCTCGAGGTCGTCGGCTCGTTCGGCCCCCGACGCCTACCCTCGCAAAGACTGAAGGAAGCCCTCGTGGGGGTCGCCCCTAACACGAACGTGGACGCCCTGCCTCTGGAGGTGTTTACGTTCGTTCGGGCCTCAATGACGCGCCGTGGGATCAGCGAGCGCGAGATGGCTGCATTCCGAGGAACCTCCTATGGAGGCACCAGCCTCTTCGCGTTCTCCCCTTCTCGGGCAACTCTCGCTAGCTACGCCAAAATCCTCGGCGATGAGAACCTCCGATCCCACGCGACTAACGACTTGTTCTGGGACAGGGTAATTGAGGTCGTCGAAGACGGGGAGGAGGAGGTCTTCGACCTGACCGTGCCAGGTCCCGCCTCCTGGCTGGCAGATGCTATTATTAATCACAATAGCGGGGCGATCGAGCAGGATTCAGACATCGTGATGTTCATTCACCGGGAAGACTCCGACGATCCTACGGTGAAGGGCAAGGCCGATCTGATCGTGGCCAAGCATCGCAACGGGCCCACGGCGAACATTCCGCTCACCTTCCTCCCGCACCTCACGCTCTTCCGGAACTTCGCCCGCACCTAGATTCAGCCGGCAGTGGGCCGCCATGGACTCGCTAGGCTGACCTCACGTGGCACCCGCTACCAGATCCCACGCGCCTCGACGGCCCCGCCCGGGACGGGCGCCATCCCGCGCAACCATCAAGGAGATCTATCTGCGCCTGTCCCGCCGGTTCGGGCCGCTCGATCCTCCTCGACGCCTGGACCCGATAGATGAGCTGATCATCACCGTTCTGTCCCAGAACACCAGCGACGTCAACCGAGACCGAGCCTACGCGGCCATGCGCCAGCGATTCCCTACGTGGGAAGCCCTGGCCACCGCCGACTCCACCGAGCTGGTTGCGGCGATCCGCCCGGGCGGACTGGCGAACATCAAGGCTCCGAGGCTGCTCAGCATCCTCAACGAGATCCGAGATCGGGAGGGCGGGAAGCTGGATCTCTCCTGGATGCGCCGAGCCGCGTCCCCGCGAGTGAGCGAGTATCTGACCTCATTGCCCGGGGTCGGACCCAAGACGGCAGCGTGCGTGCTCGCCTTCTCGTTGGGCCGTCCCGCCCTGCCCGTCGACACGCACGTCTACCGTGTTGCTCGCCGCCTGGGCTTCTTCGACGAACGGACCGATGCGGCCAAGGCTCACCGGGTCATGGAGGACCTCGTTCCGGCCCGCCTCCGGGTCCGGATGCACGTCGGACTGATCAGGCTTGGACGCACCATCTGCCGAGCCGGGCGTCCCGACTGCGGGCTGTGCCCCTTGCAAGATCTCTGTCCCACCGCTCCATCCATCCTCGGGTCATCGCGGCGGTCCCGCCAGTCAAAGCGATGATTCCGCTGGGCGAGCTCGCCGTCGAGTTGGTGTTGGCGGTGGGCGGTGCGCTGTTCACTGCCAACCTGTGGGTGTTGCTTCGTCCGGTCGTCCAGCGACCCAAGAGAGGGAAACGGGTACCTCGGCCGCCGTCGATGACCCGCGTCTATGTCAACCTGGTGATCGGGGCGGCCGCTTCGGCCTGGGCCATCGCCACCTTGGTGACACGTCACTGAGCCACAGACGCTTGGAGCGGATGAGGGGAATCGAACCCCCGTCTCGAGCTTGGGAAGCTCGCGTTCTGCCATTGAACCACATCCGCGCGACGGCCCATTTTACAAGGAGGCCCGTCGTGCCTGCCGGAGGACCCCGCCAACCCCTGTAGTACGCTCGCCGCGATGATCTTGTCCGACCGTTCCATCATCGAGGCGATCAAGGGCGGACGGATCGAGATCGATCCGTTCGACGAAGCGTGCGTCCAGCCGTCCTCGATCGACCTTCACGTCGATCGGAAGTTTCGGACATTCCACAACGCGCGGTACCCGTTCATCGACGTGAAGAAGGAGATGCCCGAGCTCACCGAACTGGTGGAAGTGGAGGGCACCAACCCGTTCATCCTGCACCCTGGCGAGTTCGTCCTCGGGTCCACGCTCGAGCGAGTGCGACTTCCCGCTGACCTGGTGGCTCGCCTCGAGGGCAAGTCCTCGCTCGGCCGACTGGGGCTGCTGATCCACTCCACGGCCGGCTATGTCGATCCAGGGTGGGACGGCTACCTGACCCTCGAGCTCTCCAACGTGGCCAACCTGCCGATCACTATCTACGCGGGGATGAAGATCGGCCAGATTTCCTTTTTCCGCCTGACCACGGCGGCCGAGCACCCCTATGGCTCCCGGGACCGGGGAAGCAAATACCAGGGCCAGCGGGGGCCCACGGCCAGCCGATTCTTCGAGGAATTCGGCGGGGAAGATGGGAACCCTGGCTGACCACCGCCGCCGGTGAGCAGGCGTGAGCAGTCCCTTCGGCCGCCTTATCCTGATCGCGGATCCGTCCGAAGAGGGCGGCCGCATCGGCGAGAACCTTCCGAGGATCGAACACAAGCTCCGGTCGATGGGTCTGCCCCACGTGGTGGTGCGGGCCACGTCGCAGGGCGAGCGCGAGCGAGCCACCCGGGACGCCCTGCTCACCGGCGACCGGTTTGTCGTGGCCGTGGGGGGAGACCGGACGGTTCATGACGTGGCCAACGGCATGCTCGAGGATGGCCGGCCCGTCTACCCCGAGGCCGTCCTGGGCGTGATCGCCGCCGGGGCCCCGAGCGACTTCATCAAGACCTTCGGCTTGCCGTCCGACGTCGAGCGGGCATGCGACCACTTGCAAGGCGATCGCGTATTCCCCATCGACGCGGGCACCGTCGTGGCAACTTCAGGCCCTGCGAACGTGAAGCGCTCGTTCGTGAATATCGCCGAGGTGGGACTGGGAGGATCCATCGTTCGGCGAACGGCCAGACTCCCCGAAGGGCTGGGTCGGGCCAGGCGATTCCTAGGATTCTGGCTCGGGCTGGCCGCCTTTCGACCGGCTCATGTCCGGCTCGGAGGAGATCGGAGGACCTGGGAGGGTAAGGCGCACGACGTCCTCGTGGCCAATTGCCAGTACCAGGGCGGAGGGATGCGGATCTCGCCGCGTTCGTGGCCTGACGACGGGTACCTCGACATCCTGGTGATGAAAGGTCCAAGGTCCGACGCCTTCACCATGCTGCCGAAGACCTATCTCGGCGAGCACCTCCCCCATCCGAACATCGTGGAATACAGATCGCGCACCCTGCGGGTGGAGGCGTCACGGGCCCTCTGGATCCACGCGGATGGCGAAATGGTGGGGACTACACCCGCTACCTTCGAGGTCGTCCCGAAGGCGATCCGCCTGAAGATCTAGCCCTCGTCCCTCGTTCGGGCCTCCAGGATCCTCCCTAGCGCCGCGACCGCCTCGGCCCGCACGGAGACGGACAGGTCCCCCGTCGACACGTGGATCAGAGCCTGTGTGGCCCTCGGGGTTTGGAGACGGCCGAGTGATCGAACCGCCGCCAGACGCACGTCGGAAGAGACGTCCCGAAGCGCCTCGATCAGGGCTTCCTGGACGCCCGGTTCGGGTCGAACCCTGAGGATGGCGCTGGCGCGCACCCCGGGATCCGGAGACGCGAGGGCGGCCCGGAGCTCGGAGAGCCCGAGCGACGCGGCGTCGGCGGGATCCATGGGCCGGAGGGTAAGTTCGGGCCGTGTCCGACGCCATTGGTCGAAGGTTCCGAGTTGGAAGTGCTACTTCTGGCCTAGTCCGAAGCTACTCGAGGGGGGGCTCGGCCAGGTGGTCCGAGACGTCTTCGACCACCCGCAGGTCTCCGCCTGCTTGGGGCACGCTGCCCAGGATGCGAAGAGCCGAATCCGCCGCTGCGGCTACCTCACTCACGGGGTCGCTGAGGAACAGTCGTCGCAACGGCTTGACCGCGCGCAGCTCGCCCATTCCCCCGAGCAAGGTCGCCGCGCGAGCCCGGATCCGCGCGTCGGGGTCGGAGAGCGCTCCGAGTAGGGCATCCGCGGCCACCGACCCTCCCATGGCTCCCAGCACCCGTACCGACCGGAGCCGCGCCTCCGGGTCGACGGAGGAGAGACTGGCCGCGAAGGTCGATGCCCCGGTGATCCGCTCGAGGAGTGCTCCGGCCGCAGCCGCTGCTTCCACGTCATCTCCCGCCGCAACTTCAGCAAGGGGCTCCACGGCTGCCTGACCCATCTTGGCCAGGACATCTCCCGCCGGGCGACGCAGGTCGGGCAAGCCGAGAGAGCCGGCCAGCTGACGGGCCACGGGGGGGGAATGCCACCGCATCAGGGCCTCGGCGGCCATTTCCCGCACCCTCAGCTCGGGATCCTTCAGCGTGCCGATGAGAACCGGGGGCACGCCATCGTCGTCGATCATGCCAAGCGCCCGAACGGCCTCCACGCGAACATCCACCTGCGGGTCGGCCAGTGATCTCGTCAGTGCCCCGACTGCGGCGGGCGTGCGCAGGGTGGTCATGGCGGCGGCTGCGGTTCGCCTCACGACCGGATCTGGATCCGAGAGGGCGGCCACGACGGCGGCCGTGCTCTCTGCAGTCCCTGCCCTCGCCGCAAGCTGGGTGGCCAGGACGCGATCGGCCGGGTCGAGCGCGTGGACATTCTGGAGAGCAAGCGAGGACAGCCGGTCTGGGTCGCGGCGCTCGATCGAGCGGACCAGCTCTTCCCGCTTGATGGGCGGGCTTTCGCGGAGAGCCCCCCACAACAGGGGCAGATCGTGGTCGGGAAGCGCCGCCAGATGCCTCAACGAGGCCTGCCACACGCGCTCGTCGGGGTCCTGCAGGGCCGGCAGCAGCAGCGCCATCATCTCGGACGCCAGCCCCCTGGGTAGTGCTTCGACAGCGGTTGCCCGAACGTCAGGATCCGGATCTGCCAGGGCTCGCGATAACGCGGCCAGACGTTTGTCCGGGTCAGATCTGGCCAGGGCGTACACTGCGGTCGCTCGCACGGCCGCCGAGGAGTCGTTCTTCAGGAGGTCCTCCGCAATCTCCACCGCGGCTGGCTCCCCGGACTCGGCGAGAACTTCCATGACGGCCATCCGGACGGGACCGGCGGTGTCCGCCAGCAGTGGTCGCAGGGACGGCAGGACTGCACGTCCGCCGATCTGCCATGAGAGCCGAACGGCTTCCTGCCGGTGGACCGGATCGACCGTAGGGACCAAGGCGGCGAGGTCGGCCGGGTCGAGCTGAAGCGAGGACAGCGCCCTCAAGTAGGGAGCTCGTGCCTCCGCGGGCATTCCAGTGGCCCGCTTCAGCAGCGACTCGGCAGCCTGCTGGACCCGAAGGTACTCCACGACCGAGGCTGCCCTCGCCGCGACATCCCCGGACCCGGCGTCAAGAGCCTCGACGGTCCAATCAGCCACCATCCGCCGGGGTAGTCGCTCCAGTGCCAGCGATGCCTGGGACCGAACGGCGGCCTCGGGGTCGGCCAGCGCGCGGGCCAGAGATGAGATGAGGTCGGGCTCTTCCGGGTGTTCCGCCGCGAGCGCCCAAGGCGTCGGACTCGATGACGAAGCGCCGGGGGCATGCGACCGGCCGATTCCGCGATACTGGCCGATCAGGTGGATCGCAGCCGCCGCAACCCGGCGGATCTCTTCGGAGGGATCTTCGAACAGACCGGACACCGATCGAAGGGCCGCCGGGCTCGCCTCGGCGAGGAGCAACCGCGCCGCCCCCAGCGTCTCCTGCTCGGACCCGGCCAGCTGGCCGCGAAGGCGCTCCGTGCCGATGGCGCGAGCGATTGCCTCCAGCCCCGGGCGCTCGGCGCGCAGAGGGGGCGGGTCCATTGCGGCTATCCCTGTGAGGAGGTCGCGCAGCTCCGCCCCGGACAGGTGGTCCTCCTTCTCCAGGATCCGCCTGAGTGCATCCAGGGCTGCCGCCTGGGTCATGGGCGATTCCCGCTGGGTCACCAGGGGGATCAGCAGTGGGAACGAGGCGGACCCGCGGAGAGCCGCCAGCCGCACGGCGGCCGCCCTGATCCTGTCCTGGGGATCTCCGAGCGCCCGCTGGATGACGTCAAGCGGCAGCCGAGCCCTCGACCTCGCCAAGGTTTCGGCCGCCATCCATCGCGTCTCCGCGTCGGGGTCCGCGAGAAGCACCCGGGCTACCGACTCCACATCGGTCTGCTCGATACCCGAGGCCATCATGCGAGCCAGGATCTCCCGGCGTTCACCGGGGGAGGTGCTGACCAACGGGGCCATGCGGCTGACGTCACGGGGAGGGGGCTCGATCGCAGCGAGCGAGGGGGTTCCCCGGTTCACCGCCGGGCGACCCGAAGTACTGGCCTGTTGGTCGCCGCCGGCGAATGCATCCATCGCCGCATCGAGGAGTGACGCGCCGGACGGAGCGCCGGAGAGTTCCCCGGACGCGTCAGCATCCCGCTGCTCTTGGCTCTTCATGGCCGGACTTCCGTTGTCTGGCGGCGATGCCGCATCCCCTGGAATTAACCAAGCATAGCCCCGCCAGTGCAACGGTCGAAAGGCCTGACGGCGTTACGACGAAGGATGGGGGGTGCAGGGGGGTAGCAGCAACGAGCGGAGCGAGGCAGCTGCGGACCCCCTGGCTCGTGAAGCGATCAGCCCCAGGCGGAGCGCTTCCGAGGAGATGAACGGGGGTGCAGGGGGGTAGCAGCAACGAGCGGAGCGAGGCAGCTGCGGACCCCCTGGCTCGTCAGCGCCTCGCCATGGGTGAGGCGCTGAGGAGGAGAATAAACTCAGGTGCCGCGGCCGCCGTTCAGAACGGCCCGCTGAGCGGCCAGCCTGGGACCACCCATGCCCATGGCCACTGCAGCCATGGCGGCCTGGGTCCTGTTGGTGACCCCCAGCTTGCGAAACACTGCCGCCAAGTGAGCTTTCACCGTCTTCTCCGACAGATAGAGCTGCCGGGAGATCTCCCGATTGCTGGCTCCGCCGGCCAGGAACTCGAGCACGTCCGCTTCCCGCCTGGTCAACCCGGCGTCCGGGTAGGGATTCTCGTGGACGCCGGCCTCCTCGGCCCGGTTCGACCCCTCGAAGAGGTTCCGAACGGCCCTGGGGGACAGGACGTTACCCGAGCCGGACAGGGCAACCGTGATGGCCTGGGCCAGGTCGTCCGGAGTGGTGTCCTTCAGCAGATACCCGGCCGCGCCTTCGGCCAGCGCCGACCTGACGTAGTCCCCGTTGTCGTAGCTGGACAGCATGATGACCGGCAGGTCCGGCCATTCGATCCGGATCTCGCGGAGGAGCTCGAGCCCGTCTCGCCCCGGCATCCGGATGTCGACCAGAGCCACGTCATGGGGCGTCTTCTTGAGCAGCTCGATCGCCTCGTCGGAGCTCCCTGCCTCCGTCACTTCCGCCCCCTTCACTGTGTTGACGAGGAGCTGGGCCAGCCCTCGGCGAACGAGCGTGTGATCGTCGACCAACAGTACTTTCACGAAACCACCTCGTGGATTGGGAGCTGGGCGATTACTCGGGTTCCCTTTCCGGGACGCGATTCGACCCGGAGCTTGCCGCCCACCTCGCCGACCCGCCGGCGCAACATGTCGAGGCCGATGTGATTGGCCTCCCGCGCCGCCAGCTCGTCCTGGGGGGTGAATCCGCGACCGCTGTCGCCCACGATGACCGTGAGCTCGTCGTTGTCGGCAGACAGCGTCACCGTCACGTTCCGGCCTGCCGCGTGCTTGGCCGCGTTCGCCAACGCCTCTCTGATGACCACGTAGGCAACCGAAAGCACCCGGGCCGGTACGGCGCTGAGGTCACCCTCCACCGCCACCCGAGCTGGAAGCCGCCAACGCTTGACCACGTCGTCCACGTATCTGGTGAGCGGCTCGGAGGTAGCCCGCTCCTCATCCGACTGCGAAGAAAGGTCGAAAAGTATGCCCCGCAGCTCGTCGAGCGCCTTGCGGATCTCCATCTTCGAGTTCTGCAAGGCCTCCAAGGCCTCGGCTGGATCCCGCTCGATCCGCTTGGCCAGAGCCTCCAGCTCCAGGATGGCGCCGGCGACCGCCTGGGTCAGGCCGTCGTGCAGCGCGTACGCCATGCGTGTCCGTTCCCGGTCGAGGAGGCTCCTTACTGCCTGGCGCCTCCACTGGACCGCGGCTCGGGCGGTCGAGACTGTCCTGGCCGCGATGGCCATCGACGCCGGGGACAGGGCCGGACCTTCCGCCCACCCGGCGAGAAGGATCTCGGCGTCACCGTTCTCGCGGCCGAAGGCGGCCGCCACCGCGCGTGAAGACATGCCAAGGCCGAGAGCCAGCTTGCCCAGAGCGGCCTCCCCGACCCGATTCTCTGAGCCCGAGTGGGTGAGTTCAGTGTTTTTCGTCAACCGCTGCGGATAAGGGCCCGGATTCGGCGTCGTGACTTCCAGATCGCCTCCCCGGTCTGAGATCAGGAACAACTCATCGGCGCGAAGTGCCTCTTTCGCTGTGACCATAACGTCCCCGGTGGTCGAGCCATTGCGGCTCAGAACGTCCTGGCACGAGACGAACAGGCGGTCCAGGGCGGCCACTTCCTGATGGCTTCCCAGCGAGCCACCCGCCGGCCAGGCCGGGCCGGCCATGGCCGAGACGAGCGCGAGGTATGGACGAGCTCGTTCGATCCACCCCCCGGTTCTGCTCGGAGCCTCGCTGTCGAACATGAGTCGTCCCCCATCAGGTAGGGGGAGCATGGCCACGCTGGAACAACCGAGGCCGGCGAGCCGTAATCCCACGCCAGGGACGGCCCGGACATCGGCGTATTCCACGGCCTCCGATGCGCCCTCGAACATCGACGGATCGAGCACGCCGTGCCAGGCGCGCTCAGGTCCCTGTCGCTCCAGAAGCCGCCAGCCATCGGGTCCCCCCACGTACAAGCTGACGGTCTCGAAGCCCAGGTCGTCCCTTACTTCCTCCAGCAGCGCGGTCACCAAGTCACGGGCCGCGGTCGAGAAGGGGGCGGCGGGGCCAAAGCCGCTCTTCTCTGGGCCAACGATCTCCTCGGCGAATCCGCCGCGACCGGGACGCGCGGCGCTCCCACCGTCAGTGGCCTCGAGAGACATATGGGGAAGGGCCTCCCGTTCGCTCTGGTCGCCGGATGAAACCGGCCTCAATCTAAAGCGTGCCGACCCCGAAGTCCTGCCCGAGGAAGGTCGCTCCGAAGGCCGTCTCGGGGACGCTCTTCTCTTGTCCTGCATTGCAAGGGAATTCAAATTCTAGGCTCCGGCTTTTCGGATGCAAGTGTGGTGAACACGGGGTTCATAACCCGAATATCGGTCGAAGGGTGCACGTGCTTGAACGCCGGCGGTGGCCGGGGACTAAGCCGTTGTCCTCAAGGGGGAATCGGCCGCGCCGTCCCTCCCGCCTCGATTGGATGGGGTTCCATGCTGCGAGCCAGCACCTGGGCCACGTCGAAGACCTGGATGCGCTCGCCCTTCACTTTGGCCCCGTCGTCCAGCATTATCAGGCAGAAGGGACACGCCACGCCCACCGTGCCAGCGCCGGTGGAAATGGCCTCTTCCGTGCGTTCCACGTTGATTCGTTTGCCCAGATGTTCTTCCAGCCACATGCGAGAGCCCCCGGCTCCGCAACAGAAGGACCGCTCCCGGTGCCGGGGCATCTCCGTGGTTCGAACGCCCGGGATCCTCTGCAGCACGTGGCGCGGTTCGTCGTAGACCCCGTTGTGCCGGCCCAGATAGCAGGGGTCGTGGTACGTAATGGCCTGGTCGACCGAGGTGATTGGCCGAAGCCTGCCCTCGGCTATCAATCTGGCGAACAGTTCGGTGTGATGCACGACCTCGTACTCGCCCCCGAAGTCGGGGTACTCGTTCTTCAGCGTGTTGAAGCAATGAGGACAGTTGACGAGGATCTTCCGAGCCCCGGCGCCATTCAGGGTCTCAATGTTCCGCCTGGCCAGCTCCTGGTACAGGTACTCGTTGCCGATCCGTCTGGCCGGATCGCCGTTGCACAGTTCTCGAGGTCCCAGGATCGCGAAGGGAATGGTCGCTTCCTGCAGGACTCGGACCACTGCCTGGCTGATCTTCCTTGCTCGGTCGTCGAAGGAGCCCGCGCACCCTACCCAGTAGAGATACTCGGGCGCACGGGCATCCTCGAGCACCTTGACTCCCAGGTCCTTGGCCCAGTCGGCTCGCTGAGACTGTGACTGGCCCCAAGGGTTGAATGAGTTCTCCAGGTTGCGCAGCAGCGTGCCGGCCTCGGCGGGGAACCTC
>WNGE01013274.1_pt1 | contig 12866 bp, 10 predicted proteins | sample 5400651 | NCBI WGS metagenome assembly WNGE01 (sample SAMN13153370, study PRJNA577476) | soil metagenome | isolation source: 60 cm soil or saprolite under grassland replicate 2 | place: USA:California | collected 2016-06-15 | reverse complement strand
GTCGTCGCCTCCGGGCCGCCCGCCGCCCTGCCCGCCCGGCCCACCGGGCGCTTCGTCCGGACCTCCGCCCCGCCCGCCCGCGCGGGCCCGCAGGCCGTGGTAGAGCTGCTGCAGCTCCGCCGTCAGCGACCGCACCCGCTCGAGCGGCGCCTCCTCTCCCTGCTGCCCCACCACCTGGCGCGCCTCGGCGACCAGCATCTCGGGACGGGCCCGCTCGTGCGGCTGGGCCTGGTCGCCGAGCTCTCCCAGGGTGCGCTCGACCTGGTAGGCGACCGCGTCCAGCTCGTTGCGCGCGTCGATCAGGGTGCGGATGCGGGCGTCCTCCGCGCGGTTGCGCTCCGCCTCGGCCACCATCCGCTCGACCTCGGCCCGGTCCAGGTTGCTGCTCTGGGTGATCGTGACCGCCTGCTCGGCGCCGGTGTCCTTGTCGCGGGCCGAGACGTTGAGGATGCCGTTGGCGTCGATGTCGAAGGTGACCTCGATCTGCGGCGCACCCCGCGGGGCGGGGCGGATGCTCTCCAGCCGGAAGCGTCCGAGCACCCGGTTGTCGGCCGCCCGCTCGCGCTCGCCCTGGAGCACCACGACGTCGACCGCCGGCTGGTTGTCCTCGGCGGTGGAGAACACCTCGGCGCGCCGGGCCGGGATGGTGGTGTTGCGCTCGATCACCCTGGTCATGACGCCGCCGAGCGTCTCGAGCCCCAGCGACAGCGGGGTGACGTCGAGCAGCAGCACGTCGGGCCCCTCGCCGGTCAGCACCCCCGCCTGGATGGCCGCTCCCAGGGCCACGACCTCGTCGGGGTTGACGGTCATGTTGGGGTCCTTGCCGCCGGTCAGCCGCCGCACCAGCGCCTGCACCGCCGGGATCCGGGTCGCGCCGCCGACCAGGATCACCTCGTCCAGGTCGGCCGCGGTCACCTTGGCGTCGGCCATGGCCTGTTGCACGGGGCCGAGGCAGCGCTCGACCAGGTCGGCGGTGATCTGCTCGAACCTCGAGCGCATGACCGAGGCGGTCAGGTGCCTGGGACCTGAGGCGTCGGCGGTGATGAACGGCAGGTTCACCTGGGTCTGCGTCACCGCGCTCAGCTCGGTCTTGGCCTTCTCGGCCGCCTCGAACAGGCGCTGCAGCGCCTGCGGGTCCTTGCGGAGGTCGATGCCCTGCCCGCGCTGGAACTCGTCGGCCAGGTGGTCGACCAGCCGCCGGTCGAAGTCGTCACCGCCCAGGTGGGTGTCACCCGCGGTGGCCCGCACCTCGACCACGCCGTCGCCGACGTCCAGGATGCTCACGTCGAAGGTGCCGCCGCCCAGGTCGAACACCAGCACGGTCTCGTGCTGGCGCTTGTCCAGCCCGTAGGCGAGCGCGGCGGCGGTGGGCTCGTTGATGATGCGCAGCACCTCGAGCCCGGCGATCCGCCCGGCGTCCCTGGTGGCCGTGCGCTGGGCGTCGTTGAAGTAGGCGGGCACGGTGATCACCGCGCGCGTCACCCGCTCGCCGAGGAACCTGGCGCCGTCCTCCGCCAGTTTGCGCAGGACCAGCGCGCTGATCTCCTCGGGTGCGTACTGCCTGCCCCGTATGTCGAAGCGGACCACCCCGTCGGGCCCCTCGACGACGTCGAAGGCGACCGCCTTGATCTCCCCGCTCACCTCGTCGTAGCGGCGCCCGATGAAGCGCTTGGCCGAGTAGATGGTCGCCTTGGGGTTCAGGATCGCCTGGCGCCGGGCGAGCTGGCCGACCAGGCGCTCGCCGGTGTCGGTGAAGGCGACCACGGACGGGGTGGTGCGCGAGCCCTCGGCGTTGACGATCACGGTGGGCTCACCGCCCTCCATGGCCGCGATCACCGAGTTGGTGGTGCCGAGGTCGATGCCGACTGCCTTGGCCATTGCAGCCTCCTGTCTCAGGCTGGCGGGCAGGCCGTGCCCACACAGTCGAGCCCGCCGGCACGACTGCACGGCGGGCTCGACGGCAAGACCGCGGCAGAGCAGATACGCGAGAGGTGGTGGCGGCCGCTGGCGCACTGGAGCCACGGTCAGGGGCTCGTGCTGCTACAACTCGACGCGGCGGCAGACGCGGCGGCGCTCGGAGTGACAGAGACCCTCCGGTACCCGGCCCGCAGGCCCCTAAACCTCGCTCCCCGCCTCCTGCCTGACGGTCACGCTCCCCAGGGCGGCGGTGTAGGTGGCACGCTCGAACGTCCCGCCCCAGGACGACTGCGCGTTGGCGGCGCCGGCCGCGACGCCGCAGCGCAGCGCCGCGACAGGACCGGCGCCCTCGACCTGCGCCGCGACGTACCCCGCCAGGAATGCGTCCCCCGACCCAACGGCGCTCACCGCGTCGACGTCGGGGGGTTGCGCGCGGAAGACGCCACCGGGGTGGGCGAGCACGGCGCCGCTGCCGCCGAGCGTGATGACCACCTGCGGGATCCCCGCGGCGCCGAGCTCGGCGGCGGCGGCGACGGTGTCGTCGAGCGTGACGATCCTCCGCCGGAGCAGGGCCGCCGCCTCCTCCGCGTTGACCTTCACGGCCGTGGGGCGTGCGGCGACGGCCGAGGCGAGGGCGTCGCCGTGCGCGTCGACGAACACGGGCGCGCCTTCAGGGCCTGCGGGGCCGGCGCCGCGGCGGGCCCGGAGGCTGGCGACGAGCGCGCCGTACCGCTCGGCCGGGACCCCCGGAGGGAGGGATCCGCACAGGCAGACGGCGCGAGCCCGTCCCGCCTCCTCCAGGACGGCGCGCTCGAAGGCGGACCACTCGCCGGCGCTGACGGCCGGGCCTGCCTCGTTGACGACGGTCGCCGTCCCGGTCTCCCGCGAGACGATCACGACACACGTCCTCGTCTCCCCGCGGATCCCGGTCCACCGGGCGTCGATCCCCTCCTCGCGCGCGAGCGCCGCCACGTGGCCGCCCACGTGGCCGCCGATCATCCCGACCACCAGCGGCCGCTGCCCGAGGACAGCCAGGCTCCTGGCGACGTTGAGCCCTTTCCCGCCGGCGGCCGCGCGGGTGCAGCCGGTCCGGTGGACCGCGGCCGGCAGGAGCAGCGGCACGACAAAGGTCCGGTCGACCGAGACGTTCGGGGTGACGCAGACGATCCGTGGAGCCATCGAGCTCGTGGTCAGCGGCAGGGGGTCCAGGGCAGGTCGAACAGGTCGAAGGTCTTGAGGATGCCGTTGCGGTCGGCGGCGTTGGACGACGGGCAGAACTTGCCGGTGGACAGCTTGTACTCTACCTGGAACACAGCCTTGTCGGCGGTCAGGAACGGCTGGTACTTGTCGCACTCGCGGTACTGGGCGCACTGCTCGTTGATGGCGAAGTCGAACCACTGGTACAGGCCGCCGGCGCTGTCGGCGATCTGGTCAGTGTCGTTCTTGAAGCCGACCGACAGGGCGGCGGCGTGGGCGATGTTCGCCAGGTTCGAGTCGTAGACGAGCTGCTGGTCGGCGGTCAGGTGGAGGCCGGTGTTGTTCTGCCAGGCGTCGACGTTGTCGAACTCGACCGCGTCGAAGCCGTCGGCCTTGACCTCGGCGACCCGGGCGCGCATCTGGTCGAGGATGAACGCCTGGCGGTCCTCCGGCTGGCCGGTGCTGGGGTTGACGCCGCTCGCGCCGGGCGCGACGTTGAGCCACTTCTCGTCGTGGAAGCCGCTCAGGGTGCGGCCGTAGAGGCAGCCCCCGCAGCTTGCGTTGAACGAGTCGAACTGCGCGGCGTCGGCGCGGAAGGCCTCCCAGGTGCCCGCGTCCACGTAGCCGATCACCTTGGCGCCGCGGGCGTGGAGCTGCTGCACCGCCAGGGTGTTCTGGGTGAACTGCGGCGGGCTGGTGTCGCAGGCCTGGTCGATCTGGTGGTCGACGTCGAAGACCACCGGCGACACGCCGGTCGTGCCGGTGAAGCTGGTGCCGGTGATGGTGACGTTGATGCCGCCGGGGTTCTGGCTGGCGTCGCAGGCGCCGGAGGAGGTGCGTGCCCCCTGGAGCTGGTACTGCCAGCGGAGGTTCAGCGGGTTGCCCCCGGCGTCTCTGGCGGTCGGCTGCCAGCCGGGGTTGGGGGTCGGCGCGGGGCACTGGGTACCGCCGCAGGGCACGGATACGGCAGCGGCCGCGGGGGCGGCGGGGGCCGCCGGCGACCAGGCGAGCAGGGCGACGGCGGTGAGGAGCGGCAGCAGGGCGGCGCCCAGCCGGGCACGTGGGGACCTCATGGTGTTCTCCCTGCCTCTCTTCGAGCGCGCAGCGCTCGCTGCGCCTCGTCCGTAGAACCACGTGGGAAGAGAAACGAGCACAGTAATGCATAGATTGTGCATGTTCGAGATCGTTGTCAATCCTCCGTCAATCCTGCACGCGCGCCGCGGGCATCCCAGCCGCGCTTGACGGCCGCACGGGATCGGTCGAGCATGCTGCGCACCAGCTTGCATGAAACAGGCGCAACACGTGCAGGATCGAGCAGATGACCAAGATCACCTTCATCGGCGCGGGCAGCGTGGAGTTCACCAGGAACGTGCTCGCCGACCTTCTCGCCTCCCCCGACCTCGGCCCCCTGGCGGTCTCGCTGCACGACGTCGACGGCGAGCGCCTCCAGACCGCCGCGGCGATAGCGCGCTGGACCGCCGCGCGGACCCGCGCCGCGGTCCGCATCGAGGCGCACCTGGACCGGCGGGCGGCCCTGGACGGCGCCGACTACGTGGTCAACGAGATCCAGGTCGGCGGCTACCGTGCCACCCGGCTGGATTTCGACATCCCCGCCCGCTACGGCCTGCGGCAGACGATCGCCGACACCATCGGGATCGGCGGCATCTTCCGCGGGCTGCGCACGATCCCGGTGGCGGTCGGGATCGCCGACGACATGGCCGAGGTCTGCCCGCAGGCGCTGCTGCTCAACTACACCAACCCCATGGCAATGCTCCCCTGGGCCATCCAGCAGGGATCGCGCTTCCAGCGGGTGGTCGGGCTGTGCCACTCGGTGCGGGACACCCAGCGGTTCCTCGCCGACCTGGTCGGGGTGCCGGTCGAGCGGGTGGCGTTCGTGACCGCGGGGCTGAACCACCAGGCGTTCGTGCTCGCCTTCCGGCACGACGGGCAGGACCTGTACCCGCGCCTGGACCAGGCGATCGAGCGCGACCCCCAGCTCAGGCGCCGGGTGCGGGTCGAGCTGTACCGGCGCCTGGGCTACTTCCCGACCGAGTCGAGCGAGCACTCGGCCGAGTACCTGCCGTGGTTCCTGCGGCACGACGAGCTGGTCGAGCGGTTCCGCATCCCGGTGGGCGAGTACCTGCGTCGCAGCGAGGACAACCTCCACGAGTACGAGGACGTGAAGCGGCGGCTCGACAGCGGCGAGGGGCTCGAGATCGAGCCCACCCACGAGCTCGCCTCGGAGGTCATCCACTCGATCGAGACCGGCGTCCCGCGGGTCGTCCACGGCAACGTGCGCAACGGCGGCCTGATCTCCAACCTCCCACGGGACTGCTGCGTGGAGGTCCCGTGCCTGGTCGACCGCGCCGGCGTGCAGCCGGTGCAGGTCGGCGCGCTGCCCCCCCAGCTCGCCGCCCTCAACCGGACCTTCCTCAACGTGGTCGAGCTGACCGTCCGGGCCGCGCTGGAGCAGCGCCGCGAGCACGTCTACCACGCGGCCATGCTCGACCCGAACACCGCGGCGACCCTCACGCCTGACCAGATCGTCGCCCTGTGCGACGAGCTGATCGAGGCCCACGGCGACCTCGTCCCCGAGGGAATCCGCAAGCCCGGCCGTATACTCCCAGCGTGAGCGTGCACCGAGCCGACCGCCTGACCGCCATGCTCGAGATCCTGGCGGCCAAGGGGAGCATGGACGTTGCCGCCGCCGCCCTCCAGCTCGGCGTCTCCACCACCACGATCCGCCGCGACCTGCAGCTACTGGAGGGACAGCGGCTGCTGAACCGCACCCACGGCGGTGCCGTCGCGCACGGCGTGCTGTACGAGCTGCCGCTGCGCTACCGCAGCGGGCGCCATCAGGAGGTGAAGCGGCGGATCGGCGCGGCCGCCGTCAAGCTGGTCGGCGACCGGGCGGTGGTCGGCCTGACCGGCGGGACGACGACCACGGAGGTCGCCAGGGCGCTGGTGGACCGGCGCCAGCTCACCGTCGTCACCAACGCCCTCAACATCGGGGCCGAGCTCGCGGTGCGGCCGAACCTCAAGCTCGTCATGACCGGCGGCGTGGCCCGCAGCGAGTCCTACGAGCTGGTCGGGCCGCTGGCGGACGCCTCGCTCGCAAGGCTCCACCTGGACGTCGCCTTCGTCGGCGTGGACGGCATCTCCCCCGTCGGCGGGCTGACAACCCACCACGAGGTCGAGGCGCACACCAACAGGGTGCTGATCGACCGGGCCAGCCGGGTCGTCGTGGTCGCCGACAGCTCGAAGCTCGGCCGCATCGCCTTTGCCCGGATCTGCGGGCTGGACCAGGTGGACGAGCTGATCACCGACGACCGGGCCGACCCGGAGGCCGCCGCCACCATCGGGCGGGCCGGGGTCGAGGTCACCCAGGTCTGAGCCCGCCGGCGCCGAGCGCCCGCAGCGCCTCCGCCAGCGTCGGCTGGGCCGCGGTGCCGCTGACCGCCCTGGTCGACAGCGTCCCGCAGGCGCAGGCGAGCGCCAGGGCCCGCTCGAGCGGCCAGCCCGACAGGTAGCCGAACAGGAAGCCGGCGTCGAAGCTGTCGCCGGCGCCGGTCGTGTCCACCACCACCGTCGCCGCGGCGCCGGCCGCATCGCTGGCCGCGCCGCCGGCCGCGGCGCCAAGCGGCGGCACGGGCGCCCGGACTGGCCCGCGCCCGTCCGGAGCGGCGGCCACCGCGCCGGCGGCGCCGAGCTTCACCGCGACGAGCGGGCCCGCGGCGGCCAGCGCCACAGCCGCCGCCTCGACCTGGTCGCCGGCGCGCCGGGCGAGCTGGGCGATCCGCACCGCCTCCTCGCCGTTGGGGAGCAGGCAGTCGACGTGCGGCAGCAGCTCGCGGAGCCCCGCGTCCCACGCCCCGGCCGGGTCCCAGTTCGGGTCGAGCGAGGTGCTGCGGCCGTCCTGGCGGGCCTCGCGGAGCAGGCTGGCAAGGCAGGGCCGGAGCGCGGCCTGGAGGTAGTAGGAGCTGACGTGCAGGTGCCGGGCGGCGCGGCGGCGGCCGGGGTCGACGTCGGTGGCCCGGAGCGCGGCGACCGTGCCCACCGCGGTGAACATCGCCCGGTCGCCGGGCTCGGACAGCACCACGGTCAGGCCCGTCGGCCGGACCGGGTCGACCACGCAGCCGCCAACGTCGACGCCGGCGCCGGCGAGCTCGTCGAGCAGCCAGTGGCCGAGGGCGTCGTCGCCGACCACCCCCACCAGGGCGGTGCGCAGGCCGAGCCGGGCGGCACCGCAGGCGGTGATCGCGCCGGAGCCGCCGATGGCGAGCCGCGCCTCGTCGACGAGCTGCTCGGCCTGGCCGAAGCGCGGGCGCAGGTCCGGGCCGCGGAGCACCAGGTCCGGGTTGCAGTCGCCGAGCACAAGCAGATCGAGATCGTCCATCGCGGCTGCATCCTCCAGGCAACCGGCCCCCTACTTCAACTCGCCCCTACTTCAGCCCGGACAGCGCCACGGACTGGACGAACCAGCGCTGGCAGAAGAAGAACAGCGCGAGGATGGGGACCTGGGTCATCACCGTGCCGGCCATCAGCAGCGCCCAGTGGGTGCTGTGGGCGCCCTGGAAGCTCGAGAGCCCGAGCTGCAGCGTCATGTGCGAGTCGGACCTGATCACGACCAGCGGCCACAGGAAGTCGTTCCAGGTCCACAGGAAGGTGATGACCGCGACGGTCGCGAGCACCGGCGTGGACAGGGGCGCGACCACCCTGGTCAGCACGGTCAGGCGGGAGGCGCCGTCGATGCGGGCGGCGTCCTCCAGCTCGGACGGCAGGGTGCGGAAGAACTGGCGGAACAGGAAGATGCTGAACGGCGTCACCAGGTTGGGCAGGATCAGGGCAGGCAGGGTGTCGACCAGCCCGAGCAGGCGGACGACGATGAAGGTCGGGATGATCAGGAGCTGCAGCGGCACCATCAGGGTGGCGAGCAGGACGATGAACAGCACGCCGCGGCCGAGAAAGCGGATGCGGGCGAAGGCGTAGCCGGCGAGCGCGCCGACCGTCAGGTTGCCCAGCACGGCCGCGGACGCCACCACCGTCGAGTTGACGAACCAGCGGCCGAATCGTTGGGGCGCTGGAGCGAGGTGATTACGACCCAGACAAGCGGCAGGAGCATGACCGCGGCGGTGGGCGCGAGGACCAGGTGCCACGGGGAGAAGGGCAGGCGCCGCCGGCGGCGGCGAGCTGGCCCGGCCACGGCCGGCCGGGCGCCCGGGGGAGCCGCCGGTCGGCTCGCCGGCGGCACCTGCCGAACGACGGGTCTGGTCATGAGGAGCCGTAGTGGACCCGCCGCGCGCCGATCCAGAGCTGGATGCCGGTGAGCGCCAGGATGGCGATGAACAGGGTGTAGGCGACGGCGGCGCCGTAGCCGCCGTTGAAGAAGTGGAATGCCTGGTCGAACATGTAGTAGACGATCACGTTGGTGGCGTGCAGCGGCCCGCCGCGGGTGGCGACGTACACCTCGTCGAACAACTGCAGCGCGTTGATGGTCGACCAGACGACCAGGAACAGCGTGCCCGGCCCGAGCAGGGGCACGACGATGCGCCGAAAGGTCGTGAACCGTCCAGCACCGTCGATCGCGGCCGCCTCCAGCAGCTCCCTGGGGATGCCCTGGAGCGCGGCGAGATAGATGATCACGTCGAAGCCGAGCCAGCCCCAGACCGTCATCGCGACGACCGCCAACAGCGCCTGGTTCGGGTCCTGGAAGAAGCCCTGGGCCGGCAGCCCGACCCTATCGAGCCCGTAGTTGACCAGACCGTAGCTCGGCGCGAGCAGCCAGTTGAAGGTGATCGCGGTGGCGACGGTCGAGAACACCACCGGCACGAATACCGCCGTGCGGTAGAAGCGGATGAACCTGATCTTGCGGTTGAGCGCGACCGCGACCGCCAGGGCCCCCACGAAAGGCCCAGCCGGTCAGGTGCTCGCGACCGCCGCCACGGAGCCCACCGCCACGGGGTCCACCGCCGTCGCGGAGCCCGCGGCGGCCGAGCCCGGTCGCGACCGCCACCCTACGGCGCTCCTCCGATGCTCGACACCTGCTCGGCGGCGCTCTTCAGGGCGGCGTCCGGCTGCGCCTTGCCGAGCAGCACCGACACCACCGACTGGCCGAGCGCCTCGGAGATCTTCGCATAGTTGGGGATCGTCGGCCGCGCCTTCTGGGCGTTGGCGAGGTTGTCGGTGAAGGTGCCGACTCCCGGGTAGCGCGCCGCGAACTGCGCGTACTCGGGCAGCTTGGTCACCGACGCCCGCACCGGCAGGTCACCGGTGGCCAGGGACCACGACAGGAGCTGCCTAGGGTCGTTCAGCCAGGTGAGGAACTGCTTGGCCCCGTCCACGCGCGCCTTGCCGTTGTCGAACACGACCCAGTTGTCCGGGCCGGAGATCGTCTGGTGGCTCTGGGCGGCGGGCAGGATCTGCACGCCGTAGTCGACCTTGTGGTCGCGGATGTCGGACAGGTCCCAGGGGCCGGTCCACAGCATCGCGATCTTGCCCGCGTCGAAGAGCCCGAGGTAGTTCCCGTTGCCGCTGTCGAGGTAGACGGAGTGGTCGACGGTGGCCATGTCGCGCAGCAGGGTGAGCGCCCTGAGGCCGGCGGGCGAGTCGAACGCGGGTGCGCGGTTGTCGGCGGTCAGGATGTCGCCGCCCGCCTGCCAGAGCATCGCCTCGTAGCGCCAGACGGTGTCCTCGCTGCCGTCGGCGACGTACGCCCAGCCGAACTGCCTGCGGGCCGAGTCGGTGAGGGCCTTGGCCGCGTTGCGAAAGTCGTCCCAGGTCCAGTCGGGGGTCGGGTAGGACAGATGCGCCCTGTCGAACAGCTTCTTGTTGTAGACGAGGGCGAGATTGTCGACCAGCGCCGGCACGCCGACGATCTGCCCGTTCACGGTGGCGGCGGCCCGCTCGCCCGGCCAGAAGTCGTTCCAGTCCAGGGCCTTGCCGTTGACCCAGTCGGTGAGCCGCACGGCCTTGGGGCTGCGGGCGATCTGGGCGGCGTCGGAGCCGTAGAGGTAGGCGACGTCCGGGTACTTCCCGCCCGCCAGCGCGGTCAGCACCTTCTGCAGGGCGTAGTCGTTGTTGCCCTGGAACTGGGCGGTCACGTGCACGTTCCGGTGGGTGGCGTTGAACTGGGCAACCAGGCTGTTGATGGCCTTGGCCTCGGCGTCGGTATAGCCGTGCCACAGCACGATGTTGGCCTGCTGGCCAGGGGCTGCGGCGCTCTTGCTCTGCTTGCCGCCGCTCGAGCAGGCGGTGGTGGCGGCGGCGAGGCAGAGCAGGACGGCCGCCGCGGCGATTCGCATGGGTCGCATCGCGCACCTTCCCCTTTGTGGAGGACGACTCACATGGACGGTGGAGCGGCGGGGAGCACAACCGAGCGGGCGAGGTGAGGTGGCCGGTCGGGGTCGCGGCCCCGGACTCCGGCCATGGCGAGGGCGAGCCGCTGAGCCAGGACGAGGCTCGCCATCGGGTCGGCGGTGAGCTGGACGAGCAGGGCCCCGGCCCGGCGGACCTCGTCGGCGAGCGCGCTCGGCAGCTCGTCGAGCGCCCAGACGAGCGTGCCTGGACCGGTGGCGGCGATCGGTCCGTGCCGGTACTCCATGGCCGGGTAGGATTCGGTCCGCGCGCCGGCGGTCTCGCGCAGCTTGAGGGCGGCCTCGTTGGCAAGGCCGACGGTCCAGCCCCGCCCGAGGAAGACGACGTGGTCAAGGCCGTCAGGTGCGGCGGGCAGCGGCGCGAGCAGGGCCCGCTCCGCGGCCTTGACCACCGGGTCGAGGTCGTCGCCGAGGTGCGCGCGCCACAGCGCGAGCGCGCTGGTGGCGAAGCGGGTCTGCACGATGGACTCCTCGTCGGCGAACTCGAGCAGCACGGCGTCCCCGGCCGCCTGCACGACCGGCGTGCCGGCGACGGCCGAGACCGCCACCGACGCCACGCCCCGGCCGAGCCCCTCGAGCACGCGCACGACCTCGGTGGTGGTGCCTGAGCGCGACAGCGCCACCACGACGTCGTAGCGGCGGGCCGGGAGCCACTCGGAGGCCACGAAGGCGTCCGCCTCCCCGAGCCCCCTCGCCTCGCGCAGCGCGGCGAACGCCTGCGCCATGTGGAAGGAGGTCCCGCAGCCGACCACGGCAAGGCGCCGGCCCGGCAGGAACCGCTCGGGGTCGAGGTCGCGCCCCCGGTCGGCCGCCTTGCGCCAAACGGCCGGCTGACTCCCGATCTCGTCACCCGTATAGCTCATAGTTGATCAGTTTCGGGCCCAAACGAGCGAGAGTCAACACGACCACCCACCCGCAGTCCCCACCCCCCACGAGCTGATTGGGCGGACCCGACGTCGCTGGCCGATCGGCTCGTGCGGATGCTGGCGAGGGCGATGCCGAGCGGTGTGCGTTCGTACAGCACCTGGTGGCGGGCGCGGGAGGCACTGACCAGGCCGGCGTCGCGCAGGGCGGTGAGGTGCCCGGCCTCGACCAGCGCCTCCTGGACGCCACCCCCAAGCCCCTACTCGGCCGCGCCATGAGCGTGAGCAGCGCCGGTCTGATGCTTACCCAGGGCCTCGGCTTCGCCGTCGCCGGCGCGGCGGGCTGCGTCGACGCCCTGAGCTACCTGCGCTCGTCGACACAGCCGGCCGAGAGCTCGTGCTCCAACTCCAGCAAGCGCAAAATGCTGTTGACAGGCTCGGCGCGTTGGGTGAGCCTGCGCCTGCACGAAAAGGAGGGGAATTCCGCCGATGCCCCGGCTCAGAAAGCCCGTCGACGCCAGGGAGAACCGCCCGGACGGCGACATCGCTCATGTGGAGACGCTCGATCGTGAGCTCTACACAGTGACTGAGGCGGCCCGGCTGCTCGGCGTCCAAGCCGGCAAGCTGCGCCGCTGGCTGGACGGGTTCGTCGTCGGCGACCGGTTCTACGAACCGGTGATCAGGCCGGAGCGGACCGGCAGCAACACCGTAACCTGGGCGGAGTTCGTCGAGGCCGGCTTCCTCGACCAGTACCGCAGCCGCAGAGTCTCGCTCCAGCACATGCGACCGGTCATCGAGCGGATGCGGGAAGAGTTTGGGGTCCCTTATCCCTCGGCCCATTTCAAGCCTCTGGTCGACACGAGAAGCCGGGAGCTCGTCCTCGAGTTCCAGCGGGAGGCCAATCTCGACGAGGCGCTGACGCTGGTCCGGCTCAAAGGCGGTCAGCTCCAGTGGGCCGAGCCGGTGGCCGCGTTCCTGGAGCAGATCGACTTCGACGCACAGGGCGTCGTCTGGCGCATTCGCCCGCTCGGCAAGGGCTCGCCCGTGGTCATCGACCCGGAGGTCAGCTTCGGCATCCCCCAGGTGCGTGGCGTCCGCACCGAAATCATCCTCGAGTCCTACGCCGACAAGGGTAATCTCAGGCAGGTCGCCGACGACTGGAACCTCACCATCGACGAGGTCCAAGCGGCCTTGCAATGGGAAGCCCGCCAGGCTATATTCGCCTGAATCTCGTCATCCCCCACCGGTGAGCACCTCCTATTCGCTACTCGACGCCAATACCCGAGAAGGCTACCGGCTTCTGGTTCCGTTTCCATGCCCTGAGGGTCGGGCGTTCGGGTGCAGCCCGACGCTGTGGCTCGTCATCGACGAGCTGGTCGTGTTTCCATGCCCTGAGGGTCGGGCGTTCGGGTGCAGCGCACAAGCCAAGCCGCCGACTGTCCGCCAGATCTGGGGGTTTCCATGCCCTGAGGGTCGGGCGTTCGGGTGCAGCCCGTCTACGCGGTCTGCGCTCACG
>WNGE01007751.1_pt1 | contig 12866 bp, 10 predicted proteins | sample 5400651 | NCBI WGS metagenome assembly WNGE01 (sample SAMN13153370, study PRJNA577476) | soil metagenome | isolation source: 60 cm soil or saprolite under grassland replicate 2 | place: USA:California | collected 2016-06-15 | reverse complement strand
CTCTATAGCGAAACGTTTTGTGCAGACGGGCGCCGATGGGTTGGTGCTATTCAATCGTTTCTATCAACCCGACTTCGACCTGGAGACCCTGGAAGTGGTTCCCAATCTCGAGTTAAGCAGTTCACATGAACTGCGGCTCCCGCTACGCTGGATTGCTTTACTCTATGGGCGTATCGAAGCCGATCTTGCTCTCACAGGCGGAGTCCACTCGGCACAGGATGTGATCAAGGCGATGATGGCGGGTGCGAGGGTTGCCATGCTGACCTCCGAACTGCTGGCCAATGGCATTGGTAGACTCACTCATATTCTGGCCGATCTGCAAAGATGGATGGAAGAGCACGAGTACGAGTCCATTGCCTACATGCAGGGCAGCATGAGCCAGCGTGCGGTGGCCGAGCCTGCTGCCTTTGAGCGCGCAAACTACATGAAGGCGCTGAACTCGTTTGACAACCGTTTGCCTTGATCGAGATTGAGGAGAATAAAGGACATTGTGAACTGCATTAAGGTTGCTTAAGCAACTTCAATGCAGCTCACAATGTCCCATTACACCTGCACCCCTGTTTGCTTAGTCTCTACCTGGTGTATAGCCTGTTCAGTTGCTGCAGGCTGTGGCCGGACAATGAACACGGGCAATGCGGTGCCAGCGAGAACACGCTCGGTCACGCTGCCCATTGCCCAGCGCTGCAAGCCTCCCCGTCCATGGGTGGCCAGGGCGATGAGATCACAACCTCCGAACGCTCCTGCGCCTCCCGGGTCTTCACCAATCTCCGCTACTCTGATGATGGCATCGGCTGCATCGGTATCCAGTGTAACGGACCAGGTCACCGCTAGCTTGAGCTCAGCTGCGATGCCCTCCCGCACATGCCCTGACACAGAGGTCAGGTAGGTCTTCGCTTTGTGCAGCAGATCCTCTCTCGCCACCGGATCAAGAACCTCTCCTGGTAATGTATCGCGTTTGACTATCCGTACTAGGTGAATGGCTCCTTGTCCAGGGGCTGCCAGGGCCGCTGCCAGTTGCGCAGCAGGTTTAAGTGCCGCCTTAGCCAGCGCCGAGCCGTCGAGTGGCACGAGCACCCGCAGCGGTCGCTCTATATGGGGACGCGGACCAGCTATCGTTGCGTGTTGGTGCAAAACGAGCACGGGCACCGGGGCATGCCGGGCAACCTTTTGAGCAACACTGCCCAGAACCCAGCGCTTCAAGCCCGTATCCCCGTGGGTGCACATGACGATCAGGTCGATGTCGACCACCGAGAAGATCATTGCTGCTGCCGACCCGGTCCCGGCCACCACTTCGGTCTCGACCCCTGCCAGGTAGCTGGAGGTGGCTACTCGTTCCAGGTAATAAGCAGCCTCTACCACCGCTTCCTGCACGCCCTGGTCGAACACAGTAAAGGCTGGCCACAGCATATAAAGCCCATACCCATAGTTGACCGGAGGAGGAATGACCTGTAACAGCACCACCGATCCTCCTGTCGCACGTGCGATACGTCCCGCCGTCGGGATGGCTTGCTCGGCTCGAGCCGAGCCATCCAGCGGGACCAGAATACGCTTCAACATTTCCTTGCTCCTTTCAAGTTCCCGCAAGGAGGCTCACTAAAGCAGCCCTGCCCATGTTTGTATCTCTACCTCTTTGACCTCAACCTGTGCGCTCTCGCCAGACTCCTCACCTTTGGCCTGTGTGTCCTTTGGTCGCACAATCAGGAGTGGAAGACTGGTAGCACCAAGGATGTGTTCGGTGACGCTGCCCATGACCAGCCGTCGCAGACCTCCACGTCCGTGTGTGGCCATAGCGATCATATCGAAGCGAGCGGAGGGCTCAGCACCCCCGGCTTGTTCTGCCTGTTTGATAATCGTTCTGGCTACGTCTGTACTGACTGCTACGGAGGAGGTGACGTTGAGCTTGAAGGCTGCAAAGGGTCCTTCTCTCAACTGATCGGCCAGAGCCTTTACGTACTTTTCCGCTTCTTTCCTGGCTTCTTCCTGCATACTGTCACTTATGTAGGCCTGACTCTTCATTTTCCCGTACGCCGATGGCAGATCCACCACGCGCAAAAGCTGCACTTCACTCTGGGCAGAAGGGCCTAGCGCTGCAATGAGCTGTGCCGCTGGCTCCAGAGCCGTCTCCGCCAGCGCCGAACCATCCAGCGCCACCAGGACGCGCAAGGGGTGGCTAGCCTCTGGCGCGAGAGGGACCTCCGCATGCTCATTGAGCACCAGCACCGGCACCGGGCTGTGGCGCACCGCCTCATGGGCAACGCTGCCTAAGACCCAGCGCTGGAGGCCTGTCTCCCCGTGGCTGCACATGACGATCAGATCCACGTACTCGTCGCGAGCCGCCAGGAAGATGGTTGGGGATGTGGCACCCGTAGCCACATCTATTTCTGTGTTGAGGCCGGCCAGGTCACCAGCATAGGCGGTCGTTATCGTCTCAAGATAGCTGGCAGCATCAGCCAGGTCTTTTTCCGTAACCTCAATCTCTGGCTCCACTGCAACTGTCCCATGCAGGCCCCCACCAAACGTCCCGAACGTGGCTGGGGCTGGTACCACACGGATGAAGACGATTGATGCGCCGGATGTGCGTGCAATGCGAGCGGCAACGGGGATGGCGCGCTCGGACCCCTCTGACCCATCGAGTGGGACTAAAATGCGCTGAAACATATTGTTACTCCTTTCACCTGCGAAACGCTCAAACCTCTGAGCGTTTCGCGGTACATATCAACTTATGTTCCTTCTAGGAACAAGCATATCCTTGTCTGATCACAGGGGCATCACAAGCAGGAGCGTTCTTCTCTCAGTGTTGTCACAGGTTGTCTATGCGAGGCTTAACGACAAGGTGTGCAAGAGGCAATAGACCGCGGTCAGACCAACGAAGAAAGAGCAGAGCATACATAAGAGAAGGATATGCGCTTTGGCGCCAGGTATCAGGAGGGGACTTCGTGGTCTCCCTGACGGGCAGAGACCAGAGGAAGTGTCACAAAGAAGGTAGAGCCTGCATCTTCCTCCGACTCAAACCAGAGCAGGCCCCCGTGCCGCTCCACCAGTTCGCGACAAATGTAGAGGCCCAGGCCTGTCCCGCTAATCCCCCACGCCTGAGCGTTGTCCGCCCGCATGAAGCGCCCGAAGATCTGCGCGTGCTGGCGCCTGGGGATCCCGATGCCTCTGTCCTGCACACTGATCCCAACTATCCGGGCAGCTGTCTCCTCCCAGATGGTGATGGTTACCGGGCCTCCCTGCGGGCTGTACTTGATGGCATTGCCAATCAGGTTGGTCAGGACCTGCTCAATGCGTCCCGGGTCGATGTCCGCCAGAAGCTCGGGCTGGGTCGTGCGCACCTCGAGCCGGTGCCGCGTCGTCGTTTGTTGCAGGAGCGTCACAACGCGTTGTGCAAGTGGTACCATGTTGGTTGGGGTGCGCTGCAGGTGCAAACGCCCGGCCTGCAAGTGCGTCACGTCCAGCAATTCCTCCGTCAGCTTGACCAGGCGGGTCGTGGCCAGCTCGATCTCCTCCAGCGCTTCCTGCTGCCACTCGGCAAGGGCCACGCCACGCCCCCGCGCCGTTTGCACCAGCAGCATGTCAGCAAAGCCTTTGAGCGCTGCCAGGGGAGTGCGCAGTTCATGGGCCACGATGCCCACGAACTCGTCTTTGAGATACTCTGCCTCTTTGAGGGCGGTCACATCCTGGTGCATGACCAGGGCCATGGCCTCCCCAACTGGCATCTGCTGTTCTGTCTCCTGCAAGGGCCCGCTCCACCGTCGCTGAGCGGGCAGGGCCACTGCGTTGACCAGGACGGGCAGGCTGGAACCACCGGGGCGACGGATCAGCTCCTGCTGTTGGAGGACTGTTTCCCCCCGCTGCACTCCACGCAGCGTAGCGAACTGGCTCGGAGGAAGGGGACGTCCCTGCGCGTCAGTGATCTCGATCCCGTTGCGCGTGAGAAACTCCAGCATTGGTTGATCGACCTGCCACTCGGCTCCCCACACACTGCTAGCAGCACGATTGGCCAGCAGCAGGCGGGCATCTGTACCATAGACAAGGTAGACACTGCTGGGCAACGCATCGATCACCTGCTGCAAGAAGGCCAGGCGCGCTACCGTTTCAGCATGCACGACTTGCTCGGTCTGCTCCAGGTGACGGCGCTCTGTGATATCCCGGTTGATCTCCAGGATGGCGATGGTGTGCCCCTCTTCATCACGGACCAGCATCTGGCGGCTTTCCACGATCACACTGCTCCCGTCGCGTCGTGTATGCGTGAGTTCCCCTTCCCACTTCCCTTCGTGTTCGAGGTGCGCATCGACGTCGGCGCGGCTGCTGGGAAAGCGCGTCTTGAGCAAGCTATGGGTGACACGGCCTTGCGCCTCTTGCACTGTCCAGCCATAGAGCTCCTCAGCTCCTTTGTTCCAGGAGATCACACGACTGACGGGATCACGGACGAGAATCGCATCGTGCGCGAGATTAATCAGTTCGGCCTGCAGGCGAATCTGCTCCAATTGCTGGAGGTGTTCATGCTCGGCGATGCGTTGTGCGGTCATATCTCGAACAGCACCAATAACATGCAGTACATCATCGAGCAGCAAGGGGTTCAGGCTGATCTCCACCGGAAATTCCGTGCCATCCTTGCGCCGCCCGACGAGTTTCAGCCCTATTCCCATCGGTCGAGTGTGTGGGGAGGAGAAATACTGCTCTCGATGGTCGATGTGGACCGCACGGAGGCGTTGCGGGAGGAGTAGTTCGAGCTGCTGCCCCAGCAGCTCGGTGCGTGCATAGCCAAAGACCGCTTCGGTTTGCCGGTTGACCATCACGATGGTCCCGGCTGGATTGACGATCACCAAAGCATCAGGCGAGATGTCCAGAAACGGAAGGACGTTGGTGGAAGAGATGGATAGTGGCGCAGACGAAGCAGCAGCGGACGTATGCTCAGATGCTCGTGCATCAGACATCATTGCACGCTCCTTGATGTGTGACTCCTCCTGCGGTGCATGAGCAAACGCTCGGAGAACATGGCCAGGAACTTTAGTGTAGAGTGGGCTTGTCTCAACTGCTTTCGCCGGCAGGGGAACATTCGCTGCTTCAACGCATGTTGATGATCGTTTCTGCCTGGCTCTTGACACTGAAATTCTAAACAGTCTCCTGCTGGCGAGTGATTACAAATGTGATGATCGTTTCTGATGACACTAATATTCTGATCAGCTTCCTGCTTGCCGGTGATGAAATACATTTAGCGCTGTCATGTAGATAGAATAGAACAATCCAGCCAAAAAAGCAAGGTTATAGCAGAGACAAAACTGCATACGAAGTGCTGTAGTGCCCCTTGAGATAGTGCGGAACCGTCGATTGTGACAGCTACAAGGACACCAGTTGTATCAGCATTTTGCGAACTGTGTTGTCATTCAGGCTCATCTTTGAAGAAGTGTAGCTTGCAGAGGTAGTATATGATACAACTACTGATGTGACAATATCAGCCCGGGCTATACCATTGTATCAATGATCAGGACAGAACTTTGGAGCGCACTATGCAAGGATCATTTACTCCGCGAGCAGCACAGGATCATCCTGGTGAAGGGGAAGTGTCTGCGCACACTCTCCCTTTGCAAAAACTGTTTGAGCAGCTAGAGTGCAGCGAACAAGGACTGACGAGCGAGGAGGCACACAAGCGGCTGGACAAGTACGGCCCGAACGATACAACCGGCGTGAAACACAGTTCGGGGGTGGTACAATTTCTGCGCCTGTTCTTGAATCCGCTAGTCGCCATTCTGCTCCTTGCCGCCTTGATCTCGGCGATCCTGGGGGACCAGATCAACGCCAGCATTATCATCGCCATCGTCCTGCTCAGCAATATTTTGAACTTTGTCCAGACCTATCATTCGCAGAATGCGGTCGAGAAACTGCGCGCGAAAGTTTCGCCGAAGCGCACAATTGTGTCTTTCTTGGCACCTCGGTAGTGAGTGGCACGGGTACTGCACTCATCATGGCGACAGGTCGCGCCACAGCCTTTGGCGATATTGCCGTGCGCTTAGCCAGCTGGGCGCCGGAGACCGAGTTCGAGCGTGGAATCAAAAGCTTTAGCCAGCTGATCGCGGAGACCGTTTTCTTTCTGGTGCTCTTTATTGTCCTGGTAGGCGTCCTTGGTCATCATCAGCCTTTCGAGACCCTGCTCTTCGCTATCTCGCTCGCCGTCGGTCTGACGCCCGAGTTCCTGCCGATGATCACAACAGTGACGCTGGGGCGGGGTGCTCTGCGTATGGCAAAGCAGAAGGTGATCGTCAAACACCTGGAATCCATCCAGAACTTTGGCAGTATCGACACTTTGTGCAGTGATAAGACGGGCACGTTGACTAGTGGCGAGACAAAGCTTGAAGGGCATCTCGATCTGTCAGGGAAAGAATCGGAGCGGGTGCTGCTGTTCGGGTACTTGAATAGTACGTGCGAGACTGGCATCAAAAGCCCGCTTGATGAAGCTATTTTGGGGTATGGCAGTGTCGATGTCAGTGGATACAGCAAGGTCGGCGAGATCCCGTTTGATTTTGAGCGGCGTTGCCTCTCGGTGGTCGTGCGGCAGGAGGGTGAAATCCTGCTGATTATCAAAGGTGCGCCCGAAAGCGTCCTGAAATGGTGTTCCGCGTATGAAAGCGACGGCGAGCGCAGACCGTTGGATAGTGCAAGTGACGAAGCGCGGGCAAAGTACGTGAAGATGTACCGCGATTTAAGCGCGCAAGGGTATCGTGTCCTCGCTGTAGCCTATCGCTCTCTGCCCAAACAAGAAGTCTATCGTAAAACGGATGAGCAGGATCTGGTACTACTTGGCTTCCTGACTTTTGCCGATCCACCCAAAGCAGACGTAGCCCAGGTGCTGCAAGCGCTCAAAAACGATGGCGTACAAGTCAAGATAGTGACAGGCGACAACGAACTGGTCACGCATCATGTATGTGAACAAGTCGGATTAGAGAGTACCAGAATCGTCCTGGGGAGTGAACTGGAGCAGATGACCGATCCTGCACTGGCCCAGGTGGTCGAGGAGGTTAACGTCTTCGCGCGCGTCTCCCCGGCGCAGAAGAACCGCATTATCCTGGCGCTCAAGAGCCGCAGGCATGTGGTGGGCTATATTGGCGATGGTATCAACGATGCCCCCTCGCTGCATGCCGCCGATGTTGGTATCTCGGTCTCCACTGGCGTCGATGTTGCCAAGGACGCGGCTGCTATTATCCTGCTCGAACAGAGTTTGCAGGTCCTGCACAATGGCATCCTGGAGGGACGCAAAGCCTTTGGCAACGTCATCAAATATCTGCTCATGGGCACCAGTTCAAACTTCGGCAATATGTTCAGTATGGCCGGGGCCTATGTCTTCCTGCCTTTCCTGCCCATGTTGCCAACGCAGATCCTGCTCAACAACTTTCTCTATGATCTGTCCCAGGTGACGATCCCAACCGATAACGTGGATGCAAGTCACATCAAAAAGCCGCAGCACTGGGACATCGGCCTGCTCCGTCGTTTTATGATCTTCATCGGGCCAATCAGCTCGATCTTTGACTTTCTGACTTTTTTTCTTCTGTTGCGAGTCTTCCAGGCCGGCGATGTGCTCTTCCATACAGGCTGGTTCGTAGAATCGCTTGCCACGCAGACGCTCGTCCTATTTATTATTCGTACCGCGGGCAATCCACTGCGCAGTCGTCCCAGCCCCCCGCTAGCGATCACGACGCTAGTAATTGTCGCTATTGGCATCCTGCTCCCGTACACGCCACTAGCTGGGCTGCTCGGCTTCAAACCGTTGCCACCTCTCTACTTCCTCTTCCTGGCAGGGATGGTAGTGATCTATTTGCTCCTCGTTGAACTGGTCAAGCGGCGCTTGATGCGACGATACGTGTAAATGTGAGCCAGCTGTAGATGAGGTGTTATTATTATGCATGCTTTGTGGTATCATTAGATTGACCACTCATGAGGTAGGGTGCCTAAAAAATGCTGGTAACAGTAGTATTTGGAAGGACAAATACGCAATGACATTCCATGCCTTACATATCAACGACCACGTCGTATTGGAATACGAGCATCTCGAGCAGCTACTTACTGTGCTTCGCAGCAAAGCCTACCAGGTAGTAGGACCGACTGTTCGTGACAATGCCATCGTCTACGATACACTCACCTCGGTTGCTGATCTGCCTATTGGCTATACAGATGAGCAGGATGGCGGGACCTACCGTCTCAAGAAACGTGCTGACAAGGCGTTGTTCGGCTATGCCGTTGGTCCGCACTCCTGGAAAAAGTTCCTGCATCCTCCTATCACCCGTTTATGGCAGGCTAGGCGCGAAGGTGATGGGTTTCACATTACTCCTGAGAACCCTGCCGCGCCCAAATATGCCTTTCTTGGCGTCCGCTCTTGTGAACTCCATGCCATCGCTATTCAGGATAAAGTGTTCATGGGAAGCAAGTATACAGACCCGACGTACCAGGCGCGGCGTGATGACCTCTTTATCGTAGCAATTAATTGTGGACAGGCGGGTGGAACCTGTTTCTGCGTCTCGATGCAAACAGGGCCGAAAGCCACCTTTGGTTTTGACCTGGCCCTGACGGAGGTGCTGGAAGCGAATCGCCACTACTTTGTTGTGCAGGTCGGTACAGAGACAGGGGCAGAAGTCCTGAGCGCTCTTTCATACAAAGAGGCAGGTTCAGAAGATATCCAGACGGCCGAGCAGGTGGTGGCAAATACGGCACAACACATGGGACGGCACATGGATATTCCGCCGGCCGAGGTGAAGGGTCTGCTTGCTCGCAACCTGGAGCATCAGCGTTGGGATGATGTCGCGAAACGCTGCCTGACCTGTACGAATTGCACCATGGTCTGCCCAACGTGTTTTTGTACGACCGTGGAAGATGTCACCGATCTGGCAGGCGAGCAGGCTGAGCGCTGGCGTAAATGGGACTCGTGTTTCACGATGGATTTCTCCTATATTTACGGTGGGAGCATTCGCGCCTCTACCAGGTCGCGGTACCGGCAGTGGATGACCCATAAGCTCTCAACCTGGTATGATCAGTTTGGCACTTCGGGCTGTGTCGGATGCGGGCGCTGCATCACCTGGTGCCCGGTTGGCATCGACATTACCGAAGAAGTTCGTGCCATCCACGAAAGTGAGAAAACTTCCACTTTTCTGGCAAAGTAGGGACTTGAAATGCGATACGCCACGTACGTGCTGGATACATCCGCACTCTACCTACGCCTCGCTTGTGGCTATCGCAAGGAGGAGGAATAATGCAGACCCTTGAATTGATCCTGGCGGAACATCCTTTCTTCAAAGGGCTTGAACCGCGCTACATGCAGTTCATTACTGGCTGCGCATCCAACGTGCGTTTCGATGCGAGAACATACATCTTCCGCGAAGGCGAAGCAGCGGAGCGCTTTTACCTCATCCGTGAAGGGAAAGTGGCGCTTGAGACCTTTGCGGCTGAGCGCGGGCCGATCATCATCGAGACGGTTGAGGCGGGTGAGGTACTGGGCTGGTCATGGCTCTTCCCGCCGTACCAGTGGCATTTCAGCGCGCGGGTTGTTGAACCAACACGGGCGATTGCTCTGGATGGGGTATGCCTGCGGAACAAGTGTGAGGAGGATCATGATCTTGGGTACCAGCTGGTGAAGCGGGTTGCGCAAATTATGATGCAGCGACTGCAGGCAACACGGTTGCAACTCCTCGATGTCTATAGTTTTCGGGCTTGAGGCAGGTGGGCGATGACGGCAAATAGAGGCGATCCAATGCTACCACAACTCTACCGCGTGCAGCACGTGCGGGATGAGATGCCTGATACCTTCACCCTGGAACTCGAGCCGGAGGATGGAAGCGCCATCCCACCGTTCGCCACCGGGCAATTCAATATGCTCTATGTCTTCGGTGTTGGCGAGATTCCCATTTCGATTAGCGGCGATCCGGCTAAACGGAAACCACTGGTGCACACCACCCGCGCTGTGGGGACCGTGTCAAGAGCAATGCGTGAGCTAAAGCCCGAAAATGTCGTAGGGGTGCGCGGGCCGTTCGGAAGTCACTGGCCCATTGAGCATGCAATGGGGAAGGATATCGTAATTGTGACAGGCGGAATCGGGCTCGCCCCGCTCCGCTCGGCGATGTATCAGATCACGGCTCAGCGTGAAAAGTACGGCAAGGTTGCGCTTCTCTATGGTGCCCGCACGCCAGAGGACATCCTGTACCGAAAAGAACTGGAAAACTGGCGCGCGCACTTCGACCTTGAAGTCTACGTCACCGTGGATCGCGCTACGGGCAAATGGCGCGGCAGTGTTGGCGTCGTCACGAGGCTCATTCCCAAAGCGCCCTTTGATCCACAGAACACCATGGCCCTGGTCTGCGGACCAGAAATCATGATGCGCTTCTCTGCGGCAGAGCTTGAGAAGAGGGGGGTAGCAGCGGGCAATATCTTTGTCTCAATGGAACGTAACATGAAATGCGCGGTAGGCTTCTGTGGGCACTGCCAGTATGGGCCCAACTTCGTTTGTAAGGATGGTCCCGTGTTCCAGTATAGCCATGTGAAAGATTTACTCGTAAAGTGGGAGATCTGAGATGGATCGAAAGCAGAAACCGAAACTGGCTGTGTGGAAATTTTCTTCCTGCGATGGCTGCCAGCTGAGTTTGCTCGACTGTGAAGACGAACTGCTGGCCGTGGCCGGCGAGGTTGAGATTGCCAACTTCCCCGAGGCGTCGCGAGCCGTGGTGAAAGGCCCGTATGATCTCTCGCTTGTCGAGGGATCAATTACCACACCTCATGATGAGGAACGGATTCATCAAGTGCGCCGTGTCTCCAAATACCTCGTGACGATTGGAGCCTGCGCTACGGCTGGGGGTATTCAAGCGCTGCGCAACTTTAAGGATGTGAAACAGTTCATCTCTATCGTCTATGCCACACCCAAGTACATCGAGACGCTGAATAAATCAACGCCCATTGCTGATCACGTGTTCGTGGACTTCGAGCTGCGTGGGTGTCCCATTAACAAACATCAACTGGTGGAGGTTATCAGCGCTTTTCTGCGAGGACGCAAACCAAATACGCCAGCGCATAGCGTCTGCGTTGAATGCAAACTGCGCGGTAATGTCTGCGTGATGGTGGCGCATGGCACACCCTGCCTTGGCCCTGTCACACACGCGGGATGTGGAGCCATCTGTCCATCGTATAATCGTGGGTGCTATGGCTGTTTTGGTCCGCAAGAGACACCGAACACGCTGGCCTTGAGTATGCGCTGGAGTGAGCTTGGCGCGTCGAGGCAAGATATTCTGCGAACGTTCCGGAGCTTCAACGCGTATGCTGAGCCATTCCGTAAAGAGAGTGAGTCGTATGAAAGCTAGAACAATCAAGACGGATTACCTGGCCCGCGTGGAAGGCGAGGGCGCGCTCTATGTGAAGATCAAGGACGCTAAGGTCGAAAATGTGAAATTGAAGATCTTCGAGCCACCGCGTTTCTTTGAGGCATTGCTTCGAGGTCGCGCATTTAGTGAAGCGCCAGATATCACAGCTCGCATCTGTGGGATTTGCCCCGTGGCCTACCAGATGAGTGCCGTCCATGCCATGGAGCATGCCCTTGGCGTTACAGTTGATGGCCAACTTCGTGCGTTGCGACGGCTCCTCTACTGTGGTGAATGGATCGAGAGCCATGTCCTGCATGTATTCATGCTCCATGCTCCCGACTTTCTCGGCTATCCTGACGTCGTGCGTATGGCGCAGGACCATCCGGATATTGTCCAGCGCGCCCTCCAACTAAAGAAGGCCGGCAATGCTATCGTTGCCTTTTTAGGTGGGAGAGAGATACATCCTGTTAACGTACGCGTGGGTGGGTTTTATAAGGTGCCTGCGAAGCAGGAATTCGCTCAGCTTGCGGAGAAACTGAAATGGGGTCGGGATGCAGCGCTGGAGACTGTACGCTGGACGGCGCAATTGCCTTTCCCTGACTTCGAGCAAGACTACGAGTTTATTGCTTTACGGCATCCTGCGGAATATCCCTTTAACGAAGGGCGTCTTGTGTCTAACAAGGGGTTGGATATTGCCGTTCAAGAATACGAGGATCACTTTGAGGAACAGCATGTATCGTATTCGAATGCCCTTCACTCTGTGCTCAAGGAGCGTGGAGCCTACTTTGTCGGGCCGCTGGCACGCTACAATCTGAACTTCGATCGGCTTTCCCCGCTGGCGCAGGAAGCGGCGCGGGCTGCCGGACTTAGCCCGCTGTGCCGGAATCCTTTTCAGAGTATTATCGTGCGCAGCGTGGAAGTGCTCTACGCGTTTGACGAAGCGTTACGGATCATTGAGCAGTATGAGAGGCCGGAGCACCCTGCCATTGAGCTTCAACCACGCGCATCCACCGGTTATGCAATCACAGAGGCCCCTCGTGGCATCCTCTACCACCGCTACCGGCTTGACGACGAGGGACTGATCCTGGATGCAAAGATTATCCCGCCAACCTCTCAGAACCAGAAAACCATCGAAAACGACCTCCGGCACTATGTGGAGCAGGCCATAGACTTACCCGATGATCAGCTTACATGGCAGTGTGAGCAGGCCATCCGCAACTACGACCCGTGCATCTCCTGTGCCACACACTTTCTGAAGCTGCATATTGAGCGGAAGTGAGAAAGCCAGCCGTGACGCGTTCACGTCGGTCTTTGAAAGAAGAGGGAGTATATGTCGCGGCCAATTCTTATAATCGGCATTGGTAACGAGTACCGCAGCGACGATGGCGCTGGGTTGGTTGTTGCCAGGGAACTTCAAGCAAAGAAGCTCCCGCATATATTGGTCACCGAGTGCAGCGGTGATGGCGCAGAGTTGATGGAGACGTGGAAGACCGCTGATACAGCGATCCTCATCGATGCCATTTCTTCTGAAGC
>WNGE01006597.1_pt1 | contig 12868 bp, 8 predicted proteins | sample 5400651 | NCBI WGS metagenome assembly WNGE01 (sample SAMN13153370, study PRJNA577476) | soil metagenome | isolation source: 60 cm soil or saprolite under grassland replicate 2 | place: USA:California | collected 2016-06-15 | reverse complement strand
CCGGCAGCCAGGTGCGGATCAGCGAGATCGACGCGGGTGGCGCCCGCATCCCCGAGGTGCCCGGCTCCAGCCGCCTGCGCGGCTGCGTGGCGATGGCCACGATCGACGGCAAGCCGCTCGGGCTGGCCCTCGGCGGCACCCTCGACCAGCTCAGCCGCGGCCAGGCCCTGCCGGTGCGCGCCTGCCCGGGACAGGCGCTGGGGCTCGGCGCCGGCGACCACCGGCTGCAGAGCGCGCCCGGCTGGCTGGTCGACCTGCTCGACCTCGCCTCCAGACCGGCCGGGGCGGTCGCGGCAGGGCCGGGCGCCGCGCCGCGGACCGCCGTGACGTCCTCGTCGGCGAGCCGCATCACCCTCGAGACCGAGCAGGCGCCCGGACCGTTCTACCTGGTCCTCGGCCAGGGCTACGACCCGCGCTGGCGGGCGGCGCTGGACGGGCAGCAGCTCGGGCCGCCGCGGGTGATCGACGGCTACTCGGTCGGCTGGCGCATCTCCGACCCGCGCGGCCACAGGATCAGCGTCGAGTTCGGGCCGCAGCGCTGGGCCTCGGCGTCGCTGGCCGCCTCGCTCGCCGGCCTCGCCCTGGTCGTGGTCCTGCTGGTGGCGCCGAGGTGGCGGCGGTGAGCCTCCGGCCGCCGCGGCGCCCGCCGCCGCGGACCGTCGGCGGGTGGGTCGCGCTCGCCGCGGTCCTCACCTTGCTCGGCGGGCGCGCCGGCCTGCTGCTCGCCGCGGCGGTCGTGGTGTGGGACCTGCTGCTCGGCCCGGCGCCGCGCACCCTGCTGCTGGCCTCGCTGCTCGCCTTCGTGGCGCTGCCGGTGACGGTGCTGGCCCGCGGCCTGCCTTCGCGGGCGACGCTCAGCCCCGACTTCGCCGCCGGCAGCTTGCTGCCGCACCTGCTGGCCGGGTCCGGCCTGGCCCTGCTCGTGCTCGGGGTCCTGCGCGAGGTCCGCGCCAGCCTGCCGCCCGCCCAGCGGCGCCGCGAGCTGGAGCCGCCGCCCGCCGCCGGGGGCGGGCGGGCCCTGCAGCCGCGCCGCCGCGGGGAGGGCGACCCAGGGGACGCGACGGACCCGGGGGAGCCGCGATGAGCGCTTCGCTGGTGTCGGTGGTGGTCCCCACCCGCGACGCCGCCCGCACCATCGGGACCTGCCTTGGGTCGGTGCGCGCCCAGACCTGGCCGGCGGTCGAGCTGATCGTGGTGGACAACTGGAGCGCCGACGCGACCTGGGAGCTGGCGCTGCCGCTCGCCGACACGGCCCTGCGCGCCGGCCCGGAGCGCAGCGCCCAGCGCAACCTCGGCATCGCCACGGCGCGGGGCGAGTGGGTGCTGTGGATCGACGCGGACATGGAGCTCGCCCCGGACGCGGTGGAGCGCGCGCTGCACGCCGCCCTCCAGGCCGGCGCGGTCGCCGTGTTCCTGCCGGAGACGACCGCCGGCAGCGGCTTCTGGACGCGCTGCCGCACGCTCGAGCGGAGCTGCTACCACGGTGAGCCGCGCATCGAGGCGCCGCGGCTGCTCCGCGCCGACTGGCTGCGGTCCAGCGGCGGCTTCGCCGGCACGACCGGCACCGAGGACGCCGAGCTGCGCAACCGGCTGCTGGCGGCGGGCGCCCAGCTCGCCTGGGCGGACACGCTGGTCACCCACCACGAGGGGCGCCTGCGCCTCGGCGGGGTCGCGCGCAAGCGCTTCTACTACGGCAAGAGCATCCCCGCCTACCGGCGGCTGCACCCGGGCGCGGTGTCGGGGCAGGTCCGCGCCACCCTGGGCGCGCTGTGGCGGCACCGCCGGCTGCTCGCGGCCGACCCCGGGCACGCCGCCGGCCTGCTGCTGCTGCGAGGCTGCGAGGTCGCCGCCTACCTCGCGGGCGCGCTCGCCGGCTCCCGCGGGGCTCGGCCGCCTATGGTCCGCTGAAGCCGCGGAGGACCTCGCCGAGGCGCGCGCACTGGCGCCCGAGCTCGTGGCGCTCGAGGACGGCGCGGCGGTTGGCGGCGCCGACCCGGGCGCGCCGACCCGGGTCGGCGAGGAGCTCCAGCAGGGCGGCCGCGAGCGCCTCGGCGTCGTCGGGGACGCGCGGGTTGGGCGGGCGCACGGCCTCGTGGTTGGAGCCGCACACCGTGGTGACCACCGGCAGCCCGCTGGCCATGGCCTCGATGTAGGCGAGGCCGAACTGCTCGTTCCACACCGGCGTCGGCCGCGGCGCGGTCACGAACACGGCGGCGCGGCGCAGCGCCTCGGCGACCCGCGCGCGGTCGCCGCCGCCGAGGAAGGCGACGCCGCTGCCCGGCCGGGCCGCCTCGCGGCGCACCAGTCCCTCGAGCGGGCCGCGGCCGAGCACCTCGAGCCGCGCCTCCGGGAGCCGCCGCCGCACCAGCCGGTGGGCCTGGAGCACCCGGTCGATCCCCTTGTTGGCGGCGAGCGGCGAGACGAACAGCGCCACCGGCTCGGCGACCGGGGCCTCGGCGGGGTGGAACAGCCGCGTGTCCACCCCGGGGAGGACCACGGCGCAGCGCTCGGCCTCGATCCCGAGCGCCAGGCAGTGCTCGCGCGCCGCCTCGATAAAGCAGACGAACAGGTCGGCGGCGCGCGCCCGCCGCAGCGCCTGACGGTAGGGGGGCAGCCGGTACAGGGGCGTGCCCGGGTCGTTGGCCCACACCAGCACGGCCTGGCGCAGGCCGCGGCGGCGTGCGAGCGCGCTCACCTGCCCGGTGACCAGCGAGCACAGCTCGAGCGAGGCGAGCCAGCCGGGCGCGGTCTCCACCGAGTCGAGCCCCCTGAGCCAGGCGAGCGCGCCGGCCTCCACGAAGCGCCTGGTCGGCTGGCGGTAGGGGCGGGCCACGAAGCGGACCCGCTCGGGCGGCCGCGGGCTGCCCACGGCGGTGACCTCCGCGCCCGGCATCAGCGAGAGCCAGTGCAGCTCCCGGAACGGGCGCTGCCCGGGGAGCATGAACCAGGTGACGCGGAGATCCATCGGGGCTCCAGGGCGTGCCGAGCTGACTTCACTGTCGCCAGCAGCCGACAGCGAAGGGTAATGCACCGGGCCCTGGACGCAACTGGGCCTGCCGCTCTTGCCCGGCCGCGGGGGAGCGTCGAAGATCGTCGGGGAGGTGGTCAGCATGCACGCACCGAGCTCGGCGCCGCGCCTTGGGTCGGTGATCTCCGGGGAGCTGGTGCGCCCGGTCGCGCCCAGGGTCCTGCAGTCCCGCAACCCTGCCAACCTCGGCGAGGTCGTGGCCGAGCTGGAGCTGGCGGACGCGGCGACCTACGTGCGCGCCTGCCGCGCCGCCCGCGACGGGCCGCCAGGCTGGGCGGCGCTGCCGCCGCCGCTGCGCGGGCGCGTCGTCCAGCAGGTCGGGCGGCTTGTCGAGGCCAACAAGGAGGCGCTGGCCGCGCTGGTGACCCGTGAGGTCGGCAAGCCCTGGCGCGAGTCGCTCGGCGAGGTGCAGGAGGTCATCGACACCTGCACGTTCTTCCTGGGCGAGGGCCGGCGCCTGTACGGGCAGACCGTGCCCAGCGAGATGCCGGACAAGCAGCTCTTCACCTTCCGCCGGCCGCTCGGGGTGGTCGCGGTGGTGACCGCGGCCAACTTCCCGGTCGCGGTGCCCTCGTGGTACCTGGTGCCCGCGCTGCTGTGCGGCAACACGGTGGTGTGGAAGCCCTCCGAGCAGGCCGGTGCGGCCGCGCAGGCGCTGGCCGAGCTGTTCTGGCACGGCGGGGTGCCGCAGACGGCGCTGCACCTGGTGCAGGCGGACGGCGCGGCCACCTTCGCCGGTCTGGAGCAGGCGCTGGACGCGGGCCTGGTCGACAAGCTGGGCTTCACCGGCTCCACCGCGGTGGGGCGGCGGCTCGGCGAGCTGACCGGGCGGCACCTGCAGGCCGCCTGCCTCGAGCTCGGCGGCAAGAACCCGCTGGTGGTGGCGCCCGACGCCGACCTCGACCTGGCCGTGGAGGGCGCGCTGTTCAGCGGCTTCGGCACCGCCGGGCAGCGCTGCACCTCGCTCGGCACGGCCATCGTGCAGGCCGGCGTGTACGACGACTTCGTGGAGCGCTTCCACCGGGCGGCGTCGGCCGCGCGGATCGGCGACCCGCGCCAGGACGTGCTGTACGGCCCGCTGATCGGCGAGGGCTACCTGAAGCGCTTCGAGGAGTTCCTCGGGATGGTGGCCGACTACCACAAGCTGTACGGCTCCACCGGCGTGGGCCGGATCACCCGCGACAACCCGCGCGAGGGCCTGGTCGGCGACCCCGACGCCGGCCTGTACGTGCACCCGACCGTGGTGGCCGGGATCACCGGCGGCGACGACCTCTACCGGTTGGAGACGTTCGGGCCGATCGTTGGCGTCGCCCGCTACGACACCTTCGACGAGGCGGTCGAGCTCGCCAACGGCCACGGCTACGGCCTGTCCGCCGCCGTCTACACCAACGACCCCAGGACCGCCTTCCAGTTCCGGGAGCGGTGCACCGCGGGGATGGTGAGCGTGAACAACTCGACCTCCGGGGCCGAGGCCCACCTGCCGTTCGGGGGCAACGGCCTGTCCGGCAACGGCAGCCGCCAGTCGGGGATGTGGGTGCTGGAGCAGTTCACCTCCTGGCAGGCGATGAACTGGGACTACTCCGGCAGGCTCCAGAAGGCCCAGATGGACGTCATCGAGCCCCCCAGCGACCTCGACTACCGGCTGAGCTGATCGGCGGGCCGGGGCCGGGCCGGGCACGGTCGGCGGGTCGGGTCGTGGCGGGCCATGACCCCGGCCGCCGGTGCGTTAGCAGGTGATTAGGGGGGCTGCATAGGGTCAGCGGCGTGCCCGCTTCCCTCAGCCGACCGGAGCCCCCACATGCGCCGAGCAGACCGCGTGACCCGCCGCCAGGTGCTCAGCGGCGGCGGGCTCGCGCTGCTCGGGCTGGCCGGCGGCTGCACGGGCGCGCGGCTGGCCGCGACCCGCGGCCCGTCAGGAGTGTCCCGGGCGTCTCCGGCAGGTCCGGAGCCGGGGCAGAGCGGGCCGGCGACAGAGCCGGTCGCCGGCCCGCGCACCAGGGTCGCCTCGCTCACCGCGCGCGAGACCGACGTGGACCTCGGCGGGCAGGTCGTCTCCACCTGGGCGTACAGCGACCAGGTCCCCGGGCCGCTGCTGCGCGGCACCGCCGGCGAGGTGCTCGAGGTCCGGCTGGGCAACCGGCTGCCGCGCGAGACCACCATCCACTGGCACGGCATGGCCGTGCCCTACGACCAGGACGGCGTCCCGGGCCTGCCGCTGCCGGCGGTCGGACCGGGCCAGGACGGCCACTACCGGTTCGTCCTGCCGCACCCCGGCACCTACTGGTACCACCCGCACGTCGGCGTGCAGCTCGACCGGGGCCTGTACGGGGTCGTGGTCATCGACGACCCGCACGAGCCCGGGGACTACGACGTCGAGCTCGTGGTGGTGCTGGACGACTGGCTGGACGGCACCGGCCGCACCCCGGACGAGGTGCTGCGCCGCCTCGCCGGCGGTATGGCCGGCATGGGTGGTATGGCGGGCACGGGTGGCGGGACGGCCGGTGGCTCGGCGGCGATGCCGCGGTTCCGCTCGCCGCTGCTCGGCGGCGACGCCGGCGACGTCGGCTACCCGTACTTCCTGGTCAACGGGCGCCTGCCAGGCGCGCCCGCGACCCTGCGGGCCCTGCCGGGGCAGCGCGCCCGCATCCGTCTGGTGAACGTGGCCGCCGACACGGCCTTCCGGGTCGCGCTCGGCGGTCACCGGCTGACGGTGACCCATGGCGATGGGTTCCCGGTGGACCCGGTCACCGTGGATACCGTGCTGCTCGCCATGGGGGAGCGCTACGACCTCGAGGTCACTCTCGAGGAGGGGGCGTTCCCTTTAGTTGCCGTCGCCGAGGGCAAGGGCGGGCAGGGGCTGGCGATTCTCCGTACCGCCGCCGGAGCCACCCCGCCCGCCCGCGCCCGCCCCGCCGAGCTGCGCCGCCGCCTGCTGCGCCTTGCCGACCTGCGCGCCACCGCCGACGTGGCGCTGCCCGACCACCCCCCGGACCGCGTCCACGACGTGGTGCTCGAGGGCGACATGATGGAGTGGCGCTGGACCATCAACGGCCACGGCGGCGGTGACATGGCCAGGCTGCCGGTGGCGGGCGGGGAGCGCGTGCGGCTGCGCTTCGTCAACCTGTCCTCGATGTTCCACCCGATGCACGTCCACGGCCACACCTTCCAGGTGCGCCTCGGCGGCCGGACCGGGCCGCGCAAGGACACCGTCATCGTGCTGCCGCTGGAGACGGTCGTGGCCGACCTGGTGGCCGACAACCCCGGCCACTGGCTCACCCACTGCCACAACCTCTACCACTCCGAGAGCGGCATGATGGCCGTGCTCGACTACGTCTCCTGACCGTCGACCGCGCCGCCGTAGCGCTCCTCGACCCGGCGGAGCTTCCACAGGGCGGCCGAGACGAGCCAGGCGGCCAGGAACATCCCGACGATGATGTAGCCGAGCACGCCGAAGTCGAGCCTGTCGTTGAGGAAGCCGAACGGCCCGCCCCGCCACCCGAGCCTGTCGCTCAGGACCTGGACGATCTCGATGGTGCCGATGATCAGCGCGACCGCGACCGACAGGCCGGTGGTGGTGATGTTGTACCAGATCTTGCGGAGCGGGCTGGAGAAGGCCCAGTCGTAGGCCTTCGACATCAGCGCGCCGTCGGTGGTGTCCATGAGGCTCATCCCGGCGGCGAAGAGGATCGGCAGGGAGATCACCGCCCAGAACGACACCTTGCCGGTGGCGGTGGCGGCCCCGGCGGTCAGCGCCAGCAGCCCGATCTCGCTGGCGGTGTCGAAGCCGAGGCCGAACAGCAGCCCCAGCGGGTACATCTGCCAGGAGTGGTTGATCAGCTTCTGGGCGCGCCCGCCCAGCAGCCGGTTCACGAAGCCGCGCTGCAGCAGCAGCTCCTCCAGCCGCTCGCGGTGGTAGCTGCCGCCCTTGACCTGCTTCCAGATCCTGATGATCTCCAGCAGCACGACCAGGTTGAGCAGGCCGATGACCCACAGGAAGATCCCCGAGACGCTGGCGCCGATGGTGCCGCCGAAGCTCTGCCACTCGGGGATGCGCGACTGGACCGCCCGGGCGGCGACCGCCAGGCCGAACGAGAGCCCGAGCACGACGCTGGAGTGGCCGAGCGAGAAGAAGAAGCCGGTGCCGAGCGGCCTGCGGCCCTTCTGGAGCATGAAGCGGGTGGTGTCGTCGATGGCGGAGATGTGGTCGGCGTCGAACGCGTGCCGCAGCCCGAAGGTGTAGGCGAGCGCGCCCGCGCCGGCGAACGCCGGGTACCTGGAGGCGACCCCGACGAACAGCCCCCAGCCGACCACGTGCAGCAGCGCGATGAACCCGTACAGGCCACCGAGCTTGGCCCATTCCCGCGGGGTGAACAGCGCGGCCAGGCGCGAGGCGCGCGAGGTGCGCGGCTGCCGCTGGAGCGGCTGGGCTTCGACTGCCATCAGCGCGTCCTTTCGACGACCGAGGACGGGGCGGCACGGCGGGTCGGCTCTGCCGAACGACACTAGCGAGTCAGGGGCCTTGTTGCAACTGGACTGCAAGAAAAGTATGGATGCAGCCACGAGCCGGTCTGAGCTGCAACCTTCCGGCTCGGGGGCTGTAGGCTTGGGGATATGGACCCTGGCGTGACGTCCGGCCTGCTCGCGGCGACCTTCACCGCGTCGTTCGTGGAGTTCGTCGAGGCGCTGACGATCGTGCTGGCGATGGGCATGACGCGGAGCTGGCGGTCGACCATGGTCGGGGTGGCGGCGGCGGTCGTCGCGCTGGTCGCCTTCACCGCGGGGGTCGGCTACGCCCTCACCGCCTGGCTCCCCAAGGCGCTGCTCCAGCTCCTGGTGGGCAGCCTGCTGCTGGTGTTCGGCCTGCAGTGGCTGCGCAAGGCGGTCCTGCGCTCGTCGGGCCTCAAGGCGCTCCACGACGAGGACGAGGCGTTCGCCTCCCAGGCCGCGGCCGCCCGGGCGGTGGCGCGCGAGACCCGCCTCGGTCTGGACTGGCTCTCGTTCGTGGTGTCCTTCAAGGGCGTGTTCCTGGAGGGCGTCGAGGTCGTCTTCATCGTGGTCACCTTCGGCCTGAGCGCGGGCAACGTGCCGGTGGCGGCGCTGGGGGCGGCGGCCGCTGGGGTGGTGGTGCTGGCCGCCGGCGCGCTCGCCCACCGCCCGCTGGCACGCATCCCCGAAAACAACCTGAAGTACGGGGTGGGCCTGCTGCTGGCGACCTTCGGCACCTTCTGGTCGGTCGAGGGGCTCGGCATCGTGCGGCCGGCGGGCAGAGCCTGGAATGGCCCGGCGGCGATCTCGCCATCCTCGCGCTGCTGGTCGTCTGGTTCCTGCTCAGCCGCGCGCTGGTGCGTGCCCTCGCCTCCCCGCACGGCAAGGCACCGGTGCCGGGGGCGGCGCCGGGCTCCAAGGTCCCGGAGGAGGTGTGACGTGGGCGCGACCCCGAGTGCGACCGCGTCCCTCCTCAGGGGCGTCAAGGGCTTCGCCCGCTTCTGGTACGACTTCGTCATCGGCGACGACTGGAAGATCGCCGCGGCCGTCGCCGCGGTGCTGCTGGCCGGCGCGGCCCTGGTCGCCTCCGCCGTCCTGCCCGACGGCGCGGCGGCCGCCCTGACCGGCGCCGGACTGCTCACCGCCTTCACCGCCGCGCTCGTCGCCGACGTGCGCCGCCACCACGGGGAATAGGCAACCTGCAATAGCCCTCCTTATAGGTTGTCTCAAGGCTGACAGTCGGGGATGGACGAGTCATCTATGATGGCTTACTCGAATGCCATGAACCGGCGGAGCAAGGTAGCAAACGCTCGTTTGGTGAGGCGTTCTGCAAGGGGGGTGCGGCCTGCTATGAACTCCTCAATCACGTGCTGGTCATGCGGAGCGAACCTCTCGCCGGAGTCGAGATTCTGCAGCCGTTGCGGTACCGAGCTGGACCCGTCGCGCGAGCCGGGGGCGAGGGTCCGTCAGATGGTGAGCGTGCTGTTCACCGACGTGGCCGATTCGACGTCGCTGATCGAGGGGCTGGGCGCGAATGCCGCCGAGGCCATCTTGAACCGGTTCTTCCACGAGGCCGAGAAGGTCGTCAGCCGCTACGGCGGGGTGGTGCAGAACCGCATCGGCGACGAGGTCATGGCCCTGTTCGGCGTGCCGCGACCCTTCGGCGACGACGCGCTGCGAGCGGTGCTGGCCGCCCTGGACCTGCACGAGGCGATCGCCACGCTGAACCCGCAGTTGCGCAGCGACTGGCGGGTCGAGCTGCACCTGCGCACGGCCGTCCACACCGACTCGCTGGAAGTGCCGGAGGCCTGGCCGGTGCGCGTCGAGGTGGTCACGCCGCTGACGACCATCGGCAAGCGGCTGCAGACCGTCGCGCGGGCAGGGCAGACGCTCATCAGCCAGGCCACCTATCAGCTCGTCCGGGACGTGGTCCGAGCTGAGCCCATTGGACCCCTGCGGCTCAGGGGGATCGAGACGCCGTTGCCCGCGCTGCGCGTGGTGGGGCTGCGGCCCCGCATTCCCACCTCCGCCACGCCGCTGATCGGTCGAGGGCAGGAGCTGGCGCTGCTGCGCTGGGCCTATGACTGGGTGGTCAGCCAGAAGAGCTGCTACCTGGTCTATGTGCTGGGCGAGGCGGGTGTGGGCAAGACCCGGCTGGTCGAGGAGTACGCGCGTCGCATCGGCACGGGCAGGCTCCCACCGCGGATGCTGCGCGGCCAGTGCAAGCCCTACGGCTCCTACACGACCTACCATCCGTTCCGGCAGATCCTTCGCCAGGCCGCCGGGATCACCATGGGCGACTCCTCCGAGCAGGCCAGCGCCAAGCTGTCGGCGATGGTCGACGGCGACCAGAGCGTCATCGCCAGGCTGGAGCCGCTGCTGGGCCTGACCGACAACCCTGGGGAGCCGGAGGACGCGTTCCGGGCGGTGCAGGGCGCGCTCGCCATCATGGCGAGGCGCGCGCCGGCGGTGCTGATCATCGACGACCTGCAGTGGGCGCAGCCGCCGCTGCTTGAGCTCATCGACCGGCTGCGTCGCGCGCTTGCCAGCACGCCCATCCTCATCATCTGCATCGCCCGGCTGGAGCTGCTGGACGAGCCGCGCACCGTGGACGGTCCCAACGTGGCCTTCCTGCGGCTGCCTCCGCTGACCCCGCCGGAGACTGAGCAGCTCGTCGGCTACCTGCTGCCCGCCGGCGGGCTGGACTCGGAGCTGACCGGGCAGATCTGCAGCGCGACCGAGGGCTACCCGTTTGCCGTCGAGGAGCTGACCCGCAGCCTGATCGAGGAGGGGCATCTCGAGCTCGTCGACGGGCGCTGGAGCTTGCAGGACGGCGACGACGTGCTGCGGGTGACGCCGACGGTGCAGGCGGCGTTGGCCGCCCGGCTCGGGCGCCTGGACGAGGTCGAGCGCATGATCCTGGGGCTGGTGGCCGTGGTCGGCCTGGAGTGCCAGCGGTCCGAGATCGAGGCGCTGCTGCCCAGCGCGCTGCCGCCCAGCATGGATCGCGACGACGTCACCAAGGCCCTGGAGGAACTGCTCCGCAAGGAGCTCCTCGATCAGCCGGAGCAGAGAGACCGCGCGCCTTCGGGGGGGTCCGACCCGTCTGACGAGAGCTATGCGTTCCGCCACGTGCGCTACCGGGATGCCGCCTACCAGCGCATCACCCCGCAGGACCGGGCCGATCTGCACGAGCGCTACGCGGAGTGGCTGGAGCGGCGGGTGCGCGGCGCGGCCACGATGGCAGAGCGGATCGCCTACCACCTGGAGCAGGCGTACCGGTACCGGCTCGAGCTGCGCCGCAACGTCGATACGGCCACGCTTGCGCTGGCCCGGCGTGCCGGCCTGCACTATGCGGCAGCGGGGCGTGCCTACATTCCGCAGGGGATCCTGCCGGTGCAGACGGCGGCGAGCGCCCTCGACCGTGCCATCGAGCTGCTGCCGGAGGGCTCGCCGGAGCGGCTGCAGGCACAGCTCGACCTCGCCGAGGTCCTGCAGATGACCAAGCCGGCGCGCTCCACGCAGTTGTACGCGGACATCCTGGCGGCCTCGCGCACCGGCGAGTACCGCATGACCCGGCTGCATGCCGAGCTGGGCCAGATGGAGCTGAGCTGGTTCCAGCATTACACCGGCGATTGGGAGCAGGATCAGCGGCGCCTGGAGCAGATCATCGGCGAGCTGGAGCCGAGCGGTGAGGCGCCGCTGCTGGCCAGGGCATGGCGGCTGGCGGCCCAGCTCAACGTCAAGCGGGCGCTGGCTGTCGACGGGCTGGCAGCCTGCGAAACGGCGCTGCGGTTCGCGCTCCAGGCCAAGGACGCGCGCCTGCAGGCCAAGATCACCCACCTCAACCTGTACGTGTTGTACTGGAGCCCGGCATCGCTGGAGGAGGTCGGCCGGGAGGCCGAACACATGGTCGCCGAGGCGCGCGGCCGGGGGTTGTACAGCATGGAGGCGGGCAGCCTCGGTGTGCTGGCGCGGATCGCGGCCCTTCAGGGCGAGGTCGACAAGGCGCGCGGGCTGCTGCGGCGGGCCAGTGGCATCCAGCCTGAGTTCCCGGACCTGCTGATGCTCGGCAACGACGTGCTCTCCGAGGCGACCGTCGAGCTGGCCGCCGGTGACCTGGACCGCGCGGAGGAGGTGCTTGCGTCAGGTCTGGAAGAGGCCGAGCACGCCATCGTGAGCAGCCGGAGCCAGCTCGCGCACTTCGCGGCGCTGCTCGGCCGGATCCGGCTGCTGCAGGATCGGGAGGCCGACGCGGAGCAGGCGGTCGAGGCCGCCCGTCAGGCCAGCGTCCCCTCCGAGACCGGCGCGCAGGCCAGGTGGCGGCAGGTGCAGGGGCTCCTGTTCGCCCGGCGGGGCAGGCTCGAGGAGGCAAGGGAGCTGGCGCAACACGCCGTCGAAAGGTCGCGGCGGACGCAGTCCCCTGACATCCAGGCAGAGGCGCTGAGCGATCTCGCCGAGGTGCTGGACCTGGCGGGCGACCGCGGCGGGGCGGTCCAGGCGGCCCAGCGGGCGCTGGCGCTCTACCAGGGCCGGGGCGACCGGGTGCACGAGCGGCGGGTCACGGAGTTCCTGGCCGGGCTTGGAGCAGCCCATCGACCAGGGGCGCCGCCGTCCGGCTGAGCTGCCTGGCGTGCTCGCGGGCGAGCAGGTGGGGCAGGTCGGGGATGCGGTAGCGACCGGGACCGAGGGTCTCCACGAGGTGGACGTCCACCAGGCGCTCCAGCGCTGCCTCGGTAGCCGCGGGCGGCCAGTCCAGCAGCGCGGCCATCACCCCGATGCTCACCTCCGGGCCGTCCAGCAGGCCGAGCAGCCGGAACAGGCGGGCGGCGGCCCGCCCGCCTGGGTCCTGGCCCCACTGGAGGGAGTGGTAGCTGACCTCCAGGCTGGCGCGCACGGCAAGGTCGCCGAAATCGAGCTCGTCCAGGCGGGTCTCCGGGTCGGCAAGCCGCTCGGCCAGCGCGTGCAGCGGCCAGGTCGGGCGGGCGGCCAGCCTCGCGCCGGCGGTCCGCAGCGCCAGGGGCAGGTGGCCGCACAGCCGGGCGATCCAGGCGGCCGCTTCGGGCTCGGCGCGGACGCGCCCGGCGCCGGCGAGCCGCCCGAGCAGCTCCACCGCCTGCCGGTGGGGGAGGACGCTCAGGCGCAGATGGGTCGCGCCCTCGAGGGTCGAGAGCATCCGCCGGCTGGTGACCAGCGCCGCGCAGCCGGGGCTGGCGGGCAGCAGCGGCCGCACCCCTGCCGCGTCGGCGGCATTGTCGAGCACCAGCAGCACGCGCCTGCCCGCCACCACCGAGCGCAGGTGCGCCGCGGCCTCATCCACATCGCGGGGCGTGCCGTCGCCGTGGACCCCGAACG
>WNGE01017891.1_pt1 | contig 12873 bp, 14 predicted proteins | sample 5400651 | NCBI WGS metagenome assembly WNGE01 (sample SAMN13153370, study PRJNA577476) | soil metagenome | isolation source: 60 cm soil or saprolite under grassland replicate 2 | place: USA:California | collected 2016-06-15 | reverse complement strand
CCGGATCCCGACGCGCTGGTCGTCGTCGTTTCGCAATCGGGCGAGACGGCGGATACGCTCGCCGCGCTCAAGCACGCGAAGACCCTCGGGCATCGCCACACGCTCGCGATCTGCAACGTCGCGACCAGCTCGATGGTCCGGCAAACCGAGCTTACGTTCCTGACCCGCGCGGGCGTCGAGATTGGCGTCGCATCGACCAAGGCGTTCACGACCCAGCTTGTGGCGCTGTTTCTGCTTACGCTCACGCTGGCGAAGCTGCGCGGCCGATTGAGCGCGGACGTGGAAGAACGTTGGCTTGCGGGTTTGAGACACCTGCCGGCGGCAATTCAGGCGGTGCTGGCGCTGGAACCGGCGATCATCGCGTGGGCCGAGCAGTTCGCCAAGAAACAGGACGCGCTCTTTCTCGGCCGCGGTTTGCATTACCCGATCGCGCTCGAAGGCGCGCTCAAGCTCAAGGAAATCTCTTACATCCACGGGGAGGCCTATCCCGCAGGTGAGCTCAAGCACGGGCCGCTGGCGCTCGTCGACGCGAACATGCCGGTGGTGGCGATCGCGCCGAACGATGCGCTGCTCGAGAAGCTGAAGTCCAATCTGCAGGAGGTGCGCGCGCGCGGCGGCGAGCTCTACGTGGTCGCCGATGCCGATAGCCACATCCAGTCGAGTGAGAGCATCCATGTGCTGCGGCTGCCCGAGCACGCCGGGCTGCTCTCGCCAATCGTGCACACGATTCCGCTGCAATTGCTCGCGTATCACACCGCGGTGATGCGCGGAACCGACGTGGACAAACCGCGGAATCTGGCGAAGTCGGTGACGGTTGAATAGCAGGACGATGGCGATGGCGGTGAAGCCAACGCCGCGAGTTCAGTTCCGCCTGCGTATTACGAGTGGCGACGACATCGCGGTGGGTCCCGGCAAGGTCGACCTGCTCGAAGCGATCGCCTCGACGGGATCGATCACGGCCGCGGCGCGGCAGCTGGGCATGTCCTATCGGCGCGCCTGGCTGCTCGTCGACACGATGAACCGATGCTTCGAGGAACCGGTCGTCGCCGCGGAAGCCGGAGGCAAACGCGGCGGCGGGACGCGGCTCACTGCGACCGGCCGGCGGGCGATTGCGCACTACCGGCGCATCGAACAGCTCGCCGTCAAGGCATCCGCGGGAGAGCTCCGAAGCCTGGTGAAATTGCTGCGACGCTCCGGTTTGTAGCCCGGGTTGAGCGCAGCGAAGCCCGGGGATTCGCACAGCTTATCCCGGGCTACGCGTAGCCGACGCTGCGGCGATCGAACGACACGGCCTTGACCAGCGCATAAATCTCCTGGCCCTCGGCGAGCCCGAGATCGACGCGCGAGCGCTTGGTAATCCTGGCCACAAGAGAGGCCGCGCCGACGCGAAGCTGGACCTCGACGATCGGACCGCCCGGGTCGGCGATCGCGACCAGCGTTCCTGGCAGCACGTTGATGACGCTCAGGCCTTCCGGGCGAGTCAGCGCCAGCACTACGTCGCGGGCGCGAATGCGCACGCGCACGCGTTCGCCGACCAGCGCCTCGACGTTCGGCACGGTCAGCTCGCCGCCGTCGAATCGCAGTGTCGTCAGTCCGTACTCCGTATCGTGCCCCGCAACGACGGTGTCGATGACCGCGCCCGCCTCGTAGCGGCCCGTCTGCGGGCGCAGGTCGAGCCGCCCCATGACCTCGTCGACGTCGCCTACCGCGATCGCCTTGCCGTCGGACAGAATGACGACCGTATCCGCGAGGCGGGTGATCTCGGCGACCGAATGACTGACGTAGACGATCGGGATGGCTAGGTCGTCACGCAGCAATTCGATGTAACGCAGCACCTCATCGCGGCGCGCGACATCGAGCGATGCCAGCGGTTCGTCCATCAGCAGCAGCCGCGGCTGCGCCAGCAGCGCGCGCCCGATCGCGACGCGCTGTTTCTCGCCGCCCGAGAGCGCGTCCGGCAGGCGGTGCAGCAATCGCCGCAAGCCGAGCAAGTCGATGATGTGCTGCGGCTCGATGACGCGTGCCGCCGCCCGTGCCCGGTGAAATCCGTAGAGCAGATTAGCCTCGACGTTAAGATGCGGGAAGAGCAGATCGTCCTGGAAGACGTAACCGAGCCGTCGCCGTTCGGGCGGGAGATCGACTCCGCGCTCACTGTCGAAGAGCGTCTCGCTGTTGACGACGATGCGCCCGCGCAGCGGACGGGCGATCCCGGCCAGCGTATTGACCAGGCTCGTCTTGCCCGCGCCCGAGCGGCCGAACAAGCCGACGATCGGCGCGTCGGCCTGGAACGCAACCTCGAGCCGGAAGTCGCCCAGCATCTGCGTGACGTCGACATCGATCATGATCGCGCCCCGCGCACGACGGCCGTCTTCCGGCGCGCGATCCATTCGGCGGCGACGAGCGCGACGAACGAGAGGATGACCGCGAGCACGCTCAGGCGCAGCGCCTGGGGATCGCCGCTCGGGGTCTGCGTGTACGTATAGATCGCGAGCGGCAGTGTCTGCGTCTCGCCGGGGATGTTCGCCACGAAGGTGATCGTCGCCCCGAACTCGCCTAGGCTCCGCGCGAAGGAAAGGACGATCCCGGTGACGAGGCCCGGAAGCGCGAGCGGCAGCGTCACGGAGAGAAACACCCAGGCGCGCGAGCCGCCCAGCGTTCTAGCCACCGTCTCAAGGCGCCGGTCGATGGCGGAGAACGACAGCCGGATCGCGCGCACCATGAGCGGGAAACCCATGATTGCGGCGGCCAGCGCAGCGCCTGTCCAGCGAAAGGCGAAGACGATTCCGAACCAGCTCTCGAGCCACGCGCCGATCGGGCCGTGACGCCCGAACAAGACGAGCAATGCGAAGCCGACCACGACCGGCGGCAGCACCAACGGCAGGTGCACGACCGCGTCAAGCAGCGTCTTGCCGGGAAATTCGAACCGCGCCAGGACATACGCGACACCGATCGCCACAGGCAGGCTGAAGGCGACGCTCACCAGCGCCACCTTGAGGCTCAGCAGAATGATGCCGAGCTCGTCGGCGCTTAAGGCCACCAGCCAACCTCACAACGGCGCGAAGCCATATTTCTCCCAGATCGGGCGCGCCGCGCCCGAGCGCAGAAAATCGAGGAGCGCCTTTGCCGCGAGCGATCGACCCGGCGCCACGAGCGCGGCCGGATACACGATCGGCGCGTGCGTCGCCTTGGGAAACGCGTCCACGATGCGCACATTTTTCTCGGCCAGCGCGTCGGTCTTGTAGACGATGCCGAACGCGGCTTCGCCGCGCGCGACCAGCGCGAGCGCGGCGCGCACGTTGTCGGTGCGCACGACCTGCTTCTCGATGCTCTTCCATGCGCCCAGACTCTCGAGCGCGCTCTTGCCGTACTTGCCCGCGGGCACGCTGTCCGGGTTCGCCATCGCCAGCTTTTCATTCCCCAACGCGGCGGCCAGACCGATGCCCGGCGCAATCCGAAGAACTGCGCTGCTGCTCGCGGGCGCGATCAGCACCAGCTCGTTGGAGAGCAGATTCGATCGCGTACCCGGAACGAGCAGGCGGCGCCGGTCGAGGTAGTCCATCCAGTCTTCATCGGCCGAGACGAACACTTCCGCCGGGGCGCCGGCCTCGATCTGCCGGGCGAGCGCATTGCTACCTCCATAGGCAACGATGACCCTGCTCTCCGTCACCGACTCGAATTTCTTCGCCTGCGCGTCCATCGCTTCCCGGAGACTTGCCGCAGCGAAGACCGTGACCTCGGCGGCCGCAGCGGGCATTGCCGCCGCCATCGACAGCGCCAGCAGCGTGACGAAGGCGGCTACTCGGAACACGGCGGTTCTTCCGCAGAGTGACTCGACTGGGCAATATACCGGCGTATATAACGATACGCAAACTCAAAGAAACCTGGGTCTTGCAAACCGGATTGACCGGGATTTGATCCGCGGATGCCAGGATGCGCGAGGCAGAGGCGTTGCCCCGAGTACCGCCCTGTAGGCTCAACCTGGGTTTTGCGCCTTCACGCATTCGAATCTCCTGCATTGGGATAGAACAGCTGCTCGCCATTGATCGTGTACTCGGCGATCGCTTTCTGGCCCGCCGGAGAGATGATCCAGTCGATGAACTGCTGCCCGAGCGCCTTCTTGACGCTCGGATGCATTACCGGATTGACGAGCATCACGCCGTACTGGTTGAAGAGGCGCTTGTCGCCTTCGACCAGGATCGTGAGATCGCGGCGATTCCTGAATGCGAGCCAGGTCCCGCGATCGGAGAGGATGTACGCGTCCATCGACGCCGCAGTGTTGAGCGCCGGACCCATGCCCTGTCCCGTGTCGCGATACCAGGCGCCCCTGGCTTTGTCGGTGTCGATTCCGGCGGCGCGCCAGAGCGCGAGCTCGGCCATGTGCGTTCCGCTGCGATCGCCGCGCGATACGAATGGCTCGCGGGCGGCCTGGAGTTTCTTCAGCGCGACGACGATGTCCTTGCCGCCGCCGATCTGCGCAGGATCGCTCTTCGGGCCGATGAGCACGAAGTCGTTGTACATCACCGGATAACGTCTGACGCCGTGACTTTCGGCGAGGAATTGCTCTTCGGCAGGCCTGGCGTGCACGAACACGACGTCGGCATCGCCCCGCCGCGCGACATCGAGGGCCTGGCCCGTGCCCAGGGCGACGATGTGGACCTTGATGCCGGTCTGTCTTTCGAAAATCGGCAACAGATGGTCGAACAGCCCCGACTGCTCGGTTGACGTAGTCGAGGCCACGGTGATGAAGCGTTCCTGGCCCTGCAGCGTCGAAACAAACAGCGCGAGAACAGCCCCGAGAAAGATGCGACGGGCGGCTACCACGGCAACTCTCCTTCCAGAAACTGCGCGGCTTCCGCGGATGCGGGTTGCCTGAAAAACCGGCTGGCCGGTGCGCGCTCGAGCATCCTGCCCTGATGGAAGAACAGGATTTCCTCGCCGAGCCGGTGCGCCTGGCCGAGGTTGTGGGTAACCATCACGATCTTGGTGCCGGCGGCGTGCATCGCGGCGATGATCCGCTCGATCTCATGCGTCGCACCCGGATCGAGGCTCGCCGCGGGCTCGTCGAGAAACAACACCTCGGGACGGAGCGCCCACACGCGCGCCAGGGCGAGACGTTGCTGCTCGCCGCCGGAAAGTACCCGCGCCGGATGGGCAGCGAGTGTCTCGAGCCCGACCTTGCGCAAAGCCTCGCGTGCGCGTGCCTCTCGCTGCCGCGGCGGGATGCCGGCGACCCTCAGCGCATGGAGAATATTGGCCAGCGCCGAGCGCCTCAGAAGAACGGGCGGTTGTAACACCATCGCCTGGCGCCGCGGCCCGCCAGGGATTTCCGGCGCGTTCCAGGCGATCTTCCCTGACGTCGGCTGCAACAGGCCGTGGCACAGCCGCAACAGGACGCTCTTCCCCGCGCCGTTGGGTCCCACGATTACCGTTCGCAGTCCTGCTTCGAGCGTCGCCGATACGCCGTCGACGATGCGCCGGCCGCCGGCCTCGAACACCACGGCGTCAAGGCGCAGAGGCAACAATGTCGCCGGCGCGCGCATGTCCCTAGGGGCCGTCATCCGAAGCGTCGCTGCACGGTTTCCTTGACCAGATACGCTCCGGCATTGAGCGCGAGCACGATGGTAAGAAGCACCATCCCCAGCCCGAGCGCCAGCGGCAGATCGCCCTTGCTCGTCTCGAGCGCGATCGCGGTGGTCATCACCCGGGTGACGCCGTCGATGTTGCCGCCGACGATCATCACCGCGCCGACCTCGGCGGCCGCGCGGCCGAAGCCGGCGAGCACGATGGTGATCAGCGAAAAGCGCAAGTCCCAGAGCATGGTCATTACCGCGCCGAACCGGCGCTCGCCTAGCGATAGCAGCTGCTCGCGATATTCGGCCCAGGCGTCTTCGACCACCTGCCGCGACAACGCGGCAATGATGGGAGTGATCAGGATCGCCTGCGCGATGACCATCGCCGTCGGCGTGAAGAGCAAGCCCATTACTCCCAGCGGACCTGCGCGCGACAGCAGCAGATAGACAGCCAAGCCGACGACGACGGGTGGCAGGCCCATGAGGGCGTTGAGCACGACCACGACCGTGCGCCGCCCGGGAAAACGGCTGACCGCGACGATCGCGCCCAGCGGCAAACCGACGGCGCAGGCGAAGACGACTGCAGTGAGGCTCACCTGCAGGCTGAGCAGCACGATGTCCAGCAACTTGGGATCGCCGACGGCAACCAGCCGTAGCGCCTGTGCGCCGGCCTGTGAAAGATCGCTCATCGCATTCGATGTCTGGCGAGGGCTGGTTTGATATATGTAAGCTGATGCATATAGACTGTCGCTACGCGGATCGATCATAGCCGCTGGTCTGCAGCTATCAAATATGTATCTACTTGCATAATGCGCGTCGTCCCGACGCTGTCATGGGCGCTCGTCGAAACGGCCGAAGCGCTCGACGCACGGCTCCTGCCGCTGCTCGGCGCGATTCGCGCCAAGGGTTCGCTTGCCGCGGCGGTCGCCGAGCTCGGCCTGTCGTACCGTGCGGCATGGGGCTTGCTGCGCAACTTTCAGCGCATGCTGGGCGCGCCCTTGGTTGAACTCGAGGTGGGGCGCGGTGCCCGGCTCGCGCCCGCGGGCGAAAAACTTCTCGCAGGGCACCGTGCGGCCGCGCAACGATTGGAGCGCATCCTGCCGGCCCTGGCCGTCGAGCTGGGATCACGAGCCGGACGCGGGCTGCCGGCGCCGAGGCTCACCGTTACCGCGAGTCACGACCAGCAATTCGCCGAAGGCCGAACCGACCTCGCCGGCTTTCACGTTCCCTTCGGCGTGCACGCTGCAGGCGAGCTCGCTCCGTTCCGCCGTCTATTGCGAGCGCGGCGCGACCGGCTGATCCGCGTTGTCGACCGCGACCAGGGATTCATGCTTCCACGCGGCAATCCGTCGCGCGTCCACGGCTTCCGCGACCTCGTGCGCAAGCGACTGCGGTTCGTCAATCGGCAGCGTGGCTCGGGTACCCGTTTGTTGATCGATCGCCTGATCGCGGACGGAGGTCTCGAAGCGTCGTCACTCATCGGCTACGCCAACGAAGAATTTACGCATCCTGCCGTCGCCGCTACGGTGGCATCCGGGGCTGCAGACGCAGGCTTCGGGCTGCGCGCGGCCGCCGCCGAATACGGGCTCACGTTCGTGCCGCGGGTGCGCGAGCGTTACTACCTCGCGGTCCGCGCGTCCACGCTCGCGATGCCCGCCGTCCTGCGGCTGATCGAAGTGCTCCGGGGATCGATCTTTGCACGCATTGCGGGAACGCTGCCGGGATATCGGCGGGAAGGAGCGGGAACGGTGGTCGGCGTCGAGGCGCTCGACGCGTAGCATGTACCCGGGGGTATTTGCGGTACGATGGCGCTCCCGCATGCCGCTCCCGCCGGCCATGGAATTCGCGTTCATCCTCGATCCTCTCGCTTCACTAAAGGCCTACAAGGATACGAGCGTGGCGATGATGCGCGCGCTGCATGATCGCGGTCACGCACTGTTCGCGTTGGAGCAGCGCGACCTCTTCTGGGACGGAAAACAGACGTTCGGCACGACGCGGCCGCTGACGGTGGCCGCAGACGACCACGACTGGTTCCAGGTCGGAACGCCAGCGATGCGACCGCTCCAGTCCTTCGCCGCCGTTCTGATGCGCAAGGACCCCCCGTTCGACATGGAGTACGTGTATTCGACATATCTTCTCGAAGCTGCGGAGTCGCAGGGCGCGCTCGTCTTCAACCGCCCGCGCGCACTGCGCGACTACAACGAAAAGCTGGCGATCGCAAAGTTCCCCGATTTCATCGTGCCGACGCTGGTCACGCGCGATCCGGAGCTACTGCGCGAATTCGTCGACGAGCACGAAGACGTGATCCTGAAGCCTCTCGACGGCATGGGCGGGGCATCGGTCTTTCGCGTCCGCGAGGACGACGCCAATCGCAACGTCATCGTCGAGACGGTCGGTCACCACGGCGCGCGCACGGTCATGGCGCAGCGCTTCATACCCGAGATCGTCGACGGCGACAAGCGCATCGTGCTGATCGCCGGCGAGCCGGTGCCGCATTCGCTCGCGCGCATCCCCAAACCCGGCGAAACGCGCGGCAACCTGGCCGCCGGAGGGCGCGGCGTCGCGCGCGCGCTTTCGCCCCGCGACCGCCTGATCGCGGAGACGATCGGGGCGAAGCTTTGGGCGGACGGCCTGCTGGTCGTCGGCCTCGACGTCATCGGGGATTACCTGACCGAGATCAACGTCACCAGTCCGACGGGTTTCGTCGAGATCACCAAGCAGACGGGGTTCGACGTCGCGGATCGCTTCGCAGAGGCGCTGGTGCACGCGGCGACCTAGCCGGGTGCGTCGAGGCAGCGTGCTAAGATAACCTCGAGACTGCAAAGCGCGCGCCGGCGTGGATTGAGGCGCAGCGACCGGATCCACTGAGGCACGCGCCACGCAAAGAGCTCGACGGAGCCATCATGATCGGCATCCTGATCGTCGCTCACGGCACGCTGGGCGAGAGCCTCGCTGGCGCAGTGACACACGTGCTGGGCAGCCGCCCTCCGCAGTTCGATACCCTGCGGGTCGCCGCGACCGACGATCCGCTGTATCTCCTGCCAAAAGCCCGGGCACTGGTGGAGGCGCTCGACACCGGCGACGGCGTTCTGATCTTCTCGGATATCTACGGCGCGACGCCGTGCAATCTCGCCGCCAAATTGCTTGTTGCGGGGCGCGTCGAGGCCGTCGCCGGCGTGAATCTGCCGATGCTGGTGCGCGCATTCACGTACCGCGACAAGGGCATGGAGACGATGATCAAGAAGGCTATCAGCGGGGGCTGCGACGGCGTGCTGCATATCGACGTCGATCCGATCTATGCGGCAACAAGAAGTTGAGATCATCAACAGGCTGGGGCTCCACGCGCGCGCGGCGGCCAAGCTGACCCAGCTCGCAGCCAAGTATCAATGCGAGGTCTCGGTCGCGCGCAATGGCCGCAAGGTCAACGCCAAGAGCATCATGGGAGTGATGATGCTCGCCGCCGGCAAGGGCAGCCGCATCGTGCTCGAGACCGACGGTCCGGACGAGACCGAAGCGCTCGACGCGATCGTCGCGCTGATCGGCGACTACTTCGGCGAGGGGCAGTGATGCAGGCCGCAGGCGGTCCGAGGGTCGTCATCCGGCGACACATGCTTTTAATGGCTGCGCGGAACCAATGCATGGCGGGATCGATCAATGCAGGGGCGCGCAAGCTGTATCCCGAGACGCTGACCCTGAACAACAACGGCTCCGATCATGCAAATACGCCAAGTCGAACTAACCAACCGCCGCGGACTGCATGCGCGTGCATGTGCGAAGGTCGTGGAGCTGGCCTCGCAATTCCGCTGCAATGTTTGTCTGGTATGGAATGGACGGCGGGCGAGCGCGCGCAGCATCGTCGCGGTAATGCTGCTCGCGGCGGGGGTCGGCGCGACGATCCGGCTCGAGACTCAAGGCCCGGACGAAGGCGAAGCGATGACCGCGATGGTCGAGTTGATCGCCGGTCGTTTCGGCGAGCAGCGATAACGGAAGGACGAGACCCCCGCGGGCGTTGTCGCGGTGCAGCGCGACATGAAACCGGGAACTAACGCGCTCTTATGCAACCACACCGGGAGGAGGTTCACGGCCTTTCGAGTGTTGTCCACGCCTCTTTGCCCTTCGCCATTCCGCGCCACATGAGCTTCGTCCTGCACGGTATCGGAGTCTCCGGCGGCATCGCCATCGGCAGGGCGCAGCTCGTCTCGCACGCGACGCTCGAGGTGGCCCATTACTCGATCACGCCCGCGCAGGTGCCCGGAGAGATCGAGCGCCTGACACAGGCGCTCAAGGCCGTCCAGAAGGAGCTGGAAAGCCTGCGCGGCGCGATGACCGCGGGCGATGCCCCGGCCGAATTCGGCGCGTTTCTCGACGTACATTGGATGATCCTCACCGATCCCGTGCTGCGCGAGATGCCGAAGCGCACCATCGCCGAGCAGCTTTGCAATGCCGAATGGGCGCTGACTCAGCAGCTCTCCGTGCTCGTCGAACAGTTCGAGTCGATCGAAGACCCGTACCTGCGCGAGCGCAAGGCCGATGTCGTCCAGGTCGTCGAGCGCGTCCTCAAGGTTCTTATGGGCAATCCCGGCAACGTGGGACCGGCCAACGCCGAGGAGCACACGATCCTTGTCGCGCACGATCTCTCACCGGCCGATGTCATCCAGTTCAAGAACCACCACTTTGCGGCTTTCCTGACCGATCTCGGCGGGGTCACCTCGCACACCGCGATCGTTGCGCGCAGCCTCAACGTTCCCGCAGTCGTCGCGACGCACAATGCGCGCGCGCTGATCCGCGAGAACGAGCTTTTGATCGTCGATGGCGGCCGCAACGTCGTCATTGTCAATCCCGATCGCTCGGTGCTCGCCGAATACCGGGTCAAGCAGGACGAGCTCGAGCTCGAGCGGCAAAAGCTCCGCCGCCTGCGAACGACCCCCGCGACGACGCTCGACGGCTGTCGCGTAGAGCTCATGGCCAATATCGAGCTGCCGGAAGATCTTGAGCAGGCGATCGAGAACGGGGCGGCGGGCGTCGGGCTGTTCCGCACCGAGTTCCTTTTTCTGAACCGCGACGGGCTGCCGTCCGAGGACGAGCAATTCGAGGCATACCGGGCAGTCGCTTCCGGCATGAAGGGCCATCCGGTAACGATCCGCACTTTCGACCTCGGCGCGGACAAGCATAAGGAAGGGCTCGACGGCCTGTCGCGCGTCGCGCCGAATCCGGCGCTGGGTCTGCGCGCGGTGCGCTTCTGCCTCGCCGAGCCGCGGCTGTTCCTCACGCAGCTCCGCGCCATTCTCCGCGCGTCGCATTACGGACAGGTGAAAATCCTGCTCCCGATGCTCTCGTCCGTCGGCGAGATCGAGCAGGCGCTGGCGCTGATCTCGCAGGCAAAGGAGAGCTTGCGCGAGCAGCGGGCGAAGTTCGATCCCGGCGTCGAGATCGGCGGCATGATCGAAATCCCGGCCGCGGTACTTTCGATCGGCGCGTTCACGACACGGCTGGATTTCCTTTCGATCGGCACCAACGACCTGATTCAGTACACGCTCGCGGTCGATCGCGCCGACGACGCGGTTTCCCAACTTTACGACGCATTGCATCCAGCCGTCATAAAGCTCATCGCACTCGCCATCGCCACCGCCAACAAGGCGGAGGTTCCGATCGCGGTCTGCGGCGAAATGGCGGGCGAGGCCCGCCTCACGCGGTTGCTGCTCGGCATGGGACTCACCAACTTCTCCATGCATCCGGCGCATCTTCTTTCGATCAAGCAGCGCGTGCTCGCGAGCGACATCGGCGTGGCGAAGCCGATCGTCGGTCGCATGCGGCGCACCGACGAGCCGGCGAAGCTCGTCGCGCTACTCGAGAAGCTCAACGCCGGCTGACGGGGACGAGGGCGGAGCTTTGCCGCTCGCCGGTCATTTCTGCAAGGCTCGATAATTGACTTCCGGGAGCGCCTCGGTAAACTAGCAGCCACGCGCCGATTTGACGATCAGCTTGCGGGCGCGAAGGGGCTTCCCGACAAGGAAGATTCCCCGACAAATACGGCTAAAGCGGCGAGGTTGCTGTGTCGAAGTCTGCCGACCCGATTAGCGCGAGCTGATCGGGTTTTTTATTGACCATCGTGACTCAATCTCCGGGCTCGGTCGGCATCGTTCAAGCGCGGCGCGCCGCGTTCACGGAACCGCTTGCGCTCTCTTCCGGCGCGACCTTGCCCGCGTTCGAGCTGATGTACGAGACCTATGGCGAGCTCGATGCGGACCGGTCCAACGCGATTCTGGTCTGCCATGCGCTGAACGCGTCGCATCACGTCGCCGGCACATACGCCGGTCAGCCCGACAGCGAAGGCTGGTGGGACAACATGGTGGGACCGGGCAAGCCGGTCGACACGACGCGGTTTTTCGTCATCGGCGTCAACAACCTGGGCAGCTGCTTCGGTTCGACCGGCCCCGCGTCGATCAATCCGGTGACGGTCAAGCCCTGGGGCTCGGACTTTCCCATCGTCACCGTCGAGGATTGGGTCGATGCGCAGGCACGGCTCGCCGATTATCTCGGCATCGAGCGCTTCGCCGCGGTCATGGGCGGCAGCCTCGGCGGCATGCAGGCGCTTTCCTGGGCGATCCGCTACCCGGAGCGCATCCGCAATGCGCTGGTGATCGCGGCGGCGCCCAATCTGTCCGCGCAGAACATCGCCTTCAATGAGGTCGCGCGCGCGGCGATCCTGACCGATCCCGAATTCCATGACGGTCACTATTACGCGTATGGCGTCAAGCCCGTACGCGGCTTGCGCGTGGCCCGGATGGTCGGCCATATCACTTATATTTCGGACGAGCAGATGGGCGAGAAATTCGGGCGCCAGTTGAAGGACGGGATCCAGTACTCGTTCCGGCCGGAATTCGAAATCGAATCGTACCTGCGTTATCAGGGCGAGAAGTTCTCCGAGTATTTCGACGCCAACACGTATCTGCGCATCACCAAGGCGCTCGATTATTTCGATCCTGCGCTGGCGACGGGCGGCGATCTCGCCCGTGCGCTCGCGCCCGCGACGTGCCGCTTCCTGGTCATTTCGTTCACGACCGACTGGCGCTTCTCGCCCGCGCGCGCCCGCGAGATCGTCAAGGCGCTGGTCGACACCCGCCGCGATGTCTCGTACGCCGAGATCCTTGCGCCGCACGGCCACGATGCCTTCCTGCTCGACACGCCGCAGTACCACGCGGTCGTGCGCACCTATCTGGCGCGCGAGGCGGGATGAAGCTCGCTACCCGCGCGGATTTTTCGACCATCGCGGGCTGGATCGCGCCGACCGCGCGCGTGCTCG
>WNGE01015354.1_pt1 | contig 12878 bp, 13 predicted proteins | sample 5400651 | NCBI WGS metagenome assembly WNGE01 (sample SAMN13153370, study PRJNA577476) | soil metagenome | isolation source: 60 cm soil or saprolite under grassland replicate 2 | place: USA:California | collected 2016-06-15 | reverse complement strand
CAGGTCTCGGCCATCAGGTAGGCGAGCCGGCGGCGCTCCTCCATCGACCAGGCGTCGAGCGGCAAGTCGGCGAGCTGGAATCCCTCGAGCAGCTCGAGCGTCAGCACCCGCGCGCGCGTGTAGCTCCAGTAGACCCGCGGGATGCGCACGTGCGGGTGGCCTGAGAAACGGTGGTGGAAGGCCTCGGCGTTGCGGGCCTCGAGCCGGTAGTCGAGCTCCTGCCGGATCGAGCGCGCGAACTCGTCCACGATCTGACGCGCGTCGATGAAGTCGAGCGCCCGCACCCGCTCGCGGGCGATCCGCGCGGCCTGGTAGAGGAGCGCGAGATCGGCCTCGACCTGGCGCGGCGCGTTCGGGCGCTGCACCTTGACCGCGACCCGGTGCCCGTTCGGCAGCGTCGCCTGGTGCACCTGGCCGATCGAGGCGGCCGCGACGGGGACCGGGTCGAAATCGGTGAAGAGCTGCTCGACCGAAAGGCCGAGGTCCTCCCGGATCACGCGCTCGACGTCCTCGTACGGAAACGGGCGGACGTCGTCCTGGAGGGCCTGGAGCTCGACCAGGATGTCCGGCGGGACGATGTCGGGGCGGGTCGAGAGGAGCTGGCCGAACTTGACGAACGTCGGGCCGAGCTCGTCCAGCATCTCGCGCAGGTGCTGGCCGCGCTGCGAGGGTGTCCCGTCCCTCGGAATGCGATGCTGCCACGGCAGCAGGTCGGTCAGCTTGTGAGTCTCGAAGAAGTAGCCGAAGCCGTGCTTGACCGCGACCTGGGCAATCTCGGAGATCCGTCCGAGATTGCGCGTCCTCGTGCTCGCCACGGGCTCAGTCTTGCATGCGCGACGGCTCGTTCTCGCCGGGGCCCGCCTTGTTCCCTAGTGTGGCCCGGCTCCGTCGCCGGCGAAGACCTTCGGGTTGATCCCGCTGCGCTTCGCCCCGTCCGTTAGCTCGGGCGGCAGGCCGGCAGCCGCGGCGTGGGCGGCCTGGCGCCAGAGGCGCACGATCTCCGCGCCCACGATCCCCGTGGCCTGCGCGTATCCCCGGCGGTTCCGCGGCAGGTCGTCGAGCCGGATCGGGTCTCCCCAGACGACGGCGCACAGTCGCCGGTTGGTCGGCGACCAGCCGAAGGTGTCGAGACCGCAGGGGATCACCGGCACGCCCTCCTGCATCGCGATCATCAACCCACCCGGGTGCATCGGGCCGGGGTGGCCGAAACGCTGTCTCGTTCCCTCGAGGTGGACGCCGACGAGGTTGCCCTCGCGCGCGAGCTTCCGGGCGTGACGCAGCGCGTCCCGGTCTCCTTCGCCGCGTCGAACGCCGAAGACCCCCAGCGACCGAAGCGCCGCGCCCACGACTGGCACTGCGAGCAGCTCGGCCTTGGCGAGAAAGTAGATCGTGCGAGGAGAGAACCCGCCGATCAACGGGTGGTCGATCGCGGAGAAGTGGTTGGCGGCGACGACGCCGCCGACGGCGAGCGGGATGCGCTCGACGCCGTAGCCGGCCGCCGGTGCGAGCCAGACTGCGATTCGCGGAACGAACGTGCGGCCGACCCGCCATCCCGCTTCCGCGTCTCCGCGCCACCACTTCAACACGGGGAGGCTCATGGAGGGCTGCAACGCTAGGCCCGCGGCGCGGACGGCTCGCGGCCGGTCTCGACGAGATGCAGCCGATGCTCGAGCTGCGCGACCCGGAGCTCGAGCTCCTCGAGCTCGTCCCGCGTGACCAGGCCGAGCTCGCGAAAGATCCCGGCAAGGCCGGCGCCCGTCCGCTCGCTCAGCCGGACCGTCTCGCTCCGCCAGCGGCCGGCCAGCTCCTCGACGAGCGAGCGCGCCTCGTCGCGGCCCATCCCGCCGCGGGCCGACACCTCCTCGGCGAGCGCCTCGACCCGCTCGGCCGTCAGCGCGACCGCGCCGACGCCTGCGAGCACGAGGCGCTCGGCGGCCTCGCGCACCGGTTCCACTAGCCCCTCCTCGGGTCTCTGGGGCGGCGCTGGCGGTGCGATGCCGGAGGGGACAGTGTTCCTAACACGGTCCCACGCTACGCGTCCTGGACTCTCGTAGCGGCGTCAGGCGGAGGCGTAGCCGGGCTTCGCCCGGCTGGAGCCGCCGCCGGCCAGAGGCGCGAGGAGTCAGCGCGCTCGGCCATGGGGTCTGGCCCGGCGACGCTGTCTACGGCGCTCCCGCTTCGCCTGTGAGGTCACGCGCTCGACGGCTGCCACCGGGGAAATGTCGCTCACGGGCTCGGCGGCGGCAGCTTCCTCGGCGGCTTCGAGGACGGCGACCTTGCCGTCGACGCTCGGCTCGGGCACGACCTCGCGCCGGCGCGCGTACTCCGGCTCGCGTTCCTTCCAGATCGTCAGCAGCGGTGCGGCGATGAAGATCGACGAGTAGGCGCCCGAGGTGATCCCGACGAGCAGGGCGAAGGCGAAGTCCTTCAGCGTCGCGCCGCCGAAGACCAGCAGCGCGAGAATCGGGAGCAGCGTGATGAACGTCGTTGCCAGCGAGCGGCGGATCGTCTCCCAGAGCGAGACGTTGGCGATCGTTGCGAACGGCGCCCGCCGCATCAGCGGGATGTTCTCGCGGATCCGGTCGAAGATGATGATCGTGTCGTAGATCGAGTACCCGAGCACGGTCAGCACCGCGGCAACGGTCGAGTTCGACACCTCTCTCCCGGTCAGCGCGTACACGCCGACGGTGATTGCGATGTCGTGCAACAGGGCAACGATCACCGGCGCGGCGAACTTGAAGTCGAACCGGATCGCGATGTAGAAGATGATCAGGAGGAGCGAGAAGAGGATCGCGATGATCGCGGAGCGCGCGATCTGGCGCCCAAAGCTCGCCGAGACCGTCTGGATCTGGCTCGAGATGTTCTGCCCCCGGCCGAAGCGCTCGCTTATGTCCTTCGAGAGCGCGGACGTCCGCGCTGAGCTGAGCGAGCGCATCCGCAGCTGGAAGTTCTCGTAGCGGTCGCCGCCGAAGGTCTTGCCGCGTCCCTGCACGACCGGCTCCTTCGCGAACTGCGAGGCCTGGCTTCGGACGTTGGCGAGGGAGACCGGCTGCGGCGTCTTGAACGTGACCTGCGTGCCGCCCTTGAAGTCGATCCCGAGGTTCAGGCCCTTGACGGCGATCACGACGATGCTGAGCACGATCGCCACGGTCGCGGCGGACAGCCAGATCCGCCGCCGCTTCGGGCTGTTCACGTCGATCCGCTGCCAGTTCGCGATCGTCTGCCCGGTCGCGCCCATGAAGCGCGGGTTGTCGAACCAGCGGAAGCCCGCGAGCAGGCCGAGCATCGCGCGCGTGGCCGCGACCGCGGTCAGCAGCGAGATCACCGTGCCGATCATCAGCATCAGCGCGAACCCCTTCACCTGCGCGGTGGCGACCGCGAACAGCACCATCGCCGTGATCACGGTGACGACGTTCGCGTCGACGATCGTGTGGAAGCCCTTTGCGTAGCCGGCGGCGATCGCCGCGCGCACGGACTTCCCGGACCGCACTTCTTCCTTGATGCGTTCGAAGACGACCACGTTCGCGTCGGCCGCGACTCCGATCGTCAGGATCAGGCCCGCGAAGCCCGGCAGCGTGAGCGTGACGCCGAAGACCAGGATCGCCGCGTAGAGGAAGGCGGAGTAGATGCCGAGCCCGATCACCGCGACCAGGCCGAGGAAGCGGTAGAGGACGAGCAGGAAGATTGCGACGACCAGGAGGCCGATCAGCGCGGCGGTCTTCGCCTCCTTGAGCGAGTCCTTGCCGAGCGTGGCGGAGACGTCCGTGCGTTCGATCTGCTCGAACTTCACCGGGAGCGCACCCGTCTGGAGGACGAGCGCGAGGTCCTTCGCCTCGCCGATGCTCTGGATGTTCGAGATCTCGGCCCCGCCGCCCGCCGGGTCGATCCCGTCGGGGTTCTGCTTGTAGTCGATGTACGGAGTCGACTTGAGCTCGCCGTCGAGGACGATCGCGAAGTGCTGGGCGAACGAGAGCACCGTCTGCTGGTCACCCGAGCTGCCCTGGCCGGCGGCGTTGGCTTTGAACTGCCCGCGCTGCGCCTCATCTCGCGTGATCTCGTGGAACTTCTTCCCGCCCTTGCCCGTGAAGCCGAGCCGGACGACGGCAGTGCCCTGACCGGGCTGCGTACCGACGTCTGCCTGGATCGCCGAGAGCTTGAGGTCGGCCCCGGTGGCCTCCGGGACCGGGTGCGCGGCGTTGTCGGGCTCGAACTTGAACAGGTAGTAGAAGGTGCGCGGCACGCTCTGGGCGCCGGGGCAGCCGGTCGTCCCGTCGCAGCTGATCACCGTCTGCTTCGCCGGGACCGCGAACACCTTCCAGCCCTTCGGTACGTTCCCCTGAAGCTTCGGAGTGTCCAGCAGCTTCTCGCGCGTATCCTCGGGCCCCCGCTTGAGCTTCTTCTTCGCGTCGAAGAGGTAGAACGCGGTGGGCGTCCCCTTCTTCGCGTCGGGCTGGACTTGCTGGAGCAGGTGGAAGAGGTTCGGGTCGGCGACCACGCCGCCGTTGCCGTCGGTGGACGGGCCGACGACGTCGGCCTCGAGGTCGTAGAACTGGAGCTGGGCGGTCTTGCCGATGATCTGCGCCGCCTTGGCCGGATCGTGGACACCGGCCAGCTCGATCACGATCTGGTTGGAGCCCTGCTTGCGGATCTCCGGCTCGGAGACCCCGAGCTTGTCGATCCGGCTGCGCATGATCGAGACCGAGCGGTCCATGTCGGAGGCGTTCAGCTTGTGGTTCTTCGGCGGCACCGCCTTGAGGACGACCTCGAGCCCGCCCTGGAGGTCGAGTCCCAGCGTCACCTTCTTGTGCGCCGGCGAGCCGGGAACGCCGATCGCCGCCACGCCGGCGAGCGCCAGCGCGATCAGGCCTACCAGGATCAGGTGAGAACGACGATTTGCCACGCGCGGAGGTCGAGGAAGATTAGCTTTCGCGGGTCGAGACTGGCTGTTCTTCCTCGATTTCTTCGTCGACCTCGAACTCCTCCGGCTCGCCGCGATCGGCGACGGCCGCGACCGCCCGTCGGTCGAGGCGAACCGTGGTTCCGGGCGCGATCTCGATCTCGAGCACCTCACCCTCGATCGACTGCACGGTCGCGTGGAGGCCGCCGGCGGTGATGATCTCGTCCCCGATCCGGAGCCGGTCCTGCATCGCCATCTGCGCCTCGCTGCGGCGACGCTGGGGGCGGATCAGGAACAGCCACATCAGCACGAACAGCGCCCCGAGAATGATCAGATAGCCCACGTAGCCTCCTCCGGAGCGGCCTGGAGCCTCGCCAGCGCCGCTTCCTTGTACGACCGCAGCTCGCCCCGCTCGATCGCGGCTCGGGCTCCGGCGACGAGGTCGAGCACGAAGCGAAGATTATGCAGCGTCAGCAGCCGGTGGCCGAGCAGCTCCTGCTGGTTGACGAGGTGGCGGAGGTAGGCGCGCGAGAAGCGGGTGCAGGCTGGACAGGGGCAGTCTTCGTCGAGGGAGGCGGGGTCGCGCGCGTAACGTGCGTTGCGCAGGTTCAAGCGGCCGTGCCGGCTGAGCGCGGTGCCGGTGCGCGCGTTCCGGGTCGGGAGGACGCAGTCGAACAGGTCGATCCCGCGCTCGATCACCTCGAGGATCCCCTCGGGGTCGCCGATTCCCATGAAGTAGCGGGGCGCGTCGTGTGGGAGCAGCTCGGCGGCCCAGGCGCTGGTCTCGAACATCACTTCTCGCGGCTCGCCGATGGCGAGGCCTCCGAGGGCGTAGCCGTCGAAGCCGATCTCGACGATCTCCTCGACCGAGCGACGGCGCAGGTCGGCGTCCGCCCCGCCCTGAGCGATTCCGAAGAGGAGCTGGCCCGGTGCGCGGTCGGCCTCCTTCTGGCGCGCAGCCCAGGACGAGGTCAGGCGGACGGCCCCGGCGAGCTCCTCCGGCGGGACGCCGGCGGGCGGGACGACGTCGAGGCACATCGCGATGTCGGAGCCCAGGCGCGCCTGGACCTGGGCGGCCAACTCGGGCGTGAGGCGCGCGGCCTCGCCGTCGTAGACCGAGCGAAAGGTGACACCGTCGTCGTCGAGCCCGAGGATCGTGTGCCGGAGCGAGAAGACCTGGAAGCCGCCCGAGTCGGTCAGGATCGGCCCGTCCCAGCCCATGAAGGCGTGCAGCCCGCCAAGCTCCCCGATCGTGTCCGCGCCAGGCCGGAAGTGCAGGTGGTACGTGTTGCACAGCACGATCTCCGCGCCGAGCTCTCGCAGCTCGTCCGGGTCGACGCTCTTGACGGTCGCCTTCGTCCCGACCGGCATGAACGCCGGCGTCCGCACCTCCCCGTGGGCGGTCGTGAGCACGCCGGCGCGGGCGGCGCCGTCGGTCGCTTCGAGCTTGTAGCTCACAGCACGAGCATCGCGTCGCCGAGCGAGTAGAAGCGGTAGCGCTCCTCGATCGCCGTCCGGTAGAGGCGTCGCGTCGCCTCGACCCCGGCGAAGGCCATCACGAGCGCGAGCAGGGTCGAGCGCGGCAGGTGGAAGTTGGTCAGGAGCGAGTCGACGCGCTTGAACTCGAAGCCGGGCGTGATGAAGAGGTCCGTGCGCCCCGCGAGCGGCGCCCCGCGAGCGAGCGACTCCAGCACCCGCACGGTGGTGGTGCCGACGGCGAGCACGTGGCGTGCAGCACGAGCTCGGTTCCAGACGCGCTCGGAGACCTCGTAGAGCTCGCTGTGCGGCTCGTGGTCGGCGAGGTCGGCGGCGGAGACCGGGCGGAAGGTGTCGAGGCCGACGTGAAGGGTGACGCCCTCGACGTCGAGCCGGGCCAGGAGCTCGGGCGTGAAGTGGAGGCCGGCGGTCGGCGCCGCGGCCGAGCCTTCGTGCTCGGCGTAGACGGTCTGGTAGCGCTCCGGGTCGGCAAGCGGTTCGGTGATGTAGGGCGGCAGGGGCGCCTCGCCGGCCGGCTCGCCCTCGAGGCGCAGGCGCCAGCGGCCCTCGCCGAGGGGCTCGAGCAGCTCGACCGGCCCGAGCCTCTGGCCGGCACGGAGCCGCCGCGACGGTCGCGCGAGCCCCTCCCAGAGGCCGTTCGCGCCCAGCCGCTCCAGCAGCAGCACCTCGGCCTCTCCGCCGCCGGGTCGGCGCAGCCGCAGCCGCGCCGGCAGGACGCGCGTGTCGTTCACGACCGTCAGCGCGTCCCCGGGCAGCTCGTTCGGCAGCTCGTCGAAACTGCGGTGCCGTACCGCGCCGGTCGTCCGCTCGTAGACGAGGAGGCGAGAGCGGTCCCGCCGCTCGAGCGGACGCTGCGCGATCAGCTCGGCAGGCAGCTCGTAATCGAGTTCCGTCGTCTTCATTCGCTTCGCCGAGCTGCCGTGTGGAGGGGGCTTGGGGGGAACCGGGAGGTTCCCCCGCCCGAGATCCTCGGCGGAGCCGAGGCGAACTCGGAAGAAGAAGGGGGCACGTGGGGGAAACATGGTTTCCTCCACGGGAGCGAGCCGCAGGCGAGCGACGGGAGGTCGTAATCCAGCTCGGACGACTTCATCCGACCCGAACGCTAGCCTCTTCCGAGGGCCGCACGAATCCAACCGCCGTCGAGGCCGCGCTCGAGCGGGCACGGGCGCAGGTCGAGGAGCTGGCCCAGGCCGCGGCCGAGCTCGAGGCGACGATGCCCGCCCGGATCGAGGCCGCCGTCCAGGAGGGTCTCCGCGCGCAGGTGCAGCCGGTGGGCCGCAACCTCGGCGAGATCCGGGGCCTGATGAACCTGGTCGTCCGCCGGCTCGAGCGGGTCGAGGGCGACCTCCTCTCCGAGCGCCACGGGCGCGTGGACGACCTGGCGCTCCTCGTCGACCTGATCACCTCCGGCTGGAAGTCGGTCGACGAGCGGCTCGCAACCTTCGAGCAGAGCCTCCAGAACGGCGAGAGCGCGCTCGTCTACCGGATCGAAGAGCGCCGGACCGGATAGCCGGACTGCGCCAGCGCCTCCGCCTCGGCCTCGGCCCAGACCCCCCGCAGGAGCGCGTTGAGCCGCTCGGGCTCCTGTAGCTGTGGATTGTGTGCTGACTGCTCGAAGACGACGATCCGAGCTCCGATCGCCGCTGCGACGGCCTCGCACGCGACACGAAACCCCTCGGCACTCCACGTCGTCGTCGCGGCGGGAGCGGTGGGCGGGCGATGCACCGCGTCACCGCACCGCCGATCTTCGCGCAAGCTGCTCCTCAACCGCCAGAGCGACGAGCCCGACCGCGACCGCGAACCAGAGGGTCGCGAGGCGGATCAGCACCGTCGCGGCGGCAGCAGCCGCCTTCGGGACGTCGCCGAGGACGCGGATCAGCCCCGTCATGCTCGTCTCGGCCACGCCCAGACCGCCCGGCAGGAACGAGAGCGCGCCGGCGAGGCTCCCGAGCGAGAAGACCGCGATCGTGTCGGCGAGCGATAGGCCGAGCCGCAGGCCGCGGACGCAGACGTACGCAGCCAGGCACTCGCACAACCAGGAGACGGCGGACAGCGCGGTCATCCCGACGACGAGGCGGGTCTCCAGCAGCGAAGCCGCCGCGCCGCGAGCCTCTCCGAGCACCCCGAAACGCTCGAGGAAGGGCCCCCGCACGAGGACGACCACGACCGCCACGCCGGCGAGCGCGGCCACGAGCAGCGGCCAGCGGTCGGTGCCCACCCCGCCGGCCACGGCCAGCACGACCACTCCGGTCGCGTCGGTCACGCGCTCGGCGAGGACGACCGGCGCCGACCGCCTCACCGGGACGGCGAACGAGCGGCGCAGGAGCCCGCACTTGAGCACCTCGCCGAGCTTCGCGGGAGAGATCGTCATCGAAAGGCCGGCGACGAAGATCCCGAAGCTTCGCCACGCCGGCACCAGGATCTCCAGACGCGCGAGGTACCGCTGCCAGCGCCAGAAGCGAATCAGGTAGTTCAGCGCCGTCAGCGCCAGCGCCAGCGGGAAGAGCTCCCACCGGAAGCTCCCGAGCTCCGCGCCGAGGCGCCCGAAGTCGGCGTAGAGCCCGAGCCCGAGCGCGACGGCGACCGCCAGCGCGACCGCGACAAGGAAGCCGCGTTTCAGGTCAGGACGAGGATCAGCGCCGCCGTCACCGCCCAGCCGCAGACGGTGACGATGATCGGCACGTCCGTCAGGAGCACCTGCTCCGGCTCCTCGCCGATGTCGTCCCGGTGGATCAGCAGCAGGTAGCGGAAGATCCCGAAGAGGACGAACGGAATCGTCGCCATCAGCGCCTTCGAAGGCCGCGCAGTGACCGTGTAGAGCGAATACGCGATCACCGTCGAAGAGGCGACAATCCCGACGAGCTGGTCGACGAGCTCGAGGGAGTACCCCTCCAGCACCGGCCGGCCGGGAGTCGCCTGCGCGCCGACGAGCACGAGCTCACCGCGCCGTTTCGCCAGCGCGAGGAAGAGCGCGAGCAGAGCCGTGCAGAGGAGGAGCCAGGGCGAGATCCGGACGTCGACCGCCTCGGCTCCGGCCGTTGCCCGGATCACGAACAGGCCTCCGATCGCGAGCACGTCGAGGAGGACGACCTGCTTGAGCCCAAGCGTGTAGGCGGCCTGGAGCGCGGCGAAGCCGAGCAGGAGCCCGAGCGAGGCGAGCCCGAGGAGCGCGGCAACCGCGACCGCGACCGCCGCCAGCACCGCCGCGAGGACGAGCGCCGCTCGCGGAGACAGCTCTCCGCGCGCGATCGGCCGCTCCCGCTTGAGCGGGTGGCGCCGGTCCTCCTCCCGGTCGCGGACGTCGTTCGCCAGGTAGGCCGCGCTCGAGATCGCGCAGTAGGCCGCGAACGCCGCGACGGCCTCGCCCCAGCGCACCGCGTCACCGAGCTTGGCCGCGAAGACGATCCCTGCGAAGACGAGCAGGTTCTTCGACCATTGCCGGGGGCGGAGCGCCACCAACGCCGCCCGGACGGGCGAGCGCCGGCGGGGCAGCTCGGCGACCTGCGGAGCGGCAACCGCCATCGGCGGGGGATTCTGCCTATTCCGGGCGGGACGGGAGGACGAGCGTGAAGCGGCTGCCCTGCTCGGGCGCAGTCTCGAGCCGGATCCGCCCGCCGAGCGCGCCCGCGAGCTCCCGCGCGATGGCGAGACCGAGGCCCGTCCCGCCGCCGTCGCGCGACCAGAACGGGCGGAAGATCCGCTCGCGCTCTGCCGGCGCGATGCCGGGCCCGCTGTCTTCCACTGCGACGCAGATCGTCCCGTCCACCGCCTTCAGCTCGAGGCCGATCCGCCCTCCGTCGGGCGTCCAGCGGAACGCGTTGGAGAGCAGGTTCGAGATGATCTGGAGCACGCGATCGCCGTCCGAGACGATCACCGGCTTCGCCTCGACCGCCCGCCGGTAGTCGATCCCCCGGCGCCGCGCCTCCTCGCTGAACGTGGTGTAGGCGCGGTCGACCAGCCGCTCCATGTCCACCTCCTCGCTCAGCACCGTGAACCTGCGCGCATCGAGCTTCGCCAGGTCGAGCACGTCGCCGACGAGCCGCTCGAGCCGTTCCGCCTCGGCGGCGATCACGGTCAGCGAGGCGACGCGCATCTCCTCGTCGGTGACCACCCCCTCGCGGAGCGCCTCGACGTGGCCGCGGATCGCGGTCAGCGGCGTCCGCAGCTCGTGCGAGACCGTCATCAGGAAGTTCCGTTCGAGCTCCTCCGCCTCGGAAAGCCGCGCGGCCATCTCGCGGAAGCGATCCGCGAGCAGGCCGATCTCCCCTCCGCCGGGCACCTGCGGCACGTCTACGTCGTACTGGCCGCGTGAGACACGGTCGGCCGCCCGCGATAGCTCCAACACCGGCGTCGTGATCCGGCGCGAGAGGTACCAGGCGAACGCCGCGGCGACCGCGACGCCGCCCGCGAAGGCGAGCAGGAGCCGCTCGATCAGTGCGAGCCAGCGCTGGTTCAATACCGTCTTCGGCTTCGCGACAACGATCGTTCCGAACGTCGAGCCTCCCACGCGCAGCGGGCGCGCTGCGGCCAGCAGCGTCTGCTTGGAGTCCGGCGGGCGGAAGACGAAGCGGACGATCCCTCGGGCGCGAACGCGGCGCGGCTCGATCACCCCGCGCGGCAGCGTCCGGAAGGTGGGGCCCTGGCCGGGAAACGGGTCGAGCCCCCGGTAGTAGATCCGGTCGCCGGTGGCAAGCTCGAGATCGGAGGCCGAGAGCCGCTTCAGTCCGGCGCGGCGCGCGTACAGCTTGGTCAGGCCCTTCGCCTCGCGCGCGACCTCGGCGTACGCCTGGTCGCGGGCCCGGTTCTGCGCGTACGTGCGGAAGAGCCTCAACGCGATCGCGGCAGAGACCAGGCCCGCCACGACGACGCCGAGGAGGAAGAGGGCCGGGAGCTGGAAGCGCAGCGAGCGGAGCACGGCGCTCCCGCTCTACGCGCTCACCGCATCCCGGGCGGGAGCGACCTTGTAGCCGACCCCCCAGACCGTGACGATCGGCGAGGCGTCGCCGAGCTTGCGCCGCAGCTGGCGCACGTGCACGTCGACGGTGCGGGTGTCGCCCGCGAAGGTGTAGCCCCAGACCCGTTCCAGCAACTGGTCGCGGGTGAGCACGAGTCCGCGGTGGTCGAGTAGCTCCCACAACAGGTCGAACTCCTTCGGCGCCAGCTGCACCTCCTTCCCGGAGACGCGAGCCTCGCGGCGCCCGGCGTCGATCTCGAGGTCGCCGTGCTTGAGCTGCTTCGTCTGCACCTCCCGCCGTTCCGGGACCGACCGGCGCAGGATCGACTTCACGCGCGCCACCAGCTCGCGCGGGTTGAACGGCTTGGTCAGGTAGTCGTCGGCACCCACCTCGAGCCCGATGATCTTGTCCACGTCCTCGTCGCGGGCGGTCAGCATCAGGATCGGGACGTCCGAGTTCCGGCGGATCCGGCGGCAGACCTCGATTCCGTCCACGTCCGGCAGCATCAGGTCGAGCACGATCAGGTCGGGCCGGTCGGCCTCGGCCTGCGCGAGCGCCTCGGCGCCGGTGCCGACGGTGCGCACCGTGTAGCCCGCGTTCTTCAGGTAGAGCGAGACGAACGAGGCGATCGAGACCTCGTCCTCGACCACGAGCACCGTCTGGACCTGGGCTGACATGGACTCAGGATGCCAGAGGCAGCCGTCAGCCTCCAGGCGGCGGTGGCGGCGCCTCCAGGGGGAACGCGGTCGGGAAGTCCGGCAGCGACTCGTACGGCCCGTCGTTGAACGACATCACGCCGTCGTTCGTGCCGAGGTCACCGTTTCCGTCGAGCATCACGCTCCCGTGGCCGACGGCCGACAGGAAGATGGCGACCCCTTGCAGGTACACCCTGTAGCGCCCGTCCAGGATCCGGAAGCTGACGTTCCTGCCGCGGCAAACGGAGATCCCGAGCACCGGACGGCGCACTTTCCCCCTACAGCCGACAAGCTGCGGATCTATGCCGTCGAGCGGCTTGAAGTCTCTGACCTGGATCTTCCCGTTGATCCGCCCGATCACCGTGCCCTTGAAATTGATCGTGATCGTGCCGCGCCCGCGCTTGACGGAGAGCGTGCCGTCGCCCGGCGTGTCGCCGGCAAGCGCGGCTGGGACGGCCAGCACCGCCGCCGCCAGCGCCGCGAGAAGAAGCATCCGCCCCATGTGGACGACAGTATCGACAGCCACGGTGAGTTGCGCATGAACTGGTTGTAAGGAATGCGTAAACGCGCTTTGAGCAGGAACAATCCTGGCGTGAGGACAACGTTTTTGGGGTTGTTGCCACTCGTGCTCGCGGTCGCCCCGGCCGGCTCCGCGCCCGCGGCCGTCGGCCCCCCACGCCTGCTCGATCTGGCGGTCTCCAACGGCGGCACGCCGTTCGCGGGCGACAACGCGCGACTGACCACGATCAGCCCGAACCGCGACCGTTTCCGCGACCGGGCGGTGATCCGCTTCCGCCTCGACCGGCCCGCGCTGGTCGAGCTCCAGGTGGTGGC
>WNGE01006591.1_pt1 | contig 12878 bp, 15 predicted proteins | sample 5400651 | NCBI WGS metagenome assembly WNGE01 (sample SAMN13153370, study PRJNA577476) | soil metagenome | isolation source: 60 cm soil or saprolite under grassland replicate 2 | place: USA:California | collected 2016-06-15 | reverse complement strand
TCGGCCACGGTCGGAGCCGTGGTCTCTCCAGCGAAACGAGCTTTAGTGGGGTCATCCCCGAGGGCGCCTATACTTTCTTCCCCTCATTTCGTATCAACGGTCCAGTGGAACGCTACGAGGCCGATTTGACATGGCTGCACAGCCGTTGGGCCGTGCGCCTGGAATATGATCAGCTTGACCAGTTCCGGCGTGCGGTGGGCTCGGAACAGTCCGACGGACTTGGATTCGTAACCCTTCCCGGAGTCGTAGCGAAGGCCGGGGTAGGGCAAGTGACCTACCTGCTCACCGGCGAAACGCGACCAGAGAACGGAACCCCAAAAGTAAAACATCCATTTCTTGGCCCAGAGGCCGGAGGTGGAGAACGCGGATGGGGAGCCTGGGAACTGGCCTTCCGGTACGACAAGATACAAGCCAAGGAGCCTGGGATAAGTTTGCCGAATGGGATTACGCCAGGATTTGTACCCACCTTTGACGACCACACGGATCAGTTCACATTTGGCCTCAACTGGTATCTCAATTATTGGATCAAGTACCAGGTCAATGTTTCCGTGGATCGGCTGAAGGAACCCAGTGTCGGCGGTCAAGAGCCGCAGAATTTCACCGTGTTGTTGAATCGGCTGCAGTTCAGGTTCTAGAAAGTTCTGGTCTTTCTCTGGCGTGGCATTTTGCTGGTTGGGCCAAACCCGTAGGGAAATCGCAGGAGGATCTCCGATGAAATCCAGGATTCTGCTTACCTCTCTTCTCACCATGTTGTTTGTGCTGGGGAGCGGTTGCGGTACAACCAAGAACTGTCCCGTGTGCGGCACCACTCAGAACGATGGCTATGCGGTCATCGATATCATCCCGGTGCCGGAACACAATCCCACCGGCGCGCCGGGCGGGCCTTTTAATTCGTTCGACATCAGTTTCGTAGATCCGGGCCATCACCTGGATTACGTTGCGGACCGCATCGGCTTGGATGTGGCTGTCTTCGACACCATCAACAATGTCGCGGTGAACATTATCACTGGGGCCAATGGTGTGGCCGGTGGGGGAATTCCCGCCAGCGGATGCTTCGGCACAGACGTTATCCCGCCTGTGGTTTCGGCCTTGGGCAACTTCACCCGGTTCGGATGCCGAACCCAGAACTTCCACATACCAGGGTTTGGTGCCAATGGCCTCTTCGGCGGGTTTACGGGAGCTGAGTGCTGTGCTGCACGGGCCAATGGCGTGAATCCCTCTCCTGTCCCTGTGGAATCGTGGTGACTGCGGATGGCAACACAATGTTTGTGGGGAATGCGAGCAGCACCGTGGTGGTTTTCGATTTGACCACGAGCCCGCCTACCGTGATCGCCAACATTCCTACCGGGCAATCACCTGATTTTGACGGTCCAGCAGGCACGGGCCCGTGTATTGCGTCCTCGCAGGGTCGGGCACTTTCTGATCCCACCTGTGGGGACATGCGCGCTGACGAAATGTCGTATGACGAAGCGGATCACCTGCTTCTGGTGACGAATGGCGATCCGGGGCTTCCTTTTATAACCCTAATTGATACGTCGGGCGTGGTTGCGCGCACCGACCATTGCCTGCCAGTCGACCCCACCAAGCCCTATGGCCCGCCGCTGGGCGACAGTAGCGGCACTGGCCCTCTTAACGTCCCCACCTGCATCGTCGGCCAGATCTATTACGACGGTGCACCGCAGAACAACGCCGGCGTCACGGTCGATGATGTGGGTCAGAACGCAGACGCAGGCTTCATTTGTCCGGATCCTTCCATTCCAACTATCCAATCGGGGGTTTCCGGCCACAGCATTGGCGCGGCCGGGGCGGATGTAGCGTGCCATCACGGTCCGATCATTGGTGCTGACAACGGTGCGTTTTGCGACCAAGTCAACCCCGCAGCAAATTGTGCTGGAGCGGTTTCTTTGGCGGGGTTAGGCGGCTCCGCCTTCAACCCAAATACTGGCATGTTCCTGGTTACCAACGGGAGCGCTAGTCCTACTACGCTGACGGTTGGATCGGTGGATGTAATCGACCCGAAGGGCGCCTTTGGTCCGGTGGTGGTGAATAGTTTCGTTATGCCGAGTTGTATGCCGACCAGCATCGTTCAGGGGCCAGGCAACAACTTCCTGGTGGGGTGCGCCGACCATGATGGCGTCGCCTTTCCGCCCAACGAGTACGTGATTGATGGCACCAGCGGTAAGATCATCGCCACCATCAACAACGTCGGAGGAGTTGCCGAAACTTGGTTCAGCACCGGCGACAACCGTTATTACCTGGCAGACAGAGATATTCCCACCTGGCCCGTGCTGTGCATCATTGATGCCAAAACTAATCAGTGGCTGCAAAACGTCGCCACCAACACCAACTCTCACAGCGTGGCCGTCGATCCTAGTAACAATCACGTGTTTGTGCCTTTGCAAGCTGGGGGAATCTGCACCACCCAGAGCGCCAACGGTTGTATTGGGGTGTATGCGCAACAATAGAGCGGGGCAACGATCCTGACGGAGGCGGGAAAGAGTAACGCTACTTGACGTGGGTCTCCTGATAGTGGAGCTCTTTCCATTGTCCTTCGCGCTTGGTCCAAAGTTCAGTGACGTAGATTCTTGAATAGCGTACTTGCGCTTTAGGCGGGAACTCCATCGTGACTTCGTAGATTACGAAAGCTGCGTCTGGACCTAGCGGCATGACTTTGAGGCCGAACAGTGTGTAGTTGTGAACATTCCCTCTTTCGACCTCGTTGATAGCTTGTATCTTGGTGCGCTCGCCCCGGCCATCAACCTCGACGCCTTCGTAATCGTCTGCCAGCAGCTCGCCGTAAGCCTTCTTGTCTTTTTTCTTTAGTGCTTCCCATTCCGCCCTGACCTTCAATTCCAATGTGTTTTTGAGATCTGATTCGGTTCCTGCGCCCTGCGGCTTCCCAGCTACGGCGGTGCTCACCTTTGTTCCCGGTTGCCGGGCCACGCAAAGAGAAGCGAGGAGCACGGTAAGCCAAGTGTGGACCAGACAGTTTCTCATCGTCATCGTATCCGCACGCTCCAGCCCTGTCGTCGCGCGTGCGCAGGAAAGATGCCATGAATCTAGATCGGGTAGCCCTCTGCGCTCAGGGCCTTTTTGAACTCCTTCAGAAAAAACTGTACGTGATCTTCGGTGGCCAGCGGACCCATCACGCCAATGCGGAAGACTTTGCCTGCGAGCGGCCCAAAACCGCCGGCGATTTCAATGCCCGGTTCATCCAAAAGGCGGCGTCGCACTTTCGACTCGTCAACACCTGGTGGAACGCGCACCGTGTTCAGGGTCGCAATTCGGTGCCCTTTGGGAACGTGCAGGCGCAGGCCCATCCCTTCTATGCCCTGGACAAAGGACGTATGGCAGCGGCGGTGCCGCTCCCATCGGTTTTCGATTCCCTCCTCGGCGATGAGCAACAGCGCCTCGCGTAAGGCGTAAAACATGGAAATCGGCGCAGTGTGATGATAGCGGTGCGAGACGGTGGAGTAGTCGTGAATCAGCTTGAGGTCGAGATACCAACTGCGCGAAAGAGAAGTGCGAGCGCGCAGCCAGTCCATGGCACGCGCTGACATGGCCATCGGAGATAACCCCGGTGAACAGCTCAGCCCTTTTTGTGTGCAACTGTATGCGACATCGATTCCGGTTTGGTCTAATTCCACCGGTACTCCGCCGAGCGAGGTGACACAATCGGCGATCACCAGAGCGTCCGCATCGTGCGCGGCGGCACAGATCGCCCCGCCCGTTTGCAAGGCCCCAGTCGAAGTCTCGGCGTGAACGTAAGCCACCGCCTTGGGCTGCTCGCGACGGATGAACTCTCTAGCTTCATCCTCGGCGAAGGTCTCGCCCCAAGGCTTCTCAAAGCGCACGACATTTGCGCCGTGGCGTTTCGCCATCTCCGTGATCCGATCGGAAAAATATCCATTCGCGAACAGCGCGAACTTCGTTGCGGGCTCCACAAAGTTAGCGACGGCCGCTTCCATGCCCGCGCTGCCGGTGCCGGAAATCACCAGGATGGCGCCGTCGCGGGTTCCGAAGACAGTTTTGAGCAATTGCTGAACGTCTCCCATTACCTGGATGAAATAGGGGTCGAGGTGCCCGACAATCGGCTTCGACATCGCCTCGTAGACCCGCGGGTGAACCATGCTGGGTCCCGGTCCGAAAAGGTAACGGCGAGGCGGCTGCAAGGGAGGAAACAAATTAAGGGTGGAAACTTCCTGTTCTATGGCGCTCATAACACTCGTTTCTCTTGACAGATAATTAGATTTTACCGAACGGAGCGGACAATCTCCAGGACCCCCGAGTTGCGACGTTCAAGATGCGATGCCGCTTGATAGTGAGCATCGATGACGCAAGCGCCTCGCTGCGGTCGCCAAAGGGATCGGGCAGTCGCTGCGAACCAAGCGCTAGTGTACCGTGACATAGAAATACACGGTCATCGCGGCGCCCAATCCGATTACAACGCCCCGCACCTTCCGGGGGTCTGCCTTCTGCGCGTAATGCGCACCGAACCAGCCCCCTGCGAGCGAGCCTGCGATCATGACTATGCACTGCGGCCACAGCACGGCGTGAGCCACGATAAAGGTGATCACCGCAGCAGCGTTAATCGCGGCGGCCAGCATTGTCCTGATCGCGGCCATGGCATGAATGTCACGCATCCCCAGCATCGCGAGCATTCCCATTATCATGAACCCGATCCCAGCGCCAAAGTATCCGCCATAGACTGCAACCAGCAACTCCGCGATCGAACTCAGCAGGATCGCCTGCCATGATGTGTCCCGCAGATCGTCAATGACCGCGCTCCGGCCGGCGATTGCCCGGATCGAATTGCCGAAGGCGAACAGCGAAGTGCCAACCAGCAGCAGCCAGGGAACGAGGTGCAGAAAAATATGCTGCGGCGTTTTCAGCAACAGCAGCGCTCCAGCCCAGCCCCCGGCAACGCTGGTCGCCAGAAAAGGGACCAATACGCAGAGCGGTGCGTTCAGCCGCTTCAAGTAAGCGAAGGTGGCGGCCGCCAACCCAGGCCACAGCGCGACCGTATTGGTCGCATTGGCTTCCACGGCTGGGATTCGCATGAACAGCAGCGCCGGAAAGGAAATGAAACTGCCGCCGCCAGCCAACGCGTTCAGAGCGCCAGCGATCCCGGCCGCAAAGAATAAAAAGATGGCCTGACCGAAGTGGAAGCCCATATGTGCCAGACGAACGGGACCTTGGAAAAGCAACTCGCCCCGGAACAGCGGCGCAAACACGGTCGCCAATTTTATCAGGACTCTGTCACGGAACTCCCCGGCGATCTCTTCCCACACCTGAAGGCGACACCTTCAGTATTCCGGCGAATCGGGCAGCCGAGAAAAAGTCTCTTGACAGGTTGCATTTTTGCGTGGTTTCACCGGCCACTCGTAACTGGTCCGCTTTTCATAGAAGGACAGGGGAGCAGACTGCGGACACGAACGGACATTCTGGTCTGCCAGCTCGTTGACTGCTTGAACCTTATTCCGCTCGCTCCTGCCATCGACTTCGACGCCGTCATAGTCGTCCGCTGACAACTCAGCGTAACCCTTTCTTGGCCTTGTTCTTCAGCGCTCCCACTCAACTTTGATTTTCGATTCGAACAGATCCTTCAGTCCTGAGTCGGCGGAGACGGAGTGTTGCGCCAGGGCCCACGCAATGCAAGCGAAGACGAAGCAATCCCGCATAATTCCTCCAAAGGGAAGTGCAGCGAATCTTATCAGGTTCCGCGCCAGGTTCCGGAGCAACTGAGCCTTATTGCAAGTCTTCGACTTTCTTTCTCACTGCTGCGAGCAGTGGCGGAGGCAGTTCGGCATAGCCTTCCTGGACTGCAAACTGCTGGCCATCCGTGTAGATCCAATCCAAGAGATTGACTAACGCAGTTGCGCGAACGGAATCGGTGGATTTAATTCGCAGGTAAATCCAGGTGAAACTGCTAATGGGAAAAGAATCAGCTCCGGGTGTGTTGATCAAGGAGGCGGAGAAGCCCTTCCAGCCTGGCGCCTCTGCCGCCCGGCACGCCGCGGCCAGGCTCTGCGGAGAGGCTTTGACAAACTTACCGGCGCGATTCAGCACCGCGGCTTGGGGAATACCGCTCTTCACCGCGTATTGATACTCCACATAGCCAATGGAGCCGGGGCTGTTTTTCACTTTGTCTGCCATATCGGAACTGCGTTCCGCCGGCGTGCCAATGGGCCACTTCGGCGAGGGGGTGACTCCAACTTGGACGTGGAACTTGGAATTCACCTTGGAGAGAAACTCAGTAAAGACGTAGTTGGATCCCTTTCCTGCGGGACGATTGACCACTTGGATCGGAAGATTCGGTAGAGTGATCTCCGGATTGAGCTTCACGATTGGTGGCGCGTTCCACGTCTTCACATCGCCGAGGAAGATCCCGGCCAACACCTCCCCCGAAAGCCGCAGCTCCTGGTGGACATCGGAAAGGTTGTAGATGGGAACGATCCCGATGAGCACGACCGGCAGTTCGATCAAACCGCCCTCTTTCTGCTCCTTATCCGTAAGCCGAGCTTCCCCGGCCGCAAAATCGCCCGCGCCGTGAGAGATCTGCTTGATCCCTTCGCTGGTTCCGACCGGGAGGTATCGCATCTGAATGTTGGGGTTGCGCTTGCCGTACTCCTGTGCCCACCGGCCGTAAAGAGGCGCCGGCACGGTCGATCCGGATCCCACCAGGACAACCGCGGTCTGGGCTTTGGTAGGAGCGCTGTGCAGCCCGAGAGCAAGAAGGAACAAGAGCCACAGCAAACAGCGGCTGGAACGTGGCTGCGCCATGGTCGGCGCCGAAACTCTCGCAGGTACCTTCATTGTGTTCCTCCTAAATTGTGGGCCGGACTGCCAGACGCAGTATCCTCGTTGCCCACCGCAGCACTGAAGCTAGATGACAACCTTAGATTACCACCGCGTTGAGTGAACCCACAGTGTCGCGTAAGGTGTGGCTGTTGCCAGACTAGGAACAGCACCTCACTCCAAACCCCCGCTCTCCAAGGGCTAGAGTCGAATTCTCTCCCCAACAACGCGGAAGGAAACGAGAGAGGCGAGCATTCGCCTGGCATGGAGTTTCTTTGGGCAGTGCCAGATCTGGGAGGGAATTGCTGACCAAAGCCTGGTGTTAAGATGCTGAACGTCTTGGACTCACCGCCAAATACCGAACCGATTTATGTTGCACACTGAGGTTGAAACTTTAGCGCGTGAACTGCTGTGCGCGTATGAGACGGGCAAGATGGTCGCAGTCCCTCCCTCGCGGCGCCCCGGTTTCGATCTCCCAACGGCTTATGCGGTTGAAGCGACACTCCAGCAGTTCCGTGAAGCTGGTGGACACAAAGCCGTCGGCCGCAAGGTTGGTTATGCCAATAAGGCCATGTGGCGTGCGCTCAAACTTGAAACCCTGGTTTGGGCCCACATGTATGACGACACGGTGCATTGCAGTGACCGCGACTCCACCACGCTGACGCTCGCACATCCCCCTTCGCTGAAGATCGAACCCGAGATTGTTTTCGGGTTGAAACAGCCGGTCACGGGGAAAGCTCCCGATGCCACTGCCGCGCTCGCATCGACGGATTGGCTGGCGGTGGGATTCGAAATCATTGATTGTCCCTTTCCGGAATGGCGGTTTCGGCCCAGTGATTTCGTCGCACCTTCGGACTTCATGCTGCACTCGTGATCGGAGAGCGGGTACCGGTGCGGCCCGACGCTATCGCGGCGCTGGCGGACGAGCTACCGCGATTTAAGGTGCGCATGTCGAAGAACGGAGAGTTTGTGGAAGGAAGAAGGATCCGGCAGGAACTGCTTGAGGAGCCCCGCCTTCTGCTTGGCGGAACTCAGCGCAGCCATCGTGCGGCGATTCCCAACCCAGCCCTTGAGCGCTGGCGAAATCGTCAGCTCCGGAACGCTCACAGCCGGACATCCGACCACCACAGGCGATCTCTGGAGAGTTGAGGTCGAGGGACTGTCGCTGTCGCCGCTGACACTGCGCCTAACTTAAGGATCAGGGGCTGTGATCTCACTTTTTTTGCTCTTCTCAGAGCATGCCGCCCGTTTGCACACCCAGGATGGCCAGGGCCATTTCCAGCTTGTTGATAGCTTGCCCCAGTTCCGGGTGTTCCCCGATTTCTTCCTGCAGAGCCTTCAGCAGAGTATGAGCGCCCGTCAAATGTTCGGCAGCTTGCTCACTCCGGGATTCGTCTTGCGTTTGCATGACGCTCACCTCTGCTTAAATTGTAGACCATGGTACCGAGAAGGAGTATGGTCTGGTCCAAGTATGGTTGCACTCTGCCGATTTTGCGGCTATCGGTGCTTGTGTTTCTACTGTGACCGCCAGCGACACGTTCGAAATCTGCTGTTTGGGTCCACCGGGTTTCAGAAGCTTAGGGAAATCTCATTCCGGTCGAAGGGAACCCGCAAGTCAATCCCGCGTTCGTGATTGGCGGAAATTGTCGCGTTGATGTCAAGCATGTCAAGCGGGACAGTGCGCTGCTGACGGTCAATACTGATAGACAAATGGCTTGCCGTGAGCACAAATCGCCGCGTTTCCACTCGCTCTCCGTTCGCCAAAATGAATATGGCCGGCGGTAGCATCTTGGCGGCGGTTGAGTTTGCAACGGCCGGAATCTCGATGACTTGCGCCTTGGGTACAGAAGGTTCCGGTGCCCGTGACTGGCGGTCGTCGGGTTGCAGAATTCCGGCTGGGGCTCCAGGCTCATTCGTCACTGCTTCAGCATACGGTCGCTCGTATCCAAACGGCTCGTCGTACGGGAAATATGGGACAAAAATGGAGCTGGCGCCGTCCTGGCGGTGTTGAAATCGGCTTGGAAACATCCCACGCCTTGGAAATCTATTTGTGAAGCCGCGCTGCCCTACAAAACCTGAGTGAGCAGGCAATCCGGCGGTGTTGCCATGAAATGTCGCGCCTGTTCGCTGCGCTTGCAGAGACCCGGCCAGCATGGAGGCAGCCAGCAGCGTAAATAAAGCGGCTCGCAGCATACAGAGATTATACGCTTTTCGAGCCGAAGCGATGCGACCCTTAAGCGCGGCCAGTATGGCGCCCGAGGGCGGCAGCTTCGAACCGGATCGTTGACAGACTCATCCCCGTGCGACTGATGGCCAGCAGGCCAAGGATCCAAAGTGGAACGGTGAGGGCCAGGAAGTAAACCATCGAAAACCCGGCCGCGATCGTCTTGTCCTCGCCAAAAAGTGTAAGCGCTAAGACGGTGAAGAACTGAAAGCTACCAACATTGGCCGGCGCGTTGGGAATGGCGGTGCCAAGCCGAACGACCAGCAAGACAATTGTGGCGGCCACGGGAGATAGATCGATTCGGCAGGCCCGCATCATGAACCAGAGGGCCAGAACTTGGGACGCAAGCATGCCGGCCGAGAGTAGGGCGGCTACGTAGAGTCGTCGCGAGACGCCGATGTCACGGAGTCCGGAGGCGAGCTGCAAGCCGAAACGTTGAAGGCCTCTGAGGACGCGTGGTGAGGAATCGTGTTCGATGCGCTCCGGTTCCTTCTTCGTCCGAAAAACCATCCAAAGGAACAGTAAGGCGGCGAGAAGCACAATTCCGCCCAGTATGTCGCCGACTTCGACGAGGTCTTTTGGTAGCGGCACGAAGATGGCGGCTAAAGCGATGCCGACGGCCAGCCAAAGCGCGTCGAGAAAACGCTCGATCACCATGGATGGCAGCACCGCCGTGAACCGCGACGACAACCAGCGCGAGACAAGGAAAGCACGAACCAGTTCACCGAAGCGTAAAGGGACCAACTCGTTGGTGAACAATCCGGCGTAGATACCCTGGGTCGCGCGCAGGGTACTCAGGCGCCCAACAGGCGCCAGCAGCAGCTTCCATCGAAGAGCCTGCAAGACATAGGTCAGGATGTCGGCGATGATCGCGAGCGCAACGAAGCCCCAGTTGGCGATGAACATGGCGGCAAGCAACTGGCGAGGGTGAACGTTATGAAATACCCAGACCAGGCAAGCCAAAGCGAAGCTGTACACCAATCCACGCTGCACGCGGGAACGGCGCACGTCCTTCCCTGCCGTGTCCACACCGGGCGAGTTTATTGGTGTTGCTGCTGTATCCAATTCAGGCCCTCCCGGAGCGCGCGGAAAAAGCTCTCGGTGTTGCCGCTGTATTTGTGGTCCCGGGCATCGATCATAACCAAGCGCTTAGGTTCACGAGCTGCGGAGAAGAGTGCGCGCGTGGCCTCTGGCGTGACGTATTCGTTGGACGTGGAGGCGATTACAAATAGCGGGAGCGGCGACACTCTTGCCATGAAGTCCGCGCTCTTGAAGGTCGGCTCGTGGGGCAACGTCTTGGTGATCTCCGCGCCGATATCGGTCCAACGCCAAGCCAAGATGTTGTATTCCGGCGTACCGATTGCGACCAGGCCGTCAAAGATCGTTTGATTCGCTGCATCTGCTATCGCGGCTAGTCCTAGACCTGCGCCTTCCGACCAGCCGACCAGCAGAACAGGTTCCTGACTTCCCTGCTGGATCCACCGCGCCAACTGGTTGAAATCAGAAGAGACTTCCGTTGTGCTCAGCACCACTGGCCCGGTGAAGCTCTCCAGATAACGGCGCGTGTCGATGCAATAAACGTCGTAGCCGGCTTTCGCGAGTTCCTCCGTGATCGTGATGGCAAATCCTCGCCAGCCGCCATCACCGGGAGCAAACAGGATCTTCCGATGCCGTCCGGTTCCCTCGGCCGCATAGAAATAGATCGTCTGCCGCTGGCCGCGGATTGTCACCTCATTCTTGCCCGGCTTGGGATTCTCGGCGCAAACGGTTGTCCAGAACGCCAGAATGACTGCGCCAATAGCCAGAAACTTGGAACGCGGCATCATCATTATTGTTATCTATATTATTGTTATCTATCCTTTGTACGCCGGCTCTTCTTCGCTCGTGCCACGCTCATCTTTTTCCTTCCTGATCTCCGATAGGCGGCGCAACGCAAAAGCGGTACGCGGCAGTTCCAGGACGTTCCTATAAATCAGGTATCGCGGCTCCCACGAGGTGGCGAATTTGGCCTTGTAGTGGTGCAGCCCGCGGAAGCTGAAGAGAAAATCCAGCCGCTGAAATAAGCCGTGGATCACGCGTTCCTCCGTGGTGGCCTCCTCGCATTCGTCGAACCCCGTCATTGGCGCCATGCCGAGGCTCACGCGCGCATAGCCCCTCTCCCTTGCATACAGAAACAGCTTTATGAAGAGGTAATCCATAATGCCATTGGGAGCATCCGTGCGCCGCCGCATTAGGTCGCCGGTGATTTCGTTCCTGTCAACAGAAATCAGGTTGATAAAGGCAAGCACGGTTCCGGCTTTGTCCAGCACGACAAGTACCGGCTTAGACCGCAGGTAATCGGGATCAAACTGGCCGACCGTGAAACTGCGCTCCCGGCGGCCCGGAATCCGCAGCCAGTGGTCAGAAACGGCCTTCAATTGCGTGATGATGCTATCGGGCACCGGCGGTTGAAATTCTCGGGAGTGAACGCCCAAGGCTTCGAACTGGCGGACCTTGGAGCGAAGCTCGCGCTTTGATTTGCCCTGGAATGAGAAGTCCGACAGGTCGACCATGGCATCGTCGCCAATCTTCAGTTTTTTCATTCCCAAACGGAGGTAAATTGGCAGGAAATCAGGAAGAGTTTGGTAAAACGCGACGGCCCATCCATTCTCGCGGCACATTTCCAGGAACGCGCGCGCGGTCGCCCCGATCTCCGCGTCCGGTCCCACCGGGTCTCCGAGAGCGATCGCGGTCTTGTCCGCCACTCGATAAGCGATAACGCAGCGCTGCGAAGGCGAGAAGAAATACGACTTGTCCGGCCACAACTTAAACAGATCGAGCGGGGTGCGGGCATATTGTTCAACGATCTCCTTCGCCACCGCGCGTTCGCACGGCACGATCCGAAAACGGTACAACACCGGTCGGCACATGGCGAAACCCGAATAAATGCTTGCCGTTAACGCGATCAGGGACAGCGAGTCAAGGGAACCAGTGCCCCAATTGCGTATGCGGCAACAGGTGCGGATCGCCTGAAAGAGACGTCGCCCTTCCTTTGTTCGATGCGATCCTCCCAGCCACGGGTAGGTAAATCGGTTACAGAATCGTCGCTAATTTTGTAAATAAATTGTCATGCCTCTGGTTACGAGAAACCAAAAGGGAAGGCGTTTGGGCAGGGGCGAGCGAGGACGGCGGCCTCCAGTCAGTCCTCTAACTCGTCTTGAACGGGTTGAGCACCCGCACGTCAAGTTGTCCAAAGTCTCGCTCGTTCCTGGTAGCAACAATCAAACGATGGACCCGTGCCGTAGCGGCAATCATAGCGTCCTCTAGCAACTGATCCGGTTTCCGGTCCATAATGCGGCCCCATTCCCGAAAGCACGGCGTGTCCATCGGCAGGATCCGATAAGAAGCGGCGAGTTGATCCACCCAAAGCTCGATCGCGCTCGCTCGTGATGGATCCTGATGTCTTGTCCACTCAACCCCGGCTTGCAGTTCGCCCATGGTTACGGCTGAAAGAAACAACTGCTCCTCCGCCTGATCGCTGAGCCAGGCGACCACCGCGCCATGCGGACGCGGTTTTCGGAGCTCGGAGACCACGTTGGTGTCGAGCAGGTATTTGTTCACTTGAACTCCAGGACGGCCCGCCGCCGCAACTTGCCGCTCTCTGGGATCCAGTTTTCAAAACGAGCTTCGGAGGCGAGCAACAAGGCTTTCAGGCCGGGACGGGCAGCCCGTTGCAGGCGGTTCCATTCCCCGATCGGCACTAAAACGGCAGTCTCAATTCCGCGACGGGTAACGATCTGCGGGCCCTTTTTGATGGTTGCATTCAACAACTCACTGAAACGTGCCTTCGCATCTTGCACCTGCCACGAAGCCAAGA
>WNGE01006589.1_pt1 | contig 12881 bp, 8 predicted proteins | sample 5400651 | NCBI WGS metagenome assembly WNGE01 (sample SAMN13153370, study PRJNA577476) | soil metagenome | isolation source: 60 cm soil or saprolite under grassland replicate 2 | place: USA:California | collected 2016-06-15 | reverse complement strand
CCCTATAACATAACCGCCTCGCTCCCCGCCTTCCGGACCTAAATCGATCACCCAATCTGCCGTCTTGATTACTTCGAGATTATGCTCGATCACCAGAATCGAGCCCCCTGCCTCAATTAGACGGCGGAACGCGGCGAGTAGTTTACTGACATCATCGAAGTGCAAGCCTGTCGTAGGCTCATCAAAAATGTAGAGCGTGCGACTGCGGCGGCGCTGACCATCACTCGGCGGTCTCCCCAAACTCCGCGCCGCTGGCTGAAGATGCGCCGCCAGCTTCATGCGCTGGGCCTCGCCGCCCGAGAGAGTCGTGGCCGACTGGCCTAGACGCAAATATCCGAGTCCGACTTCTTCCAGCACTCGCAACTTCTCGACGATCTTGGGCACGCCGGCAAAAAATTGCAGCGCTTCCTTGACGGTCGAGTTCAAAACTTCATGGATATTTTTCCCGCGATAGCGCACGTCCAGAACCTGCGGCTTATAGCGGGTGCCTTTGCACTCCTCACAGATCAGTTCCACGTCCGCCAGAAACTGCATTTCAACCGTGACCGTACCGTCGCCCTGGCACACTTCGCAGCGGCCGCCCGGCACGTTGAATGAAAAATGCCCAGCCGTCAGGCCTCGCTTCTTCGCTTCAGGAAGCGAAGCAAACAGCTCGCGAATGCCGTCGAATGCCTTTATGTATGTGACCGGATTGGAGCGCGGCGTGCGCCCAATTGGTGATTGGTCAACCAGAATCACTTCGTCGATGAACTCCGCGCCTTCCAGGCGCTCCCAACATGGAGCCGATGGCGTGCCAGTAGGTTGCTTCTTCGCCGATGACAAAGCCTGATACAGCACATTGTGCAGCAGGGTGGATTTTCCAGAACCCGAAACCCCCGTGATGGCCACGATCATTCGCAGGGGAATGCTGAGATCTACATCCTTCAAGTTGTGCGCGTGAGCACCGTAAATTTTGATCTGCTGCGTCCCCGGCGTGCGGCGCGCACTCGGCATCTGGATGCGGAGTTCATCAGCCAGGTAGCGTCCAGTCAGCGAACTCGGATTTCTGCGTATCTCGTCATACGATCCTACGGCGATCACCTTGCCTCCGTTTTCTCCGGCGCCAGGTCCAAGATCGAGAATGCGGTCGGAAGCGCGCATCACGTCGGGATCGTGCTCCACCACCAGAATCGTATTTCCCAAGTCGCGGAGATCGTGAAGAATGTTGATCAGCCGGTGAGTATCCCGGCTGTGCAGCCCAATCGAAGGCTCGTCGAGGACGTAAAGCGTTCCCACAAGCCGCGACCCGAGGGATGTCGCGAGCTGAATGCGCTGTGCCTCTCCGCCCGAGAGCGTCGAAGAAAGACGGTCCAACGTCAGGTATTCCAGTCCGACGTCGTTCAGGAAGCGGAGCCGCTCACGAATTTCCAGGAGAAGCTTGTCCGCAATCCCGGCTTCTTGTTCCGTCAGTTGTAGGTCATCAAAGAATTTGGCAGCGTCCTCCACGGTCAAGCAGCAGATTTGGCAAATGTTTTTGCCGTTAATCTTGACCTGCTGCGCTTCCATCCGTAGCCTCACTCCATTGCAGCTTGAGCAGACGGAATACCCACGGTAGCGGCTGAGAAATACGCGCACGTGCAGCTTGTACTTTTTTCGTTCGAGGTGATTGAAAAATCCGCGAATGCCTGGAAACCGCCCTTCGCCTTCGATCACCAGCCTCTGCTGCTCGGCATCAAGCTCCGCCCAGGGCACGTCGAGCGGCAGCCCACTTTGCTTCGCGAAACGCTTCAGCTCGGTGAAGAGCGGCTTGTATTTCGGCTTGGTCCAAGGCTCGATCGCGCCCTCGTTCAGCGTCTTCGAAGGATCAGGGATCACCAGGTTGAGATCGAAATCAATCGTGTTTCCGAATCCCTGGCAGCGCGGGCAAGCGCCATATGGGTTGTTGAACGAAAACAGGCGCGGCTCCGGCTCTTCATATCGAATATTGCACCGCTTGCACTCGAACCGCTGGGAGAAGCGCAGCCGTTGCGGCGCTTCGCCATCACGCGGTGCAGTTTCGAAAATTACTTCGCCCGACTCGCGATAGCTGATCTCCACGGCATCAACGATCCGGGCGCGGGAATCGGCTGAAACAGCCAATCGGTCGACGAGGAGAAATACAGGTTCCGCGAAGTTGAGATCCAGCAGGGACTCCGGCGTCGAGAACTCGAATATCTGCCCATTCTGATAAAGCCGGTTGAACCCGCGCTTGCGCAGCTCGAACAGCCGTGCCTTGACTTGGTCGTCGACCGCAGCCGTGACCGTAGCGCCGGCATCTTGCCGGCTGTTACGCGGGCGTCTCGCCCGCGTCCTGGGAGCTTTCCGCTTTTCGATGTAGGCGCGGGCGTCCCGCCCGTGCTCTGCCAGATTGTTCGATGTCGGCGCGGGCGTCCCGCCCGTGCGCAACGGAAACAGCACGTTCAACCGTGCCCCTTCGCCCAGCGCGAGCACCGCCGCGGCCACTTCATCCACTGTATCTTTCTTAACTTCGTTGCCGCATTGCAGGCAGTATGTTCTCCCGATGCGGGCAAACAGCAGACGCAAATAATCGTAGATTTCCGTGGCAGTAGCTACAGTCGATCGCGGATTGCGCGTAGTGTTTTTCTGGCGGATCGCCACCGCGGGAGCGATGCCATCGATCACATCCGCATCAGGCTTTTCGATTCGCTCCAAAAATTGCCTAGCATACGCCGACAGCGATTCCACATAACGGCGTTGCCCCTCGGCATAAATCGTGTCGAACGCAAGCGAAGACTTGCCCGACCCAGACACGCCGGTGACAACCGTCAGCGAATTGTGCGGGATTTCAAAATCAATGTTCTTGAGGTTATGAACCCGCGCCCCGCGAACAATAATGGTTTCCGTGGACATCAGAGAGAAGGACCGCCCATGCCGCTTCTGGACCCTTACCGGGCGCTATTCACGTCGCCGGGTCATCAGGCGCCGTCCAAGGGCGCTGGGGAATCTTTTTATTATAAAGCACAAGCGCTCTGCCTTAACCAAACGCCATCGCCATTGCGTGGTGGGGTGGTTTTCCAAGTTAAATCACGAGCGGATAAAAAACATTGGACGATCAGTTGGGACCGTCAAATCGAGTAATTTCGCGAGCGCGCGAAATCCATCCTCAATCACAGTCTTCAAGGTATTTCGGATGACGGGCAAACCTGGGAGCGCCGGGATAAACAGGCAAGTCGTGGGGGATGAAGGAGCCCTACAAGAAAGGAAAACAGCGAATCCGCCTGGCCTCAAGTCTTGCAGGCGAGATCGCGAGGTGTTGCCTGAAGCGTAGACAGGGGTATCGGCGGGCCCCGGTGGAGATTCTCGACCTCCGATATTTTTCCTCTTGTTGATCTCCGCTCCTTGCTTGATCACATAACGCAGGTTTGCGAATGGCGTTCGGGTCGGCTCGGCATCCAAGTCTTAACTGAATGCTCTCAGCAATATTGTCGCGACCGTTTAAGCCTTCTTCATCCAGGCTTGGAACTACGTCACCTGACTCTGCTGTGGTGAGGTGTGGAAGTGGTCCACGATTGCCTGGATCAACCCGATGATGGTGTACTCCTTCGCCTCGATGTGGACAGGAAGGCCCAGTTCACGAAGCCTTGATGACGTGACCGGGCCAATAGAGGCAAAGCGAATTTCATGTAGCAAGGCTATGTGGCCCAGGTGCGCCCGTCCGCGACCCTTGGCACCGAGAAGTGCAGAAAAGTTTGTGACCGTCGAAGAACTGGTAAACATGACCACGTCGGGGCGATGTCTCGGGTTCCCCAGCACGGCATGCAGTCGGCTACGGGAAGAATCTGGTAGCACGGTCTCATAAGCCTCCGCCACGTCCACCCGCGCGCCCCGCTTTCGCAGTTCGCGCGGAATGACGTCACGCGCAACTTTGGCCCGCGCGAGCAGAATACGTTTCCCCTTCACCTGATTGCGGAGACTCCTGACCACCGACTCGGCGACATACTCCTGCGGTACCACATCCACTTTGAGTCCGTGGTTCTCGATGGCTTTTTTGGTCGCCGGCCCGATGGCCGCGATCTTCAGTTTCTTCAAATCCGATGTAGGCAAGCCAAGCTTTCTCACGCGCTCCCAAACGGCCTCGACCCCGTTCACGCTGGTAAGGATGAACCAGTCGTACTCGGGCAGTCGTTTTAATGCGGAGTCAAGCGGCTGGTAAGAGCGCGGCTTGTGAATCTCGATGAAAGGAATTTCGATCACGTCGGCGCCCAGCTTGCGCAGGTCCGCGGAGAGCGCGCTGGCCTGGTGGCGTGCGCGGCCGACCAGAATCCGGATCCCAGCCAGGGGTTGCTTTGGCGGCAGCTGCGGACGCATGCGACCAGATCTTATAGCTCACAAGGGATAAAACAAAAAGGCAGCCTCATGGGCTGCCTTCGAAGCTGCTTCGATTCCTTACTGTGGTCTCGTAGGGCGACGCCTGGCCGGATGCGCTGGTGACTTCTTGGGAGCGGCCTTGGTCAGCAGCGCACCTTTTTCCATGGTCATCACAAACGGGCTAGGAGTGTAAGAAACCGGCGTACCCTCGAAATCTAAGGTGCTGCCTTCTTTGGGCATCAACCTGGGTGGAATGGCTCCAGTCATACTGAGGATGATGTCGGCACGCTTCTGATCGATATCATCCTGACTGGCGGCGATCTGCAACTCCTTGTCAGAAGCTTTGATCACTTGTCCTTCCATCTGAAGAGGCACGCCCTTGATGGCGTTCCAGACCTTTTCGGCGTCTTCCGGCTTGCCGGCGGAAAGCACGAGTTCCCACTCCGCAAACGACATTTCTTTCGGCTGCTTGGTCTTTACAAGCTCGGCAGCCTGTTCTGCCGGCGTGGGTGGGACGTATTGCGAGATGGTAAACCCGGCAGGCGGAAGCGGCGTAGTCTTTGCAGTCGTCAGCAGATCACTCCAGCCCTGGTCAGAGCCGTGATATTTCGTGTATACGCTCTTGCCGTAGTTGGTAATTTGGGTTTGCGCCTGTCCCGGGGGCGCCAAATCCGCAGCGCGGGCTATGAAGAAAATGCCGTTGACGCTGTCCGGCGGGTTGGCGGACAGGTAAGCCAAGGCCAGAGGATAAACATCTTCGAGATTATTCGGGTTGGCTTCGACGGACGCGCGCAGGTATTTCTGGGCGTTCGCGTAATCCTTGAGCTGCAGAGCCGAAAATCCGGCAATGCCGTTCAGCGCTGCGGTCAATTGATTCTTTTGCTTTTGAAAGTCGGCATCGGAAACGCCATCGGGTTTCTGCCATTTTGTTATGGCTTGCAACCCGCGAGTGGCGTGCTGATATGCGTCTGACCATTTCTGCGCGCTGCGTTCGGTAAGGGCCAGCAGCGCCAGGGCACGCACATTATCAGGATTTACAGCGAGCAGCCGATTGGCGGCATCGGCCATTTTGGCCGCATTATTGGCCTTCTGATAAGCGCCCATCAGCGCCTCCAACGCGTCCTCCTTGACAACGCTGTTGGGATACTGCGTCAGGAAAGCTTCCAAGCCGCTGATCTGGGCGGCGGGATCCTTCTGCTGCACCGCGCTGACATAGGCGTTGTACTCGGCCGGATCCTTAATCTCTTTTTTCTGCGGCTGGGCTGGTGCCCCCGGCTGTCCAGCCGCTGGTGCGGTTCCGGGCTGTTGTGTAGCGGCGGGCTGAGAGCCCGCAGGTTGCGCCTGTGATTGCGGCGCTGTGGTTTGACCGACTGCAATTGCCGAAAGCGCAAGCACAAACGCCACGAGACTGGTCTTCATCGAATGGCTCCTTGAAACTTTTGGGAAATCAGCGACGCACATCGTACCCAGGCGCGACCCAAGCCCGCTCACCTGGATGGTTCATGAGCTCCGCTCATGTGACAGGACCGGACAAACCTAGCGGCTTAGGAACGCATCCAGACAGCCGCACCGTTTTTCCGGTGTGCCGGATTATAAGGATGTGCTTCGCCTAAGGCAAGTTTGCTTTTCGATGCACACTTACCCTTTCTGTAAGATGCGAAAATCCGCGCTGCCGGATGGTCTAGACCACTGGCAGGACCGTTGAGGTGAGTGCCATGCGTGAAGCGAACCTTAATCCTTTGCATGAGCAGGTAGCGATTGTAACAGGCGCGGGCCGCGGCATTGGGGCGGCGATTGCGTGCAAACTGGCGGCTCTGGGCGCAGTGGTCATTCTCTGCGGTCGCAAGCGGGAGCCGCTGGAATCGAGGGCTGGCGAGATTCGCCGAGATGGCGGGCAGGCGGAAGTATTGCCGTGCGATGTTACTGATTTGAGCTCCGTCGAGGCTGCCGCCCGACACATTGATAAAACCCATGGGCGCGCCGATATCCTGGTGAACAATGCGGGCATCGGCGGATTTGGAGGGCCATTGCATGAAATGCTGCCGGAATCATGGGACGCGGTATTAAACACTAACTTGCGCGGGGTTTACTACTGCATTCGCAGTTTTGCTCCCATGATGGTCCGCGCGAAAAATGGGCACATTATCAATATCTCTTCACTTGCAGGAAAGAACCCGCTGCCGAATGGCGCTGCGTATGCGGCTTCCAAGTGGGGCTTGAATGGGCTGAGCTATTCGGTGGCTGAGGAGCTACGGGTGCACAGCATTCGAGTTTCAGTTATCTGCCCTGGATCAGTGGATACCGAGCTGAGCCCGCATGTGGGAAAAGACTCCAGGAAAATGCTGCAGCCGGACGATGTGGCTCACGTTGTTGGGATGCTGGTAACGCAGGCGCCGCAGTCGTTTGCCAGCGAGATTTTGCTGCGGCCGACCATGAAGCCGTGAGGTTTGTGCAAGAGGCGCTTATTTCTTGAATAGATTGTCAAACGCTTGGCGCGCATCTTGCACCTTAGCGCCCGGCGTGGAAGTTTCTTTTTCCACCATTATTCGCATTGCGTAGAACGTGCAGTCGTTGCGGGCATCCTTTCGCGGGATGCGTTCTGAAATCGGCTGACTGCACTCGAAGCGACTTGAAGGATCAAAATAAGTGCATTGCTTGCAGGAATGCAGTTCGAAGCCGCACTTGGGGCACTTCCCTGCCGGATCGGCGAGTGCCTGAAGCAGAGTGCCGCACTGCGAGCAGCGGGAAACGGTGCGCGTCCCGGGCATTTGCAGGGGGCGCGGGCCGAAGGTGTCGTCTTTCCGCGCGGGCTTTTCTGCCGGCTTTTGACGCGTGCTTTCATCGCTACGGTCCTGGTAGCCGCGTTGGCGGTATTTCCGATCTGACATAGATATTTCCTGCCTGCGCTAAATTGTCGCGGCTACATTGTCGCGCTCATGTGCGCGGGCCGCAAGTGCCGGGGTTTCATTGCTCCAGTTCGGCGCTGCATTGGCCGCAGATCATGAAAGGAACGGCAGGGTTCGTATTCCATCGACCCGCCACTCTGCGACAGCTTGGGGGGCCTGAGCACATCGGGTCCTGAATGGAATTTCATGTAGCATTCATGCGGGCTTAATTCACAACGTCTACTTTGGCAAGTTTGCGAAATGCGTATTTTAGTGGTCGAGGATGAGGAAAAGGTCTCGCGGTTTGTTACTCGCGGCCTAGCCGCTGAGCGCTTTGCCGTCGATGTAGCTCGTGATGGCAAGACTGGCTGGGAACTCGCCCAGACCTATCAATATGACCTCATCATCCTCGATTTGATGCTTCCGGGCCTCACCGGCGGTGAGGTTCTACGCCGAATTCGAAAAGCCAACTCCCAGGTTCCTGTTCTGATTCTGACAGCGCGAGATTCTCTAGGTGACAAGATCGAGCACTTCGAAGCAGGCGCCGACGACTACTTGACCAAGCCTTTTGCCTTTGCCGAACTGCTGGTTCGAGTCAAGGCTTTGCTCCGGCGCGGACCGGTTACGAGAGCGAGCGTGCTACGCATCGGGGATTTGGAACTGGATCGCCTGTCGCAACAAGTGAAAAGGGCTGGTAAACGAGTCGAGCTGACTTCGAAAGAATATGGAGTGCTTGAGTACCTCATGGCAAACGCCGGCCGGGTCCTCTCGCGCACAATGATTCTGGAACACGTATGGGATCAGAGTTTCGATGGCGCCACGAACATCGTTGATGTGTACGTGCGTCACCTGAGGAACAAGGTCGACGATGTGCACGAACACAAGCTCATCCGGACGATTCGCGGGCTGGGCTACGTTATCTCGGAAACTGAGGTCGAAGTGTGATCACACGGTCCATTCGTTTTCGAATGGCGCTATGGTATGCAGCTCTATTGGTCGGAGCACTTTCTCTGTTTGGCGCAGCCACGTACATCGGCTTGGAGCGCTACCTTCAGAAGTCTCTGGAGGAATCTCTGATCAAACAGGCGCGTTCTATCGGCGACGTGCTGCTGGTCAATATCAATCAAAGCGGCGAAGACTACGTTGATAACGAGATCACCGAGCACTACTCTCCGGAAATCAATGGCCGCTTCATCCGTGTCACGCGAGCCGATGGTAAACGAATATTTGTCTCCGGCCTGCCAAAAGATGGAACATTCGATCCTGCTCTCGTGCCTCCTTCAAAGCTGCCTGCGATGCAAGCGTTCTCGCGCGAAGTGGAGATGTCCGACGGGCACGAAGTCCTTCTTCATGGACTGCCTTATCGGGCCAGCGACGGCACCCAGTTCTTAATTGAAGTTGCAGCGCCTTATAACCAGATTGAGTCGGTTCTTCGTGGCCTCTTGTTGACCTTGGCTTTGGGGCTGCCTTTGATCGTCACGCTTGCGATTGGTGGCGGGTACCTTCTCATGCGCCGGGCGTTGCGTCCGGTGGATGAAATTCGGCAAAAAGCGGCTCAGATCACGTCACGCAGTCTCAGCGAGCGATTGCCGGTCATCCATACAGGTGATGAGTTAGAGCGTCTCGCAACCGATCTAAATCGCATGATCGAGCGACTAGAGGAATCCTTTCAGCAGATCAATCGCTTCTCCGCAGACGCGTCTCACGAACTGCGCACTCCTTTAACTGTTCTCCAGGGAGAGCTGGAAGCAGTTGCACAGAAGGGACAGAGCTTACCCACAGAGGTGCGAGACACGATCGGAAGCGCTCTGGAAGAGATTCAGCGATTGTCAGAGATCGTCGAAGGTCTCCTGGCAATCTCCCGCCTGGAAGCTGGCGAAGCCCGAAGCCAACCTGAACCCCTTGATTTCGCGGAACTCGCCCGCAGCACGGCTGACCAGATGAGGCTGCTCGCAGAAGAAAAGCACATTTCATTGACTGCTGACGGAACCGACCCGGTTGAAGTGGAGGCCGATCCCTCTCGGCTCAAGCAGGTAGTAGTGAACCTCCTGGACAATGCGATTAAGTACACACCCGAAGAGGGAAAGGTCACCATCACTGTGGCACAGCGGGACGGTCATGCGGTTCTCGAAGTCGCGGACACGGGGTTGGGCATATCGGCAAATGATCTGCCCCACGTCTTCGATCGTTTCTATCGAGCCGATAAAACGCGTTCCCGGCAGATGGGCGGAACCGGGCTGGGATTGTCCATCGTCCGCTCGATCTGTCTGGCCCACGGCGGCCAGGTCACCGTCAACAGCACAGAGGGCCGGGGCAGCCTTTTCCGTGTGGAGCTGCCACTGGCCACTAGCCATCGCTCCCAATCTCACAGTACTCAAGCCGACAATCTTCAGTAGAAGCTGAATCCTGAACGAAATTTCATGCTCGGTTCAGGAGGAATTAATCGCAGTTTTATAGGTTAGTCTCAGTTTTCTCGTGGGATTAGCCAAAAGGAGCGCGTTATGGCTGCACTGAAGCTCGCCCTGCTCACGGCGGTGCTTCTCGGGCTGGTAGTTCTCATGGGATGTAACGACAGTGATGAGGATGAGAAGCGGGCAAGCCACTCCAACGGAACAGCGCAAACTGCAACCCCACAAAAGCCGGGGGAAAAGCCTGATTCCGATGAAGGCGAAGAGGGTGAAGAAGGTCCAGCTATTCCCGCTGCGGTGGCTGCCGAAAAACCCGCCCCACTCCAAGCCCACGGCCAGCAGCGCGTCTATAACTTTGACAGTGATTCCAACGGGCAGCTTCCCGGAAAATTCCATGCTGCCCGCACCGGATCGGGCAGCGAGAGCAAATGGGTTGTGCTGAGTGATCCCACAGCTCCTTCGAAACCGAATGTCGTTGCCCAAACTTCAACCGACCAAACCGATTACCGCTTCCCCCTGCTGATCGCCGACGAATGGTCTTTTCAAGACCTGGACCTGAGCGTGAAGTTCAAGGCCGTCTCCGGAAGCATTGATCGAGCGGGAGGACTGGTTTTCCGTTTGAAAGATCCAAACAACTACTACATCGTCCGCGCGAATGCACTTGAGAACAACTATCGGCTCTATCACGTGGTGAACGGACGCCGTAGCCAGTTCGCAGGAGCAAATCTTAAGGTTACGTCAGGAGAGTGGCACGAACTGCGCGTTGAGGCAGCAGGCAACAAGATCACTTGCTACTACGACGGTAATAAGAAGATTGAGGCCACTGACGACACCTTCAAAGATGCCGGCAAAGTGGGCCTTTGGACAAAAGCGGACTCTGTGACCTACTTCGATGATCTGAAGGCAACCGCACGGTGAACGCAACCACGAATTCTGGGTGTAAGGAGGCGCGATGAACAAGACAATGATAATCGGCATTCTCCTATGGGCGACCGTCACTGCGGTCGTCACACAAGCAGCAAAAGCGCAAGAGACCCCAACTGAATACCAGCAAGTATTGAAGATCGTCGGCAAAACGGGCGATTACAAGTCGAACGTTCTGAAGGTAAATGTTCCCCGGAATGACCTGCACGTGAAGGTTGCAGGTTTCGCAGTGCCGACTCCTTTTGGTTTTGGTGGCTGGTTTGCGATGACCAAAGGCGATGGCGGAGAAGAGGTCATGATGGGAGATCTGGTCCTGACGCAGGATGAAGTGAATCCCGTAATGTCAGCCCTGCTTGAGCACGGGGTGGAGGTCACGGCGTTGCACAATCACTTCTTCTGGGAAGATCCTCGCGTCTTTTTCATGCACATTCATGGACATGGCAAAGCTGTCGATTTGGCAAATCAGATCAAACCAGCGCTGGATCTGATAGGACACGCGAAACCGAGCGAAACCGCTACTAACGCAACCCCTAAGCAAGGGACGCTTGACACTGACCGGATTGCGAAAATCGTTGGCCATGCCGGTGAGCAAAATGGCCCCGTGTACAAAATCACTTTAGGGCGCGATGATCTCGATGTAAAAGAAATGGGCGCCACGATCAATGCACGGATGGGCCTTAATACCTGGGCCGCGTTTGTGGGAACCAATGACGATGCAGCAGTTGCGGGCGATATCGCCATGCTGGAGACTGAAGTGACTCCGACACTCAAGGCCCTTCGCTCGCACGGGCTGGACGTTGTAGCGATCCATCACCACATGACGAATTCCAGGCCGGTCATAATCTTTCTGCATTACTGGGGTCGAGGACCGGCGGATAAGTTGGCGACTGGCTTCAAAGCTGGGCTCGACGAACTAGGCAAGGGTAACAAGTAATAAAAATAAAACATGAGCCAAGAGCCGAAGCGACAACCACAGATGGTGGACTGCGCCTCGACGGTGTCGTTTACTTTGCGAGAGCTGCTGGTCTATTTCCTGCGCCTCGGAACCCTTGGCTTTGGCGGACCGATCGCGCTCGCGGGCCACATGCAAAAAGACCTGGTGGAAGAGCGCCGGTGGGTGTCGAAGCAAGATTACCTCGAAGGTCTGGCCTTCTCCCAGCTTTCTCCCGGACCCTTAGCTGCACAGTTGGCGATGTACTTAGGCTGGCTGCGCGCCGGAGCCCTCGGAGCAACCCTGGTTGGCGTCGCCTTTATCTTGCCTTCTCTCCTGATGGTGCTTGTCTTGGCTGCGCTTTATGTTCACTTCGGCAGCCTGCCGTGGATTCAGGGCATGTTCTACGGAATCGGCGCGGCGGTGATTGCAATCATCGTGCGCAGCGCAATAAAACTTGTGCGGACTACAGTGGGTAAGGACTGGCTTCTTTGGACGATCTTCGCTGCTCTGGCGATTACGACAGCTTGGACCAAATCCGAAATCATCTGGCTTTTCATTTTGTGCGGCGCTGTCGCGATGTTGGTTAAGGCGCCTCCCGTTGTCCCGAGCCGCGCTACCTCGGCGATGTTTGTTGGCGGATTAGGTCCGCTGCTGACCGGGATTCACGGGCTGGCGTCAATCGCAACCGTCGGGGTCCTGTTTCTTTTTTTCTTGAAGGCTGGCGCTTTCGTATTCGGCAGTGGGTTGGCAATCGTTCCGTTCTTGTATGGCGGCGTTGTAGCAAAGTTCCACTGGCTGACTGAGCGTCAATTCGTAGACGCCGTCGCGGTCGCGATGATCACTCCTGGGCCGGTTGTTATAACGGCTGCGTTCATCGGGTACGTGGTGGCGGGACCGGTGGGCGCGTTGGTTGCAGCGTGGGCAGTTTTTGCTCCGCCTTATTTCATTGTTCTGTTCGGCGCACCCTATTACCGCCGCTTCGCTCAGAACCGGCAGGTCAAGGCCTTTGTTCAAGGCGTTACCGCGGCAGCCGTGGGCGCTATCGCCGGAGCTGCATATATCTTGGCCCGGCGATCTCTAGTAGATTTCCCAACTGCCCTCATCGGGTTCGTCACACTGGTGATCCTAATGTTCACGAAGAAGATCCCTGAACCCATCGTGATTCTTGCTGCCGGGGCTGTTGGAGTTTTCCTACACGGAAAAGTGGGATGAGTGTCTCTCTTCCTGAGCGATCGCAGATCAGTGCTTGTGTGTTCGTTCTGGGTCTGCTGTGCCATTCATCCCTGCTTCTGAACGCGCAATCTCAGCCGAGTTCACAAGCCAAGGAAAGGCAAATTGGCGCTCAGGAACCTCTGCAAACCGCAAAGGCGAGCCGTGTCGACC
>WNGE01007635.1_pt1 | contig 12883 bp, 15 predicted proteins | sample 5400651 | NCBI WGS metagenome assembly WNGE01 (sample SAMN13153370, study PRJNA577476) | soil metagenome | isolation source: 60 cm soil or saprolite under grassland replicate 2 | place: USA:California | collected 2016-06-15 | reverse complement strand
TCAATCCAAACTCGATTCTCTCTTCCATAGGTTCACTTTTCTTCCATGGCATGCCGAGGTTTTACCTCACCACACCACCCAAAAAGTGTTACCTATGTCCTGAACCTATTGTGTATACGATGTCCTGAACCTGCACCAGGCGGCGCTACCGTGCCGCCTTTTCATACACCGCTTGCGTCTTTATCTTCGTGTAGCCCAAGGCTGGATAAAAAAGGTGGGCTTCGGTCCGTTTGGTATTGCTTCGCACCGATATCGCCTCCGCACCGATACTCTTCGCCCAGCGTTCCGCTTCCGCGATCAACCTGCGCCCAATTCCGCCGCGACGCGCAAACGATGACACGACCAATCCGAGAATTTCTACCCGAAAGCCACCTTCGATAATGCAAACCCGATGCGCCTGAATAAATCCGACGGCCTCGTCGCTCGCGTCTACCGCGACCAGCAAGAGATCTGGTTCGCCGATCGCTCGAATGCGCGCCCGTATCACCTCGGTTTCGTTAGGATAACCTAGCTCGCCCGCCAGCGTCGCCACCACTTCCGCATCCATCTCCACCATTCGTCGAATTCTTAATGTCCCGCTCATGATAGAATAGATAACTGATAACGCTTAATGCGACTCCTCGCGCCGTCGACATCTGCCGCCGTAGCCGCCCGAAATATCAATTCATCACCCACTGCTCAACGTTCACATTTCGCATCTCAACGCTCAACTCCGTGCCCCTTCGCCCCCCACGCGCAACCTCAACTATTTCCACGAACCCGGCACAGCGGTCCGACGCGCTCAGCCGCGCAGTGAAATTAGTTTGCAATTCCGTGCAAGGAATCCACGAACGCGTGCGATAATACTTTCGACACCTGAATAGAATTGACCCATAATCGCCGATCATCCCCAAGTGCATCTCAAACAACTACACGAAATACTCCGCGATGCCGATGTCGCCAATGCCATCTCTCCAGTCGTGGGCGGACATCGTATGTCCGAGGAGCAGATCGAGCGAGCTTTAGCTGAATTGCATGTTCCGCGCGCAGCAAACGTCGCCGGGATTACACATCGCGCTTTTCCGCTGCAGCCCTTGCTCTGTAATTATCAGGGCGAAATTTGGTCGGGAGTTGCTCGACTTAACGCTCAGTTCGCCGATTCCACCTGGTCCTGAGTAGCACGGCATTTTTCCTGCGGTACCGAGCGGCAGCAGCCAATCAATCTCCCGATCGTCGGCGGCAAGCTTCCGCCGGCGCACGGATCCTACCGCGAGTTTATCGGGATAATGGTGCCTGAGTGCGGCAGATCAGCCTAAACTTGCACCTTCCGAGTCTGACTCTTGCCTACGCCGCTTTCTTTTTCTTATCGAAGGTGACGCCCGGGAACTAAACGATCGGCTCGGTTGTAACTCTCATTTAACGACAATTGGGAAAACATTCCCGTCCATCGAAAAGAGCCTATCTATACCTATGTTTAGGTGTAGATTACGAACGCGATGCCTATTTACGTTTACGAAACTACCGACCTTGCAAAGCCGGTACGGCGTTTCGAGCTTAGACAAGGCTTCCACGACGAGGCGCTCCGAGTTGATCCCAAAACGGGTGAAGCCGTGCACCGCGTCATCTCCGGCGGTTACGGTGTCCTCGTCCGCGGAGGATCGACTGGGCCTTCAGTCGGCACCTGCGGGTGGCATTCGGACTGATTGCGCTGTCGGACGTTAATATCGGCTCCTTGCTTTCTGCCCCTTCTCCCCGGCTTTCCCCGATAACCGAGAACCGATAACGGCAGCCCCTCGAAGACGCCCTTAAAACAGAAAAAGCCGCCGAGGCATTCATGCGCCCCGGCGGCTTCTCGTTAATAATTTCAGCTTTTCAGTATGTCAGCTTTTCAGCGTTTGCTTACGAGGCTAGTCCGAGCGAATCGAGTGTCGGCTCATCGATTGCCGCCGTCGTGGCGAGCCCTTGATCGGCCTGGTAGGCGGTGAGGGCCTCCCGGGTCAATGGCCCGAGCAATCCATCCACCTCGCCCCGGTAGTAGCCCATCTCCTGCAGCTCAGCTTGCACATCCGCAATCACCTGATCTGGCGGCTCAGCACGTTGCCCGACATAGATCGGACCGTCGTAGACATAATACTGTGCCGAAGGACTGTAACCCCAGGCGGGATACCAATAGCCGCTGTTCCAGTAATAATAACCGCCGCCGATTAACTCCACCCGGGAATAGCGCGACCGATACCAACCCTCGTCATGCCATTCCGGACGATACGCGCGGAATACTTCATACTGCGGACCCTGCCAGCGCTCGCTTCCCTGAATCCGGTAGGTCTGGTTGAAAGTAACCGCCGGAACTTGCTGTGGCTTTGGCTGTGCACGAAAACTCGCGTGCTGCGCCTTGATCTGCTGCACCTTCTGCGGATCGGGCTTCTTCTTCGCCCCCGCCGCCACATTAGCTTGCCCCTTTGCCTGGCCGGCTCCCGACACTGGCGGAGCCACACTGGCCGACGCTGCGGCTGCTGGAGCAGCAGCCGGCGATGTCGTTTTCGCCGCATGCCCCTTCATCCCTTTCTTCTGCTTCTCCGCGGCGGGCGTTGCACTGCCGGCCGGTTGACCGGAAACATTAGTTTCCTGCGCGGTCGCAGATTCCTGATGGGCCTTCCGCCCTTTTCCTGCACCCGGCTCGTTCATCGCTCCCGGTGCGTTCCGTGCTCCGTGTTCCTTCACGGCTGTCTCGTGAGGCCTGGCCGCATTCGCGCCGGGCTTAGCTTGGGCTGGCTGCGTTTGTTCAGCGCCCTGCTTTTTCTTCTTTCCTGGTGATGCTTCCTCGTCGGGCTGTTGCGCCATGGCGACACCAGCCAGCGCCAGCGAACAGCCTATCAGTAAACTGGTAAACCTTTTCATATCTATATTTCGTCGTTGGACCTCCGCGATTTATTCAAGCGTTTTCTGTAATTTCCCCCAGCCGCGTCAGGCAAACGCCTTTACGCGACATCGATCGCCTACCAAAACTTCGCGCAAGCGCTGACATCTGGACGGCTCCGTCTTCTACTTCTTCCTTTTTGCTTTCTTAATTCTTACCTCTTAATTGGTTTCTGTGCTGGCCCTCCGCCTTCTCCGTTAACGTTGTAATTTTTTTAACTTTTTAACCCATTCGTATGACGTCACTTCTCAATCCTTTCTCCTTCCTTCTTACTCTTCTTGCACTTTTCACCGCGGCCGCGCGCGCGCAGACGCTCGTGGGCGATCTCGCAAAACCGCCGGCCGATGCTGAGCACTTGATAATTAGCTCGACCGGCGGGAAGCACGGCGACAGCTGGATTTGGCAGACTCCGGACGGCACGCGGATGGGCCGTGAGAGCATGAACCTTCGCGGCCAGGTATTTGAGACCGACTCCGCGACAAAACTCGGCGAAAATGGCTTGCCCACGAGCGTCACCGTGCGCGGTTTCACTCCAAACGGTGATGCCGGCGAAAAGTTTACCATCGCAGAGGGCAAGGCGAGCTGGAAAAGTCCGATCGACGCTGGCGGCGCGCCTTATTCAGCGCCGTCGTTTTATATCGCATTCGGCGGGCCGATGCAGCTCAATGCCCAGTTCGTTGAACGCTTGATCGCAAGTCCCGACAAATCGCTGACGTTGCTCCCGGGTGGCAAGGCCACCGCCGAAAAGCTAACGAGTCTTGAGATCGGCAATGGCGATAAGAAAAAGACCGTGACTGCTTGGGCCGTTTCGGGCCTCGGTAATTCACCAATCCCGATCTGGACCGACGCGAATAACAAATTCTTCGGCCTTGCCGTAGGCATCTCATGGTTGCCGGACGGCTACGAAAGCGAGCGCGAAAAGCTGCAAAAGGCGCAGGGCGACGCCCTCGCGGCCCGCATGCCCGCGTTAGCTAAGTCGTTAGCCAAAGTTCCAGCGACGCCCGTCGCCTTTACCAACGTCAAATTATTCGATGCCGATAACCTGCATTTCCTCTCGGACCAGACCGTCGTGGTGGACAAGAGCGTCATCGCTGCGCTCGGTCCTGCTTCAGAAGTGAGACCGCCCGCCGGCGCCCAGATCATCGACGGCAAAGGCAAAACGCTCGTGCCAGGCATGTGGGATTGCCACATGCACGTCGGTGACGATTACACGGGGCTACAGGAGTTATCGCTCGGCATCACCTCCGTACGCGATCCGGGCAACGATGATACCCGTACGATCGACCGGCGCGAGCGCGCCGCGAAAGATGAGCTGCTCTTCCCGCACGTCTATCCGTCGTCATTGATCGACGGCAAAGGTCCCTACACCGCTCAGGTTGCCAACGTTGCCACAAGCCAGGCCGAAGCCATCTCGCTGGTCGACAAGGCGAAGGAGAAAGGCTTCACCGGCGTAAAATTCTACGGCACTTTCAATCCCGAGTGGCTCAAGCCCAGCATCGAGGAAGCGCACAAGCTCGGTCTGCATGTCCACGGCCATATTCCGGCTGGCATCCGCCCGATGGACGCGATCAATGCCGGCTACGACGAGATCACACACATCAACTGGGTGATCATGCAAGCCATGCCGGACGATGTGATAAAAATCGATAACGGCATCATGCGTTTCGAAGGCCCGGGCCGTTATGCCCGCAACGTTGATCTCGATGCCGAGCCAATGAAGACAATCGTCGCGACCATGGCAGCGAAGAAAATCTATTCCGACCCCACAATGGTGGCGTTCGAAGGCCTCTATGTGCCGGAGAATGGTGACCTGTCTCCAGCCTATGCACCTTTTGTCGGAACATTGCCGCCCGCGACCGAACGCGGTTTTCGCCAGGGCGGCTTCGCCGTACCAAAGGATCTTACCCGCGCCGATTACCGTGCGAGCTGGGCGAAAATGGTTCAGCTTCTGACCCGAATGTATAAGGCTGGCGTTCCCATCGTTTCGGGCACCGACGGCTCCGGGATCGAGATTATCCGCGAACTGGAAGTCTACCACGAGGCAGGTCTGACCAACGCCGAAGCCTTGGCCGCAGCGACAATTACACCTGCCCGCCTCCTTAACGTGGACAAGAAAACCGGCTCAATCAAAGTCGGTAAGACCGCCGACCTTGTGCTCGTGGAGGGCGATCCGTCGGACCGTCTTTCCGATTTGCGCCAGACGCGCATTGTCATGCTGGACGGAAAACTAATGGACGCCGATGCGTTACGGACCGCGGCAGGATTCTCCGGGCGGCCAAAGTAGGCTTAGTGATTGGTAGCTGGTAGCTCGGGATTGCTAATGTTCGAAAATTGAGGCATGCCCTTTCTGCCCTCTGAATTACAGCCGCCCGAGTAACCAGAGAATCAGAATGATGATGAGAATGGTTCCGAGTATCCCGTGCGATCCGTAGCCAAGTCCGTAACCGCCAGTTGGAAAAGCCCCGATCAATAACAAAATAACAATAATAAGTAAGATTAATCCCATGCCATGACCTCTACTTTCAGACTACTCGTTGTGGCAAGCAATTACTTAGGACTCACGACGAAAGAAAACCAGCGCTCAAGCAACTCTGATCTCCGACCTCTGGCCCTGACATCTGGCCTCTAACGTCTGCCTTTCTTCGTCATTTGTGACTCAAATCGCGCCAAATAAAAAATCATTGCGCCTGCAATCGGCACACCGACAAGCGTCCTTCGATCATGTCGCACCAGTGCGTTGGTTAAATCTCCCGCGAGATTCGCGGCGAGAATAAGAATTCCGAGCGAGCGGCCCCACTTCGCGTTTCTGGCGAGTCCAATCGCAGCCAATGCGCACGCCACGCCTACGATTGCCATCAGCAAAATCGACAACCGACCAATCCATTGAAAGGCAGCATGCGCTTCTGGATTTAATCGCCAAAGCGAATCGAGAGCACTGCCGGGGAACAAGAGAAGCCCGACGGTCAACCCGCACATGCAAGCCCCAAAGGCGAAAAAAATCGCAAGCAACTTCAATCCAATTGGCGTTTCGCCCTTCATCAAATGTTGTTTTTCAGCTTACAGCGTTTCAGGTTCTCGGCGCTTGCTGCTAATCGTTCAGCTCGCACTCGCACCTTCCGCATTTCCATCCTCATTTGCTCGGCCTAAGATAATTAGCGATTACAAATTTTTATGAATGACGAACTTCAACCAGGGGCAAGCCCCGCCGCTCGCGAGGAATTTCTGCGCAACCTTTGGGAAGAACATATGCGGCACGAGTTTGCGACCCGCGACACCGAGGAGACCCTGGCCACTATGGTCGATGACGCTTACGTCAATCACATTCCCGTGCTGACGGGCGGTGTCGGCAAGGACGCTTTACGTGAGTTCTATTCAAAACGCTTCATTCCTCAGATGCCGCCGGACACCGAGGTAATTCCAGTGTCGCGAACCATCGGCACGGATCAACTCATTGATGAGATGATCTTCAAATTCACGCACACTGTACGCATGGACTGGATGCTGCCCGGCGTCGCTCCCACTGGCAAACGAGTAGAAATTCCTTTGGTGGCGATCGTTCGTTTCCGCGATAACAAGCTTGCCCACGAACATATCTATTGGGACCAGGCGTCACTCTTGGTGCAACTGGGCTTACTTGACCCAAACACCTTACCGGTCGCCGGTATCGAGACCGCGCGGAAGGTTGTAGATAACAGCTTGCCTTCTAATGCACTAATGCAACGTGCTGGTCCGCTCGAGAATTAAAACCCCACTCGCCTTAATTTTCGGTCACCGACTAGCGAGCTCTGCGCTGTCTGTTTTTCAGAGTTTCAGTATTTGAAAATCCTTACTCGTCGCTTCACCATTGGCGCCATGAGCCGGTCAAAGCACGCTGGATTCGCTGCTCTTGCGCTACTCCTCACAACGCTTGGCGCAGCTGCAGAAGAGCGCCCTCATGTCACTGCTGAGCAGGTCGACAGAGCGGTCGCAGCACTCGATGCGCTCGCGGCTAAACAGAACGCCGTTCCGGGCTTCGCCGTCGCAGTCATATTTCAGGACAAAGCCGTTTACGCTAAAGGATTCGGCGTTCGCGACGTTAACGGCAAAGCGCCGGTCAATGCCGACACCGTTTTTCAGCTCGCCTCTGTCTCAAAGCCGATCGGCGCTACCGTGATCGCCGCGTTCGTTGGCGACGGCAAAATCACCTGGGACTCCCGGCTCAACGAGCTAGATCCGACTTTCGTCATGTTCGATCCGTGGGTTACGCATGAAGTCACTATCCGCGATATGTATGCGCATCGAAGCGGCCTGCCCGGGCACACCGGCGATCTCCTGGAAGACCTCGGTTTCACCCGCGCCGAAATCTTGCATCGCCTCCGTTATCAACATCCCGGCAGCAGTTTCCGGTCGCACCACGCCTATACGAACTTCGGGATAACGGCGGCGGCCGTCGCGGCGGTCAAAGCCTGCGGCATGGAGTGGGAGGCCGCGTCGGAAGAAAAGCTCTGCAAACCACTCGGCATGACTGCCACCAGTTCGCGTCATTCCGATTTTGTCGGGCGCGCCAACAAAGCTCTCGGGCACGTCCTCGTTAATGGCAAATGGGTGCAGAAGTTCCAGCGCGACCCCGACACCGAAGCGCCTGCCGGGGGTGTGAGCTCGTCTGTCAACGACTTGGCGAAATGGATGCGGCTGGAGCTCGCCAACGGAAAGTTCGAGGGCAAGACGATCGTCGATGAGAAAGCCCTCACCGAAGCCAGACGACCGCACATGCTCACCGGCTACAACCCGTTTACCGGAGTGCCGACCTTCTACGGCCTGGGCTGGAACGTTAGTTATGATGACCATGGACGTTTGCACCTAAATCATTCTGGCGCGTTCGACCTCGGCGCCGCCACTTACGTCCATCTCCTTCCGGGCGAACAGCTCGGGATTGTCGTTCTCACCAATGCCTACCCTATTGGATTCGCGGAAGCGCTCGGAACCACTTTTGTTGACCTGGCGCTTTACGGGAGATCGACGCAAGACTGGTTCGCGCTCTACAAAAAAGTCTTCTCCAATCCGGCGGTGCTGGGCCTCACTCCTGGCTTCGACTACACGAAAGCGCCGGCGTCGCCCGCGGCGGCATTGAAACTGGAAGCCTACACCGGCACCTACCAGAACGATTTCTTTGGCCAGATTTCCGTGAGCGAACAACGCGGCGCGCTTGCCATGATCATTGGGCCACGAAACAAATCCTTCCCGCTGCAACATTACGACCGCGACACATTCACTTACCAGACCGAAGGGGAAAACGCAGCCGGCCTGGGCGGCGTCACCTTCACCATCGGCGCTGATGGCAAAGCGACGGAGATGACAGTGGAAAACTTGAACATTCACGGGGAAGGCACCTTCAAACGTCACTAATAAAGCTTCGACATCCGACATTTGTAATACATCAATATTGATGTTGCGAGCAAATGGAGTTCACGATAGAGTTTTATGTGAGCCGGAGCGGAGCTATTCCTGTCCAAGAATTTTTTGATGAACTCAAACAAAGCGACCCGGTTGATCACGCAACGGTGCTGCGTGGTCTGGCAAAACTGCGGAATCGACGCTATCACCGCGAGCCACTCTCCAAGGCGCTGGGCAATGGATTATTTGAGCTGCGCCACGTCGGCAAATTAAACACGCGGATTATTTGGTTCTTTATGAAACAGCGCCGCATCATTGCCGTTCACGGCATCCGCAACAAAGGCCAGGCTATCCCGGCCCGCGACCTTGACACAACGCGGGAACGGATGCGCGACTGGCAGGAGCGAACATGAGAAAGACGAACTTTGATTTGTATCTCGAAGAACAACTGAAGGACCCTGTTTTTGCGGAGCGATTTGAAAGAGCCGGCGAAGCCTGGGACGTTGCCTTACAACTCGCTGCGCTCCGCGAAGAGGCGGGGCTCTCTCAAAAAGAGCTCGCCCGCCAAATCAGAACAACCCAGCAGCAAATCAGTCGGCTCGAATCGCCCAGTTACGAAGGTCATTCTCTCAGCATGTTGCGCCGAGTCGCGCGCGTGTTGAACGCTCATGTGCGCGTCATCTTCGAACCTCAAAGAAAACCGGCAACCGGCCGTGTCAGTGAGCGACCGGGCAAATATCAAGTTAAGCGCCAAAGATTCCGCTGAATTCGCTTCTGCCGAGAACAAATAACGCGGCGCTTCGCGCAGTCACAGTTCCAGCTTTCGCGATCCCACTCCTTTCCTGCTTCCTAATTCTAACTTTTAGTTTTTAATTTCCGTTAGGAATCCATGAACGAGGCAAAGCATGATCACGACCACCCCGAAGCTCATTCTCATCGTCCGCGCTGGAAGAGGGTGCAGCACAGCTGGATTTTTTGGGTTGCGGTGTTCCTGATGCTGCTGGCCATGATCACCTACGTCATGACTGGCGACCTATTCTGGGGCCTGCGTGGCCAGCCGAAACCGACCCCAACGCAGGCGCCCGGAAAATAAAAACCTTCCGCGCGCGTCACTTAATTTTTAATTCTTACTTCTTCTCGCTTCTTGCTCCTCGCCTTTTCCCCACTTCTTACTTAGTCAGCTGCGCAAAAGCGGATCGCAAATCTCTTCCGAACGCCACCACACCTCCTTCATGCCCCGCCATCACAAAGATCTTTTTCTTCAGCACATCTGTGTGGTCGAAAAGACCTCGCACCGCATAAGCCATTTCGGGTGTCCCATACTCGACCTTCTCCGGCGTGGTCGGAACTTTGCGCAGGAGCGCCGTCCACAGCTTCATGTCATGACAATGGATCACCGCGCTGGTGGTTGGATCTGATTCGTAAATAGCCGCATGGGTCAGGGATTCGGATGACGCAACTATGAGTCCTTCGCATTGGAGCCAGTTTCTTGCGAAGTGGTAGGCAACTACCCTCGCGCAATCCGCCGGCGTTAACTCCAGAAGCTTTCCGGTTCCCGTGCCCGTGATGTAAAAACGCGAAGTCGCACCGTTCCTGACACTCAGATTTCCGAAACCGAGGCCGTTCGTATCAATGCCGATGGTTCCGAGGCAAAGAAGCTTGCGCCGATATTCATTCAGTTCGTCGAATCCGGCGAACCGTGAAAGTTCCACTACCACCCGGTCGCATGTGAACTTTATCGAACCGGTTTCGCTCACGACGCGTACTCGGGAAAAAGCTCGAGGATGCTTTCCTCGTCCGCTTTGCAAACGCCCCGCTCAGTAATCAGCCCGGTCACCAGGCGTCGCGGCGTCACATCAAATCCGTAATTTACCGCCGGGCTGCTTTCCGGTGCCAGACTCACTTCCCACATCCGACCATTTCGCCAGCCATCAGCGCGCTTCACCTCTTCGGCGCCGCGTTCCTCGATTGGAATTTCGGAGCCGTCACGGATCGCCCAGTCGAAGGAGGATGAAGGCAGGGCCACATAGAAAGGAACCTTGTTGTCCTTTGCTGCCAGCGCCTTCAGGTAGGTCCCGATTTTGTTAGCCACGTCCCCGGCGCGCGTTGTTCGGTCCGATCCGACCATTACCAGATCGACTGCACCTCGCTGCATCAAATGCCCGCCGGCACCGTCGGCGATAATCGTATGCGGGACACCATGTTGACCGAGTTCCCAGGCAGTGAGTTTGGAGCCCTGGCTTCGCGGCCGAGTCTCATCGACCCAGACATGAACCAGCAAACCGCGGTCATGCGCCGCATAGACCGGCGCCAGGGCCGATCCGTAATCAACAAACGCAAGCCAGCCTGCGTTACAATGGGTTAGGATATTGACCGGCTTCCCATTTTTCGCGCGCGCAATCTCCTCGATGAGATTCAAGCCGTGCTGGCCGATCATCCGGCAGTTCTCTTCGTCTTCTGCGGCAATTTGTTTCGCAATGCAAAGCGCGAGCTTAACCTTTTCCTGCACTGCTAACGTTTGTTTTACCGCCAGTCCGGCTCGGACCCGGTCGATCGCCCATGCCAGATTCACTGCTGTCGGCCTGGTGGCTTTAAGTTTTTCGGCAGCCTCGATGAGCCGCGCATCGAATTCTTTTGCAGAAATACTGCCAGTCCGGCTCGGACCCGCTTCGATTGCCGCCAGGTACATCCCGTAGCCGGCGCTCGCTCCGATCAGGCCCGCGCCGCGCACATGCATTTGGCGGATGGCGTCTGCCATTTGCTCGACCGTGCTTACTTCCTCGAGGACGAACTGGTGCGGCAGAAACCTCTGATCGATCAACTGCACCACCCGCTCGTTAGTCGGGTGCAGCCAGATTGTCCGGAAATGTTGTTCACCAACCTTCACCGTCTCCTCTTACTATTCCTAATCCTCTCCAAATCTTAATCGACGATCTTCCTTCTTACTTCTCTAGATACTTCTTCCTCCTCATCTCACCGCCGGCTTCATCAAGTTTCTCTTCTATTAACTCCTCCGCCGGAACCGTGTGAAACGAGACGACCACCCAGTCGGCGTCTTTGCCGACTACTGGTCGATGCCACACATTCGGTGGAATAGAAATCCATCGTCGTTCCAACGGTGCACTCGGTTCGCTAACCAAAACATTCGACTGCCACGGTGATGATGATGCCGATCCGGCCGACGACTCGCCGTGGAGAGTTCGGACTCGCATGTCGCCGATGCCATGCAGAGTCATCATACGCTGATGACTATTTGGATGTCGTTCCGCGCCGGTATCGGCGCCAGCGCGCAAAACAAAAACCCAACCTGATCGAATTTCCGGTGGCAACTTTTGTCTGAATGTCTCCAGCGAGATCGGCTCCCAAGTCATCACTGCCTCCGGCTTTTGCGCGAGCGCGGCGCAAACACGCTCGACTACGGGCTTGATCTTCGCGCGCAGCTCGTTCGATCGTACGACTTCATCCAACGCTTCCAGGCGAGCGCGTTCGTCGGCCGTCATACTTTCAAACGTGCGCCTTATGCGGGCGCCACACAAACTCAAAGCAACGGCCTTTCCCTCTCCCAACTTCCCGCTTCTTACCTCTTATCCGCCGTCGGACGGATTCGCCGCGGCGAACTTCTTAAGCTCCTTTTTCTCTAGTAACATCTCAGCGCCTTCGCGCGCCCCTTCAATCACCATTGCCTTTCCGCTTTTCCTCACCAGCTCCCGTGCCTGCTCCACCATTTGATCGATCATGTCATCGTCATGACTGGGATCGTGATGGAAAAGCAAAACCCTTTTCACATTCGCATCGAGAGCAAGCTCGACCACGCTGCTGAGCGAACTGTGTCCCCACCCGATGTGTTTCTTGTATTCCTCGTCGGTGTATTGCGCGTCGAGAATCGCCACCTCGCAATCCCGCACAAACTCCACCATCTTGGCCCGCTCGGCGGCGGCAAAATCTCGCGCTTCCGTCCCATCGATTCCGTTCTGCACCGCGAGTTGCATTTTGAGAGGCTCGTACGGTTCGTTATCCGGCATGTAGGCGATCGATCCGGCGCTGGTAAAGAGCCGATAGCCGGCGCAGATGCCGGGATGATTGGCAAACTTTGCCTGCACTTTCACCTTGCCGATATGAAACTCCATGTCCTTTAGCTCTTGGATCGCGAGATGACTCGGCAATTGATGCAAACTAACTGGAAAAAACGGCGTCTCCATCTGGCCGGCCAGGATCGTGCCCAGGCCGGCACGCGCTCCTTCATAACCCAGGATCCGGATCAGATTCTTGCTGTTGTAGGCCGGGGAAAAGAACGGCAGACCCTGAATGTGATCCCAGTGCGTGTGTGTAATGAGAAGGGTCAGCTTGATAGTTCCCGGTCCCAGCTCTTTTTCCAGCGCCAGACCGAGAGCACGAATCCCAGTGCCGGCGTCGAGCACGATAACTTCGCCGTCCGCTCGCACTTCCACGCAACTGGTATTACCGCCATATCGGATCGTCGCCGGCCCCGGCACCGGGAGCGAGCCGCGCACGCCCCAAAGTTTTATCCGCGGCGGCACCGAACCGAGTTCCTCAGGCGAAGTTGTCGCTCGTGGTCGCTGCGGAATTAGGAGGCGATCGATTGATTCGCGCAGC
>WNGE01009986.1_pt1 | contig 12885 bp, 10 predicted proteins | sample 5400651 | NCBI WGS metagenome assembly WNGE01 (sample SAMN13153370, study PRJNA577476) | soil metagenome | isolation source: 60 cm soil or saprolite under grassland replicate 2 | place: USA:California | collected 2016-06-15 | reverse complement strand
CGGAAGCGATCCTGCAGCCCCGCGTGCTCGTCGTAGATATCGCGCAACACGCGGATTTCGCGGACGAGACTTGCGCCTTGCGCGCGCAGCGCCGCGGCCGCTTCGGCATCGAGGTCTTGCGCGACGCCGCCCGGAATGACGACGTCCATCAAAAGACGGTGGCCGAAGGCTTTGGCGTTGACGCGCAGCAGGTCTTCCTTCAGTCGCGAGAATTGCGCCAGCCCGAACGCGAAGCCGCCGTCGTTGCCGAGATAACCCAGGTCGCCCAGATGGTTCGCGACGCGTTCGCGCTCGAGGCAAAGCGCGCGCAACCACACTGCGCGCGGTGGAGCGGCAACAGCGGCAATCGCCTCGACGGCCTGCGCGTACGCCCACGCGTAAGCAACCGTGCTGTCGCCGGAAACGCGTCCGGCCAGGCGGTACCCTTCCGCGATCGGCAACGCCTCAAAGCGTTTTTCGATCGCCTTGTGGACGTAGCCGAGGCGCTCCTCCAGCCGGAGCACCTTCTCGCCAACGACCTGAAAGCGGAAATGCCCCGGCTCGATGATCCCTGCGTGCACGGGTCCGACCGCAATCTCGTGCACGCCGTCGCCCGCCACGCGAACGAAAGGATAATCCTCCTCACCGGGCTCCCACTTTGGCGAGGCGACGAAGTCGCGCCGCAGCGGAAACTGGTCAATCGGCCACGCGGCCTGCCAGGCCCACGGCCGTTGATCGTCGGCGTCGCACTGCACGCCGACAAGATCGAAGGCCGCGCGTTGCATGCGGTTGGCGGCCGGGAAAATCGCGGAGAGGTCAGGATAGCGTGCGCCCCCGTCAGGCAGCGTGTGCTCCAGCAGCGTCAGGCCGTCGCTGTCTTTCAGCAGTACGCGCAGACAGAAGCCGCGCTCCCGGTCGCGCTCGTCGCTCGCCCACAAGGCGACGAGTTGCCCGCCCTGCTCCCAGGCAAGCCGACACGCGGTGATGAGCTGACCCGAGCTGACCGGACAGCGCTGCGCCGGCACATTGCAGGCGAGCGGCGCAGTGGCGATACCGAGCGGAGAAACGTTCAAGCGCACCTCATCCGATGAGCCTTGCCGCCTGACGGTACCAGTCCGCCAGGAACGGCGGAATCCACAAGCCCAACATCAGGACCAGGCCGAGATGGACGAATACCGGCACCATTGCCGGCCGGTACGGCAGGCGTGCGGCGGTCGATTCGCCGAACACCATCGGCTGCACCTTGGAGAACACGGCGGCGAACGCGACGCCGAGTCCGACCAGCAGGAACGGCGTCGCCCACGGGTACTCGCGCATCGCCGAAGTCAGGATCAGGAACTCGCTGGCAAATACGCCGAACGGCGGCATGCCGAGGATCGCGAGCGAGCCCAGCGCGAGTCCCCAGCCGATCATCGGGCTCACCGTGATCATGCCGCGGATGCCATCGATCAGCTGCGTACCGGCCTTCTGCGCAGCGTGTCCGACAGCGAAGAAGATCGCCGACTTGGTCAGCGAATGCACGGTCATGTGCAACAGGCCCGCGAAGCTTGCGATCGGCCCGCCCATGCCGAAAGCAAACGTGATGATGCCCATGTGCTCGATCGACGAATACGCAAACAGCCGCTTGACGTCCTTCTGCCGCGACAGGAGAAACGCCGCGACCACGACCGAAAGCAGCCCGAAGCCCATCAGCAGCTCGCGGGCGAACGAACTCTGTAGCGAACCCTCGACGAGCACCTTGCAACGGATGACCGCGTACAGCGCTACGTTGAGCAGCAGTCCCGACAGGACCGCCGATACCGGAGTGGGGCCTTCCGCGTGCGCATCGGGCAGCCAGTTGTGCAGCGGCACAAGTCCCACCTTCGTGCCGTAACCGACGAGCAGAAATACGAACGCGAGCGAGAGCACGGTGGGCTCGAGTTGTCCCTTCACGCCGTTGAGCTCGGTCCACAGCAGCGCGCTACCCCCGGCACCCAGGACCTTCTCGGCCGCAAAATAGAGCAAGATGGTGCCGAACAGCGCCTGCGCGATGCCGACGCCGCAGAGTATGAAATACTTCCACGCGGCTTCCAGGCTCGCCGGCGTGCGGTAGAGCGACACCAGTAGCACGGTGGCGAGCGTCGCAGCTTCCAGCGCGACCCACAGGATGCCCATGTTGTTGGTGAGTAGCGCCAGCAGCATCGTGAAGTTGAACACCTGATACATGCTGTGGTAGAGCCTGAGCCGCGCGGGCGTGAGGCGGCCGTGGTTCTGCTCGATCTGCATGTAGGGGCGCGAGAAGATCGCCGTCGTGAAGCCTACGAACGCCGTGAGCGCGACCAGGAACACGTTGAAGGAGTCGACAAAGAAGAGCCTCCCCGCGACGAGCATCGGCCCGTCGGTGATCACCCGGACGGTCAGCGTGATCGAGGCGAGCCAGGTGAGGAGGCTTACCGCGACGTTGACCCGCGATGCCCAGGCGCGTTCGCCGATCGCGGCGAGCAGCAGCGCGCCGGCGATCGGCAAGACCAGCACGGCTATGGTTTCGGTCATCCGTCTACTAGCCACCGTATTGCGGCGCTCACTTGCGGCCTCCTTGGACGAAAGGAGCGCAATGAAGAGCCGCGTGTCGGCCGCGCTCGGTCAGCCGGCGAATCGCCCTTCGGGCCTCGCTCGGCAGAGCCTCGCGCGCCGGCCTCACTCGCCCTCCTTTAGCTTCTCGAGGTGCTTCAAGTCGAGGCTGTCGAACTGCTCGCGGATCTGGAAGAAGAACACGCCGAGGATCAGCATGCCGACCAGCACGTCGAGCGCGATGCCCAGCTCGACCACCATCGGCATGCCGTAGGTCGCGCTGGTCGCGGCGAAGAATAGGCCGTTTTCCATCGCCAGGAAGCCGATCACCTGAGGGATCGCCTTCCGGCGTGTGATCATCATCAGGAACGACAACAGCACGCTCGCCATCGCGATGCCCAGCGTGCTGCGCGTGACCGTGCTGGCCAGCTGCGAGATCGGTACCCACGACGAGGACGATGCCAATGATCATCGTCGTCGGCACGTTGATCAGGGTCTCGAACTCCCACCGCACGTCGAGCTGGTTGATCAGCCGGTGCAGCAACCACGGCAGCACGAAGACCTTGAGCACCAAAGTGAGTACCGACGAACCGTACAGATGGGATTGATGCGTCGCGTACGCGACGATCGCGGTCGAGCAGGCGAGCGCAAAGCCCTGCGCGGCAAACAGGTGAATCAGCGTCAGCACGCGGCGTTGCGCCAGCATCGCGAACGCGAGCAGCAGCAGCACGGCGGCGAGCAGGTTGATCAACTGAGCAGAGAGGGGCAGGTTGCTCATCAGCTTCCCAGGAGCAGGTTGACCAGCATTCCCAGCACCGCCAGCAAGAAGGCGGTGCCGAGAAATTCCGGCGCGCGAAAGATGCGCATTTTTGCCGACAACGTTTCGATCAGCGCGAGGACGAACCCGCCAATGGCGAGTTTGCCGATCAGCACCGGTGTGGCGACGAGAATCGCCAGCCAATCATCGCTTGCGCTCGCGATGCCGTACGGGAAGAAGAGCGCCAGGCCGATGCACCAATAGTTGAACAGCTTCAATGCTGCCGCCCACTCGATCAGCGCCAGGTGGCGCGCCGAATACTCGAGGAGCATCGCCTCGTGGATCATCGTCAGCTCGAGGTGTGTCGCCGGATTATCGACCGGGATGCGCGCGTTCTCGGCGAGCGACACCATCGTGAAGGCGACCGCGGCGAACGCGAGGCTCGGGTAGATCGCGATCTCGCGGTGGGCGAGCGTCTCGACGATCGTCGGCAGCAGCGTCGAGCCCGAGATCAGCGACGCGGTGAAGAGCACCATCAAGAGCGCCGGCTCGGCGAGAAACCCGACGAACATCTCACGGCGCGCGCCCATGCTTCCGAATGCGGTGCCGAGGTCCATCGCGGCGAGCGCGATGAACACGCGGGCCAGCGCGAACAGCCCAACCAGCGCAATCGCGTCGGCGGCCACGGCAAAGGGCAGATCGGTCACAAGCGAAGGTACGATCGCGGCTGCGAGCGCCATCGCGGAGAACACGATGTAGGGCGTGATGCGGAATATCGGCGACGCGTTCTCGGCGACGACGGCATCCTTGTGGAAGAGCTTGCGGATCGTGCGGTAGGGCAGGAGCAGCGACGGGGCGCTTTTGTTCTGCAGCCACGCGCGGCACTGGTTGACCCAGCCGAGCAACAGCGGTGCGAGAAACAGCGCGATCGCGAGTTGCAGCAGCTGGGAGAGAAAGCCGGTCGCGGTCATCGGATGCTCAGCTGACGCTCATCGGACGCTCATCTGACAAAGTACAGCAGCGCCAGGAGCGTCAGGAAACTGTACGTCAGATATGCCGAGATGCGGCCCTGCTGGATTCGCCCGACGAGACGTGCCGTCCATTCCGCTACGCGGGCGACCGGAAGATACAGCCAATACCACAGGTGATCACCCGCCTTGATGAAGTATCTCGGCTGGACATCGAATGGCGTGGGCAGCATGCGTTCGATGCGGAAAAATTGCTCGAAGATCTGCCGGATCGGTTGGCCAAAGCCTTCCGCCGTATCCTGCATGCGCGACGTCTGCGCGGGAAAGCCGCAATCCCACACGGGGCCCTTGCGCAGGCGGCCGTGGTACTGGCGATGCACGACTTGGATGGTCAGCAGCAGCACACCGATGGTAACGACGAATACGATCACCGGGCTATAGCTGGCACGATCGGTGTCGATTGGCGCCAGCAGCCACCAAGAGATGCCCGGCCGGTTCACCGTCGCACCGAGCAGCATCGCATTGACCGCATCGAGAAGCCCGATGACCTGGACGGGGAACAGGCCCAGCAGCAGGCAGCCGGCGCCGAACCAGACCAGCGCGACGCGTTCGAAGGGTCCGGCATCATGCGCGTAGGCGAGATTCGGCTCGCGTGGCCGGCCGAGAAAAATCACGCCGTAGAATTTAACCATCACATACGCGGCCAGAGCCGCGGCGAGCACGAGCGCCGCGGCCGCCAGCGGGACGAGCATGTTGACGAACGATTGCGGGAGGCTCGGCGTGAACAGGAACGCCTGCAGCAGCAGCCATTCGGAGACGAACCCGTTAAGCGGGGGCAGGCCGGCGCAGGCGAGCGTCCCCGCGAGCGCGAGCCAGGCCACCCACGGCATGCGATGAATCAATCCTCCGAGCTTGCCGAGGCTGCGCTCCTTCGTCGCGTGCAGCACCGAGCCGGTGGCGAGGAATAGCAGGCTCTTGAAGAACGCGTGATTGAGCGCGTGATAGAGGCTCGCCGTCAAGGCGATCGCCGCGAGGAGCGTCTTGTCGTAGCTCTTGAACAGGATTGCAAGGCCGATGCCGGCGACGATGATGCCGATATTCTCGATCGAGGAGTACGCGAGCAGCCGCTTCATGTCGGTCTGCACCGTCGCGAAGAGCACGCCGAAGAGCGCCGTGGCGAGCCCGAGAACCAGCGCAAGCACACCCCACCACCAGAGCTGGCCCTGCAACAGATCGAAGGTTACGCGCAGCAAGCCGTAGATCGCCGTCTTGAGCATTACTCCGCTCATCAAAGCGGAAACCGGTGACGGCGCCGCCGGATGCGCCTCCGGCAGCCAGACGTGCAACGGCAGGAGGCCCGCCTTGGCGCCAAATCCGGCCAGCGCGAGCAGGAATGCGATCGAGGGCCACGCGGCGTGCAGCGTCACCGAGCGCATCGAGCCGAAGCTGTAGTCGCCGGTTTCCCCCTGAAGCACGCCGAAGCAGAGCAGGATTGCCAGTGCGCCAATGTGGGCGATCAGCAGGTAAAGGAAGCCGGCGCGGCGGATCTCGGGGATGCGGTGATCGGTGGTGACCAGGAAGAAGGACGCGAGCGCCATCGTCTCCCACGCGACCATGAATATATAGGCGTCGTCGGCGACGAGCACGCACGCCATCGCGGCGAGAAAAGTGTGGTACTGGAGGCAGAGCAAACCGGGCGCGGTGCCTTCGCTGGCGCGAAAGTACCCGGCCGAAAAAACGGAGATTCCGGCCGCCGCGGCGCCCAGAAGGAACAGAAAGAACGCGGAAAGCGCATCGAGGCGCAGATGGAAAGGCAGATCGGGCAGGCCCAGCGGCAGCACAATCGTCTGCGGAACTTCGCGCATGGCAATCAAAGCGACGGCGGCTAGGAACAGTCCGATGACCGCGCCGGCAGTGAACAGCACGCGTCCGACATAGAACAGATTGCGCGGCCGGGCGAGACCCAGCGCGCCGATCGCGAGCCAGACGACGATCGCCGCGAGGACGAGCGGCAGCGCGTGCATTAGTCGACTCCGGCGGGGGCCGGGGCACAGTCGCGCACTGCTGACGCGCGTGCGTGACAAACCTGGATCCCGGCCTGCGCCGGGATGACGCGGCTGTTACCAATCGCTGCGACGCTTCGCGTCTTACTCTTGGACATCCGCGTCATTTGACGCGCATGCCGGGCGTTGCGCCCGAATCCGGCGCGAGCAAGAAGATTCCCGGGCCGTCACCCGATGCCGCAAGCACCATGCCCTCGGAGAGGCCGAACTTCATCTTTCGCGGCGCGAGATTCGCGACCATCGGTGTCAGGCGGCCGATCAGGTCCTCGGGCTTGTACGCTGACTTGATGCCGGCGAAGACCGTGCGATGGCGGCCATCGCCAATGTCGAGCGTGAGCTTCAGGAGCTTGTCCGCGCCGTCGACCTGCTCGGCATTGACGATCTTGGCGATGCGGAGATCGATTTTTGAAAAGTCGTCGATCGAGATCGTCGTGGCAGAGGTCTTAGCTCCCTCGCCCCCGACAGGGGGAAAGGGCTGGGGTGAGGGGGCGGTCGCAACGTCGAACAGTGCATCGATCTGCTTGGCATCGATTCGCGTCATGAGGTGTGTATACGCGCCGATCTTGTGCCCAGCAGGCAGATGCCGCGTAACATCGGCCCAGGTGAGCGGGTTATCAAGGCGCAAGAAATTCTCGACGTTCTCCGCAACATTCGGAAGTACGGGCTTGAGAAACAGTGACGTGAGCCGGAACCATTCAATCGTAGAGGAAACAACTTGATGTAACCAATCGTTGTCGCTCGGGTTAACCGGCGAGGCAAAGTGTTTCGACAACTCCCATGGCTTCGCATTGTCCCAAAACGCATTGATCTTGTCGGCCAATTCCATGATGAGCCGTAACGCCATTCCGAACTGCCTACGATCGTAGAGAAGACCGATGCTTTCCGCGTAACGGATCGCGTCTTCAATCGGTATGTGGCGATACTCACCGATTGGCAGAAGACCTTGATGTGTCCTGCCAAGCGCGGTCTCGCAGAGCTTGCCGTCGAAATGCTTTTCCAGAAAGCCAGCTGCACGGCTAGCTATATTTACGTACTTCCCGATCAGGTCACTGTTCACCCGCGCCATGAAGTCGTCGGGATTGAAATCGATGTCCTCGACCTTGTCGTTCAGCTTCGCGGCGATGTAATAGCGCAGCCACTCGGGATTCATCCCGACGTCGAGGTAGCGCTGCGGGCTGATGCCGGTGCCGCGCGACTTGGACATCTTCTCGCCGGACACCGCGATGAAGCCGTGCACGTAGACGTTGTTCGGCAGCTTGCGCTGCACAGACTTGAGCATCGCCGGCCAGAACAGCGTGTGGTGGTAGACGATATCCTTGCCGATGAAGTGGTACTGCTCGACACCGGATGCGGGCGCGATGAATTCCTCGAATGAGCGCGCCTCGCCGTTGCCGCGCGCCTTGCCGGTGTCGAAGTAGTTCTTGAGGCTCGCGAGATAGCCGATCGGCGCGTCAAGCCAGACGTAAAAGTACTTGCCAGGCGCATCGGGGATCTCGATCCCGAAATAGGGCGCGTCGCGCGAGATGTCCCAGTCGGCGAGCTTGCCCCCGGCTTCATTTCCGCCGACCCATTCCGCGATCTTGTTCTTCACTTCGGGCTGCAACGGCGTCACCGACGTCCACTCGCGCAGGAATGCCACGACCTTCGGGTCGGATAGCCGGAAGAAGATGTGCTCCGAGCGCCGCAGCTCGGGATTGGCGCCCGTCAGCACCGAGTACGGATTCTTAAGCTCGGTCGGCGCGTACGTCGAGCCGCAGTTCTCGCATACATCGCCATATTGGTCCTGCGTGCCGCATTTCGGACACTCGCCCTTGATGTAGCGATCGGGCAGGAACATGTTCTTGACCGGATCGAAGAACTGCTCGATCGGCTTGGCGTAGATCAGGCCCGCCGCTTTGAGGCTTCGGTAAATGCCTTGCGACAGCTCGACACTTTCCGTGCTGTGCGTCGTGTACCAGTTGTCGAAACTCACGTGGAAACGCTGGTAGTCGCGCCGGTGCGACTCGCTGACGCTGCCGATCAGCTGCTCGGGACTCACGCCTTCTGCTTCCGCCCTGAGCATAATCGCCGCGCCGTGCGTGTCGTCGGCGCAGACGAAATGCACTGCATGCCCCTGCATGCGCTGAAAGCGCACCCAGATGTCCGCCTGGATGTACTCCATGATGTGACCGAGGTGGAACGGCCCATTGGCGTAGGGCAGGGCCGTAGTGACAAACAGCGTGCGGCGCGACATGCAGCAAAAACCTTTGATGCGGCAGGGGAATCTTGAATTCTAGCAAAGCGCTTTCGCCCTGAGTACCGACCGGGTCGCTTTTTCGTTACACTCTGAGCCCCTTGTGTCGTTGATCTGCCCGCCATCCCATGCCCATCTCCGAGGCCGACGTCCAGGCCAGCCTGCACGCGCTGGTCGATCCCAATACCAGCCGCGATTTCGTTTCCGCGAAAGCGGTGCGGAAGGTATCGGTGGACGGCTCCAACGTCACCGTCGATCTGCAGCTCACCTATCCCGCCAAGAGCCAGCACGAGGCGCTGAGGAAGCTCGTCCAGGGCAAGCTCGCCGCACTGCCCGGTATCGGCAAGGTGACGGTGAATTTCGCGCACCGAATCGCGTCGCATGCGGTGCAGCGCGGCGTCAAGCTCGTGCCCGGCGTCAAGAACATCATCGCGGTCGCAAGCGGCAAGGGCGGCGTGGGCAAATCTACGACCGCGGTGAACCTCGCGTTGGCGCTCGCCGCTGAAGGTGCGCAGGTCGGAGTGCTCGACGCCGACATTTACGGTCCGTCGCAGCCGATGATGCTCGGGATCAGCGGCCGGCCCGAGTCGAAAGACGGCAAGACGCTCGAGCCGCTCGAGGCCTGGGGTGTGCAGGCGATGTCGATCGGCTTTCTCATCGATACGGACACGCCGATGGTGTGGCGCGGGCCGATGGTGACGCAAGCACTCGAGCAGCTGCTCAAGGACACCAACTGGCGCGACCTCGACTATCTCATCGTCGACATGCCGCCCGGTACCGGCGACATCCAGTTGACGCTCGCGCAGAAAGTGCCGGTGACCGGCGCGGTGATCGTCACGACGCCGCAGGACATCGCGTTGATCGATGCGCGCAAGGGGCTCAAAATGTTCGAGAAGGTCGGCGTTCCCATCGTCGGCATCGTCGAGAACATGTCGATCCACGTCTGCTCGAAGTGCGGGCATGCGGAAGCCATCTTCGGCGAGGGCGGGGCGCAGCGCATGTGCAAGGACTACGACGTGCCGTTTCTCGGCGGGTTGCCGCTCGACATTCGGATCCGTGAGCAGGCGGATTCCGGCCGGCCGACGGTCGTCGCCGATCCCGACGGGAAGATCGCGGCGATCTACAAGGAGATTGCGCGCAAGACTGCGGTCTTCGTCGCGCAGAAGGCCGAAGATTTCACGGCCAGGTTCCCGAGCATCGTGGTTCAGAATACCTAGAAAAAAACGGCGTCACCCTCGCGCGAAACGCGGGTCCAGTCGCACCCTGGATTCGCGTTGGCGCGGGAGTAACGGCACGGGGAGTCGAAGCGCATGATCAAATCCGACACGTGGATCCGCAGGATGGCCATCGAGAAGCGCATGATCGAGCCGTTCGAGCGCGGCCAGGTGCGCGAACTGAACGGCCAGAGGATCGTTTCCTACGGTACGTCGAGCTATGGTTACGACATTCGCTGCTCGAACGAATTCAAGCTCTTCACCAATCTCAACACAACCATCGTCGATCCGAAGAACTTTGACGATAAGTCATTCGTCGACTTCAAGGGCGACTCCTGCATCATCCCGCCGAACTCGTTTGCGCTTGCCCGAACGATTGAGTACTTCCGCATTCCGCGCAACGTGCTCGTCCTCTGTCTCGGGAAGTCGACCTATGCGCGCTGCGGCATCATCGTCAACGTCACTCCGCTTGAACCCGAGTGGGAAGGCGCCGTGACGCTCGAGTTCTCGAATACGACACCGCTCCCCGCGAAGATCTATGCGAACGAAGGCGTCGCGCAGGTGATCTTCTTTGAGTCCGACGAAGTCTGCGAGACGTCGTACAAGGATCGCGGCGGGAAGTATCAGGGCCAGAAGGGCGTCACGCTGCCGAAGATCTGATCATTGGGCCGCCGTCCGACCACTGACCCGGGATGCAAGCACGATGCTCGAGACCTGGGCCACATCGAAACGCGCGTCGGTCGCGATCATCGCGATCTGTCAGGTCGCCGCGATGGCGCTCTGGTTCTCCGCCTCCGCCGTCACCCCGGCGCTGGCCGCCGAATTCCACCTCTCGAACTTCTCCCAGGCCGCGCTCACTAGCGGTGTGCAGGCGGGGTTCGTCCTCGGCTGCCTGGCGAGCGCAATCCTCGGTCTCCCCGATCGCGTCGATCCACGACGCTTGTTCGCCGCGTCCGCGAGCGTGGGCGCGCTCGCCAATGCCTTGCTGCTCGCGGTCAACCCCGCCTCGCCCGCTGCGCCTTTGCTGCGTGTGCTGACCGGTATATGCATGGCCGGCGTCTATCCGGTCGGCATGAGGCTCGTCGCGACGTGGGCGAAAGACGACATGGGCCTCATGGTCGGCATTCTCGTCGGCGCGTTGACGCTTGGCTCGGCGTCGCCACACTTGTTCAATGCCTTCGGCGGGGTCGATTGGCGGCCGACGGTCGCCGTATCTTCGGCAAGCGCGCTGGCTGCTGCGCTCTTGATCGGATTCGCCGGCGTCGGTCCCAATCGTGCGCCGCCGCCACGCTTTGATCCGCATGCCGTGCTCGGTGCGTGGCGCGATGTGCCATTGCGGCTCGCCAACCTGGGCTATCTCGGGCACATGTGGGAGCTCTACGCGATGTGGGCGTGGATCGGTGTGTTCCTGAACGCGAGCTTTGCGCTCTCGCTGCCCGCGGGGACGGCACAGGTCAGCGCCAGGCTCGCCGCGTTTGCGACGATCGCTTCCGGAGCCGTCGGTTGCGTCGCAGCGGGCTTGCTCGCGGATCGCGTCGGCCGCACGACGGTGACGATCATCGCCATGGCGGTCAGCGGGAGCTGCGCGGCGACGATAGGTCTTCTCTACGGGGGTTCGCCCGCCGCGCTTTTATGCCTTTGCGTGATCTGGGGGATCAGCATCGTCGCGGACTCCGCGCAGTTCTCCGCTTCGATTGCGGAGTTGGCCGATCCGGCCCGCGTGGGCACGATGCTCACCCTGCAGACTGCGCTCGGCTTCACGCTGACGCTGGTGACCATCCACCTGCTGCCGCATTTCGTCGACGCGATAGGTTGGCGCTACGCGTTCGTTCCGCTGGCGATCGGCCCGGCAATCGGCGTCTGGGCGATGGCCCGCTTGCGCGCGGACCCGCGGTCGGTGAAGCTCGCCGGTGGCCGGCGCTGACGGGCTGTCGAATATTCACGTGGCAACCCGACGCGTGCCGGCGTAGCATCGATGAACCCGGCGCTGCTAGGAGCGCGTCGGAATCCCCTGCAACCCCAATTCGGAGGAAAACGTGGCCTATCATCTTGAAGGACGGCTGCTCGAAGTTTGCAACTGCCGCGTGCTGTGCCCATGCTGGATCGGGGAAGATCCGGATTTCGGCACCTGCGACACCATCGTTTCCTGGCATTTCGACAAAGGCACGATCAACGGCGTCGACGTCTCCGGGCGCACGATCTCGTTGATCGCTCACATCCCCGGCAACATTCTCCAGGGCAATTGGCGCGCTGCCGTTTATCTCGACGACAAGGTGACGCCGCAGCAGGAGGAAGCGATCCTCGGTGTCTACACCGGCAAGCTCGGGGGCCCGGTCGCCGATCTCGCCAAGCTGATCGGCGAAGTCGTCTCCGTCGAAAAGGTGCCGATCCAGTTCGATGTCCAGGGCGCCAAAGGAACGCTCAAGGTCGGCAATGCCGGCTATGCCGAGCTCGAGCCGTATCAGGGACCGTCCGGCAAGGGCACGACACTGAGGGACACGGTTTTCTCAACGGTCCCCGGTGCCCCGGTCTTTGTCGGAAAGAGCCCGCGCTATCGCTCGAAGAACGAGAAGCTGGGGATCAACCTCGACATGAGCGGCCACAACGCGCTGCAAAGCACGTTCGTGTTCGACGCGTAGCGGCCCGGCTGACCCGAGCATAGCGACTCTCGCCGTGGCTGAGTCAGGCCCCGAAGCGAGCGCCCCGGGAATCGCTGGCGCTAGTGGACCGGCGCGCGTGCTTGATCGGCACGCGCTGCGTTTGGGACTGATCGTCGCGCTCTCCGCCTTCGCGTGGGCCGCGCTCGCCGTCTGGAGCGCGAGCCCTTACGGGCGCTATCTCGAACACGGGGGCTGGGGCGATCCCGGTCTGCTCACCGCGCTGTGCCGCAGCGTCCCGCAGGGCGAGTTCCTGATCCCGGCGCTCGTCTACGCGTCAGCGTGGCTGTTGATGATCGCGGCAATGATGTTACCCACGACGTTGCCGCTCCTCGGCATCTTCAGTCGCATCACCGCGTCCCGGCCCGAAGCCGGCGCGCTGTTGAGGCGCGTCGTCCTGGGCTACGCGGTCGCATGGCTGGGATTCGGTCTCCTCGCTCACGGCCTCGACAGCGCGCTTCACG
>WNGE01008487.1_pt1 | contig 12889 bp, 14 predicted proteins | sample 5400651 | NCBI WGS metagenome assembly WNGE01 (sample SAMN13153370, study PRJNA577476) | soil metagenome | isolation source: 60 cm soil or saprolite under grassland replicate 2 | place: USA:California | collected 2016-06-15 | reverse complement strand
GCGGAGGAGGAGTTCGCCAAGCGGCACGCCCGGCAGGAGACGCGCGACCCCGCAGCCTCTTCGAGCAGCACCGGGTCGAGGTGCCGTGCTTCGAGCACGCCGGCCGCCCCCTGCTCCGGATCTCGGTGCAGGGGCTACAACGACGAGAGCGATGTCGAGGCGCTGCTCGGGGCACTCACCCACGTCCTGAGCTGATGCGCCTACGACCTGCCATGAGTAGCCCTCCCGGGCTGCGGGTCGGCGCGTAGGTTGAGGGGCCCGCTCGAAGCGGGCCCCTCGCACTGTCGTCAGGCGACTCGGCTAGCCGTCGTGCGCCTGATGGTTGCCGCTGCTCAGCGTCCCGGTGACCGAGAGGACGACGTTGCTGCTCGCGTCCCGGATCGTCAGCGTGACGCTATCCGTCCCGCCGCCGGGCTCGCCGGCGTCGGTGAACGTCCAGTCGGCGGTCGCGCCGGGGACGCCGTTGTACGTGCCGGTGCCCGACCCGCGGTAGGTGTCGAAGCCGGCATCCGGCGGGGCCGGGGAGATCGCCGGGTCGTCGGAGCACGAGGCGGACGTGAGCTCGGTGAGGTGGAATCTCTTGCCCTTGCCCCAGTTGACCTCGAGCTTGTTCGGCATGAGGCTTGTCGTGCAGTAGAGCTCGAACCCGTGCGTGACGCGGACGCCGTCGCTCGTGAACACGCTGCCGCCGCCGGTCATGAAGCGGATCTCCTCGCCGCCGCCGCCGAACGTGCACGTGCCGGCGGGGATCTCCCAGGCGTTGAGGATGTTGTCGTACGCGTCGATCGACCAGATCGCGCCGAGGCCCGGGAACGTGACGTTGTCGCACTCCATGTCCTCGAGACGCCGTGGGAAGGTTGCGAAGAACGCGGGCGCCGCGGAGAACGCCTTGTCGCTCGTGTAGATCTCCGAGCAGCCGTCGTTGGCGAGGTACAGCAGCGGTCCGCCGACCGCGATGCCCGAGTTGTTGCAGTTGCCGAGCACGACAGGGTTGCTGCTCAGCTGCGTCCCCGTGATCGTGAAGTGCTCGACCGACGGGGAGACGTCGCCGCTCGCCCAGATCGTATCGTCGGCGGCGTCGTAGGCGAGGCCGTCGAAGCAGCCTGGCCCGCCGACGCCCGGTCCGACGATCGTGAACGCCGGCGTGTAGAGGTTGCTGCTCAGGTCGATCGTGCCCACGGTTGTGTAGCCGCTGCACGCCCAGAGCACGCCGCGCCCATTGTCCCAGGCGAGCGCCCCGAGCGAGTTCGCGCCCACAATGTTGTGGACCGCGACCTGGCTCCCGTCGGCAGGGTTGATCGCCGTGACGGTGTTGTCGCTGGAGCACGAGATCAGCAGGTTTGTGCCGTCGAAGGCGATCCCGACGCCGACGCTGGCGTGGTCGCCGGCCGCGTTATAGGACGCGCAGGCCGTCCCTGTGCGGTCGGCGATGATCGTCCTCAGGTTGTCGCCGTTCGCCGCTCCAGCTGTGCCGGGCAATCCGATCAGCACTGCCGCAATCGCGAACAGCAGGATGAACTTGCGCATACGCACTCCCCCCGAGTAGGTGCCAGCGCCGACAATGTGGTCGTGCTCACCGCTGCGCTGGGTGAACAGGAAACTAGCTCGCCACCGCTGACGCGACCTCCCTCGAAAGGGTGATGCCCCCCGCAACTGGACAGGCTCGCACGCGGAAGGTGGGGGAGGGGCTAGATGCGCCTGGCAGGAATCGAACCTGCGACCTCGCGCTCCGGAGGCGCGCGCTCTATCCCCTGAGCTACAGGCGCTTGGCGGCACGTAGTGTACCCGCGTGCAGCTGAGCGCCCGGACCGTCTCCCTGGAGCTCGCCGAGACGTTCACGATCGCGCGCCGCTCGCAGGACACCGCCGATGTGGTCGAGGTCGAGATCCGCCACGACGGCGTCTCCGGCTTCGGCGAGGCGGCGCCGCTCGACATCGGCGACGACCCGTTCGCGCTCGAGGAGGTCATGCAGCGGCTGCCCGCCGAGCAGTTCGCCGCGCGCGCGGCGATCGACGCAGCGCTGCACGACCTATGCGGGAAGCTCGTCGGCGAGCCGGTCTGGCGCTTGATCGGGCTCGAGCGCTTCGGGCCACCGACGTCGTGGACGATAAGCCTCGCCGACCCGGACGAGATGGCGCGGAAGGCGGAGGAAGCCGACGCGAGCGGGCGGTTCAAGCGCCTGAAGCTCAAGCTCGGCGGGCGCGACGGGCTCGACGTGGAGCGCGTGCACGCGGTGCGGGGCGTCACGAAGGTCCCGCTGCAGGTCGACGTCAACGAGTACTGGACGCTCGACGAGGCCCTCGATTCGTTGCCGCAGCTCGACGAGCTCGGCGTCGAGTACTGCGAGCAGCCGCTCCGCCGCGGCGACGAGGACGGCGTCAAGCTCGTCGCGGCTTCGCCGATCCCGATCTTCGTCGACGAGGACTGCCACACGCTCGCCGACGTCGACGCCTGCGCGAAGTTTGCGCACGGGATCAACATCAAGCTCGCGAAGTCCGGCGGGATTCGTGAAGGCATGCGGATGGCTCACGCCGCCCGCGCAGGCGGCCTCGGCGTGATGCTCGGCTGCATGATCGAGAGCGGCCTCGGAATCGCGGCCGGCGCAGCGATCGCGAGCCTCTGCGACTACGTCGACCTCGACGGGAACCTGCTGATCACGCACGACCCCTGGCCGGGCGTGGAGCTCGTCGACGGCGTCCAGACCCCTTCCGAGGAGCCAGGGCTTGGCGTCCGGCAAGCGGTACCTAGTCCTCGCTGAAGGCAAGAGCGGCGACCCGCACTACGGCAAGACGATGCGCGGAGTCATCCGCTACGGCGCCCATCCGGTCGTCGCCGTGCTCGACTCAGAGCGCGCAGGCGCGACCTACGAAGGGCTCCCGATCGTCGGCAGCGTCAACGACGCCCTCTGCTTCAACCCGACGACCGCGATCGTCGGCGTCGCCACCGCCGGCGGCCGCTTCCCGCCCGCCTGGCGCGAGCTGCTGCGCAGCTGCGTCTCGAAGGGGCTCGACCTCGAGAACGGCCTGCACGAGTTCCTAACCAACGACCCGGAGCTCGTCGAGCTCGCCGCTCGGTACAACGTAGAGCTGCGGGACCTGCGCAAGCCGCCAGCAGGCCTGAACGTCCCGACCGGCGAGAACCTGGAAGTGCCTGCGACGATCGTGCTCACCGTCGGCTCCGACTGCGCGATCGGGAAGATGACGGTCTCGCTCGAGCTCGACCGCGAGGCGCAGCGCCGTGGGATTCGCTCGGTCTTCGTCCCGACGGGCCAGACCGGGATCGCGATCGCCGGCTGGGGCATCTCCGTCGACGCCGTCGTCTCGGACTTCCTCGCCGGCGCGGCCGAGCGGCTCGTCGTCGAGGGGCACGAGCGCGGGGGAGAGCTCCTCTGGGTCGAGGGCCAGGGCGCGCTCACGCACCCCGCCTACTCGGGCGTGACGCTCGGGCTGATCCACGGCTCGGCGCCGCACGCGTTCGTCCTCTGCCACAAGGCCGGTACGACGGAGGTCGAGGGCTTCCCGGGGCATCCGCTGCTCCCGCTCGCAGAGCTCGTCGCGCTGCACGAGGCGATCTCGCTCCCCGCCCGGAAGGCGAAGGTCGCGGCGATCGCGCTCAACACGCACCGCCTGGACGACGACGCTGCCCGTACGGTGATCGCGGAGGCAGAGGCGGAGACCGGCCTCGTTGCGGACGATCCCGTCCGCTACGGCGCCGGCCGGCTGCTGGACGCCGTGCTCGCCGCGGCGCCCGGCGAAATCCTGACGCGTCTATCGTCCTCTTCATGACCCGCATCTGGGTGGGTCTCGCATTGCTGGCGATCAGCGGATCGGCAGGTGCCGCAGCACTGCCCCCGCCGGCCGCCGCGAAGGACGCGTGCCCTGTGTCGACGGCCCTGCCCTCCCCGCCGCGTGACCGGTCGCACGAAACGCTCCGAATTCGCGTGATGCCTGGCCTTGCGGCCGCTCACGGGTCGATGACGGTCTCGTTCGCCCCAGCGGTGGCGACGAGTCGGCTCGCCTTCCGGCTCTGGCCGAATTCGTCGTTCTACGTCCAACGCGGCGCACGCTTGACCGTCGGCTCGGTGACATCCGGCGGTCGGCGGCTCCGAACGGTGCGCCCCGATCCGACGACGCTGGTCATCCGCCGCCGGGTGGCCGCGCGCGAACTCGTCACGGTCTCGTTGGACTGGGCACTCATCACGGTGCCAAAGGGCGTGCAGGTGCTGGCGACGGGCGAGAGCCTGGGCGGCGGTCGCTGGCGCGCCCGATCCGTGCGGGACTTCGCGCTTGCGGTCGGACGATTCCGCCTGGCAACGGCAACCGTCGCCGCTCCGCGCCCGGTCCGCCTCACAGTTGGGTTGGAACGTGGCTCCCGATACCCAATCGACCACTTCCTCGATGGCGCAGAGCGCGCACTTCGCTTCTATGCCAAGCGGTACGGCGATTATCCGTGGTCGACCTATTCACTCGCGGTGATGCGCGATCCCGCTGGCTTCTTCGGAACCAGCTACCCGACGCTCGCCCTCCTGGGCGACAGCAGCCTTCCGCTCATCCTTCACGAAACGGCGCACCAGTGGTTCGCGTCACTCGTCGGCAACAACCAGGCGCGTGATCCCTGGCTCAGCGAGGGACTCGCGACGTGGGCGCAGACCGGCCCCGAAGGCTCGCTGCCGGTGATGCTGAACACGCCGATCCCGGCCTTCGTCCGAAACCGGATCGGAGCGTCGATGCGCTTCTGGTCGGCCTATGACTTCGAAACCATCCGTGTCGGCCTTTACGTCCAAGCCGTCCAAGCGCTGGCATCACTCGGGACCGTCCGTGAGGTCGATTGCGCATTACGAGACTTCGTCGTCCGCAACGCGTACCGCACCGCCTCCCCGCGTGATCTCCTCGCCTCACTCGAGCGGTTCTTCCCGGACGCCGAACGAAAGCTGCGGGCTCGCGGCGCGCATTTCTGACGTCGGGGCGGCCGCTTGACACGAACACACGTTCGTAGTAGCGTGGAGAACATATGTTCGCTCGGATCGCAGTGATCCTCGGTCTCCTGGCGCTCGCGGTCGCCTACAGCGCCCGCAGCTCGAACAGCGCCGGCCACGAGCAGTCCTACGTCGTTCGCGCCGGCGACACGCTCTGGTCGATCGCCGCCTCGCACTACGGCGGCGACCCGCGCGAGGCCGTTTGGCGGCTGCAGGACCGCAACCACCTGGCGGGGACGCTCGTGCGCCCTGGCCAGCGGCTCGTGCTTCCCTAGCGGCCTAGACTCCCAGCGAGAGCTGGCATGGACATGGATCTCGTCTTCTTCGGGACGTCGGGCTCGATGCCGACGGCCGATCGCGCTCCGACCGCGCTGATGATCCGGCGCGGGGGAGAGCGCCTGCTCTTCGACTGCGCCGAGGGCACGCAGCGCCAGATGCTGCGCTCGAACGTCGGCCTCGTCGACCTCCGCGAGGTCTTCCTCACGCACTACCACGCCGACCACTACCTCGGCCTGCCCGGCATGCTGAAGACGTTCGCGCTCCGCGGCCGCGAGGTGCCGATCACGATCTACGGGCCGCCGGGGCTCTCGGAGCTCTTCGGCTCCCTGCGGAGGATCTTCGGCAAGCTCACCTACCCGTACGAGCTCGTCGAGCTCGCGCCGGGCGACGCCCTCGAGCGCGGGGACTACCGGCTCGTGACCTTCCCCGTCGCGCACGGCGTCTCGTCGGTCGGCTACTCGCTGGTCGAGGACGATCGTCCGGGCCGCTTCGACGTCGAGACCGCCGACGCGCTCGGCGTCCCGTCGGGGCCGGAGCGCGGCGCGCTCCAGCGCGGCGAGCCAGTCACGCTTCCGGACGGCCGCGTGGTCATCCCCGACCAGGTACTCGGAGAGCCGCGGTCGGGGCGCACAGTCGTGATCGCAGGCGACACGGCGCCGAGCCCGACCGTCCTCGAGGCGGCCCGCGGCGCCGACCTGCTCGTCCATGAGGCGACCTTCCTCGAGGAGGAACGCGAACGCGCCCGCGAGACCGCGCACTCGACTGCGCTCGAGGCGGCCGAGCTCGCGCGCGACGCCGAAGTAGGCATGCTCGCGCTCACGCACCTCTCCAACCGCTACTTCGGGCCCGAGGCAGCGCGCGAGGCACGGGCGATCTTCCCTGAGACGGTCGTCCCCCGCGACTTCGACGTCATCGAGCTTCCGTTCCGGGAACGAGGCCGCCCCCAGCTCCACAAGGGCGGTGCGGTGCAGCGGCGTCTAGACTCTGCCCCCGTCGAGGAAGCCGTGCCGGTGGAGGAGAGCACACGATGACGAGGATGGTGCAGGTCGCACTCGCGGAGGACGTCTCAGAGGCGGAGGAGCTACAGGCGATCCTCCAGGCCGCTGGGATCAGCTCCGAGCTCGAGACGGCCGTCGAGCACCATCCGCGCGCGACGGAGGACGCTCCGCAGAAGGTCCTCGTCCCCGAGTCGTACCTCGAGGCGGCGCAGCACGCGATCGAGTCGATGACCGATCCGGACGAGATCGTCTCCGACACCGGTCCGTGAAGCGCCTCGCGCTCGTCGCGCTCACGGTGCTCGCACTCGGCGCCGTGCCGACGCAGTCCGCGACGAAGGAGTACTCGACCGGGAACATCAACGTCCGGATCGGGGCCCATCTCGACAAGTCGCTGGTCGTCCCCGACCGGGGTCCGGTCTCGTTCGTACGCGTGGCGTTTCGGATCACGGCGCCGGACGACTCGGCGCTCGCGATCTCGCTGGTCAGCCCTGAGGGGACGGTCGTCCCGCTCGTCACGCATCGCGGCGCGGGCGCGGACTTCGGCAGCGACGAGAAGGGCTGCGGCGGCATCGCCACTGTCTTCGAGTCGGACGCGACGACGATTGATCCCGCGGTCACGGCGGGTAAGCCGCCGTTCACCGACAACCCCTACCGGGCCGAAGGGAACCTGCGCTCGCTCCACGGCGAGGACGCGAAGGGCCGCTGGACGCTGCGGATCGACAACGCCGGCGGGCCGGCGACGCTCCACTGCTTCACGCTCGACGTCTCGCGCGCTGTCCCCGAGAGGCTCTCGGCCCACCAGGGCGCGGTGACCGCGATCGCGACGTTCACGGAGCGCAACTACTTCTACGAAGGCCTGCATCTGAAGGTCGTGCGCGCCGGGCGGACGGTCGTCGACGCGCCCGTGCAACGGCTCGCCTGCCGCGACTGCCAGACCTTTCGCCCGGTCGCCGTCAAGCTGCGGGACCTCGACGGCGTGGAGCCGGAGGTCCTGGTCGAGCTGTACACCCAGGGCGCGCACTGCTGCTCGGTCGTGCTCGTCCTGCGCTACGACGGGACGACCTATCGCCCGAAGCTCCTCTTCTTCGGCAACTACGGCTACCGGCTCATCGACCTCGACCACGACGGGCTGCCGGAGATCTCCGCCTTCGACGAGCGGTTCGTCTACGCGTACGGCGCGTACGTCTTCTCGTCGGCGCCGCCGCAGATCTGGCAGTACCGGCAGGGACGGCTGATCGACGTCACGCGCCGGTTCCCGGCCCAGATCCGGCGCAATGCCGCCCAGGTCGGCAAGGAGTTCTTGACCAAGAAGCGTCCGCCGAAGGACACCGACTTGCGGACGGTCGTCGCCGTCTACGTCGCCGACCAGTACCTGCTCGGACGTCCGGAAGAAGCGAAGCGCGCGCTCGCCTACGCGCTCGCACACGGCTTCCTCTACAGCGGCAGGCAGTACCTCGGCACACCCGCGGGCCGGAACTTCGTCGCCGTGCTGATGCGCGATCTGCGCAAGTGGGGGTACGTCCGCTAGGCGAGCTGCCAGAACGGGCCGGTCAGCCCGAGCCCGTCGAGGATCGCCTGGTTCTGCTCGCGCGTGTGTGGGCGCCAGTTCGAGGCCAGGCGGTCGGCGTACCACTGGTGGGCGAGCTCGGCGAGCGTCGCCACCGGGATCGTCGCGCCTGCTGGCTGGCCCGCAAGCCACTGCTCCACGTGCTCTTCCGACCGGAAGAGGTTCATCCCACTTCAGGTGAAGACGATGTCGTCCCACCAGTGCGCGGCAGGCACGAGGCAGTGGAAGAGGAGGGTCTCGTCGTCCAGGCGGCCGTCGCGCACATCGAGCGCGATCGGCTCGCCGCAGTCCGCGCACGAAGTCTCGATCCGGCCGTCGGAGTCCAGCGCGGCGCAGATGCCGAAGGCGTCCCATGCGCAGTTCGCGAACCACCACCAGCCGCGGGCGTCGACGCGGTGTGCCGTGGGGACGGCGGAAAACGGGTTCGCCATCCGGATCGCGCCGGCGTCGTCGAGCACGAGCGCGTGCTGCTCGTGCAGGCGACGCCAGCCCTCGCTCACGTCCATCCCGGCCGCCAGACTCGCCTCCTCGGCGCTCGGGGCGCGCCCGAGCTGGACGAACAGCTCGTAGGTGACGTTCCGCAGGCGGAGGTCGGCGTCGTCCACGCGCCGACCCTAGCGCTCCGTCCCGCCGACCCGCTACGCTGCCGCACGACACCGTTCCTTTAACCCGGTCCTGCGAGGCCGGAAAGGAGTGAGATGACTGCTGGCGCCCGACACCTGCCTGCAAACGAAGCAGCGCGGGTGCTCCTAGACGCAGATGGTCTGCAGCGAACTCTCCACCGAATCGCCCACGAGATCATCGAGGCGAACGCGAACCTGGAGTCCGTCGCGCTCGTCGGCATCCACACCAGAGGGGTCGCGCTCGCGCAGCGGCTCCGCCGGCTGATCGAGGAGTTCAGCGGCGTCGAGGTCGCGCTCGGCACCGTCGACATCACCTTCTACCGCGACGACGTCCAGGTTCGCGGCGGCGAGGCGCCGCTCCACCCGCAACCGCTCGTCCGCGCGACACGGCTCGACTTCCCGCTTGAGGGCCGGACCTGCATCCTCGTCGACGACGTCCTCTACACCGGCCGCACGATCCGCGCCGCGATCGAGGCGCTCTTCGACTACGGCCGCCCCGACCGCGTCCAGCTCGCCGTCGTCGCCGACCGCGGCCACCGCGAGCTGCCGATCCGCCCCGACTACGTCGGCAAGAACCTGCCGACCGCGCGGGGCGAGCGCATCCAGGTCCAGCTAGTCGAGGTCGACGAGGTCGACCGCGTGCTCTTGATCCCAGAGGAGGGGACCCAGTGACCGACATCCGCCTGGTGCGGGACGAGCTGCTCCCGCCCCCGCCCGCCGATCCGCCGTCGCGGCGACATCTGATCTCGATCGAGGACCTGACGCGCGACGACGTCGTCCGGCTGCTCGGGACCGCACGCAGCTTCGAGCGCTCGCTCGACCGGGAGATGAAGAAGCTTCCGACGCTTCGGGGCCGCACGGTCGTCAACCTGTTTTTCGAGTCGTCGACGCGGACCTCGTCGAGCTTCGAGCTCGCCGCCAAGCGGCTCTCGGCGGACGTCATGTCCGTGAAGTCCGCCGGCTCCTCGGTCGACAAGGGCGAGTCGCTGAAGGACACCGCGTTGACGCTCGCCGCATACGACCCGGACGTGATCGTCATCCGCCATCCGCAGATCGGCGCGCCGAACCTCGTCGCACGGGTCACCGGCGCGCACGTCGTGAACGCCGGCGACGGCAAGCACCAGCACCCGACGCAGGCGCTGCTCGACCTCTACACGCTCGAGGAGCACGTCGGCGCCGTCGACGGGATGCACGTCGCGATCGTCGGGGACGTGCTCCATTCCCGCGTCGCCCGCTCGAACATCCAGGCGCTGCGGCTGATGGGTGCGCACGTCATGCTCGTCGGGCCCCCGGCGCTGATCCCGCGCGGGATCGAGGCGATGGGCTGCTCCGTCTCGACCGACATCGGCGCGATCGCCGACGCGGACGTCGTCTACGTCCTGCGCATGCAACGCGAGCGCATGGAGGCGGGCGCCAATTACGTGCCGAGCCTGCGCGAGTACACCGCCCGCTGGGGCGTCACGCCCGAGCGCCTGCGGCCGGGGCAGAGCGTGATGCACCCCGGGCCGATGAACCGCGGCGTCGAGATCGACCCGCGTGTCGCCGACTCCGTCGACGCGCTGATCGAGACCCAGGTGCGCGCCGGCCTCGTCGTTCGGATGGCGGTGCTCTACGACTTGCTCACCCGCGGCCCGGTCGAGGTCGCGGCCGAGGTCGCGGGGGAGGTGGCTTGAGTGCCGCATCCAATGCTCTTTGGCAAGGTAGGCCGCGACGACCTTGTCGTCCGCAGCGCGCGGGTGATCGACCCGGCGCTCGGTATCGACGAGCTGCTCGACGTTCGCGTCGACGGCGGCGTGATCTCGCAGCTCGGCCTGAACGTCGACGCCAACGGCCACCGGGTGGTCGAGGGCCGCGGGTTCGTGCTGGCGCCCGCCTTCGTCGATCCGCACGTCCACCTGCGCACGCCGGGCCGCGAGGACGAGGAGACGATCGCCAGCGGCACCGCCGCAGCAGCAGCCGGCGGCTACTGCGCGATCCTCGCGATGCCGAACACCGAGCCGGTCGTCGACTCGGCCGCAGTGCTCGGCTCGCTGATCGAGACGGCGCGCGAGGAGGCCGAGGTGCCGGTCGGCTTCCTCGCCGCGATCAGCAAAGGCCAGCAGGGCGAGGAACTGACGGAGATGGCCGAGCTTGCCGACGCGGGGGCGGCCGGGTTCTCGGACGACGGCCGGCCGGTCGTCGCCCCCGGCTTGATGCGCCGAGCGCTGCAGTACCACGCGATCACGGGCCGGCGGATCGCCGTCCACTGCGAGGAGCCGACGCTCTCCCGCGGCGGCCAGATGCACGAGGGCGAGGTCTCGGCCGCGCTCGGCTTCGCCGGGTATCCGTCGGTCGCCGAGAGCGTGATGGTCGGGCGCGATCTCGCGCTTGCCGGCTACGAGGACCAACCGATCCACCTGCTCCATCTCTCCGCACGCGAGTCGGTGCAGGAGCTGCGGCTCGCGCTCGCGTCGGGCGTGCGCGCGACCGGCGAGGCGACGCCGCACCACCTCGTGCTCACCGACGTCGCCGTCCAGTCGCTCGATTCGAACCTGAAGATGAACCCGCCGCTACGGGCCGAAGAGGACCGTAGAGCGCTGCTCGACGCCGTGCGGGACGGCACAATCTCGGCCATCGCAACCGACCACGCACCCCACGCGCGGCACGAGAAGGACGTCCCCTTCGAGGAGGCGCCGTTCGGTGTCACCGGCCTCGAGACGGCCTTCGCCGCCCTGAACACGCACCTCGTTCGGCCGGGTCTCCTACCGCTGCCGACGCTGCTCACGCGGATGTCCGCCGGGCCGGCGCGCGCCTACGGCCTCGAGCCGCCGCGGATCGAGGTCGGCGCGCCTGCGAACCTCGTCCTGCTCGACACCGAGGCGACCTGGCGCGTGGGCGACGACGGCTTCCGCTCCCGGTCGGCGAACTCGTGGCTGCTCGGCGAGACGCTCAGGGGCAAGGTGCGGCTGACCGTCGCCGCCGGACGGGTGGCCTACGAGGCATGACAGGATTTCTCGCGCTCGAGGACGGCACCGTCTTCCGCGGCGAGTCGGTCGGCGGCGAGGGCTTCGCCTTCGGAGAAGCGGTCTTCGCGACGGCGATGACGGGCTACCAGGAGCTCGTCACCGACCCGAGCTACGCCGAGCAGATCCTCTGCTTCACGGCGCCGATGGTCGGCAACTACGGCGTCGCCGAAGGTCGCTCCGAGTCGACACGCACGCACGTGCGCGGCGTCGTCATGCGGGAGGCGCGCGGGCCCGGCTGGACCGACTGGCTCGCGACGCAGGGCGTGCCGGCCCTGTCCGGCATCGACACCCGCTCGCTGGTGCTGCACCTGCGGGATCGCGGCGCGATGCGGGCGGGGATCGTCGCGGGCGATGGCGACGTCGAGGAGACGCTCGCGGTGGTCCGGAGCCAGCCGCAGATGGAAGGGTCGGCGCTCGTCGCAGCGGTCTCGACCAAGGAGCCCTACGTCTACAGCGAGGTGGGCAGAGCCCGCTTCGCCGTCGTCGACTACGGGACGAAGCGCTCGATCCTGCGGCGGCTGGCCGGGGCCGGGGTCGCGGTCACCGTCTACCCGCACGACGTCGACGCCGACGAGCTCGCCCGCTTCGACGGCGTCGTCCTCTCGAACGGGCCCGGCGACCCCGACCCGCTCGAGGCGGAGACGGCCGTCGTGCGCGACCTGCTCGGCCGGGTCCCCGTGTTCGGGATCTGCCTCGGCCATCAGCTGCTGGGGCTCGCCACGGGCCACGAGACGTTCAAGCTGCCGTTCGGCCACCGCGGCGCGAACCACCCCGTGCTCGAGCGTGCCGGCGGCCGCGTGCTCGTCACCTCGCAGAACCACGGGTTCGCAGTTCGCCCGACCGAGGATGCCGAGGCGACTGCGGTCTCGCTCTACGACGGAACCGTCGAGGGCTTCGCCTTCCCCGACCTCCGCGCGAGGTCGGTGCAGTTCCATCCGGAGGCCGGTCCCGGCCCTCACGACGGCTGGCCGCTGCTCGAGACGTGGGTGGAGGAAGTTGCCTCGGCGCACTGACATCGAGTCGGTCTGCCTGATCGGGTCGGGCCCGATCGTGATCGGCCAGGCCTGCGAGTTCGACTATGCCGGTTGCCAGGCGCTGAAAGTGCTGCGCGAGGACGGCTTCCGGACCGTCGTCGTCAACTCGAACCCGGCGACGATCATGACCGACCCGGGGTTCGCCGACCGAACGTACCTCGAGCCGCTCGACCTCGAAGGCGTGGCGGACGTGCTCGACCGCGAGCGACCCGATGCGCTGCTGCCCACGATGGGCGGCCAGACGGCCCTCAATCTCACCCTGGAGCTGGTCGGGGCAGGCGTCCTCGACGCGCTCGGCGTCGAGCTGATCGGCGCCGGCCTGGATGCGATCCGGCGCGCCGAGGACCGCGAGCTGTTCCGGGAGGCGGTCCGGGGCGTCGGCCTGCGTGTCCCCGGCTCGCGGATCGT